>Ga0209444_10000285_pt1 | contig 27780 bp, 24 predicted proteins | sample LauGreFaBDMM15DN_2_FD_188215 | JGI IMG/M metagenome (GOLD analysis project Ga0209444, IMG submission 188215) | Freshwater lake microbial communities from Lake Michigan, USA - Fa13.BD.MM15.DN (SPAdes) (version 2) | ecosystem: Environmental > Aquatic > Freshwater > Lake | place: Lake Michigan... | reverse complement strand
CGATGATGGAGGTCTGAAAACCAAAGGCCAATCGAGCAACAAAGGCATCGTGAACATCGAGTATCAGGAATACCGAGAGCTTGCAGCAAGCATGAAGGCCATCAACTCACAGGCCTATTCGCTATCGGATTATCTTCGCATAACACAAGGGCGTGGAGCGAAGATACGAAGCGATAAAAAGTGATGCTCCATCCTTGATTACACTTCATCCAACATGTTTAGTGCTTTTTTTAAAATCGTATATACAATCGAATCTGCCCCGTCATAAAAAACTATGAAACTAACCTTCTTTCTAACCGCAGCACTGCTCTGTGTTCTATCTTCCATCTCATTTGCCAAGCCGCTCAAGGTCTTCATCCTCGCAGGTCAGTCCAACATGGAGGGTCATGCCGAAATCAGCACCTTTGATTATATCGGCAAGGATCCGTTGACTGCCCCGATTCTCAAGGAGATGCGCAATCCCGATGGAACGCCAAGGGTTTGCGACAATGTCTGGATGTCTTATTTGACAGGGCCTTATGATGGCAGCGCCAATGGCGAGGGTCTGGGGAAATTGACCGCGGGCTTTGGTGAACGAGGAGACAACCCGACTCAGCTGAGCAGTAAGATCGGCCCGGAATTCACCTTCGGAATCTACATGGAGAAAGAGCTGAAGGAGCCGATTTTGTTTATCAAGACCGCCTGGGGTGGCAGATCGCTTAACACCGAATTCCGCCCGCCTAGTGCAGGGCCATACAAGCTGCCCAAAGAGATTCAAGATGAGTGGGATAAGCATCCCCAAGGCGTGCATGGGATTCCCAAACTCGAAGAGCGAAAAAAATGGCAAGATGAGAAAAATGCCGCCTCGGGTGTGTTTTACCGGATGATGGTGGAACACGTGAAAAAGGTGCTGGCAGATCCCAAGCGGGTTTGTCCCGCGTACGATCCCAAGGAGGGGTATGAACTGGGTGGCTTTGTCTGGCTCCAGGGCTTTAACGATCTTGTCGATGGGACGACTTATCCGAATGAGAACTATGATGAATACTCACGCTTGTTAGCGCATTTCATCCGCGACGTGCGCAAAGACCTTTCTGCCCCGAAAATGCCGTTCGTCATTGGCGTGCTCGGTGTGGATGGTGAAAAAAACGTCAACTTCCGTAAATCCATGGCCGCACCTGCTGCCATGCCCGAGTTCAAGGGCAACGTGGTTGCAGTGGATACCGCGCCTTTTTGGGATCGTGACATCGAAGCTGCACAACCGAAGCAGGAGCAGTATAATGAAATCGTCGGGACGGCTCACACATTAAAGCCGAATGGAACCTTGGATAAGGACTGGAAATGGGAGAACTATTGGAAGCCCGTAGGCAAACCGTTGCCAGAGGAAAGAAGTTGGCGTTTCATTGCGGTGGATGCTACCGAAAAAAAGGACAAGATCGAGGAATACACCGAGCGACGATTCCGTGACATCACCCTGCCAGCAGAGATGGAGAACTGGTTCCTTCCGGAATTCGATGACAGCAAATGGACCGAAGGCAAAGCTCCCATCGGCAAGGGTGTCTGGAAGCACAATGGAATCAACTTAGACAAATTTCCTTCAAAGTGGGGCGAGAGCGAATTTCTTCTGATGCGCACCACTTTTGAAATCGAAGACCTTAATTTCGAGACCTATCGCATCGCAATTTTGGCAAGACAAGGATTCCACGTTTATCTGAACGGCCACAAGATTCACACCTACATCTGGTGGCAAGACCATCCGCGCTACGGTTCCATCGTCCTCGACGCCGAACAGGTCAAGCATTTGAAGAAGGGCAAAAACGTATTGGCTGCCTATTCCAATGACCAATATGACGCGGGCTCTCCGGAGCATTATGCCGCGATCGATGTTCGCATCGAAGCCATCACCAGAGTCGATCAGAAGAAGCTCGATCTCGCCTTGGAGGAAGTGCTCTCACCGAAAGACAGAGAGGCTCTCAAAGGCGCTTCCAATGGCGGTTACCACTATTTTGGCAGTGCGAAAATATTCGCGCAGATGGGCAAGGCATTTGCCGAGGCTCTCCTGCCTTTGCAGAAATAGCCCCCAATTCCCCGCTTGCTAGATCAAGAGGTAAAGCGATCTACACCCTAGCATCAGAAAAACTTCATGATTCGTCGCACTCTCATCATAGCACTTATTCTCTTTCTTTGGCTCAGCTCGCCTAGTCAGGCCAAGACGAGCGCGGACGTAATTATTTATGGTTCCACGCCTGGTGGCTATTGTGCTGCCATCGCCGCTGCACGCGAAGGAGCCTCAGTCATTTTGCTTGAGCCGACCTCGCATGTCGGTGGCATGAATACGGGTGGGCTGTGTTTCAGCGATTCCGATCAGATGTATCGCAAACAACTCATGGGCTTGTTTCATGAATGGCACATGCGCATACAGAAGGACTATCAGAGACGTGGCGTCACTCTGCCCTATGATGTGAATGTGAAGAATCAAGCAGTCTGGTCCTATGAGGCAAAAGTCGCATCGAAAGTAACTGACGAGATGTTGCGTGATGCGAAGGTGAAAGTTCTCACAAAATGCGTTCTCCAATCTGTCAAAAAAAGCGGCCCACGCATCACCAGCATTGTCACGAGCCAGGGCTCGTTCACTGGCCGAGTATTCATCGATGGTAGCTACGAAGGCGACCTCATGGCTGCCGCTGGTGTGCGCTGGCGCATCGACCGTGAAAGCCGTGCTGAATATGGCGAATCCTATGCGGGTAGGCAGTATCCCAAGGCGCTGATGGACATCAATGGCTTCGATGACCAAGGCAAGCCCTTACCGCTGATTACGAGCGTTGGGCGTGGTGCGGATGACATCGGCGACGACGAGCTGATGGTCTATAGTTTTCGCATTCCGATGACGAAAAACGCGGCCAATAAGGTGCCCATGCCCGCACCTGCAAACTACGATCCAAAGAAATTCGAGTTGATTCGCCGCTACGTGAAACGCCATGGACAAAATGCAGTGAACTTCAGTTACTTGCCCGTTCCTAACAATAAAATTGATGCAAATAATGCCATCGGTTCGCAATTTTCCATCGGCCTCATTGGCGGTGCAAAAGAATGGTCTGAGGCAGATCAGGCAGGTCGTGCTGCGATTGTTGAGGCTCACAAGCAATACACGTTAGAGATGATCCATTTCATGAAAACGGATCCTGTTTTCGGTCAGGCTCGTCGCGACGAGATTGCGGGATGGGGGCTGTGTGCTGATGAGTTCACGGCATCCGAGCATTTTCCACCACAGCTTTACGTGCGCGAAAGTCGTCGCATGCGCGGCCTGTATGTCGTGACCCAGAATGACATTTTCAAAAATATCACCAAGCCTGATCCGATCATGATTTCATCATTCCCGATCGACTCGCATGACTGCCGTCGTGTGATTCAACCGGATGGCAAGGTGATCAATGAAGGCACCATTTTTCCTGTGCGTCAGATGCCGCAGCGGATTGGTTACCCCTACCAAGTGCCGTATCGAGCGATCCTGCCTCCAGAGGCCGAGTGCGACAATTTGTTAGTGCCGGTGGCATTGTCCTGCACTCATGTGGCGATGTCGTCGCTGCGCATTGAGGCGACCTGGATGCTCATCGGGCAGAGTGCGGGCATCGCGGCGGCACTGGCAAAAAACAACGATGTTGCGGTGCAAGATTTGCCCTACGACATTTTGAAATCAAGGCTCGAGGCGCAAGGGCAAGTGCTCGATCTTCCTGCGGAATTTCAAATGGGCGCGGGCATTGTGCTCGATGATTCTACGGCCGAGTTGGCGGGCACTTGGACGAGCTCTACCACCTTGAAGCCTTTCGTTGGAGCGGGCTATCGCTATGCGGGATCGAAAGCTGTGGCAAATGATGGCTCAGCCATTGCGATCTTCCGCTTCAAAGCGCCGCGCGCTGGATGCTATCAATTCAGCATGGCCTACACTCCTGATGCAAGCCGCGCCACAAATGTGCCGGTATCTTTTTCTAGCGGAGCAAAACAAACAAACTTTTCCGTCGATCAAACCGTCGCCCGTCCGGCTAGCTCGACCTATCGTTTGATTGGCTCGGTGCCCTTGGTGTCCGATCAAGAAACGGTGGTGACCATCGGCACGATGGGAACAACGGGATTCGTCATGCTTGATGCCATTCATTTGATCCCCGCTGAAATCGATGGTGTAGAAAAATCGAATCCGCCGTCACATCGGCGGAAGGGGCCTCAGTCAGGTAAGTCTCAAGAGCAGAAGTGGTAGGAAAGGGGACTCGCGCATGGAAAATGATCTGAGGAATGTGGCTACTAGTTCCACACCAGAAGTGTTGTGTTTTTTCAAACAATTCCAACCCGAAGTTAACATCAAAATTATCAATTTCTCAATGAGTCATCATCGATAAAAATGATGCATGAATCGAATATTCCAATTTGCGATGCTCTAGTGAACGTGATAATCTGTCTCCAATGAACCATAACATTTCGAAGACGCCCGACCGGAAGTATGATCGCAGTATTTGGCTGTGGAGTCTTGGTGGCTTTGTCATCGCCGCATTGATTGGATGCGCGGATATCTTGCCAGATTTTTTCAGCCGGCTGCATGTTGCGGCAACTGGCGGAGTGGGTGAATCTGCGCTGTGGGACGAACCCTTATTTTACATGGTGATCATCGGAATTCCGGCAGGTTTGGTTGGTGCTGTGATTGCTTTTGCCGTCAAGTTTTTGCTTCGCCGACTCAGCAAAAAAATATGAAAACTATTTCAAGTGCTAAGAAAATGAAATCCATCATCAAAATCACACTCATTCTGGCCGTCATTGCGTTAGTCAGTTGTTCGGAAGAGAAGTCACGCGACTTCTTTGCCAAAGGCGGAATTACCATCGGTGCTCCTGCTGCACTCGGCTCTGGATCATACAAGATACCAATTGAATTTGAGACGGAGATCGTGCATTCAGGCCAGTGGATCGACGCGGTCGATGCCGATGTTTCAGGGGTTGACATTCTCCTAACTGCGAGTTTTACCAGTTCTAACGGTAAAAGCGGCTATCCGGGGTATATCGAAGTTCATGGGGTTTCGCCGGGGACTTACACGATCAAATATCGAGACCCTGATGGCACCATTCATCCCCTTGGGTCGGCAATTCTTCCCTGAGCAATCACTCGAAGCCTTCCGGTTGCCAAGACCCCGACCGCACCAAGGCGTTAGAAGCCATTTTTCAAAACATGCCGAAGGACAGCGATGCCGCAAAAGCCTTCGCGAGTGAATATGGGCTGGGGAAGTGATTTTGCCATCGTATCCATGAGGATTTCCGCATGGGCGATATCAGACGATATCATTTCGTTCGCGTGATCCTATTCCCTAGGAAGCCGCCTAGAAATACTCCGGCTAACACCAGTATGGGAAAAAGATACAAGACGTTATTGCTGGACGTAAACAACAAGACGATGCTTGCCATGCCGCCAACCAGGAATCCTATGACAATACCGATCAATGTGCCCAGCAATTGTGCGGGTCGGAAGTTGTTTTGCAGCGTCAGGGAGCGCAGTGGTGACTCGTAAGTTGTGTTAGCAAAAACTTCTAGAAAATCGTTGGCGATGTTCAATAAGACTTCTCGTTCGCAGCCCTTGAGAACCGTGTGGCTTATGCTAGGCCTGATGACTCGTGTTTCCGGTGCTTCGATCGTTACATACCCGTCATAAATCTTAACGCTGCCTGTGACAGCGGTGGCGAGGAAGCGCAGCACGCTGGGTTTGAGAATGGAAGCTAGATCTGAGAGGCGGGGGACAAGATGTGGAGCGGATTTGATTGATGCCTCCATAGCGTTCCGTGCACCGCCGCCGAAGATGCTGTAGTTTTTGTTAAATGCTTCAACCATCACACGCTCATCCGGTGATGCGTTCGGATCCAGATTCAGATCCAAGCCTTTGACACCAAGCAAATTCATACCTGCCGTTTCACGACGCGGCACAAGTTCGAAATTCGGTAATCGCAGGCCCTCAAGGGGAATCACCGCGATTGTTCGCCAGTAATAGTAATATCCACCGCTGCCGCCACGCTCGGTCCGAAGATCATACGTCTCAAACGGCCTGTTCCGATAGGTTCCGCTCACATGATCAAAGCGATCTTCGGCTTCTCCGGGGTGATACTCATAGCCGTTTTGTCGGGCCCATTCGGCGTTTTCTGGTTGATGTGTGTGCATGGTTTTTACATGGTTTTATTCGATCACTGCTTCGAAAGTGCCCGCAATGCAATTCGGCAAACACCTCATTGTCGCGGGTTTGGTCGGCGTTGTTCAGCCAGTGGGTGGATTAAGGCATTACCTTATCTGATTTGCGCGGTCTTTGCTCTGGCCATGTGAAACATCACCGATAAGCCGATAACGAATCCCATCAAGCCTAATGCCAGCGCCAACCAAGACAACCCAATTCCCTTGATCAATACGCTCTGATGAGGAGACATCGGATCGTAATACACCTGCACTTCCTTGCCCGCAGGGAAGAGTAATTGCTCATCCTTGGCTGATGCCCAAGATTTGTAGGACTTATTGCCATATCGCAGCCTGTCACCCTCAAACTTCTGACCATTGACATGGTAGGAGTATAGCACACGGACAGTGTATTTTTTGCTGCTAAAACGAGAACCTGGTTCGCGGCGCTCAGAAGAACCAGAGACTTTCGATTCGATGATTCTTCCCGCTGTTACTGGCCAGTCATTCGTTTTCAGTCCCTGCCGGAGTTGGAATCCCCCGATGACAAAAAAAAGGAGACCAAGAAAGGTGAAGCCGCCGCCAAAGATCCATCCGACTACTGATTGCTGTTTTTCTGCCATAGGTTGATTCATGGAGTTCTTGTTAGAATAGGTGATTTGATTTCCGCTTCAAAGGTGCCGATGACAAAACTTCTTTCCTCGTCCGGCAGGCGTAGGTGGATCTTGCCGGGAATTTTCCCATCCTTGGCAGTGCCGAATTCCTGTTTCATGCTGCATGCATTGAGGTAATTTGTTGGCACACCATCGGCGGCTTGTGCGTGAACGACCGCCAGAACGGCAACGACCAGTGGAATAAGATATTTTTTCATGACTGCTATACACGCGCAGTATAGCAGAGAAAACCGATAAAGAAAAATCATCATTTTGTGAACATTTCCGAAATGCAACTTCGGATCGGCTCGTGTTGCGTGTTGTTCATTATGGCTCGAAAGAGTCTTGCTTGGACGACCTACACTGCTTAAATTCTTTTATTCTAATTCCTATGAAAACTTTTCCATTTCACGGCATCCCATCCCTCTTGCTGGTTACTGTGATCAGCTTCTTGCTGCCCTCGTGCGTATTTTTCCATGACACCGTAGCATTCAATGCGCTCGGCAAAATGCCGGCTGTGAAAACACCTGTGCCGAAGGTGGAAATCGACACGAACATCACCGTCGCCAGCTTAATGGGTGGTTCCGTGAAAAGTCGTAAACCTTACGACATCCTTGTTTACTACATGGATCATACATTTACCTTTGCCACGATGGAAATCACCACATTGACCGTGACCTATGCCGATGGCTTTAACGATCCCAGTTCCGTTTCGCTCAAAGTGCCTATGCGGTTTCAATCGACGGTGTATGAGTCATACAATAGCATGGCTGGGGGAGCTGTTGTCGTGAACAAGTCAAGAATTCTCGATGCTCATTTGTCCGACACGATTCAACGCGATGAACCGTTCACGTTATCGATCAAGGGCAGATTCACATCACTCGTCACCTCATCCATAATGAGTAGATCACCAGATCGTTGGGCGTGCTATTACACCGCATCTGGACCAATGATGGATCGTTCGAAATCCGTTCTCAAACTTGCACTAAACCGCGCTGGACCGCTAGAATCGCGGCTTCAGTGCGGGTTTCCACGCCGAGCTTTGCAAGGATGTTTCGGACATGCGCTTTGACGGTGAATTCATTGGCCGCGAGGACGCGGGCTACGTCTTTATTGGATAGTCCGCGGGCAATGAGCGCCAGGATTTCCAACTCACGGGTGGTGAGTGCTTGGAAGGCGGCTCGTTCGGCGAGGCGTTCCGCGACGGCGGGTGGCAAATACTGGCGGCCCTCCATCACGGCGCGGATCGCGGCTTCGAGTTGTTTGCTGGGAATGCTTTTCAACAGGTAGCCACTCGCCCCGGCGGCCATGGCGCGGTGGATGTCCTCATCACCATCATAGGTGGTCAGCATCAGCACGCGTGCGTCGGGTTGGGTCTTGCGGATGATCTTCAAGGCATCGATTCCCGTTCCATCGGGCATTTGAAGATCGAGCAAGGTCAGGTTAGGATGATGCTGAGCGTGGGCGGCGATGGTTTCAGCCACATTGGTGGCCTCGGCAACCACCTCGAAGTCAGGGCGCAGGTCGAGCACCGCCCGCAAGCCCTCGCGAAAGAGTTCGTGGTCGTCGGCGATGAGGATACGTATCATGGGGATGGTTCTTCTATCAGGCGGAATGAGGCAGGAACACTTCGATGCAGGAACCGCGGCCGACTTCGGAATTCACGGTCAATGCTGCTCCCAGCAACTGCGCACGCTCGCGTATGTCCTGCTGCCCGTAGTGGGGCCTGTCATTCTCTACAGGCTGGGTGGGGTCGAATCCATGGCCATTGTCTTTTACCGTCAGGACGATCATGCCGTCCTTGCGTAGTAGCGTGACTTCCAGAGTGGTAGCCTGGGCGTGTTTGAGAACATTGCCGACAGCTTCCTGGGCGATGTGCAGAAGTTCGCATTCCTGCTTGTTGGTTAGCCCGGCATCACCGTCGTAAAGGTCCAAAGTGGTGGCGATGCCGGTATCTTCGGTGAGCAGCCTGACGGAATCACGCAAGGCATCCGCGAGACTGTGTTTCTCAAGCGCCAGACTGCGCAGCCCCCAGACGGTGCGGCGGACCTGGGTCTGGCTGAGGCGCAGCAGTTCGGCGGCCTTTTCCATTTGTCGCCGGGCGGGTTCCGAGTCGGCGGTATCCGGATGCGGGAGCAAGTCGTTGGCGGCATCCATGCGCAAAGCGGCACCGGCGAGGGTTTGCTCGAGCGAGTCATGAAGGTCGCGTGCGAGGCGGTTGCGCTCGGCGGTTACGGCGGAGTATTCGCTCAGCTCGTTGCGGCGGGCGCTGAGCTGGGCGTGCAACTGGTCGGTGCGGGTTTCCACCCGTTTTGCCAGCGAGTCCCTCGCGGACACGAGTTCGGCCTCTGCGATGACGAGACTCTTGTTCTTACGGGTCAGCAGGCCGGCGAAAAACATCACGGTCACCAGTCCAGATCCAGTCGCCGCGAGGGCAACAGCAAGGCGTAGAGGCGTCCACCACGGAGCTGGCTCCACCACCTGCACGTCGGTTAGATTTCTCAGATGAATCAATAGATCGCGGGATTTCAGGTAGCCCTCTTCTTGTTGTGACGAGCCAACCGATCCTTCCGCTATGCCGGTGACGGTGACGACGGCTCCTGGCGCGGCGGGGAGCGCATCACGGGGGATGCTGCCGATGAATTCGGCAGCAAAAAGCAAATGGCCGTCTTTCAGCAACAAGCGGGCAGGGCTGACATCTGTCTGGGTTTCGATCAGCCGCCCAGTGACTCGAACGAGCCGTCCAGCATGCGAAAAGGCATCTCGTGCGGTCTTCATCTGGGCGGGCTCCAGAGTGGTGCTGTTACCCAGAATGCGGAACTGACCATCTTCGAGCGTCGGACTGAGCTGACCGGGTGTTGGAAACCCAAGCACCTCCACCATGGAGTTCAGCGCAGGTGGATCGATCTTGCCTGCGATCCATACCCTCACCCCGTAATCTTCATCCTGGATTTGAAAGGACTCATTGTTTCGAGAATGAGTGACAGTGCCTCGGGTGCGGATCCGGTGGCCAGGCGCTCCACTAACGGGATGACCTAACAAACCCTTCAGAGGCGTGAGTGGCAGAGTCGATACATCCCGTGGCGCTTCCACAACCTCGATAAATTCGGGCTGAGTAACCCGCATTTGCGCAGTTAGAACCTGCCCAGCTTCGTTGACGGCGACAGCGTTGATTCCCCTGATCCGCACCACTCCGTCCACCAGTCCTGACAGCCGTCCGCGTTGATCGCTGGGTGTGAGGACTAGGATTCGGGTGCCCTTGGCATCCAGATGCATGATGGCATGGTCCTTGCCCAAAGACGTCCAAGGCTGCACCGCTCGGACGACACCGGTAAGCTCGACGAAATGGCAGTCGTAGGAACCGCTCAACAACTCACTTCCTGTAATGTTTTGAGGCTTTGGGAGGCCGGGTTCCCCGATCACTTCGAGTGACAGCACCACGAAGTCGGGCGCAAATCTCCCTTTCTGGAGGTAGCCTCCCACTTCGACTTCCTGGCCAAGCTTGAGATCGCGAGGGCGATTGACGTGCATCGGTAGCCAAATGGCAGCCTTGCCGTCTTGAATGGCGATCTCGGTTTGCTGGTCGCTAATGTGGTTGATGATGCCGCTCGTTCTCGCTTCGATGCGAAGACCCTCGTCATTAGGAAACTCACGCAACTTGCTGATGCTCATGAACGGCACTTCCTCTGCCGTGGCATGCGAAAAGAGCATGCCAATGGCGATGAAAAAAATCAAAAAAACTTTGCCGAATTCAATCAAATCGACCTTTAGTATGCCACAAAACTGCCTGCCTGCAAAGCCGCATTTGACGGGTTCTCTAGTCATTTCGGACTATAGCCATGACGGGTAGTTCTGGGCCATGATTCAATCGTAAATCCGCTCCCTCTAACCAGCGGAAGTTTAACCCTGAAAAAATCTATCCCAGAAAAAACATGAAACCTAAAATCAATACCACCAGATTCCGCAGTGCAGACATCGGAGTCGTCGCCATCGTCGTTTCTATCAGCCTCTCCGCCGCCAAGGCCGCGGATTGGACCGGTGACACCAGCACTGATTGGAACACTGCGACCAACTGGATTGGAGGCTCCGTCCCCACGGGACAAAATGCGATTATCAACAATGGAGGATCAGGCAGCATCGCCACCATCTCCGCCAACCTTGCTGTAACGCCCAATGACATTGATATCCGCAATGGCAGTCGCCTGGATCATACTGAGGGAGCTGCTGGCACCAATGGCGGGGCTTGGATGTTTGTAGGCCAGGACAATTCGGCGGGAACTTACAACCTGGCGAATACCGGCTCGGCGGGTGCTGGTATAACGGGTTTCACTCAGGGTTCCGGCTCGATCAATGCAACGGGAAATCTGCTAGTGGGGGCCTTTGGTGACAATCGCACTGGGACGGTGCGAGTGAATACCAGCGGCACCCTCGCGGTTTCTAACGAACTCTTCATCGGCGACTCACAGAACAGCACGGGCAACTTCCTGCTCGAAAGCGGCACGGTGACGGTGAATAACAAAATCCTCGTCGGTAACAACAAGGCAATTGGCATGCTCACCATGACCAGCGGCACGATCACCAAGACCGGTGGCGATGAGACGTTTGTGGGCCGCGATCAAGGCACGGGAACGATCACTCAAAGCGGCGGCTCCATCACACTGAACCACAATCTCTTTGTGGGCCAATCCTCTGGCTCCACCGGAAATTACAACATCAGCAGCGGCGCGATCCTGAACGTTGGCCGCGATTTTGTCATTGGCCGTGAGAGCGGCAACGGCACGCTGAACATGACCGGCGGCACGATCACCAAGACCGGGGATGAGAAGTTCATCGTCGGTCACAACAATGGCGTGGGCAGCGTGGTGCAGAGCGGTGGGACGATCACCGCGAACAACGAGCTCTATATCGGAAACGAAAACGCCAGCGCCTCTGGAACCTACACGCTGAGCGGGACAGGCGCGCTCAATGTTTCCAACGAGGTCGTCGTGGGCCGTGAGAGCGGCACGGGCGTTCTAAATGTCAACGGCGGCTTGCTCACAACTTCCGGCAACGGCAACATGTTTATCGGTCGCCGCAACGGCACTGGAACTCTGAACCAAACGGCTGGAACGATCAGCGTGAACCGCGAGTTCGGCGTGGGATCGCGTGACGACAACAAGATCGGCACCGGCTCCTACAACCTGAGTGGCACAGGTGCCATCACCGTGACAAACAACATCTTCATCGGCAAGGAACAAGGTGCATCCGGCACCATGACGATGACGGCTGGCACGATGACCGGCAGCGACAAGCTGATCGTCGGCCACAATCAGGCGACGGGAGCTCTCACGCAGAGCGGTGGCACTGTGACAACCACGAATGAGGTTTACATCGGCAACGAAAACAGTGCTTCATCAATTGGCACCTACACGCTGAGTGGTTCGGCGAACCTGAATGTGGGCAACGAAGTGCAAGTTGGTCGCGATAATGGAACGGGCACCTTCAATCTAAATGGCGGCACCGTGAACGCAAACAAGATCTCCGGTGGAACCGGCAGTGCGACCGTGAACTTCAATGGCGGTCTCCTGAAAGCCAAGGTGAATGAGAGCAACCTCATCGAAAACCTCGACGTGGCGGATGTGCAAAGCGGCGGGCTCAAGATTGACAGTAACGGCTTCAATGTCAGCACCAGCCAGATTCTCACCGGAATCGGCGGTCTGGAAAAATCGGGGGCGGGTCAACTCACCTTGAGCGGCGCGAATACCTATGCTGGAACCACGACGGTTGCCGCAGGAGTATTGCGGATCGAGAAAGCCGGGCTGAATGCCATGATCGATTCTGCGGCTAACACCGTTGTGGCCGAGTTTTCCTCACCGCCTGCTGCTGGAGTCTATCCAATCCTCCCCGGACCTCTTGTGGGTGATCAGACTTTCTCTGCCAACGGGTTGGGTGTAAATCAGTCGGCGACATTCTCGAGTGCCACCAGCACCGTAACGGTCACGAATACCGCTGTTGATCCGTTCGCGACCTGGATCGACGTCTTCACCCCGAATGCTCTACTCCCGGATGCCGCAACAAAACTTCCCGGTGAGGATCCTGACAGCGACGGCATTACCAATCTGATGGAATTCCTGCTCGGTGGCAGCCCGGTTGTTTCCTCGCAGTCCATTCTACCTACGCTTGCTACCGTGGGCTCGGACGCTGTTCTCAGCTTCACCCGCAGTGATGAATCCGAATCGGTCACCACCCAAGTGGGCCAATGGAGCACCAACCTCACAGGTTGGACTGACGTGACACCGGTGCTCGTCAATGAAAACGGCGCGGCTGCCGACACCATGTCCATCACCGTGCCCATGAGCAATGCGGTAAACGGCAAACTCTTCCTGCGCTTGAGTGTGGAAATGCCCTGAACTCCACACCAAGCATCCCACGAATCCATGGTGCTACGCTCGCGGAAACCGAGAGCTAGCACCATGTCCAGATTGTAATGGGAAACCTCGTAGATCTTGCCGTCAGTGGCAGTTGTTCGGAATAACCGAACAACTGAAATTTCTTCCAGTTCCCCGTCCTCAAAGATGTGCTTGATGTGCTCGCTGATGGTCCCCTTGGCTTGCCCAAGAGTTCGGTGAGCTGCTTTTGGTTGAGCCATAGGGTCTGATTCTCCAGCCGCACGTCCAACTTGGTGCGCCCGTCTGCGCTTTGGTAAAGGAGGATCTGGCTCATGCTACGCGCTTGGGGTTTGAAACGCACCGGGCCAACCGCCGTGGGTTTCGATGACTTCGTCGATCTCGGCCATCAGGCGGATGGTTTCGGTGAGGGAGATGACGATCTTGTGGTAGTGGGCGATGTCGGACACAGTCGTTTTCTTGTTAGATGACGATCGCCACGAATTCCCCGACCACCTGGAGGTCATTCATTTTATCAGACCTGAGGACGATTGGCATGAAATTGTGATCCATCGAATCCGGTTCGAGACGGATCCCACGATGGGACCAAGAGTCTTCCGTTTCGGTCTTCTCGCTTCGATAGATCTTCACGGTGTATTGCCCATTGGTGTCTGGATCTTGAATATCTCGGCTCTGCACGATGACGACTTTGCCGTTTCTTGATCCGTCTGACGGTTCGCGAAAGAGGCACCATGAGCCGTTGGGGATGCGGCGGTTCATCGACTCACCGACGACTTGGGCGAGGAAGAAACCGGGTTTGGCGGTGAAGTGGTCGGGGAGTTCGGCGTATTGACAATCCTCCAGCCACTGTTCCTTGCTGAAGTCTCCTGCCGCGATCTTGATGTCGAAGATGGGAACGGCATTCGAGCAATCGGCCGCTTCTTCGGGCGTAAGGATGGGGAATGGGTAGGCGGGTAGGGCTTTAGGGATCTCGGTTTGATCGAATTCCGGTAGGAGGGCACCGGCTCCTTGAGTTTGGAGGTAGAGGTTGGTCTCTGGATCGATTGAATAGACATAACAACCTTTGGTTCCCCGGGTCATCAGGGTGCGGTAGGTGTTCTTGATGATGAGATCGGCTTTCTCGCGGGCGGCGAGCGGTTCCTTTTTCAGCAGGCCTTTGTAGCCCTTGATGGAGGAATCCCCGCCCGAGCGTTTTGCTGCATCGGTGGTGACCACGCCGTTACGGACCACGAGATCCGGACCGATGATCACGCCCACGTAGTCGAGTTCCAGTCCCTGGCAGGTGTGGATGCAACCGACTTCCTGCACGGAGTCCGGTTTCACGATCCACAGCGAGCCGTCTTCGCTCAGGTTCCACTTCGCCTTGAAGTCGCCGCCGTCGAGCTTGATGTCGAATTCCCGTGGGACGGGATTGGATTTTGTTTTCCGGCTCAGCCAGTCCCAGCAATAACCAGCGACCATACGGGCCCGATTGTTCAGGTTGTTCCTCAGGTATATGAGTTTTTTCAGCTCCGTGGCGGATTCGCAGACCTTGAACTCGTAGTTCGCGCCCTTCAGCGTGGTGTTGGCGGTTCCCCGGACTTGGAGCACGCGGTCGAGCCATGCGAGGTAACCATCGGAGCCATTGCAGCGGAACTGGGATTCGAGATCCATTTCGGTGACCGTGGCCCCGAGGGATTCCGCCCATTCACGGATCTGGTTTTTTCCGCCAATGTCCTTCCAGTGGATCCTCTGGTCCTCATCGAGAAAGAAGACGGTGAAGGTGGAGGCATCGATGAGCTCCTTGATCTGGTTTTCACCGAGATTGCTGAAGAGCCCTGATTTCTCGTTCAGGCGGTGGGCTTCATCGACGATGAGTCCCTGGAAGGTATTGGACGGCGTGGCGGTGAAGGCACCGGAGCCGACGAAGAGGTTGGAAATACGAGATTTCTTGAGCGTACTGGTGAGCTTGTTTTCATAGACGGCGCGGGGAGCGCTGTTCTTGGTGACGTATTGGGAGACCATCTCGCGGTTGGTCAGCTCGACGAGCAGGTTGATGGCGACCACGGTCTTGCCGGTGCCCGGGCCGCCATTGACGAGCAGGACGTTCTTATTTTTCGGCGTGGATGTTATGGCGAGATGCAGCGCGGTTTCGTAAACGACCTTCTGTTCGTCGATCAGATAGAATTCGCGGTTCCCCTGCATGAGGGAAGCCAAGTGATCCGCCAGACCTTTGGACGGCCGGATCCTTCCGTCGCGAATACGATACATGGTTTCCCCATCGTCGCCGTATTTGACGTGGGCCTTGATAAATTCCCGCAGCTTCTTTGCATCATCGCGGAGGAACGCGGGGGCGAGCTTGGTGTGCTCAGCGTAAAACGGTGCCTGGATCACCGATCCGGAGGCGCAGTTATGTAGATAAGCGCAGGGCCTCAGGTGGATCGGGTCCTGGCGGACGGTTTCATTAAAATCCTCAATCAGCATGGCGTAGGACCAGGCTTGATAGGACGGATGGTTCACCTCCCGCTCACGGCCGCCGACAACAGTGCTGACGATAGCATCCTTGGTGGTGGCCTTAGCTTCCTGCCATTGCTTCAACTCGACGATCACCGCCGTGCGTTGGCGATCTTCACGGGTGCCGGTGATGATGAAATCGACACGTTTGCCGGTCTGCGGGATGTTGAACTCGATCGCTACCCCAGCGTCGTAAGGAATGCCGGCATCTTCCAACACCGTATCCATGTGTCTGAGCGAATTCTTCCAAGAGGCCAATTCAGCGGCTCCAACGGATCTCCCCAGAGTGCCTTGGAACGACTCGTGGACGATCTCCTCGATCCGATTGGAGAGGATGTCTTCCCTGAACTGGGTCTTGTTGGCGAGGTAGACGATCATGTTGAGGCCACAACTTGGTGGGTCATGCTTTTATCGGCTGAGGGCGTGCCGTCCGTGAGCTTTGCCGTAGGATTGCGGCTCGCGATGAGGAAACCCTTGGAGCAGAGCTGACAAACCGAGTCGAGGAGGTTGCGCAACTTCATCGGGTCCCAAAAAGACGGGCGCCGAGTCTCTGGGATAGCAATTTCACCCGACTTCACCCATGTGAGCAAAGTTTCGACAGGGTGCAGTGTGACGGAATAGCGTTGTGTGGACATAATTATTTTTCCTCCGCCTCCCAGTTCCCCAGCACCTCGCCGAGGACTACGGTGTAAGTGAGATTTCCGCGCTCAAGGTCTACATCGGGCAGAAACTCGTCGTCGAGTGCGGAGAGTAGTTGTTCGATATTCGATTCGTCGAGGCCCGCGCCTTTCAGAATGATCACCGTGCCGGCGACGGTGCCATTGGCAAGATAGTGGAGATCTACGGCGGCAAGGTCCTTGCCATCGCGGAGAGCGAGAAAGCGCTCGGACGATGCCGTGCGCAGGGTGCGTTTCCAGGTGAGGTTCATGATAGAGAGGTGACGATCCAGTGAGTGAATGCAAGCGAGGCTGGGATGGTAGTAAGTAGGATCAGGCAGCCGCTGCCTCGGTATCCCACGCCAGTGCCGGGAATGCTGAAGGCAGAGTAGCGGCGACCACGCGCGCTTTTACCAACACGGAATCCCTTGCCGCCGACCGAATAGCCGACGCCGGACTTGCTCAGGTTGACCCTGAAAGGCCCAAAGTTGACGGATTTGCGGTAGAAAAAGCCCATTTGAAAGAGTGTAGATATTAGAGGTTCGAGTTAATTTAGTTTCATGTCTTCGGAATCTCCACTTTTCGGCCCCATAGCGCTAGAAAAATACGGATGCAGCCAAAGGATTCTTGATGATTCTCGTAAGAAATATGAATAAGATAAAATTTTTGTTAGTTGTAGATAGATGTATTGATGTTTGAAGGAAAGAGAATATTACTATATCAGACGAAATAATATCATACTGATAGATAAATGGCGAGTCATTATTGTTAGCGATGGCCCTTTCCTCATCTTCGATGGTCTTTTCCTAGCGTCGGCCGATCTGGTCCTTGACTGTGAATTTGATGGACCATCCGTCTTCGAACTCGTGGAGCGGGTCATCGGATAGAGGCATCACGCCAGCGTGCAAGGGCAATGCGGTTTAGTTGATACATTCTCCGCACCGTTGTGGACTTCAACTCGCTATTTTATGATCACTGGGGCGGCCGTAGTACAACTCTGCCGGATGTGATAGCGACTGAAGAATCTATGCGAAATGCATGGCCTATTCAGGTGAGATGGTTTGCAGATAGAACCCCGTATGCCTTTTATGGAATGGCGGAGAAGGTGGGATTTGAACCCACGGTGAGTATTACCCCACGTCCGATTTCGAATCGGGTGCCTTAGACCACTCAGCCACCTCTCCCTGTTTTCCTTGCGGGCGCGAAAATTATCGGTAAGGCGGGGCTTTGTAAAGCAATCTTTTTTGCTTTTTCGGAGTAAATACTCGCCGTATCAGACTCAAGTCTAATGTCTGATGTCTGAAAATCTTGTTTCTCTGCCTCAATACTCCCGCACGACGAGGAAGTCGGCGATTTGGTGCAGGCGGTCGGCTTTTTTGCCAAAGACATCGAGCGTGGCCATGGCTTTTTTGGTCAGTGCGGCGGCTTCTTTGCGCGATTTTTCAAGGCCGACGATGGCGGGGTAGGTGGCCTTGGCGACGTTGGCATCTTTGCCCGCGGTTTTGCCGAGGACTTCGGTGCTTTGGGTGACGTCGAGGATGTCGTCGATGATTTGAAAAGCGAGGCCGAGGCATTGTCCGAAGGTGCTGAGTGCCTCAAGCTTGGCGGGGGAGGCATTGACGGCCATGGCTCCGAGTCGCAGTGAGGTGGTGAGCAGGGCGGCAGTTTTGGCTTTGTGGATGAGTATGAGCTGGGCTTTGGTGAGATCCTTGCCTTCGCCTTCGAGATCCATGACTTGTCCGCCGATGAGGTGGCGGCTGCCGCTGGTGAGGGCGAGTTCTTTGATCAAGGAATCGGCTTTGTAGCGAGGTGTGCCGGGGGTTTGGGCGAGGATGAGAAATGCCTCGGTGAGTAGCGCATCGCCGCAGAGTACGGCCATGCCATCGCCAAAGACCTTGTGGCAGGTCGGGCGGCCACGGCGAAGGTCGTCGTCGTCCATGCAGGGGAGGTCATCGTGGACAAGTGAATAGGTATGCAGCACTTCGACGGCACAAGCGGCAGCCATGGCTTTGGCAGGATCACCGCCGCAGGCCTCAGCTGCAGCGAGGCAAAGGATCGGGCGCAGGCGTTTTCCTCCGGCAAAGACCGAGTAGCGCATGGCTTTGTGAATCGTCTGTGGGGCGATTTTCTCGGCGGGGAGAAATTTGTCCAAAGCGCGATCGACCGCAGCCGCAGTGGTATTGAGATATTTCGTAAAATCGGCAGTGGTCATACTCGTTTCGTTAGAGGATTTCGGCGATTTGCACGGCGTTCAGGGCGGCACCTTTGCGGACTTGGTCGCCTACGACCCAGAGATCGAGCGCGTTTTCCAGCACCAGGTTTTGGCGGATGCGGCCGACTAGGCAGTCGTCCTTGCCGGTGGTATCGAGAGGCACGGGGAAAATCCCATTGGCTGGGTCGTCACAGAGTTGGATGCCTTTTTTGCCCGCATAAACGGCGCGTGCGGCCTCAGGGGTGATCGGTTTGTCAAAAACGGCGGTGATCGATACCGAATGCGAGCGATAGACGGGAACGCGGACGCAGGTGCAGGAAACTTTGAGGTCGGGGAGGTCGAGAATTTTTCGGCCCTCGTGCAGCATTTTCATTTCCTCCTTGGTGTAGCCGTTGTCGGTGAAGACATCGACTTGAGGGATGACATTGAAGGCGATCTGGCGGGAATAAACTTTTTGCTCCAAGGGCAGGCCGTGCGTGATGGCGTGGACTTGCTGTTCTAGCTCGGCGATGCCTTGGGCGCCACTGCCGGAAACAGCTTGGTAGGAGGAGGCGATGATTGATTTCAGGCCAAAGGCTTCATGCAAGGGTGCCAGTGCCATCAAGGAAATGATGGTGGTGCAGTTCGGATTGGCGATAATGTTTTTCGGGTGATTGCGAGCGGCGGCGGGATTGATCTCGGGCACGACGAGAGGCACACCTTCGTCCATGCGGAATGCCGATGAGTTATCGATGACCACGCATCCGGCCGCAGCGGCGGAGGGTCCGAATTCTTGGGAAATCGAGCCACCAGCGCTGAACAGCGCAATGTCGATGCCGGCGAAGCTATCGTGCTTGAGTTCTTGCACTGCGATCTCTTCTCCGCGGAAAGGAAAAGTTTTCCCCGCTGAACGTTTCGAGGCCAATAGCGTGAGTTTGCCGATGGGGAAATTTCTTTCCTCAAGGCAGAGACGCATTTCTTCACCAACGGCACCAGTGGCGCCAACGATCGCTACATGTTTCAATTCGCTCATAGACTGTGGGGTCAACGGGAGTTGCAGAATAACGATTTTTGCAAAACTGGCAAATAAATTGCAGTAGAAATTTTGATAGATCGGATTTGGCTAAACTGGCGTGCGACAGATTTGGGTGATGCCACATGTGACGAACTTGTCACATGGGTTTAATTGTCAATGTGTCTGTGAAGCGATTAGTAATCAACAGGTGCTGCTGAGCAGTCACTCCCCAAGACAACCTACAACAAGATACGATAAACATGAAAACCATGCAAAATATCATTCTCGCCGCTGTGCTCACAGCCGTGGGATCCGCCCAAACGATCAGCCTCAAGGGCAGCGACACCCTAGGTGCCAAGCTGATTCCTCAGATGGCGGAGAAATACAAAGCCGAAGGGCATGCGGACGTCAAGTTCGAGATTGCCGCCGAGGGCTCATCGACAGCTTTTCCAGCTCTAGCCAACGGCACCGCGCAGATTGGCATGTCATCGCGTCAGATTAAGGAAGAGGAAACGACGGAGTGCAAGACCAAGGGCATCACGCTTCAAGAACACATCGTTTGCTATGATATGCTCAGCGTGATCGTGAACAAAAATAGCCCTGTGGCAAATCTCACCAAAGCTCAGGTGGCAAAAATTTTTACTGGTCAAGTCAAAGATTGGGCGGAAATCGGCGGCACTCCCGGCCCCATCTCGATCTACACCCGCAATACTTCTTCTGGCACCTACAAGGACTGGCAGAAACTGGCCATGGATGGCCGCGATTACCCCGCAAGCTCGCTGAAAATGGCTGGCAATGAGCAAATCGCTCAAGAGGTGGCGAAAAACAAGGGCGGCATCGGCTACGTCGGTCTGGCCTACTCGAAAACTCGCGGTGTGAAAGCCATTAGCATCGACGGCATTGCTCCTGTGGCTGACAACAAGAAAACCTACGCATACTCCCGCGAATGTTTCTTGTATGTTCCTGAAAACGCCAGCGCCGCGGTGAATTCGTTCATCGAGTTCGTTCACTCGGATTCCGCGCAAAAAGTCGTCGATAGCACCGGATTTATCAACGCGAAATAATCCGCAACACTGTTTTTCTCCCAAACACCGCAGCAGTTTGAGTTGCGGTGTTTTTTGTCATCGGCTCAATTGTGACAATTTCGTCACATGCGCTGAGCACTCTGGGATTGTGCTGTGGCGCGCAATTTTTAGACTACCCGCGCCGCTGGTGCGTTTCTTTTCATCTACCGCTCGATTTCATGCCAACAAACTCCACACCGAAAGCTCCCTCTAGCTTTTCCCGCAAGGGATTCTCGTTTGATCGGGTCTTCAAATACTTCTTCGCTTCGAACGCCGGTCTCACCATCGTGATCTTGTTGTTGATCATCGGCTTCCTGCTCAAGGAAGGTTTGGGATTTTTCCCAGGATATCAACGTGAATTGCAAATCTACCGCATTACGGGGATGGAATACATCGATATTTCGCGGAAAAATCTTACCTCTCATGAGCAACTCACCTCGGTAATGAATCGTGCGTATTTCGCTGAGATCAATGGCCTCGCAGATCGAGAATTGCAGCGTTCCACTGAATCCTCCGCAATGGTTTCGCATATCGATGACTTCACCGCCAGTGCGCGTGACCAATACTTCGAAACCATCGAGGACGCGAATCCTGCGCCTGCTTTGATTGAGAGCGCTAAGCAAAAATACGCCGCGCTATTGCCTCTGGCGATGAAAGAATTACCACTCACGCCGCATCTGAGTGCCGCGGAGCGCCAGCAGATCATCGATGCGATGTTGGCACGGCCGATAGATAACGAAGACACGCCTGAGTTGGTCAATCAACTAGCCTCGGAGTATGCGACGGTGCGTGCGAAGTTCGCCACACCACTTGAGCCGATGCGTGCATCAATCGATGAATTCGAGGCCCTCGGCGCTGATCTCAGCGCACGTGTCAGCGAGATGTCCTCCAAGGTGCAAGTCATCAAAGCGGAGTTAAACACCGCCGACATTATTGAGCGTGATCGCAAGACACTTCTTGCCGCAGCAGACTCAGCAAAAACGCCAGAAGAGCGTGCACGCTTGATGGCAGAAGCGCAGACTGCTATCGGCACTGTACCCGACACTGCCACTCCGCTCAGAGAGTTGCTCTCAGGGAATGAGGCTGGCCAAGAAATGCACCGCAGCATGCACGAGAAAATCAGTGCATGGAGCAACAACGTCAACGTTGCCTTGACGCAACCTGAAGCGCAACGACTCTATCAAGTAGTAGGAAAAACATTGCCAGTATTTTTAAACGAGTTGTCCGCCACACCACAAGCTCTCGCCGCATGGGATGCTGAGGAGCCAGTGAAGCTTGGCACGGCGATTTTCTCCTTTCTCACCGGAAAAGATTGGATCACTGGTGGAGAGTGGCAGGACTTTTATGGTATTTTGCCGTTGTTTATTGGCTCGTTAATGATCGCAGTTGTCGCCTTGATTTTGGCAGTACCAGCAGGCATCGGAGCGGCAATCTACACCAATCAATTTGCCTCGGAACGCGAGCAAAAAATCATCAAGCCGGTGATCGAATTCATTCAAGCGATTCCTTCCGTGGTGCTCGGCTTCATCGGTATTTTTGTGTTAGGAAATGCGTTGCGTGAACTTTCGATCTCGTCTTCGCTCAGCTGGTTCCCCGGATTTCCGATGGAAGAACGCTTGAACATTTTCACAGCAGGTTGCTTGCTTGCCCTGATGAGCATTCCGACGATTTTTTCTCTCGCCGAAGATGCGATCAATAATGTCCCTGGAGTTTACTCCGAGGCCTCTGAGGCGCTCGGTGCATCCAAACTGCAAACGACCTTCCGGGTGGTGGTGCCTGCCGCATTTTCTGGCATCCTTGCCGCGATTTTGTTAGGGTTTGGCCGGGTGATCGGCGAGACCATGGTGGTGCTGCTCGTCGCGGGCAATCGCATCAAAATTCCTGACTTCTCTGCGGGCATCGGTGCCTTCTTCCAACCCGCTCACACCATGACTGGCATCATTGCACAAGAGCTTGGTGAAGTGCCTCTCGGTAGCGTTCATTACCGTGCGCTCTTCGTGGTAGGCATTCTACTTTTCACGATCGTTCTCGGCATCAATGCCTTGGCTCATCGCTTCACCCGCAACATGAAACACTAAGCGTCCATGATCTCCGAAGAAAATCTCATTCGTAAAAAAGGCAAGGAAGGCAAGCGTGGAAAAGTCGTCGATCGCCTCGTGCGCTCGGCCTTTGCGGGCGTGACCTATGCCATTGTGCTCGTCGCGCTGCTATTGTTTGGCAAAATCATCAAAGACGGTGCGCCGACATTGTTCACCTCAGAGGCCCCGTTCATCAACGTTTCCTTTTTGCTCGATAAAAATGAAACGCTGCACGTGTTTGATGACGAGCAAGGCGTGCGCTACAAATTACCTGCGTCCGAGTATAGCGAATTCATCAAGAAAAATGGCGAGGACTCGATCTACAATCACAGCAGCTATTCGTACTCGGGCGGTGGCATCGTCGGGCCGATTGTGGGCACCTTGCTTCTTACCATTGGTTCGATTATGATAGCGTTGTTCTTCGGTGTCAGCGCGGCGATTTATTTGTCTGAATATGCGAAAGAAAGCCCATTCATTCACGCGGTACGACTGGCGATTCTCAATCTCGCGGGTGTACCATCCATCGTATTCGGCCTCTTCGGTTTCTCGGTTTTCGTGTTAGCCGTGCCAGTCATTACCGCAGATCCATCGTCTCGTTCGTTGCTCACGATTCCACTTTTCTTTGGCGACTACGTGATGAGTTTCCAAGGCTGGAACTCTTCGTTGATGGCAGGTTGCGCCACGCTCGCGTGCATGATTCTTCCCGTGATCATCACCGCATCCGAGGAATCATTGAAGGCTGTGCCACAAGGTTTCCGCGATGCTTCCCTAGCACTGGGCGCCACTCGTTGGCAGACGATTCGCCGCTGTGTCTTGCCATACTCGATGCCGGGCATTCTGACATCGTCGCTATTGGCGATCACCCGCGTAGCTGGGGAAACGGCGCCTATCATGTTTACGGCTGCTGTTGCGGCGAAAGATGATTTGCCATGGGAAGGTGCCGATGGTCCCTTGGATGTTCTTTCGTCTCAAGTGCAAGCATTGCCCTATCACATCTACACCCTTGCAGCGCGGATTCCAAACTCGGAATATACCCAACAGGCGCAGTATGGCTCGGTGTTTGTCTTCATCCTACTCGTCGCTATCCTCTCGATCAGCTCGATGGTAATGCGTGCCAAAATGCGCGCGAAACTCAAATGGTAAATCTTTTCTTCACATGAATCACGCGATCCAGATTGAAAACCTGTGCTTTTCCTATGACACCAAGCAGGCGCTTTTTGATGTAAATATGGACATCCCAGCCAACGAGGTTACGGCTCTGATTGGACCATCCGGCTGTGGAAAATCGACTTTGCTGCGCTGCATCAATCGCATTAATGATCGCATTCCCGCTGCACGTGTGACCTCAGGTTCGGTGAAAATTCACGGCATCGATGTGATGCGCCGCGACATCGACTTACTGCAACTGCGCCGCCACGTCGGCATGGTGTTCCAGAAATACAATCCCTTTGCGAAGACGATTTTTGAGAATGTTGCCTACAGCTCGCGCATTGCCGGCATCAAGGATAAGTCGGTGCTCGCCGATACGGTGGAAAAGTCGCTGCGCGATGCGGCACTGTGGGAGGATGTGAAAGATCGCTTGCACGAAAGTGCCTTTGGGCTCTCAGGTGGACAGCAGCAGCGTTTGTGCATTGCTCGTGCGATCGCCAACCAACCGGAAATTTTGCTGATGGATGAACCATGCGCCGCGCTTGATCCGTTGGCTACCTTAAAGATCGAAGAGCTCATTCAGGATTTGAAGAAAAAATTCACCATCGTCATCGTCACTCATAACATGGCGCAAGCGAGTCGATGCTCGGACAAAACGGCATTCATGTATCTGGGTAAGCTAATCGAGTTTGATGATACCATGAGCATTTTCTCCAATCCCCAGGAAAAGCAAACCGAGCAATACATCAGTGGCTCATTTGGTTGAGTCGGGAAGCTGATCATCGCCGTGAAAGAAACAATGCGGATTGTCGTATTTTCCACTAATGCGCTTTTTTCTCGGATTTTTGACTCTTGCATCTGCCCTATTCTCGGCCCAGGCCAAACCTTTGAATGTGGTCGTGCTTTACGCCGATGACTGGCGGCATGATACACTTGGCTGTGCGGGGCATCCCATTGTCAAAACGCCGCACCTCGATGAGTTGGCTGAAGTCGGCACGCGTTTTACCCATGGCTGTGTCACCACATCAATTTGTGGCGTAAGTCGTGCGACCTTGTTCACGGGGCAATGGATGTCACGCCATGGCAACAAGGGATTTACGGCTTTCAAAACACCTTGGGCGGAAACGTATCCGGGTTTGTTGCGATCTAATGGATATCATGTGGGGCACATCGGCAAGTGGCATAATGGGCCATTTCCCCAGAAAAATTTTGACTTTGGCCGCTCATATTCAGGCACCCATTGGATGAAAAATGCCGATGGAACACGCATTCATGTGACGCAAAAAAATCACAATGATGCGCTCGAGTTTCTTCGCACCAGTCCCAAGGACAAGCCGTTTTGTCTCACGCTCGCCTTTTTCGCCACACACGCCGAGGATGGCAATCCGAAGCAATTTTTGCCGCAAGAAAAAAGCATGAAGCTTTATCGCAATGCGGTCATTCCCGTGCCACGCAACGCCAACGATGCCGCATGGCGCAAGCTTCCGTCATTTCTCGTGAGCGAAAAAAATGAAAGTCGCAACCGCTATACTTGGCGCTTTGACAACCCCGAAAAATACCAGACGATGATGAAAAATTACTATCGTCTTGCCACCGAAGTCGATGAGGTCTGCGGTGCGGTGGTTGCTGAACTCAAGGCTCGCGGTTTGTGGGAAAATACCTTGGTGATTTTCACGACTGACAATGGCTACTTCCACGGCGAGCACGGCCTTGCCGACAAATGGTATCCGCACGAGGAAAGCATTCGCGTTCCCTTGATTGTGCGCGATCCACGGATTGGCACTGCGCGACAAGTGCGTACCAACGATGCCCTAGCGCTGAACGTCGACCTCGCCCCGACCATCCTTGATGCCGCTGGAATTGATGCGCCCAAGGGCATGCAAGGCAAAAGTCTCACCCCCTTGTTGACCGACGCAAAGGCTCCTTGGCGCAGTGAATTTTTCTACGAACATGCCATCATCCAACGCAAGGAATTCATCCCAGCATCACAGGCTCTGGTTCGTCACGACGAAAAATACATGTTCTGGCCTGACTTTAAGGTAGAGCAGTTTTTTGATCTCACCAAAGACCCACTTGAAGAAACGGATCAGATCGACAATCCTCAATACGCTACAAAAATCACGGCTATGCGCAAGCGCTTTGCCGAATTGAAAAAAGATGCACTTTGAGTTCAGATCAGTTGCGCATATTCTAACAAGCCTTGTTTTCCGCCTTCGCGTCCGAAGCCTGATTCCTTGAATCCACCGAAGGGTGATGTGGGATCAAACTTGTTGTAGGTGTTAGCCCATACCACGCCCGCTTTGAGTTCGGTGGACATTTTCAGGATCAGTGACCCTTTATCGGTCCATACGCCAGCACTGAGGCCGAAGGCTGTGTTGTTGGCTTTTTCGATGGCTTCTTCTGGTGTGCGGAAGGTGAGGATCGAGAGCACGGGGCCGAAAATTTCTTCGCGCGCGATGCGTTGGCTCAAGGTGACTCCTGAGAAAATACTAGGAGGATAGTAGAAGCCCTTGCTCGGCAAGCTGCACGCGGGTTGGTAGAGCTCCGCGCCTTCGTTCACACCTGCATCCACTAGCTCACGGATTTTTTCTAACTGATTTTGTGAGTTGATCGCACCGATGTCGGTGTTTTTGTCCAACGGATCGCCGACACGCAAGCTACGAAGACGGATTTTGATTTTTGCTAGTACACGATCGGCGATCGACTCCTGCACCAGCAGTCGTGATCCCGCACAGCACACATGGCCTTGGTTGAAGAAAATGCCATTGATGATGCCCTCGACGGCTTGATCAATCGCGGCATCCTCGAAGACAATGTTAGCGGCCTTTCCTCCGAGCTCAAGCGTGAGTTTTTTATCCGTGCCTGCAAGAGCATGCTGAATGCTCTTGCCCACTACCGTCGATCCAGTGAAGGCGATTTTTTTTGCCGTAGGATGATTGACGACAGCTACTCCGGTTTCCCCAGCGCCCGTGACGAAATTCACCACTCCAGGCGGCAGGCCTGCTTCTAACAAAAGCGTGGCAAACTTCATGCAGGTGATCGATGTCGTCTCCGCGGGTTTGAGTACTACAGTATTGCCGCAGGCCAGTGCTGGAGCGAGTTTCCAAGCCAGCATCAGCAAAGGAAAATTCCACGGAATGATCTGCCCGACGACTCCCAGCGGCGCGAGGGTTTTCCCGGGCGTGACTGAGTTGAGTTTATCGGCCCAGCCGGCGTGATAGAAAAAATGAGCGGCAGCCATCGGCACGTCAAAGTCGCGAGACTCTTTGATCGGCTTGCCTCCATCAAGTGTCTCGGCTACCGCAAATTCTCGCGCCCGATCTTGCAGTAAGCGGGCGATACGATAGAGATACTTGCCGCGTTCCGCTCCGGGAAGCTTGCTCCATGCCGGAAATGCTTTGGCGGCAGCGGCATAGGCGGCATCCACATCAGCGGCTCCTGCGAGAGCAATTTCGGCGAGAGTTTCCTCGTTGCGCGGGCTGATGCTCGGGAAGTACTTCTTGGTTTTCGGTGCGGTGAATTTCCCGTCGATGAAAAGCTGATAGCGTGATTGTAGCTGTGGCGAAGCGGTCTCGGGCGCAGGATCATACTCCCATAAATTGCCGAATAACAATTCACGGGCAGGCTGGCGTTTGCTGGTCTTCGCAGGCATGCACAATCCTTAGCGGGTTCAGGCGCGGGTGACAAGCAATTCGTGTTGGCTTGCAGGCCTGTGCTATTCGCGATATTGGATAAATCCGCCGCAAAGCTGTAGTATAAACCTTAGCATGTCGTAATGAGAATGTAGCCTGTCGTGCCGTGAATGTAGCCTGTCGTGACGTGAATGTAGCCTACCGTGACGTGAATGTAGCCTACCGTGACGTGAATATAGCCTACCGTGACGTGAATATAGCCTACCGTGACGTGAATATAGCCTACCGTGACGTG
>Ga0209444_10000283_pt1 | contig 27854 bp, 32 predicted proteins | sample LauGreFaBDMM15DN_2_FD_188215 | JGI IMG/M metagenome (GOLD analysis project Ga0209444, IMG submission 188215) | Freshwater lake microbial communities from Lake Michigan, USA - Fa13.BD.MM15.DN (SPAdes) (version 2) | ecosystem: Environmental > Aquatic > Freshwater > Lake | place: Lake Michigan... | reverse complement strand
TACTCATATCCAAGGACTGACCCCATTTATCAAAAATTGGCGTTTGTGATTTCTGGGGTTCTGTGCACAGTAGGTGCAGCGCATGAGTGATGACGGCAATTTGGATGACCACCAGGTGGAGCAAAAAGGGATGTTCCGCAAGGATCTCGCTGTGCTGACGAAGGTGCGGCTGAATACTTTTGTACTAGTGACGACGTTTTTCGGTTATTTTCTGGGATCGCGCGCCCATGGTTGGGACTGGATGTTGTTGGTGCATACGATCGTGGGCACGGCGGCGGCGGCTTTTGGCTCGGCGGCTTTCAATCAGCTAATGGAAATTGATTTGGATGCGAAAATGACGCGCACGGCGAATCGTCCGCTACCCGCCAAGCGGATGGATGTGTTGGTGGCTTTCGCGATTGGGACTTTGCTCTGCACCTTCGGCTTGGTGCATTTATCGATCAAAGTTGGGAAAATGCCTGCGGTATTGACCTTGATCACGCTGGTGACCTACGTGTTTATCTACACGCCGATGAAACGCAAACACTCGGTCAATACGCTGCTAGGAGCCATTCCTGGGGCGATTCCGCCGATGATTGGCTGGACGGCGGCGGGCGCTGCCTTAGATGGCTCGGCGTGGTTTTTGTTCTCGCTGTTGTTTTTGTGGCAGTTGCCGCATTTCATTGCGATCAATTGGCTATGCCGCGAGGAATACGAGGCGGCAGGCTATCGCATGTGGTCCAATGGTGATGTAAGTGGTCGCAAAAGCGGAACGCTATCGATGTTTTTTGCGGGGTTACTTGCGCTTTTAGCGATCTGGCCGTGGTTGATGGGCACAGCTGGGCTAGCGTGGCTGCTGATCGGCTTCCTGCTCGGTACATGGACCGTGGTGCTGGCTGCACGTTTCCGCAAAGCAGGTGACCGCGGCAGCGCACGGAAGTTGTTTTTATTTACACTGCTCTACTTGCCCCTCGCACTCACGGCGCTAGCTCTTTTTTGGTCGAATGGCTAAGCGTCTAAAGGTCAGAGGTTAAATATTTCTGGTGAACAGAAATTATGGCTTTTGCCCTTATGAGTCAAGTGCAGCGGTGAGGCCATAAAAAAGCATGGCTGTGATCTGGGTGAGACGAGCTTCCCTGCGCGCGATCACTGTGGGAAAAGTGCTAGGTGAGTCGTTGCAGGACTTGGGCGCGGAGAGCGGGCAGACCAGCACCGAGATCAGCGAGGTCAAGCATAGCGGTGTGACCGCCACTGCGCCCGACGCCGTGAAGACGAGCGAGCTCACGCTCAAAGTAATGAAGGGCGCGCAAGCTCGCATTTTTTTCGTCGATGTGATTGAGCGCTCGAATGAGGAGATCGTAGATCTCGGGTTCGGGGCTCTCGGGTTCGGTAATTTTTTCGATCATCGCGCAGAAGTAGGAAGCGATGAGGGTATTGGTGTAATCGAGTCGCAACTGCGCGCGATAACACTGCACGGAACTCTCGCGCAAGGTGTGGAGATTTCCCGTTTTGCTGGTGACCCAAGAAATTTCTGCGGTGAAAAAGAGATCGATCTTGCCGGCAAAGTTGCTGGTGCTTCGGCGAGCGCCTTTGGCAACGGTATCAATCAGCCCATGCTGGAGGGTCCACCAGCGAACGATCGAGCTGGTGTCGGTCAATTTCGTCACCCGGAGGACGATGCCGGTAGATTTCTCCCACACGAGTGTGATCATGGCGAGGGGCAGGCGCTGAGGCAAGGGAGAATTGTGAATGCTGGCTTGAAACTTGGGCGCAGTGCTTTTATCCTAGGCCTATGAGATTGGTTTTATGGATTGTAGGGTTTTCGACTCTGATTTTGATCATCTGGATGATCTGGGGTGACCATTGGGCCGAGTGGTCGGACGTACGAACGGTGGGCGCTGCCTTGCAGGGCTATGGGACATCGGCTGGCTTATCAGGGTGTGTGTTGCTGTTGCTCGATCTGGTGCTACCAGTTCCGGGGACGGTGGTGATGTCAGCATTGGGGTTTTTATATGGAACGCTGCTAGGCGCCCTGTGGGGATTTGCGGGCTCGTTTTTAGCAGGAATGTGTGGCTATGGCTGCGGGAGGCTTTTCACGGAACGTGCGGCGGTGCGATTTTTGGGGGAAAAGGACTACCAGCGCGGAAAAACGATGGTGGCGCACAGTGGGGGCTGGGTAATTGCGCTTTCGCGAGCAGTGCCCATTTTGCCCGAGGCCCTGGCCGTGACGGCAGGGATGTTGCGGATGCCGCTGAGTGCGTTTGCACTGGCCTTAGCGTGCGGGTGCTCGCCGATGGCGTTGATTTTCTCCTGGATTGGCGCGGCGGGGCATAATCGACCAGTACTGACGATGATCTTGAGCTTCGCGGTGCCAGCAGTGCTGTGGACATTTGCATCACGTATGCAACGACGAAATGACTGATTTGTGACGCCCTCAGTGCATTAGGTTTGCTATTTGTGACAAAATCGTCACAAATGCCATGTCGCCTCATTGTAACCATGCAATGTTAGGTTACATGTTTCACAGATCAGTCATTATGAGTAGCGAAGTGTTAGATCAGCCCAGTATCAAAACCCAAGTGGAAATCGCAGCTTCAATCCGCGAAGTGGACTTTTGCTATGGGAGCTCACTGATCCTGAAAAACATCAATTTGGAGATTGAGCTCAACAAAGTCACAGCCTTCATTGGTCCGTCTGGTTGTGGAAAATCGACCTTGCTGCGTTGTCTCAACCGCATGAATGATGAGATCCCCAGAGCTCGTGTTACGAAGGGGAAAATTTTCATTCAAGGAGAAGACATCTACGATCCGCGTGTGGATGTGGCCCGCTTGCGCAATGAAGTCGGCATGGTTTTCCAGAAGTCGAACGCGTTTCCCCGCAGCATCTTCGAAAATGTCGCTTATGGTTTGCAGATTCGCGGAGAACGCAACAGCAAAGTACTGGCAGAGTCTGTGGAACAAGCTCTACGCGCGGCGGCATTGTGGGATGAGGTAAAGGATCGCCTCCACGAATCTGGCGTAGGTTTATCCGGAGGACAACAACAACGCTTATGCATCGCACGTGCGATCGCAGTAAAACCACGCATCGTGCTGATGGACGAGCCCTGCAGTGCTCTGGATCCCATCGCTACCCTAAAGGTCGAAGAATTGATCACTCAATTGGCAAAGGTATACACCTTCATCATCGTCACGCACAGCATGCAACAGGCATCGCGCGTCTCTGACAAAACCGCATTTTTTTACTTAGGTGAAGTCATAGAGTACGATGACACCAGCACGATGTTCAGCAATCCTCGTGAAAAACGGACCGAGGAATACATTTCAGGCCGCTTCGGCTGATCACACGCACCAACCACACAGATTTATGCCAGGAGGACACATATTCCGCGATTTCGACCACGCGATTCGCAATCTTAAAGATGAGGTCTTGCTCATGGCCAGTCTGACCCGCCAAAATTTAGAACGTGCCACGCGAGCGTTGATCGAGCGCGATATCGAACTATCTCGCACCGTCATCGGAGATGACAGCGAGGTGGATGATTTGGAAATGAAAGTCGATCACACGGGCATGGAAATCCTCGTGCGTCATCACCCCGTTGCCACAGATTTGCGGTTAGTCATTTCCTCGATGAAAATTTCCACCTGCCTGGAAAGAATCTCGGATCATGCCGTAAACATCGCGAAACGCGCTAAGAAAATTTGCAAGGGCTCGGACCTTCCAGAAGTTACGCTTGTCGAGCCGCTGTATGCTCTTGCCGACTCCCTCTTGCGCGATGCTATGACGGCATTCACCGATCACAACATTGAGTTGGCAGAAGGGCTGAAATTGCGCGACAAAGAGTTAGATAAGATGCACAAGTCATTGATCTCCTCATTGAGCCAACAACTTGAAGAAGCCAATGGCAAATCGGAGTCGCTTCTGCATCTCATCTTTGTGGTCCGCTCGTTAGAACGCGTGGGCGATCTAGCAGTCAACATCGGCGAAGATGCTGTATTTTTGGGCACAGCCCAAGACATTCGACACAGCTCACGCAAAGAAACAAAAGATACTGAATCGGATTGATCCGATGCAACGAATCCGTCACACGATTCATCTTTGAATCACCTGCATGACATATATGAAGGAGAACGTGCAAACCGTATTAGTGATCGAAGACGAAGCCGACATCACCGACTTGGTGGCGTTCAACCTAGAACGTGTCGGCTGCCGAGTATTGAAGGCGTATGATGGACAAGTAGGATTAGAAACTGCTCAAAAAGAGCGGCCTGACATCATTGTGCTTGATCTCATGTTGCCTACTCTCAATGGATTGGGCGTACTCAAGGGATTACGCCGCGATGCGCGCACACAACAAATTCCGGTAATTCTTCTTACCGCCCGAGCACAGACAGAAGACCGCATTGCAGGACTAACCGCGGGTGCCGACGACTACGTGACCAAGCCCTTTTCGCCGAAAGAGTTGGTTCTACGAGTGCAAGCCGTACTTAAGCGCATGCAAGTCACCTCAGGCTCTACCGAGTTCCGTGTCGGTGATTTTTCCTTCGATAAAAATTCACTGAAATTCTACATCGAGAACGAGCCTGTAGAACTCACATCCACCGAGTTCAAACTCCTGCTGTTCCTCTGTGAACGGGCCAATCATCCACAACAACGCAACGATATGCTGCGCAGCGTATGGGGTTATAGCGATGATGTGATCAGCCGCACTCTCGACACGCACATGAAGCGGTTACGACAAAAACTCGGTTCCCATGCGGATCGAGTTGAAACTATCCGCGGAGTAGGGTATCGTTTCGTCAACCCGAATCCATGAACTACGTCGTCCTCGCACTCACCGCCATCGTTTGCATTGCTTTCGTATGGCTGTATGTGACCAGGAAACCAAAACAAAAATCACAAATAGACGTCATGGCACAGCTCACACAAAAAATCGAAGCAGCAACAAGGGAAGAGCAACAACGCCACGAATTCTTGCTCGATGGACTAAGTGACGCCTTGTTTCTTGTCTGTGACGATGGCCAGTTCTGCTATGCAAACATCGCGGCGCGCACCATGTTTGGCGATCGCTCCCTCATCGGCCTTGCGCCGCAAGAGGTCTTCGCCAACGCGCGCTTCATGGAAGTCATCCGCGAATGCGAGACCACCCAACAGCCTGTGGTCAAGCGCATTGTACTTACACAACAATTGTCACCACTAGGATCGCGCGAGGCGCGCGGTGTGAATGCTTGGCTTCTCGATGCCGCACCCTTGCCCGCCGATTTTTATCCCCACGCACGCATTCGAATTCTACTACGTGACCTCACTGCCGAGTATCAGAGCGAGCAAGTGCGCAAAGACTTTGTCGCCAATGCTTCGCACGAACTCAGGACACCATTGGCGATCATTCAGGGCTATCTTGAAAATTTGTTAGAAGATCATGGTTTGCGTGATGCAGAGCAAGCAAAACGATTTCTCACGATCATGTCGAAGCATACCGATCGTGTATCACGCATTGTAGAAGACATGTTAGTTATTTCGCGATTGGAATCAGGTGAAGCCGCGGCATTGAGCATCGAGCCCTTTGAGTTTGTGCATTGTGTGCACGATGTGTTAGAGCGTCTTGAACACTTGATCGAAAGCCAACAAGCGAAGATCGATCACTCGCGAGTCGATACTAAGCTGGTCATCGCCGGCGATCGTTTTTACTGGACGCAGGTGCTTTTCAATCTAATCGAAAATGCCCTCAAACAAAATCCACGAGCAGGTCTAAAAATCACGGTGACAGCTGAAATCGTCGATGATCAAATTCAAATCAGCATCTGTGATGACGGCATCGGCATCCCTTCCAATCACTTACCTTTTGTGTTCAAGCGATTCTACCGCGTCGATCAAAATCACACCAACAGCGCCATCAAAGGCACTGGGTTGGGACTCTCGATCGTCAAGCGTGCCATCGAAGCTCACGGGGGAGACATTTCGGTCAGCTCCGTGCCCGGTCGAGAAACCAAATTTCTCATCGTTCTGCCCAACCCACAGGGCTAGCGAATATCACTGAAGGAAAAACACAGCATCTCCCGTATCTACCTCACCATGATCACGCGAACGCTTTTTTTCCTCTCGTTACTAACACTTTCTCCACTCCATGCCGATGTAGGAGTCGGGGCAGCACCTGTCGAAGGAGCTACTGTTCTCTTCGATGGCAGTCGCGAGTCACTCGACAAACTTTGGAGCTACTGGGAAGGGCCTGCATTTGCTTCGGCACTGCCCATCAAGTGGAAAATCGTCGATGATCCCGTAGACCAAGGCGCCGTCTTGATGACCGACGACCCCGCCGCGGCTGGTGGAAAATACGGCCATGCCGATGTCGTCACCAAGGAAACCTTCCGTGATTTCCGCTTACACATCGAATTTCTGATCATGAAACCCGGAGGCAACAGCGGAGTATATTTGCAAAATCGCTACGAAATCCAAGTGCTCGATGGCGACAAAACCAAGCATGGAATGGGAGCCGTCATCAACGAGACCGAATCACCTTACCATGCCTATAATGGTGTCGGTCAATGGAATAGCTATGACATCACCTTCCGCGCCGCTCGATTCAGCGATGGCAAACTTGTCGAAAAACCGCTTGTTACGATGTATTTCAACGGCATCAAGGTTCACAAAAACCAAGTGATCAACCAAGTGTGGGGTGGTCCACGGTCCGGCGTAGATGGTGGCAACGATGATGGAAAAGGCATCACCGATACACCACAAGGTCTCAAGCTGCAATGCGAAGGCCACGATGTCCGCTACCGCAACATCTGGATCCAAAAACTCGATCTTGCCAAGCCTGCGACGGATTTTACTGAGAAGGTGATAGGCGAAGTTAAGTAAGGGATTGCAAATCACTTCTCCTAATTAGATCTGAAAATCCGACTGGTTGGATTGTTCGTGGAGGCCGCATTCGTATTTTTCGCCACCGTAGCGGGTGGACTCGGCTTCTACGCCTTGTTCGGCGGGTGAGGTGCTGTGCCAGTCGCCCATGGTTACGTAGGAATCAGCTAACGGATGGCGCGGAATGTTGTGCTGGGCCATGTAGGCGTAGACTTGAGCATCAGCCCAATCGAGAATCGGATAGACCTTAAGCGTTTTGTTTTGCTGCTCGGCAAAGGGTCGATTGAGTCGGGTAGAGCTTTGGCTGCGGCGGAGGCCGGAGATCCAGACATCGGCACCGAGTTCCTTGAGCGCACGGTTCATCGGCTCGATCTTATTGATCAGCGCGTATTTTTCATTGCCCTCTTTGCCCTGTTCCCAGAGTTTGCCGTAGATAGTTTCCTGGCGAGCGGAGGTGAGCTGGGGGGTGTAGGTGCGAAGATCGACCGGCCATTTTTCCATCAATTCATCGATGTATTGGTAGGTTTCGGGAAAAAGATAGCCAGTGTCGATGAAAACCACGGGGATTTCTGGCGCGTGGTAGTGGATCAGGTGCAGACTGACAGCAGCCTGCAAACCAAAGGAAGTCGTCGCCACAACGCGCGGCCCAAAGACACCGTGCAGATGCTTGAAGCGCTCCGCGGCCTTCATGGCGGCGAGTTCGGTGGACAGGTCTGGGGCGGTGGAGGTCATCGGTTTACTGGTCACTAGTCACTGGACTAGGAATTGATCTTATGTCTTATCTCTGGCAATCTTCAGTCTTTACTTGATATTTTTATGGAAATCATCGCCCTGGATGGTGGCGGCGACTATGCCAGCACGGATCACGAAGTCGCCAAATTTTTCGCCCTCGTTGCGATCTTTGGCGTAGCTGGCAAAAATCGGAGCTAGGAGCGGCTTGATTTCGGGGCTGGTGACATCGGCTTTGTAGAGTTTGCTCAGGCGCTGACCGGCATGGCCGCCACCGAGGTAAACGTTGTAGCGATCGGGCCCGCGACCGACGAAACCGATTTCGGCGATGTAGGGGCGGGCGCAACCATTCGGGCAACCGGTCATGCGGATGGTAATGGCGTCGTGGTTCAGGCCAACTTCTTCGAGCGAGCCCTCGAGCTCAGTGATCAGAGTCGGTAGAAAACGTTCGGCTTCGGCGAGCGAAAGCGCACAGGTCGGCAGAGCAACACAGGCGAGGGCATTGAGGCGCAGCGCACTGCGTTTTTTGCCGTCTTCCAGACCGTATTGCTCCACGAGTTTTTCGACCAATGGCCGCTGAGCAGGTGTCACATTGGCGATCATGACGTTTTGGTTCGCGGTGAGACGGAAGTCGCCGGTGTGAATTTTGGCGATTTCTTTCAGACCCGTACGCATCGGGTAGCCTGGGCGATCGATCACGCGGCCGCCTTCGATGAACAGAGTGAGGTGAGAATTTCCTTCGGGATCGGTGACCCAGCCGTAGCGGTCGCCGTTGTTTTCGAACACGAAATCGCGCACCGGCTCCAAGTCGGAACCGAGGTATTCGTTGAGTTTTGCCAAAAACCATGCAGGACCGTGGTCTTGCACGGTGTATTTAAGGCGAGCGTGTTTACGATCGGTGCGGCAGCCGAAATCGCGCTGCACTTTGACCACTTCTTCGGCCACTTTGACTACTTGCTCGGGTGTGCAGAAGCCGATGACGTCAGCAATGCGCGGAAATGTCTCCTCGGCACCGTGCGTCATACCCATGCCACCACCGACAGCAACATTATAACCAACTAGTTGGTTTTTTTCTACGATGGCGATAAAAGAAAGGCAATTGGCGTAGATATCGACGTCGTTCGACGGAGGAACGGCGATCGTGATCTTGAATTTACGCGGCAAATAGGTTTTTCCGTAGATCGGCTCCTCTTCTTGCTCGGAGGAAATGACCTTTTCGCCATCGAGCCAGATCTCGTGGTAGGCTCCGGTATTAGGCGTGAGGTGGGTCGATATGTCCTGAGCAGCCTTGAGCGCTGCGGCGTGCACGTGAGAAAGGTGAGGATTGGGATTGCACATTACGTTGCGATTGACGTCACCGCAGGCTGCGATGGTGTCCATCGCTGCGGCATTGATTTCCTGCACCGTGCGCTTGAGGTTCGACTTGATCACGCCGTGAAGCTGGTAGGCTTGGCGGGTGGTGAGCTTGAAGTCGTGATTGCCGTATTTTTCGCAAAGATCATCAGTAGCAAGCCACTGCGCGGAGGTCGAAACGCCGCCGGGAACGCGGATACGGATCATGAACGAGTAGGCCTTTTCCAAGCGATGCTTGCGGCGGTCTGCACGCAGGTCACGGTCGTCCTGCATGTAGGAACCGTGGAATTTGATGAGCTGTTGGTTGTCTTCCGAGATCGCGCCGGTGGAAACATCGGCAAGTTCCTCGGCCAAATTTCCGCGCAGATAGTTCGAGCGGATTTTGATGTATTCGTTGGCGGCTAATTTTTGTTCGGACATGACTTTTTAAGTGGTGAGTGATCAGTGGAAAGTGATCAGTGTGTGAAGTGGTTGATGAGGAGTGAACATTTCCGGTGAATTTTTGAAAAACACTGATCACTGCTCACTTGGCACTGGTAACTTTTAGTATACGTCACGCTGGTAGCGTTTGGCTTTTTTGAGGGCTTCGAGTTCGGATTCGGCAGCTTCGCGGGTGAGGCCGCCATGGTTGATGTAAACTTGGGTCAGGGCTTCGTGGACATCGGCTGCCATGCGTGAGGCATCGCCGCAGACGTAGAAGTGCGCACCTTCTTGCAGCCAGGCGTAGAGGTCTTTGCCTTTTTCGGCAATGCGTTGCTGCACATAAATCTTCTCGGGCTGGTCGCGGGAGAAAGCAACGTCGATACGGTTGAGGGTGCCGTTTTTGAGATGCTCTTGCCACTCGAGCTGGTAGAGGAAATCATACATGTAGCGTTGATCGCCAAAGAACAACCAGTTTTTGCCTTGGCTACCGAGCTCGGCGCGGTGTTCGACGAAGGCACGGAACGGCGCAATGCCTGTGCCAGGGCCAACCATGATCACGGGAGTGTCACCATTTTCGGGCAGGCGGAAGTTTTTATTCGTGTGCGTATAGACATTTACCGACTGGCCGGTATGCGCAGCGTCCGCGAGGTAAGTGGAAGCAACGCCTTTGCGATCCCGACCGTGGCTATTATAACGCACAGCAGCGACAGTGAGGTGCACTTCGTCGGGATGCGCCAGCGGGCTGGAGGCGATCGAGTAAAGGCGCGGCGGCATTTTCCGCAACAAGCCGGCGAGGGTTTGAGCGGGTAAGCCATTCGGAGCGAAATCGTTGATAGCATCGATGATTTCGCGACCGTAGTTGTAGTCCTTGAGCTGGTCTTTGGCTGATTCGTCGAGCAAGGCGGCGAGTTTCGGATTCGGGTTGGCTTCGTGGAGCTTGGTCAGTACTGAGCGAGAAAGGCCAGTGATGTCGAGATCATAGGTGAGGGCCTCGGCGAGCGATTTTTTGCCCGTAGCTTTCGTTTCGATTTCCTCGTCGCCTTGGAGTTTGGCTGCTTTGAGAAGGTCGGAAACATAGTCGCCGGTGTTTTGCGGAATCACCGCGAGAGCGTCGCCGGGTTCGTAGGTGAGACCGGAGTTGGCGAGGGAAAGCTCGACGTGGATCGTTTCCTTGGCGGTACCTTTGCCGTTGAGGAGAATGTTTTCGAGAACTTCAGACGGGAAGGGGTTCTTCAAACCGTAGCTGGCAACACCTGCGGGAGCAGCAGCCGGGGCTTCGATGACGGTAATCGTGCTCGGTGCGAGCGCGGCTAAGGTGGTGCCGAGCCATGAGGTGAAAGCATCTTCGTAGTCAACGTCGCAGTCCTGACGAGGAGCAATGCGCTTGGCGCCAAGTGCTTCCAATTTGGCATCGATGTCCTTACCAGTTTGGCAGAACTTTTCGTAGGAGGTATCGCCCAGCGCGCAGACCGAGAACGATAGGCCGCTGAGTTTTTCTTCAAAGACCATGAAGTCTTTGTAAAATTTTGTAGCGCCGTCGGGCGGTTCGCCGTCGCCCCATGTGCTGACGAGCACGAGCAGGTTGCTGTGTTTTTTCAAGTCAGCAGGTGCGATATCAGACATATTTTTTACGGTCGCAGTGATGCCTTTTTTCTTCGCTTCCTTCGCGGCGCGGTCAGCAAGTTTTTCGGAGTTGCCCGACTCGGTTCCATACAAAATCAAGGCCTTCACAGCTGAGGCAGCTGGGGCCGCAACGGCGCCGAGTGGTGCAGCGAGATAGCCCGAGAGCCAAGCGCGCTGGGTGACATCGAGCCCGGCCAGTGCGGTTTCGATGAGTTTTCGGGCGGATTCAGAGAAAGGAGCGTGCGCGGGTAACATAACCTTAGTTTGTTGATAAAGATACTAATGTCGGCGCAGATGTATAACACCAGTATGGGATTAGTGCAAGTTGATTTCAGCGAAAAATTGAGAAATGACATCATTTTCGCCGTAAAGTCGAATTTTTAGCGGAAAAAGCATGTTTTTGCAGCTTGGAGTGATTCGTGCTGTCGATTACGATTCGTCTATTCTGCAACAACCCCTGTTCAAAGGACAACTGACAGAGCCGAAGTGATGATGCTTTGTTCCAAGAGTCGCCTTTACTACGTTACAGCGATTGTTCACGTGGACGTTACGCAACCGTTGGATCAATCATTATTCAAAAACGCTGGCGCCATGTCCACTCGTTCGTAAGCGACTTTGTGGCGATCACAGAGTAAATTGCTCGAGATACGACCACTTTCATAAATGGTCGGCAGTCCACTGCCCGGGTGCGTGCCACCACCGACGAGATAGAGATTTTCGTAACCTTCCATCCGGTTGTGCGGGCGGAGGTAGAGCATTTGATCAAGAGTGTGGGCGAGATTGAAGGTAGCCCCCATAAAGATATCACCTTCGTCGCGCCAGTCTTGCGGAGTGAGAATGCGCTCGGCGATGATGTGTCTGCGCAGGTCTTTCATCCCTGTTTTTGCTTCAATCCGCGCGAGAACTTTATCGCGATATTCTTGCTTAAAGGTATCCCAATCAAATCCATGACGGGTGTTGATGGTGGGCACTAAAATATAAAGACCTGATTGTCCGGCAGGGGCGACCGCGGGATCGGTGATGGAGGAATTTCTTACGTAAACCGACATATCATCGGAGACGATTTTTTCGCTCTGAATGTCTTTCACATTGAGGCGATAGTTATCTGCGAAAATGATGTGGTGATGCGGTTCGTCTTGATAAATTTTATCCAGCCCGAGGTAGAGCATGAACGTCGAGCACGAATACTTTTTCTTTTCGAGTAGTTCCTTGGGCTTGGATTGACCGTTGAGAAGGTGAGTCACAGCATGTGCATAGTCAGCATTCATGATGATGTCATCACATTCGATGACCTCGCCGCTATCAAGGATTGCGCCAGTGACTTTCGTGCCTGTGAATTTCAATTCTTTCAAGGCGGTATTAAGACGCAAGGTGCCACCGTTTTTCTGAAAAACTTGAGCCATGGCCTCAGAGATTTTACACAATCCGCCTTGGACGTGATAGATGCCATAGCGATACTCGATGTAAGAAAGAATGCTGAACAAGGCAGGGCAGCGCCATGGGGACATGCCGAGATATTTCGCCTGAAAGGTGAATGCAAGCTTGAGTCGATCATCAGCAAAATAATTTTCTAACACATCGACAACGCTTTTTCCCGTCGCCACATAGGGGATCGCTTTCATCAGCGAAGTACTGAGAAAAGATTTCAGCTCATGATACGGACGCTGCAGGCAAGGATAAATGGCAGAGAGTTTGACGGCATGATCCGCCATGAATCGACGGTAACCTTCCCCGTGACCCGGGAAGGCCTGCTCTACATTTTTCTCCATGAGCTCGCGGTCACAGGTAGTTTCCATCGACAACTCACCCCACGTCAGCTTGGTCATCGGGTCTAGCAATACCAGGTCCATGAAATCCTCTGGCTTAGCTCCAGCTTCTGCAAACACCTCATCAAGTGTAAACTTCTGATGCAAAAACGTAGGGCCTGTGTCAAAGGAAAAGTCACCAACCTTGAGTTCCGCGTTGCGACCACCCACGCGACCCTGTTTCTCTATGATCGTCACATCGAATCCCCGATGCGCTAGAATCATGCCTGCAGTCAAGCCTCCTGGGCCTGCACCAATAATCGTAACCTTTTTATTCGTCATGCGCTTGCGTTTTCATATATAGCGCAGTTTCTCTTGAGCGCGAATGATTTTTTCACAAACCAAGCTTTGATTCAAGAAAATCCAACACCGTCCACCTCCACGCTTGCGCTTTTGACCAATCTCGCCCATGATCCACGCGTGAGAGGTGCTCCCTTACTACGTACCCTTTTTGTGATCCTAGGACTCGCCCTCGCGATTGTTCCCTTGTGGAAAATTACCCACCGCCCTGCCAAAGTAATCGTCCCCACAACAGCACCACAAACCCTCGCAAGCGAAAAAAAACAACTTTGTCTCTTTACTCTGACGCTCTCTCACCCAGCAGCATCCATTCAAATCAAAAATGCCGCAGGCACTGTGCTATGGCAACAAATCGAATCGCCAAACACCACCGAATTCTCCGCTACACTGACGCACATTCCCCCGACCATCTTCTTGTCCATCACATGGGCGCCACAGTCCTCACCAGCAGGCCGCTATTTCGCCAAACTCCGCCTCGATCCGCCCGCGCGCGCCTCATTGACGCACACATTCGACTCCTCGACCGACATCGACGACATCTGGGAACTGCCATGACCGACCATCCCCACCACGACTGCTGCGCGCACCACCATCAGCACCATGAGCTGATTGTGGAAAACCTCAGCGTTTCCTACCGTAAAATCATCGCCCTCGAAAACATCTCCTTCGCCACCTCCTGCGGCACTCGCGTTGCCCTTATAGGACGCAATGGCGCAGGGAAATCCACCTTGCTAAAAGCCATAGCGGGCCTGGTCCCACGGCGCACCGGTACGATCACCTGGCGCGGTACATCCGTCAAACGCTGGTCGCGCGAATTCGCCTACCTGCCGCAACGCGAGGAAGTCGATTGGTCATTTCCCATCACCGTACGCGGACTCGTCGAAATGGGACGCTACCCGCAAACTGGATGGTGGCGACCCTACGGCAACGAGGATGCTGCTGCCGTCGATGCAGCACTGCACGCGCTCGACCTCGAAAAGCTCCAGCACCGCCAAATCCGCGAACTCTCCGGCGGACAACAACAACGCGCCTTTCTCGCCCGTGCTGTAGCTCAAGAAGCCCACGTCCTCTTGCTCGATGAGCCCTTCACCGGACTCGACCGCTCTGCATCACTGCGCCTTAGTAAGCTCCTCGAATCCCTGGCTCACGAAGGCCGTCTGATCATTGCCTCCCACCACGATCTCGCCACGGCACCCCAACTCTTCAACGAAGCGCTCCTCCTCGACAAATGCTCGCTCGGCTTCGGTACAGTAGAAGATGTGCTCACACCCGAACTCCTCGATCAAGCCTTTCACTCCGAACCCAACTGAAAAAATCACGACCTACCATGCACTACCGCGCCATAATTTTTGACTTCGACGGCACCATCGCCGATACCCTAGAACAAACACGCCACATCTACAACCAACTTGCTCCCGAATACGGACTGCGCAGCGTTGAGGCCCACGAAATGGAAACCCTGCGCAACTTCTCCTTGAGCGAGCTCCTCTCACACCTCGAAATCTCCACCTTCCGCGTGCCCTCGCTACTAGCCCGCGGCACCGCCATGCTCCGCGAACGTATTGCCCAAATCCCGCTCATCCCCGGCATCGCCGAAATTTTACCCAGCCTTCGCGCCGAGGCCCAAGTCTTTGGAATCCTCACCTCTAACGCCACCGAAAACGTCAATCTGCTTCTCGACGCCCACGGCCTGCGCTCCCACTTCACTTTTGTTTCCTCCACCTCAAAGCTGACTGGAAAAGCCAAACACCTCAAAGCCATCCGCAAAACCTTTTCTCTCCAATCCACTGAAATGCTCTACATTGGTGACGAAATCCGCGACGTCAAGGCCTCCCACAAAGCTGGCATCCCTTGCGCCGCCGTTACCTGGGGCTTCAATTCCCGCGCCTCACTCCACGCCGCCGATCCCACACATCTCATCGATTACCCCCACGAATTGCTCAGCTTACGCCGCTCCTAAATACCTGCGATCATTTTCCGCAAGAATCGCCCAACACATTTCGTAGTTCTCATGAGTGAAACGAAAAACCTCAAAAAATCCGTCCATCCATAAAATTCGTCGTTAAAAAATCCCATCAACAACCCACACCACCATCTCATGAACCGCCGCCACGTCCTTAGCCTTCTTCCCGCCACCGCCCTCGCTTTTAGCAGTCGCAGCTTGGCAAAAGCCCTCGATCCCGCCATCCTCACCAAAGCGGGCTTCACGATCTCCGTCCAGTGCTGGTCATTGAAAAATTTCACCCTCTTTGAAGCCATCGAAAAATCCGCCCAAGCTGGTGCACATGGTGTCGAAATTTTTGCCGGACAAGTTCTCAGCCCCGAGCACAAAGACCTCAAGCTCGGTCCCGATCTCTCGGCAGAAGCCATCGCCGCACTCCAAGCTCATGCAAAAAAACACAACATCGCCTTCGTAAACTTTGGTGTTGTCGGCATTCCCAATAACGAAACGGAAGCACGCAAGTATTTCGAATTTGCCAAAACCCTCGGCCTCTATGGTATTACCACCGAGTCCCTCGATGCCATCGATGTGCTCGAAAAACTCAGCAAAGAATACGACCTCAAAGTCTGCTTCCACAATCATCCCAAACCCTCCGCACTTTGGAATCCCGATACCATCAGCAAGGCCATCGAGGGGCGCCATGAAAACATCGGCTTCTGCGCCGATCTCGGCCACTGGGCTACTTCCAGCCTCAATCCGCTAGACGTCATCAAAAAAATCGCCCCACGCGTTCATTCGTTTCACATGAAAGATCGCGCCTCCATTACCGGATCCAGCCACGACCAAATTTTCGGCACCGGCATCATCGATCTCAAAGCCATCCTTGACGAAGTAGGCAAGCATGGCTTCAAAGGCAACGTCACCATCGAATACGAACACAACTGGGAGAACAACGTGCCCGATATCAAGGGCTGCGTCGATTTCCTTAAAGCTTACAGCAAGGAAAAATAACGTGGCGGCGCACTGTAAGCGTCATGCCCAGCAAGATCACCATCCTTCTCCATGCCGCCATCACCACCACGCGCTTGGGCAGAAATCAATCTCTCAGCCCTACGTCACAATCTTCGCATCGCCGCTGAGACCTGGCCTAACATGGCCCTGATGGCCGTTGTTAAAGCCGGAGCCTACGGTCATGGACTCGAAGATGTTGCCCGAGTTTTAGCTGCCGAAAAAATCGCCTTTCTCGGTGTTGCCAACGTTGGTGAAGCTCGCCGCATCTCCCAAGCTGGCATCACCACTCCCATCTATCTGCTCGGGGCAACCTGGTCCGAGGAACGCGAGGAAATTGTAGGCCATCACTGGGTGCCCTGCATTTCCTCTCTCGAAGAAGCCCGCCATTTCCATCAGATCGCCACGGCGCAAAATACCGTGCTCGCCGTTCACCTCGCCGTCGATACCGGCATGGGCCGCGGCGGATTCGTTGCCGAAAATCTCACCTCCACCCTTCACGCACTGCGCGAACTCGCCGGCATCCGCATCGAGGGCATCGGCTCCCATTTACCCTCTGCCGATGAAGACGAAGACTTCACGCGCGCGCAATTTCAGCAATTCACCCACATCATCAATCTCCTCGGCGGTCCCCACAGCTTCCGCTGGCGTCACCTCGCCAACAGTGCCGGTCTGCTCGGCTACGATTCCCACACGTGCAATCTCGCCCGCCCCGGCCTCATGCTCTACGGCATTTCACCCTTGCCCCAGCATCAGCAAAAATTGCAGACCGTCATGACCCTCAAGTCGCGCGTCACACTGATCCGCACCCTCCCTGCCGGACACGGCGTTTCCTACGGTCGCAGTTTCGTCACCACCCGACCCACCCGCGTTGCCACCATCGGCATCGGTTACGGCGATGGCTACCCACGCCACGCCTCAGGCCACGGCCCAAGCGTTTTTGTGAGAGATCGATTTTTTTCCATCCTTGGACGCGTCACCATGGACCAAATGATGATCGACGTCACCGACGCCCCCGAGATCCAAGAAGGCGATGAAGTCGAACTCTTCGGCCCCCACATCTCCGTCAGCGAACTCGCCGAGCAATCCCAAACCATCCCCTGGCACATCTACACCGGCATCACCCCACGCGTGCAGCGGATCTATGAACCTTTAATTTATATAGGAAATAAGACCAGTCAAAATGGTTGTGTGTAATTTTCATCTTCCAAAATCATTGATTTGGCTTTCCCGCCTTTATTGATAATGTCAACCATCAAACCAGCATCAGCGCTGGGCTCTCGATGAGTTTTTTCACCTCGCTGAGGAATGCGGCAGCGATGGCACCATCAACAACGCGGTGGTCGCAGCTAAGACCAAGGTTAATGCGCTGGCCAACAACGATTTGTCCGTCTTTGACGAACGGTTTTTCGATGACTGCGCCTACCGAAAGAATCGCGGCTTGTGGGGGATTGACAATGGCGTCGAAAGACTCGATGCCCCAAGCGCCGAGATTCGAAATGGTAATCGTGCCACCGTCGAATTCGTCCGGACGCAATTTGCGATCTTTCGCACGAACGGCGAAATCTTTCACCTCGCGAGAGATTTGCAGCAAGGACTTGGTTTCGGCATTTTTCACTACGGGAGTGACGAGGCCGTCTTCGATGGCGATGGCCACGGAGAGACCAACGGAACCGAAGCGCACGATGTGGTCACCAGCGAAGGAAGAATTGATCGCAGGCACCGCCATGGTTGCATTGATCAAGGCCTTCATGATGAAGTCGTTGACGGAATACTTGTTGCCGGTGGTTGTCGATGCTTGATCGTTGATTTGCTTGCGCAGACTCATGAGCGGCGCGGCATCGGCCTCAACATGCAGATAGAAATGAGGAATCGTTTGCTTGGAGGTCAACAAACGGCTGGCAATGATTTTGCGCAGCGAGGAAAGCTCGATGATTTGATCTTCGGCTTTCGCAACGGGAAGAATCGCAGCAGCTGGGGTTGGAGCAGATGCAGGCGACGTTGCACGTGATTTCGATGCAGCGGCAAGAGCAGCTGCAGCGGAGGCTAGAACGCTGGATGACGCAGCTTTGGGGGCAGATGCAGCAGCCTGAGTAGTGGACTGCGATGCGGCTTCCACGTCTTGGCGCACGATACGACCACCAGGGCCGGAACCTGCGATTTGATTCAGATCAACATTCAGAGTAGCCGCGACTTTGCGAGCTAGTGGAGAGGATTTGATGCGCTCACCAGCGGCATGAACGACGGGTGCTGCGGCGGCGACGACTTGAGCGACTGCAGCACTGGCGACAGCGGCAACCTGAGCACCTGTAGAAGCAGGAGCTGATTCGGCGGCGGATGAAGAAACAACATCATTGCCATCGAGCACGGCAAGCACGGAACCAATTGTAGCTTTGCCACCTTCGGGAATGTTGATGGCCGTGAGAACTCCGTCATCGAAAGCTTCCATTTCCATGGTAGCTTTATCGGTCTCGACCTCAGCAATGATGTCTCCGATTTCGACGCGATCTCCGACTTTTTTGTGCCACTTAAGGAGCGTTCCTTCGGTCATTGTGTCCGAAAGTTTGGGCATTTCAATATTTACAGCCATGGTATCTAAAAATCTGTTGGAAGCGGGTGGAATCCTAGGCGAAGATTGGGAGTTATGCCAGTTTTTTCTGTGTCAAAGATTAAGCGTTGGCGATTTTTTGTCTGGATCAAAAAACGTGCTGTGAAGTATAGCGCGTAAATTGAGGAAAATCCAATGATGGGAGTAATATTTCCATTTACTCAAGGCACGAGCGGGCGCATGCTAGGAACCAAGGCAATATGCGGACTAACAGTGCAACCTTGATCGGTTGCCATTTTCATCACAGCTTCCTTATAGGAAGGGGTTTCTACCGTGACAGTCTTCGTGAGCATGCAAGCTTTGGAGCCTTTACCGGAAACTTGAACTTCTTTGGTCACAGTTCTATGGCCAACCAGTTTGGTTTCTTTAGTTTCATAGAGCTTGTTGTTGTTGCTGAACAAGCAGCAGCAGCAGGACAGACCGAGAGCGGTTGTGGTAAGTAATGGGGACAGCAAAAGTTGATTCATAACTGGTATCACTCGAAGCGATAAGTGGTGCGGTAAATGAATCAGAAAATGATTTTTGCAAAAAAATTCTTTTTGTTTCTTTTATCTTTTAGGCAATCGTCAACACTTGCTGAACGATGCGGCGCGGGTTGGGCAATTGCTCGTTTTCGACGTAGGGTGAGTAGATCGCCGGGGCATCGATTGAAGTGACTCGCTTGATCGGAGCATCGAGCTCATCAAAGCAATGATCTTGGATAAGCGTGGCAACCATGGCAGATACACCGCCAAAAGCTTTGGATTCATCAACCAATACTACGCGATGCGTTTTGCGCACGCTAGCAAAAATCGCTTCTTGGTCGAGCGGGCGAATGGTCCGGAGATCAAGCACATCGCAAGATATCCCATGCTCGCGCTGTAGTGTTTCCGCGGCTTCCAAGCAATGGATTACCGAACGGCCATGAGCGATGAGCGAAAGATCTTTGCCTTCGCGTTTGAGATCGGCGACGCCAAGCTGGATCACGAAATCGCCCTCGGAGGGATCAGGCACAGGGCCAGTCGTTCCGTAAAGCAAGGTGTTTTCCATGAAAAACACGGGGTCGTTGTCGCGAATAGCGGCCTTCATAAGACCTTTAGCGTCAGCAGGTGTCGCGGGTGCGACGACTTTAAGACCGGGAAATGCAGCAAACAATCCTTCCGGAATGTGTGAGTGTGTCGCACCCACTGCGGTGCCGCCATTGGCAGGACCACGCACCACGATCGGGCAATTGATCAAACCGCCGGACATATAACGCACACAGGCAGCGTTGCTCACAAGTTGGTCAAAAGCTACCGAGTGGAACGACCAGAACATAAGTTCCATGACGGGGCGTACGCCTAGCATTGAGGCGCCAATACCCATGCCAATAAATCCAGCCTCGGATATCGGAGTATCGACGATTCGCTTGTCACCCCATTTTTTCCAAAGTCCCTCGGTGACTTTGTAAGCACCGTTATACTGGGCAACTTCTTCGCCCATCAGCACGACGTTTTCATCGCGGGCTAATTCTTCGTCCATTCCTTCGCGAAGTGCTTCTCTGTATGTCAATGTGCGCATAGATCAGTGTGAAAGTGTAAAATAATAAAAGTGCATGTATGATCAGAAATTACTAGATTTATAGTAGTGCGATCAGTCGTTGAAAAAATGGCGGCCTGTTTGACCTGCGATGGTTTTGTTATCCACTTCCCAGTAGACATCATCCATGATCGATTCAACGGAAGGGGCGGGAGATTGATCTGCAAAGACAACAGAGGCAGCTGCTTCTTCTTTAGCAGATTGCTCAATTTGATCCGCTTTCTCTTGCGTCAAAACACCTTCTTGGAGGAGTCGTGTGCGGAAGGTGTTGATAGGATCGTGGTTGTTTTTATAATTCTCGATTTCCTCAGGTGAACGGTACTTTTTCGCGTTTGCATCGGCTACACTGTGGCCGTAGTAGCGGTAGGTGGATATCTCCAACACGGTTGGGCGGCACTCTGTGCGCGCACGTTCCATGGCAATATGAGTTTTCGCACGCACTTCATAGATGTCCGAGCCATCGATCAAATCCCACTCCATGTCATAAGCTTCTGCCCGCTGTGCGAGACATCCGCGATACGCCGAGGAACGCTTTTGTGATGTACCCATCGAATAACCATTATTTTCGATAATATAGACAACAGGCAGTTCAAGCAGCGATGCTAAATTCAAGGACTCATGGTAAGCACCTTGGTTAACGGCACCATCACCCATGTAGCACAGCGCAGCACCTGGGAGGCCTTTGTATTTCAGGCCATAAGCAAGACCAAGGCCAAGAGGAGTTTGACCAGCGACGATACCATGACCGCCCCAGAAGTTTTTGTCAGGAGCAAACAAATGCATCGAACCACCTTTGCCTTTCGCAGACCCCGTGGCCTTGCCAAAAAGCTCAGCCATGCACTCGTTCATGTTCATGCCACTCGCCAGAGCATGGCCGTGACAACGATAAGCTGTGATATTGTGATCGTTCGCACCACATAACGAGATAGTACCCGTAGCTACCGACTCTTGTCCGATGTAGAGGTGAAGAAATCCACCAATCCGACCTGCGTTGTAATATTTCAGTGCCGCTTGCTCGAAACGACGAATTCGAATCATCGTGGTGAGCAATTCTATTTTATTCTCTGAAGTGAGCGCGCGATTGATAGGCGATGTGGCAAAGTCCAAACGATTGAAAGTAGAGGCAGAAAATGACATAACGGTGTGATGGGAAAATGAAATATTCAGATCAGCTCAGAGGCTGGCACGCGAACCGAGAATTTAGGGAAAAGAGGGCGAAGCGCAAGGAGAAATATCGCGGAGAACACAACATTCGATAGGCAAGAATTGCGCAGGAAAACCCACGTAGGACCAAGCCCAGGGGGGCCCGTCCATTGAGCCTGTATAAACCCCTCCCAACTACGTGCATAAAACTGAGGCAGCGTGAAAAACGAAATTGTATTAGCGATAAAATAAAATAACACCGCTGCCATCAGGCTGCCGAGCAAGCCTCGTAACCATGATGCATCCCGCTGCATCCATGGAACCAATACCAACATCGAGCCCAAACCTGCAACGATCCCCAGATGATCCCATGTCAACATCGGGTAGCCATAGAAGGCATTCAACAATGGATCCGTAACCACCCAGGCAGCCAGAAGAAACAACCACCGACCACGACCCGGTAAAAACACGAAGCTCAAGAGAAAAAATGCGGGCAGGGGAGACAAAGCCCATCCCTGCCAAGCTCCGATTAACCGAAACAGGACCAATACCAAAAAAAGACCTACGAATGGAAACCAACGACGCATGAGCACTCAATGCCATAGAATTGTCATCATTGCGAGCGAAATTTCATCATTTCCTTTTTCCATAACGTCATGCTATGCTACCACCATGACTTGGGACACTCTCATCAACAAAGCCTGGATTGCCCGCGCGAATGCCTACGCACCCTACTCCAAATTTCAGGTAGGAGCCGCCATCGAATCAGAGTCCGGAAACATCTACAGCGGGTGCAATGTCGAAAACCTATCCTTCGGGCTGACCAATTGCGCTGAACGTGTAGCAATCGGTGCAGCAATAGCTGAAGGAGCAAAAAAAATTATCCGCATCGTCATCGTTGCCGATACAAATACCCCGGTCTCACCGTGCGGTGCCTGCCGCCAAGTGATGGCGGAATTTGGCATACAGGAAATCCTCCTCTGTAACCGAACAGAACAAATTCTATTCACCCTCGATGAGTTGCTTCCACGGAGCAGCGCAGGTATTCTCAATCGATAAAATGTTCCACGTGGAACAATCAAACCATAATTAGCTCTGGCACGCCTGCCTCAATCGTGCTATACCATGTGCCCACTCACTCTATGTTCGTTTATCCCAAATACTACGATGTCCTAGTCATCGGCGCAGGCCATGCCGGAATCGAAGCCGCATTAGCAGCTGCTCGCATCGGATGCCAAGTTGCCATGCTCACCCAGAATCTCGATACCATCGGGCAGATGAGTTGCAACCCCGCCATCGGCGGCCTCGCCAAAGGGCACATGGTTAGAGAAATTGATGCGCTCGGTGGAGCCATGGCCCTCAATACCGACGCCACCGCCATCCAGTGGCGAATGCTTAATGCCAGCAAAGGCCCCAGCGCTCGCGCTCCTCGTGCACAATGCGACAAAAAAGCCTATCAGTTTCGTATGAAATGGCTGCTAGAAAACACACCAAATCTCGATCTACACCAAGGCAACGTAGGATCACTGCTCGTAGAGAACGACGAAATCACTGGAATCACCACCAGCCTCGGTATGCAGTTCCGCACTAAATCAGTAATCCTTAGCGCAGGTACTTTCATGCGTGGACTAATGCACGTGGGACTGAAAAACGAAAAAGGTGGACGCATGGGTGACGCTAGCTCAACTGTCAGCGATAGCCTCAAAGATCTTGGATTTACCGTCGAACGCTTCAAAACCGGCACCCCATGCCGACTCAATGGCCGCTCTCTCGAACTCGAGCACTGCGAAGTGCAGGGCGGAGATAACCCAGTCCCTCACTTTAGTTATCTCTACGATACCATCGGACGCGAGAAAAACGATATCTTTACCCTCAATCCTTGGGCAGATAAAATGTTCCACGTGGAACAAATGCCCTGTTTCATGACCTACACAAATCAATCTACCCACGATATCATTCGCGGCAATCTCGATCAATCGCCGATGTATTGCGGCATCATCGAGGGGGTTGGACCTCGCTATTGTCCTTCGATCGAGGACAAGGTCGTGCGTTTTGCCGAGAAAGAGCGCCACCAGATTTACCTTGAGCCTGAAGGTCGGCACACCAGCGAGTTCTACGTCAACGGCGTTTCCACCTCTCTTCCGTATGCGGTGCAACTCGCGTTTCTGCGCACCATTCCTGGGCTAGAACGCTGCGAGATCATGCGTCCTGGCTATGCCGTAGAATACGACTACTGCCCACCAACCCAGCTTTATCCAACGCTCGAAACCAAAAGAATTTCTGGATTGTATTTCGCAGGACAAATCAATGGCACCTCTGGGTATGAGGAGGCAGCAGGGCAGGGGCTCATTGCCGGAACCAATGCCGCATTGAAAGTTCTCGCTCAACCCGCCTTCGTGCTCGGACGCAATGAAGCCTATCTTGGCGTGATGATCGATGATCTTGTTACTCGTGGTTGTACCGAACCCTATCGCATGTTTACCAGTCGTGCTGAATATCGACTACTACTCCGCCAAGACAATGCTGATCTCCGCCTAACGCCACTCGCCGCCAAAATCGGCCTCGTTACTGAAGAACGTATCACACGAACGGAGAAAAAAATTCGTCAGCTCGATGAAGCTCTTACCTGGATTCCTAAGACCAATCACGAAGGAATTAAACTCGATCTCTGGTTCCGTCGCATCGAAAACACTTGGCAGACGCTACCCGAAGAATGGCAAAAACGCTGTCCGCTCGACCTCTGGCCGATCATCGAAACCGAAGTAAAGTACGCTGGTCACCTTGATCGCCAGCAAGTGCAGATTGATCGCATGCAGCGCCAAGAATCCAAAGTCATTCCAAGTTGGGTCGATTACGCAGCCATTCACGGCATGAAAGCTGAGGCAAAATCACGTCTGGAACAAATCAAGCCACTAACCCTCGGCCAGGCGGCACGCATCAGCGGACTGACCCCCGCCGACATCGCCCTGCTAGCCATCTGGATTGAGAAACGCGAGCAACAAGCCAGCGCCAATCTACCCGATTTGCCTTAATCATTTCTCCTTGCCATCCAACTCTTTTTTCGCTAATGTGTAAATGGATACAGGAAAAACGGTATCCACACAAAACACCATGAAAAACACCATTGCATTGATCCTGCTTTCGGTCTGCACCATGAACTATGGGCAAACTCAGACCGCAACTGTACGCAAACCCGTGACCATCACGGATCTCTACGCACAAAGCATCCACGCCATGAACGAAGGCGACGTCGCAAAGGCCGAGTGCAACCTGCGTGCCATCCTCAAGGCCCAACCTCAGCATCCACAAGCTCGTTATCAACTCAGCCAACTTACGCTCAATCGCGAAAAATATGCTGCGCGCGCTCGTCAACTGAAAATGCAGCGTACTAAGATCGCTTCGGTAGACTTTTCAGGAGCAACCGTCGACGAATGTCTCGATACTCTTACCACCTTAATCGGTGATGCTAGCGGAAAATCATTTTCGCCAAATTTCGTGATCAACGATAAAAACAAAAAGCTCGATAGCAAAACCATTACACTCAAGCTGGACAACGTTCCTGCATCACAAATCCTCAACTACATCGCCAGTAATTCCGATTGCAGTATACGCTACGAAGAGCACGCAATCACTGTTTCTGCACGATAAAACTCTTCATGGCTGAGCGTATCATCATCACTGGCGGCGACGGATCACTGGCAAGATCCGCTGCCGCTTTTTTCGCGGAATCCACTTACGTTTCGGATATTCTTGCTCCGTCACGAAAGGAATTGGATGTCACCAATTTCGCTCAAATAAAAGAGTATTTCCGCGCGCATCCGTGTGACTTTCTTATCGCTATGGCAGGTGCCTGCGACGACGAGCTGCTTCTCAAAACGACAGAACAGCAGTGGGATGTAATCATGCAGAGCAATCTTACCGGTGCCGCTCTTTGCGCACAACAAGCGTCACGTGCCATGCTCAAGCAGCGTAGAGGACATATTATCTTCATCTCCAGCTATGCGGCCCTGCATCCAAGCAATGGCCAAGTAGCATATTCCAGTGCCAAAGCCGGACTAATCGGACTTGGCAAATCACTCGCCCGAGAACTCGGACCAGCAAATATTCGCGTTAATATCCTGATTCCAGGTTTTCTCGAAAATAGCATGACGGAATCTCTTTCCAGCAATCGCAAGAACGAGATTAGGCGCCTCCATAGTCTCCAACGCTTCAACACCGATACCGAAGTATGCTCATTCCTTGCAACCTTGCATTTCCACTTGCCCCACACCTCTGGGCAAGTCTTTAACCTCGACAGCCGCATTCTCTAATCTATACTCGATGCCGATGAAAAAAATCACTATTCTCTCCTTGATCCTTGCCATGATCACTCTGTTTTCTTCCTGTGGCCTCGCACAAAGTGCTGCAACGACAGCCGGCAGAACCTTGCAAAGTGTCGGTCGCGCCGCATTCTAAATCAATTAACAGTACAGAACTTCGCGTCCTTTTTCGCAGACCATGATGCGGATAAGCCGGTCATCATCATCAAAAAGCTCAGGAAAAAGATCACCCCATTCGGCAAGTATCACGCCGCGCTGATCGTGAAAATCATCCCAGCCCATCGCGATAACCTCGGCACTAGATTTGAGCCGATAGAGATCGAAATGAAACAAAGGTAAACGACCACCATGATATTCTTGCACTAACGAAAATGTAGGACTTGTCACTTCGCCTACAAATCCTAAGCCGCGGGCAATGCCTTTCGTTAAATGTGTTTTTCCAGCACCGAGTGGACCAACTAAAGCGATTACCATCGACTTAGACATTTCTTGGCCAAGTTGCTCGCCTAATTTTTCCATCGCCTCCACCGATTCTATATTCCAAGTGCGTGCTTCTATCATCGTCGGCAGGACATTAGCACGAATGCCAGACACGACGCTACAAAATGACTAAAAAAAATTTCAAAAAAAAACTTGCCACTGACACTGGTTTGTGATGAACTTCGCGCCCCGCTCGTAAGAGCATAACCTTCTTTATATCATGGGCTACGCAGTCATCAAAACAGGCGGTAAACAATACCGCGTTCAACAAGGCGACAAAATCGATGTGGAAAAACTTGCACTCGAAGTTGGCAGCGAAACTACTTTTGACGTTCTCCTTATTGGTGAAGGTTCTTCCGTAACCATCGGTCAACCACTCGTTGCAGGCGCAAGCGTTACTGCAAAAGTAGTGGAACAACACCGCGGTGAAAAAGGCGTCGCCTTCAAATTTAAGCGCCGCAAAGGCTTTCACAAGAAAATCGGTTTTCGCCGTCATCTGACCAAATTGGAGATCACTGGTATTTCAGCATAATTTCACACACCCAACTTACTACTCGTTATGGCCCATAAGAAAGGACAAGGATCTGTCAAAAACGGACGCGACTCACGCAGCAAACGTCTTGGCGTAAAAAAATTCGGTAGCCAAGCTGTCATTGCTGGCAACATCATCATTCGCCAACGTGGCACGCGCTGGACTCCTGGCGTCAATGTTGGCATTGGCAAAGACCACACACTGTTCGCTCTCAGCGATGGAAAAGTGCTATTCGACAAAAACGGCACACGTGTCAACGTTGTCTCTGCTGCTGCTAACTAACTCACCAAGCTTCATTATTTTACAAAAACCGTCCGCTTCATCTGAAGTCGGCGGTTTTTTCATATGGGTAGTGGATTCTATCCAACAAGCCGTTAAAAAACCTATACGTTACCGGCATACCTCGATGCGAAGCCCACAAGGCCAATGCCTGCACGACCAGAGGAAAAGTACACCAACATCCAACTCATGCATACGCAAGCCTCTGGAGAGTGACTGCAGTGGACGCACCATATTTTATGAATTACGATTTTATCCAAGAAAATGATTTTGGTCGTTCATAGTTAAATTATCCACATATTCTAAGAATAGTTTTTAAAAAAAGTAAAATAGATCATCATCATCTAGATGTGAATAAAACACCGATATCGTAGTTCCACGTTTGTTTAATAAGAGTTCCACGGGTGGAATAACCTGTGAAACAGCACGGAGCATCTTCATAAGAAATATGATGATAACTTTTCGCGAAAACTTATTACGGTGCACTGAACAAGTTATTCCCAAAGAATTGCCATTTGTTGTGGCCAAGCTTTAGTACTCAAGCATTTTCTATAAGGTTATTAAGGTTATTGGTAAACTCGATGTGCCCATCGATGGAGCAGGGGCTCACTAACGTGCTTCGCGGCAGCAATTCATGAAGCAAAGGGTCGGATGTTTGATTCCGCATGGGACTGCGAGTGGAAGTGCGCTCAGACTGCTGGCTAGAAATAATGAGGTTCTGTTGACCGATTGCTCTTACGATACGCTCCCAGTGCTCGCAGATGACGGCGACGCGTTCGCGGATGCTTCTACTGCTTCCAATTGTATAACCTCAGCCGGCCTGATCCATACTGACAGTGCCAGCACCTCCTTGCAAGTAAAGCGGATTTTCGATCATCAAAAAAGGGACCAGCAAAAGGAAAAAAACGATAAAGGGACA
>Ga0209444_10000282_pt1 | contig 27897 bp, 35 predicted proteins | sample LauGreFaBDMM15DN_2_FD_188215 | JGI IMG/M metagenome (GOLD analysis project Ga0209444, IMG submission 188215) | Freshwater lake microbial communities from Lake Michigan, USA - Fa13.BD.MM15.DN (SPAdes) (version 2) | ecosystem: Environmental > Aquatic > Freshwater > Lake | place: Lake Michigan... | reverse complement strand
GTGCGAGACAATGGAAGAGGTAACTACAATGCAGACACAGATACGGGAGATGAGAAATGCACGACGCAGTGAACAAGCCTAAACACTACACAGATCACCCCAGCGGTGTCGAGTGCATACAGATCACCGAGCATATGGGCTTTTGCCTTGGCAACGCAGTTAAATACATTTGGCGCGCCGACCTTAAGAATGACGCAATCGAAGATTTACGTAAGGCGAGGTGGTATCTTGATAGAGAAATTGAACGGAGAATAACATGATGACGGGTATTGGAGTAACACTATTAATAACAGGCATACTTGCCTATAGCGTGACGGATAATTTTAAGCCAGACTGTGCGCTTTGGAAGCGATTGGTTATTAACTGCATTATCGCAGTTGGCGTGCTATTAACAATCGTGGGGTACCTATTATGATTCAAGGGTTAACTATAACGGTAGACTGGGAGACCGCCGACGCAATTATGGAGGCACACTTACTAGACACGTATCACTCGCTAACTGACGACATAAAAGTTTTAAAGTCTAAGAAGAAACTAAAAGACTTTGAAAAAGAAGATCTAGAATATTTCAAACGCGTATTAGAAAACATTGACGCCGTCGGCGAGTGGTATGTATTTGACTTTAACAAAAAGAAACGGAAGAAAAAGAAATGAACCTATGGAGCGAGTATGATCGGTTTGACCTGGAGCAAGACATTATGAAATGCGCACAGGTAGAGGATTACCTTGACGAGTTCTTACGGCAGTACTTAGACAAGGCCGAGCACATGTCCGAGGACGACGTGTACAACTACATCAGCGGGATAAAATACGCATCAAAACTTCAAAACCAGCGACTATATGATGGCTTTGAGCAGATGGTACACAAACAACACTTTGCGCCGTTAGCTAAATATAAACCAGATGTAGACGTAGAACTTAAAATAAAGAAAGGCAAAAAATGAGCGAGGAATTATTAAATGACTTTAACGTGACGTTGGAGTTTTCTGTAAAAGAAATTAACGCGTTGTTAAATGTGTTGGGGCAGTCACCATTTGTTCATGTTGCGGGTTTTATTAACGCAATACAAAAACAGGCGGCCCCACAAGTTAAGCAGGCAAAGGATAGCCTAGAGGCCGTTGAGAAGGCGCAGAAAAATGAATCTTAAAGATTTGTTAAACCGGGCCGGTATCCGTAACGATGTCGATAAGGCACTGGCAGACAAAGAGGAGGCTAGGGAAAAAAAGATTCAAGAAATGGCCGGGGCAGTGACCCGCCTAGTTATTAACCAGTCAATTAAAGAAGCCAAAGCTCGCGCTGCAGAGCGCGACAGACTATTAATTAACCCAGATGGGGCGGAAAAGAAGTAGACTTTGCATTAGTAGATATAGGACAAGTAATCTATCGGGAGATACATGAAAGTCCTACTTTACATACATTTACACACAGGAGAATTACATGAACCCATTTGAACTACGCTATGACTTACTCAAGACCTCCAAGGAGTTCTTAACCGAGCAGTATAACGCTCAGCTAAAGGCCTGGGAAATAGCAGACGAGACAGGTAAGAAACTACTCGAGAAGGCCCCACAGTTCCCCAACATGCACGAGATCATTGACAACGCAATCGAGATGAACAAGTTCATCAGCACCACGATCGAGGCACAATTGGTCGACGGCGTTAAACGCTTTAATCGTATCACGGCAGTATTTTAGTATCGGTTGCGACTTTTTTGAACCAGTTTACAAAAAAGTCGCGACTTTTTTACAATGGGGTAGGTATAGTTTCGACGAAGGGCCAAGGCTAATATGCAACCCAGCGGACCACGGGGCAGTACCGTGCTACTCCACCAATTAATCATCGCGTCCATCGCTCTATACTTAACCTACCGGTTAGGTTTAGAGCTTTGGTGCATAACTTATGGACTATTATATGGCAACTAAACCTGGCCTCTACGCCAACATTCAAAAAAAACGTGAACGTATCAAGCAGGGATCTGGCGAAAAGATGCGCAAGCCGGGCGCTGAGGGTGCTCCAACCAAGGACGCATTTATTCAGTCTGCAAAGACCGCTAAAAAACCAAAATAATGACAGTAAAGAAAACAAACCCGTCTAAGTACGACCCGGCCATGTGTGATCGCATGATCGAGCTGGGTAAGCTGGGCGCGTCCCAAAAAATGATATGGTCCGACCTGAGCATATCAAAAGGCACCGCAGAGACCTGGAAAAAGAAGCACCCGGATTTTGCCGAGGCCCTGGACCTTTCCCTGGTCCACGCACAGGCGTACTGGGAGCGTGAGCTACTGGCAAACGTCGACAACAAGGGATACAACAGCCGACTGGCCGAGATTGCGCTACGTGGCCAGTTCCAGCAAGACTACCGAGAGACGCGAGATACGAAGATAGACCTCAAGGCAGAAGTTAAGGTGGACTTCCAAAAAGAGATAGCCGATTTGATTTCCGCCCTAAAGTCCTAAGAAAAATAAATATTCAGTTTTGACCAAAAAAGGCCCTACGGGGCCTTTATTTTTGCATTAGTATATATACCTAAACAGAATTGAAAGAATAAGATGACCGCACACGCGCTATTAAGCGCCTCCGGATCTAAACGATGGCTAACATGTACGCCAAGCGCCAGACTAGAGGCAACACTCCCCGAACCAAAGAAAAATTCAGACGCATTTGATTTTAGCCAAGAGGGCACTACCGCCCACTCACTGGCTGAGATAAAACTTCGCCAGCATTTTGGACAAATTGGAACCGAGGAATACGAGACAGAATATGACACAATTAAAAACACACCCTACTACAACGACGATTTCGAGGCTAACGTCGATAATTACGTTCTATATGTACGCTCTCAGATCGGTGATGGTGACACCCCGTTATTTGAGCAACGCGTGGACTTCTCTGACTGGGTGCCTGACGGATTTGGTACGGCCGACGTGGTTATACTTTCTAAGCACGCCATTCGTGTCATCGACCTCAAGTTTGGAAAGGGTGTGTCTGTCTCCGCGATCGACAACACCCAGCTACGATTATATGCGCTGGGTGCTTATTCCAAGTTTAAAGAAGAGTATCCGGACATCAAAGAAGTATCCTACACGATCCACCAGCCTCGCCTGGACAGTATCAGTACTGACGGCACCACCGTTAATAAACTCATAGACTGGGCCAGCTACTTTGTTAAACCTAAAGCAAAAAAAGCATGGAGCGGATCCGGTGAGTTTATCCCCGGCGATCATTGTCAGTTCTGTCGCGCGAAAGCGCAATGCAGAGCGCGTTCTGACTTCAATACGGAGCTCGCTAAGCAAGAGTTTAGAGCGCCGCCCCTTTTAGACGAAGAAGAACTAGCCAACGTGCTAGCCAAGGCACAGGACCTACGGACCTGGGTAGCGGACGTTGAAGAGTACGCGCTTGAGAAAGCAGTTAGTGAGAACAAGCTACCGACTGGCTTTAAGTTATCGACCACGGTAACGCACCGCAAGATCACGGACCAGCTACTAGCTGTTGAGGTATTAAAAGATAAAGGTGTGCCAGAAGAACAGCTCTGGGAATCACCAAAGCTAAAGTCAATCGCGACACTAGAAAAGCTAAGACCAAAGGGCCAGGTTGTGGCGTGGCTAGGTGAGCTAGTACAACGACCAGAGGGTTCACCCAAACTGGTCCGCGTCCAAGAGACTGCAATTGAGGACTTTAAATGAGTACCTGGCTGTTAGCGGCGATGGGCTGCGTGTATTTTATCGTGGCAATTGATCAATTTATGAAAGGCGGCATTGGTACGGGTATCATGTTTATAGGTTACGCGGTTGGCAACGTAGGGCTCGTACTCGTCGCAAAATAACATGAAAGAAAAATTTTACGGTGCGGAGTTTAATATTCCGGACCTAATGATTGACAAGTTTATAAAAGATTTTGACGGATTACCCGGGCGTGGTCTTCGCCACGAAGTTAATATACTTCGCAACTCAATTGGTAATATATTTGAGGTAATAGCACAAGACCCTGAGATATTACATGAACCAGAATACTTATCTGATTTTATTCAAGCGATGGCAATGAAGAAAGCGATGGAGAAACATGGAATATTCTATGACGCATGAAAAGAAGTTATCACAAGAAGAACTATCAAAGATTCAAGATACCCAAGAGCAAACACTTGCAGATTATTACAGAAGACGTCTAGAATATTGGGATTATCATATTGTGAAAAATATAAGTGAATAATTTTGCATTAGTATATGTAGTAAAGGGTAGACGAACTGGCCCCTATTGAAGTCCAGTTCTACAGGTATAAAGGAATCAAAATGGCTCAAGCCACTACTAAAGTAAAAGTTGTAACTGGTAAAGTGCGTTTCTCGTACGCGCACGTATTTCAACCCGCCTCCTCAATCGAGGGTGGTACACCAAAGTACTCTGTATCAATCATTATCCCCAAGTCTGACAAAGACACCATTGCACGCCTCACAAAAGCATTTGAAGAGACCAAGGCCGCGGCGTCTGCATACTTCGGCGGCGCCGTACCTAAGAACTTAAAGGGCGGCCTGCGTGATGGCGATGCAGAGAAGGACGACCCAGCGTACGCAAACAGCTACTTCATCAACGCAAACTCGGCACAAAAGCCAGGTGTTGTAGATCAAGATCTTAACCCGATCATTGATAGCAGTGAGTTTTATAGTGGATGTTATGGTCGCGCATCAATCACGTTCTACCCATACAATGCACAAGGTTCTAAGGGCATTGCATGCGGCTTAAACAACGTCCAGAAGTTAGAGGACGGTGAGAAGTTAGGTGGCAGTACAACAGCAGCAGCCGACTTCGCAGTTTAAGTAGTTTAGTAGTGCAAGGGAGTGTCCATAGAAACTATGGCCTCCCTTTTTTATCAACCCATATAACATAGAGAACAATAAATGGATCAGTACCAAGAATACATTGCCGCCAGTAGATACGCCCGCTTTCAAGATGACAAGCAACGCCGAGAGACCTGGGCCGAGACAGTAGATCGCTACGTAGACTATATTTTTACTAGAACACCAGCAATACAAGATAAAACAGAATTACGAAATGAAATTTTTGATGCTATCCATAACCTAGATTTGATGCCGTCCATGCGCGCCATGATGACGGCAGGAAAGAGTGCCGATCGTGATAACACCTGTGTCTATAATTGCTCGTATCTCCCGGTGGATGACCCCAAATCGTTCGATGAGGCGATGTTTATATTGTTATGTGGAACAGGAGTCGGCTTCTCTGTCGAGTCTAAATACATATCCAATCTGCCAGAAGTGCCTGAGAAACTTTTCGAGTCTGAACACACCATCGTCGTCCACGACTCCAAAGAAGGATGGGCAAAATCACTCCGCCTGCTTATTGCAAATCTCTACGCAGGCGAGGTCCCTAAGTGGGACGTCTCTTCCATCCGACCTGCCGGAGCAAGACTCAAAACATTTGGCGGAAGAGCTTCAGGGCCGGAACCATTAGTCGACCTGTTTAAGTTTACTGTAGCTACATTTAAACACGCAGCCGGACGTCGTTTGAACTCATTAGAGTGCCACGACCTGATGTGTAAAATTGGTGAGGTAGTTGTCGTGGGTGGCGTGCGTCGCTCAGCAATGATCTCGTTGTCTGACCTTGACGATGAAAGGATCCGTCATGCTAAAGCTGGACCCTGGTGGGAGACTGCACCTCACCGTGCGCTCGCCAATAATAGCGCGGTGTATTGTGAGACTCCTACCGTTGGAAAGTTTATGGAGGAGTGGCTATCTCTATACAATTCACACAGCGGAGAGCGTGGCATATTTAACCGTGAAGCTGCCAAAAATACCGTTGCTAAGTATGGACACCGTGATCCTAACTTTGAGTTCGGAACTAACCCCTGCTCAGAAATTATTCTTCGGCCCTACCAATTTTGTAACCTTACGGAGGCAGTGGTAAGATATGATGACACTGAAGAAACGCTTCTTAGAAAAGTACGAATCGCTTCGATTCTTGGCACAATCCAGGCCACTTTTACAAAGTTTCCGTATCTGCGCAAAGTGTGGCAGCGCAACACCGAGGAAGAGAGATTGTTGGGAGTGTCGCTTACAGGCATTTACGACAACCCTCTACTAACAACACAGGGAGACAAACTAAATGAGTTACTATCACGACTTCGAGAGGAAGCTCGAAGAGCCAATGAGGAATACGCAACTTTGCTCGGAATACCTAAGAGTGCTGCGATCACTTGCGTTAAACCATCCGGAACCGTCAGCCAACTTGTTGATAGCGCATCTGGAATACACCCAAGACATAGTGCGTTCTATATCCGCCGAGTTAGAGGAGATAAAAAAGACCCTCTTACACAATTCTTAATTAACCAAGGAGTGCCGAGTGAAGACGATGTTTACAAACCTACTCAGACAACTGTGTTCAGTTTTCCGATTAAAGCCCCAGCAGGAATCACAAGATCCGACGTTACCCCAATGGATCATCTCTCCCTCTGGCTTACATATCAACGACACTGGTGTGAGCATAAACCTAGCGTCACGATCTCCGTCGAAGAAAAAGACTGGCCAACAGTCGGCGCGTGGACCTGGGAAAACTTTAGCGAAATCTCAGGGGTCTCGTATCTCCCGTACGACGGCGGCACCTACCGCCAAGCCCCGTACGAAGAGTGCACCGAAGAAGAGTACAACGAGCTCAAAGCCAAAGTCCCAACGATTAACTGGAACGAGTTCAAAGAAGTCACAGACAACGTCGAAGGCGCGCAACAGTTAGCCTGTACCGCAGGAAGTTGCGAGATATAAAAAGTTTACCGATCGGGAATAATTTAATAAAAAGTTAGCAAAAATAAGAAAAAGTTACCGATCGGGAAGTATTTCACATGGTGGTGATTTGGGGCCCTACGGGGCCCCTCTTTTTTGCATTAGTATGTGTACAGAAAAAGCTATTTTGTGTACATGTTCTAATAACATGTATAAAAAACGTCGATACGTCGACATGTCCTTAGGAGACCCTATGATTTTTTCGATTGACTTTGAAACACGCAGTAAGGCCAACCTGCCAGACGTAGGCCTTGACATCTACGCCAACGACAACACAACAGAAGTGTTGTGTATTGCGTTTGGCACCGCACCAGAGAACGTACAAGTTTTTAAACCAGATAGAGGATTTGGTTTACTAAGGATACTAAACCACGTCCGCAACGGCGGCAAGATCCAAGCGTGGAACGCCATGTTTGAGTACGCTATCTGGAACTGCGTCTGCGTGCCTAAGTACCACTGGCCGGTATTAAAGCTCGAGCAGTGCATTGACACCATGGCCGTAGCCGCGGCCAATAATATACCACAGGGCTTGGATGAGGCCGGCGCCTTTACGGACGCTAAGTACCAGAAAGACCCTATTGGAAAGAGGCTTATTCAGAAACTCTGTAAACCAAATAGCAAGGGTGGCTTTAATGACGACCCCGAGCTATTAAAGCAGCTCTTTGATTACTGTGCCCAAGACGTACGCACAGAGATGGCCATAGGAAGCGTTTTAAGGCCCCTGGAAGACGTCGAACAGGAAGTCTGGACCCTCACCCAGCGGATCAATACAAGAGGCGTCCCAGTGGATCCTAGAGAGCTCCACAACGCCTGTTTGGCCGTGGTAAAGGCACAGAATGCCATTGATAATGAATGCTTCGTTTTGACTGGTTGTAAGCCCTCAGAGAGAGCCAAATTACTGGCTTGGGTTAACAAGATGATGATTGAGCCGTTGCCAGATTTAACAGCCGAGACAGTAGAGAAAACACTTAAACTGGGCCACCTATTTAAACCCCTTCGTAGGGCACTGGAGCTAAGACAAGAGGGGAGCCAAACTAGCGTGGCTAAGTACGCTAAAATGTTGGAGGTACAACGTGAAGGAAGAATCAGAAATACGCTTGTCTATCATGGGGCTAGCACTGGGCGTTGGGCTTCTCGTGGTGGACTTAACCTACAGAACATCGCCCGGCCTACTCTATCAGATAAAGAAATTGAGAGATGTATACCTAGGGTTTTTGATCAGGCGACTGGTAGCATGGGAGAGCTATCCTCTCTGGTTCGGAGTGGGATCAAGGCGCCGGATGGAAAAACCTTTGTGGACGTTGATTTCTCGTCTATTGAGAACCGAGTAGGTGTCTGGCTTGCAAACCAAAATGATAAAGTAGAAATGTTTAGGAAGGGATTAGATGAATACAAAATGTTCGCCTCGCAGTCGCTCTACCGAGTGCCTTACGAAGAGGTTACAAAAGATCAACGACAAGTTGCTAAGTCCGCTGTACTTGGGGCAATGTTTGGGCAGGGTGCAAAGGGTCTTGTCCGCTATGCGGAAGGAATGGGAGTCAAGCTCGACGAGCCACAAGCAAAAAGCGCCGTAGATAACTACCGTACGTCGTATGCCAAGGTCAAGGAGTTGTGGGGGATGTGCGAGAGCGCGGCGATCCAGGCTGTAGAGAACCTGGGTTCGCCGTTTGCGGCGGGTGGAAAGATTATATTGAAGTGCGTGAAGGGTGCGTTATGGATGCACTTACCGAGTGGTAGGCTAATCTGTTGGCAAAGGCCACAGCTCGAGTTGCTCACCACACCCTGGGGGAGTGAAAAACTCGGTGTTACGGTTCATAGCCAGAATACTTTTACCCGGCAGTGGACCAGGAACGCCATCATCGGCAGTAGTATCTTCCAGTCCGCGGTACAGGGTACCGCCCGTGATTTTCTTGCCGTGGCTATGCTTAACCTTGATAAAGCCGGTTACGAAGTGATTAACAGCGTGCATGATGAAGTCTTACTCCTCGTTGAAGAACAAAACGGGGAGTCCGCAATGGAGGACGTGATCCGTACTATGGTCACGCCGCCACCGTGGGCTCCCGATTTTCCTCTCGCGGCGGAGGGATGGTACGGCAAGCGCTACCGCAAATAATTTAAGAAAGACCTAAAGAAGAGAGCCCACCAGTTGGCGCGGGGTTCATACCAGTTGCGCCATTATTTTGGACTGGTACAGCAGGAAACCCCATCCCCGGGCCACCCATCATATTTTGTGTGCCAGTGTTAGCGTATCCGGGGCTCATCTTGGCGAGCTCTTGATTAATGTTAGCCGGAAGTGTTTGTGGGCCCATGCTATTTTGTAACTGAGTAATTTGCTCAGGTGACAGGGCGCCCAAACCTGACAAGCCAATAGTTGGTTGTGGTGTTTGTTGCGCCGGCATAGGCTGACCGCCACCAAACCCACCTAAAAATGGTGATTGGATTGGTTGTGGAGCACGGGCAAAAGGCTGGCCAAAAGCAGAAGTAAACGGGGGTAATGGCTGACCAAAACCACCGTTGCCAAACATATTAGAAAATGCGCTGGGCCCTTGAACCGGCTGAGGAGCACGGGCTATGGGTTGTGCGTTTCCAAAAAAACCAGTCATTTTAGGAAGAGCTGCAACATCAGCCCTCATTTTATCAAAAGCAGCATTGTGTGCGGCAGTTTCAGAATCAGTCATTGCTCTGGATTGTGGGATAGGCCCAGAGTAACCACCCACACCACTTGTTGGCTGCGGAGCTTGTGCTATAGGTTGGCCAAACGCACCACCCATAAACGGTGAACGCACTGGCTGCGGAGCCCGTGCTATAGGTTGGCCAAACGCACCACCCATAAACGGTGAACGCACTGGCTGTGGGGCTGGTCGCATAGGCATTGCACGTTTTAATAGGTTATTTAAAAACATATTTTTCCTTTTCTATTCTGTAACTTTTTTAACTGGTGTTGGATAGAACAGTAGACCAACGTCGTCATTGGCGTAGCCCTTATAGCCTGCCTGTTTAATTAAACGCTCTAGCTCGTTGAGTTGTTGTTTCTCATCAACCTGTTGAATGCCTTGACTCATTAGATATGGGTCAAGGCTTTTTTGTTTAGCGATTGCAGACAATCCTAGTGGATCCTCATGCAGCGGATAAATATTTTCTGCTGTTCCCTGGTACTTGTGTGGGCCCAGTCCTTGCTCTGGTTTAACGCCAGGCTTGTCTACATAAAAGTAAGAGCGTGGCTTGATATCTGGTGCGTCTGTCAGACGTGATGCCTCCGCGCCCTTGATGCCTTTACCATACATCCGTGGGTCTAGTTGGCTAATTGATGGTGCGTTGGAGAAGTGTACAAACGGTAGTGACTTAGCGTGCTCTAATCCTTTTTTGATAGCGCCACCAACGTTAAATCCTTGGTAGTTAATATCAATCTGCTCTGGTGGCAGGATCAATGGCTTCTGTGGTGCGTACTTAAACTGCTGACCTAACTTAACAAGCTGATCGTTAATAATAGATGGGTCACCACCAGATTTTATTAATTGCTCACGTTGAGTTTTTAGTTGGTTCATTGCATTGATTAACTCTTCATTCATGCCAGAGTAGCTAACTAAAGAGTTTTGGCCTCGCGTCTCAGTCGCAGCCGCTAAGCGTGCCAGTGGCGAGTACATCTGTGAGTGTGCGCCGTAGGCTAGCTCTTCACCCTTGGGGCCAAACGACGCGCCAGTGGTGCCGTGACCAAAGTAATCATGCACGGCCCTGAACTGTTCGTTTGCCTCTTTGCCAAGTGCTGGGTGTGGTTCACCACCCTGGAACACTGTTAGCTGTTTATTTTGTAGTGCATCCTCGAGCATCTCCTTAGAGCTCTTGTATGCCTTCTCACCGGTTGGGTCAAACGATAACTTAACGCCAGAGCCTTGGAGTGCCTGGAACTGACCACCTGTCTCCTTGGCCATCTGCTGGTAGGCTGCCTGGGTTAGCTCGTCATAGTTAGTGGCACCAGATTTTCTGACAAGGTCTGGGTTCATCTGCAGGTACTGTTTAAAGATTTGCTGTTTTACCTTTGGGTCAACGTTTTCAGATGATAGCATCTCAAACGCTCTAGCCACCGGTGTCTGTTTTTGTGCCGATGATACCGGCATGTTTTGTATTGACTCTAGGCTAAACTTAGGAGAAATTTGTTTTGCTAGTTTAAGAGCTGGGTTACCAAGTTTAGCTAAACCACCAAATTGAAAGTGTTGTACAGGGCCACCCTCTGCCTTTTCATCAAATGGAACAAACCGTGGCAAATCTGCTCGTCCAGCGGCTTCGTTAATTGCCTGGACTTCCTCATCGGTCAAGACGCGATTGACTTTCATCTCACCGCCAATTAACCAATTACCTTCCATGTTGGGGCTTGTCTTATAACGATAGTGACCACCCAATGGAATCTCATCGGTAATGTGAGCAGTGCTTGGAATTATTTTACCGGCTTTGTTTAATCTAGCTCGTTGGTTAGCAATATCTTGCCAGTTAACATCGGCTGGCATTTCTACCTCAGCCCATACCTCACCTGGTCTACGGTAGTCTGGTGCCTTTAATCCAGGTTGTGATTTGCCACCAATGTGGGTGGCGATTGGCAGATCACCAGCATGCCAGCCCGGACGATACGCAAGCTCACCCAATTTGGATTTAACTTTACCGGATGCCGCGACAGGACCAACCTCAGCAGTTACCCATTCATTTATAGGTACTGGTTTGTTTGCGTTAACAAACAACGGGTATAGCGTCTCTGAGTCGTTCTTTTTTGTTCTAAATAGTTTGTATGCTTTAACAACTTTCTCTGGCACACCACCACCAGCCAAATGCACTAGACCGCCAGCGGCCTTCATAAAGTCTGGTGACTCAGCGTCTTCGGGGTTGTACTTGGCAAACTTGCCACGGATGTTTTTTGGTTCAAAGACACCAACATTGTTAATGCCTGCCTCTTTGACCGCAAAGCTATTGTATCCCTGGTTCTTTAGGTGCTCTAAAAAGTCTGGGTGCTCCAGTGATTTCCATGTGTTTAATTCATCTTGCATGCCAGCCAACCAATTAGCGGCTTTCTTTTCACCCTCTTGCGGTATCAAGCGCTCTTTAAGAAACGCCTTTGTAATTGCGCGACCTTCGGGTGTTTCAAAATTAAACTGTTTGCCAAGGTTTGCGCTCACTGGATATATCGTTGCACCAGTAGCGTACTGGTCTGGCTGACCAACCATCTTAGATGCTGTGCCCCTCATTGGCAAATAGTCATGCACAAACTTTGGTTCTTTGGATAAAAATGTTACGCCCGGGGTTATGTACTCCTCGGGTTTGCTTGACTTAGTTGAGTCAAATGATTTTATTTTTGGTGATGGGCTAGCGTGGTAGTACCCAGGGGCAAACCTACTCTTAAATGCCTCGACGGCTGCCTTCATCTGTGCAGGTGTTGGTTTTGCCATTTAGCATTTCCACTTACGCAGAGCTTTGTTGATACGTGAGTCTGGATCGTTTGCTGTCTCGCTCGAGGTTAACTTTTTCTTCATACCTCCCATCCTAGCACAGAATGACTTTTTACGTGAGCCGCCCTCTGGCTGTGGTGCTTTTAGCTCGCCGCCAGTCTCGCGCTTATACGACGCACGTCCTAGTGCGTTTAAGCCACCCGACGGGCTCTTGCCCTCGGAGCGCTGCCATGCCGGCGTTGTAGAGCCGCCTTCTTTATAAACTGGTTTGTCGGCACGAATAAGATTTTCCAACGCTTCTTTTTGAGTCATCCCACCAATACGACTGGTACGATGTAACAGCTCATTAATTTCTTGGATCATTGGTTTGCCGGGATAGTCTTTTAACCCAGCCCAAGTAACGTCTTGAAAGTTAACTGGCATGACTTGATTTTTATCAGCTAAGTTGTTTAACTCACGTTGAAATAAACCATAAGCCCCTCCCGGAGGAGATGTAAATGCTTTCCCTGTTTTTGGGTCAAGATAAGCAGACATCATCTGTTCATCCAATGTTGATAAATCCCTGTGACCTAAAAAGTTACCAGAAAAATTATGGCGTTTTGGTTGGGTTGAGGAGGACAATCCCCCCGTTTCATGTAACTTTTTAGCCTGTTCTAAATTTTGTCCTAAGAAACGACCATACACCGGATAAGGCACATCAAAACCTTCGGTAGGAATATCCATTCCACGTTGACGCATTACATTGGTATACGCTGCAGTCATTAAATTAGATGTTGGATCTGCGCCTCCGGTGGTGGCTCCCATAGCATCAGCAAAACGCGCTTTAAATTGTTTAATACCTTCTTTTGGCCCTAGTACTCTAACATATTCATCTTGTAGCTGTTTCATTGCATACCAGTCTTTAGCTAATGGTCTTTGGCTACCTGTATCAAAACCTTTTTGCCATTGCGCTAGTGCGTCTGGATTTTTAGCAATTGCTTCATATTTAGCAATAGTGTCTGGAGTTTTGGGAATTGCGTCTTTCAATGTATTACCAGATAAAGGATACTGAGCAGGATCAACGTAAGCACGTTTAGTGATATCAAAGTATGGCTCGTAGTCACCTTTTTTAATTTCCTCTTGGGCAAACATACGGGCTTTTTTAATTGCCTCTGCTTCTGGATGCGTTGCTTTTCCAGCAAACAAGTTTCCAGTTCTTTTATCTTTTTCCAAAATTGGAAATAATGTTTGTGGATAATCTTGAGCTAATTTAGCTTCATCGTAACCAAATTTATTTGCTAATGATGATACTAATCTCCCACTTGGTTGTGCTGTTTCATCTGATGCTTTACCAAAGCTCATGCCGGGTGACATTTTAGTGGATAATTTTTTAACAACGCTTTTTGCTACACCTAATCTACCGCCGCCTTCAGCTAGATGTACTAGCCCTCCGGATTTCATAGGGACAGGCATTTGTTGTTCTTGCTGTGGCTGTGCCGCGGTGGGTTGTTGTGACTTGCGTTTTAGGTAGTCAAGGTATTGGTTTAAACCTTCGGCGCCGGCGCTAATTGCAAAGCCACCGTACCGAGCGGCGGGGTGTGGGAAAAATGACGCACCAGCACCGAGCGTGCCAATTGTGCTTAGTCCGCCACCAATCATGTCGCCCTGCTTAAAGCGATTGTATGCGTCAGCGCCCTGATATCCAGCCGCGCCACCGGCGACAGCGCGACCAAGCCATGGCACGACGCCAGACTGTGCGGCGCCACCTAAGAATTGACCCGCAGCTTTAATTGGGCCGGGGATAGCCTGGCGCAGTTGTGACATTGCAGATGCTGGGGGTGCGGGAGGTGCTGGGGGTTGGGCTCGGGTAAACCCAGGATATTTTTTATGTAACTCGGCCTCTCTACGAACGCGTTTAGCGGCCTCGTTTTGAGCCTGGCCATAGTTTTCCCAGTTCTGAACGCTTTGCTCAATGGTAACGCCGCGTGGGTTAAACGGCGTGCCAGCTGCTCTAGCGGACGGGGCTGTAGTTGTTGGGGCCTTGTTAGCTTGAACGGCCTCAACGCCTTTGTTTACTAATGGGCCAACTACCTCACCAGCAATTGCACCACCAATCGTTGGGTTTAACACGTTAATAAGGTCTGCGTCGCTAACCTGTGATACCGAGGTCTTACCCCCCGGAACACCTTGTTGGGATTCCAATGTACGAATGTAGTCAGCAATTTGTTGTGCGTCTTCTTTGTTGCCGGCAGCATCAGCCTGCATCAACGCATCATAGGCTCGCTCTAATTCTTTATCCATTATGGGTTTGTCCTAGGAGGATATTTTTTAATAACCAAAGCACCAGGATGTTGAGGAGCTGTTGTGGCGACTTTGATCTGAACTTCTGAATCTAAAATTCCGCGTAGTTCTTTTTCGTATGCTGCGACTTTATTTTCGTATTCTTTCGATGTCCTAAACGCGTCAAAGTCTAATGGCTCGCCGGGTTTTTTAGTGCGGCGATACATTTGACCTAACTCGTTATCTAGGTTTGCCCTGGCAACTAACATACGCTGGCGTTTAATTAATAGCTCGGGGGTATCTGCCAACGATCCGGCGATACGCTCAAACATTGAACGCTCAAAGTCAGAGACGGAGCCCTGGCCCTGCGATAGCTTAGATGCCTCGAGTGCGCCCTTTGCCAAGTTCTGTGCAATCTCACGACGGGCGTTAATCGCCTTTTGATTTGTGCCGGGCATGGTTAACAACAACGCATCTTCAATTGTCTTAATACCAATCGCGCCGGATGGTGTGTTTAATCCGTCACGTAAAATTGTCAATATTGCATTAGTAACCCCAGGTTTAGCAATGATACCTGCCGCCGTTGGATTATCTAATACAAGTTTTTCTACACGCTCTGCAGATGTCTTGCGCTCAGAGACAGAAGCCGGCTCTGTAACCGTCTCAAATGAGAGCTGTGCCTTCTGAACGTTCTCTGCCGCGCCTCTAGCTTGTTGTTCACGAAAGGTAGTTCTTATTTTACTATCAGTTTCTAATTGCTCTGGCGTAGGTCTTGGACCTGCTGCCACTGCGGGTGTTGTGGCGGTGGTTGTGCCCATTGCCGCCTTAGTCTTAGTAATGTAATCACCAATGCTGGTGCCGAGTTTATCTTTACGTTCTTTGTTAATAGTTCCATCACTATTAATGGCGCCCTCACCACCATGATATGCCGCCAATGTTTTGTCGACGTCGCCGTTGTACTTATCGTAATAGTAGTCCAGTATTTTTTCACCGGCGATCTTATTGTGCTGTGGGTTATTAATATCTAGGTCTTTTGGTATAACGCCGCGACTGACATTTGTGGCCCAAGTGTCGGCAGTAATTTGCATTGGACCGACCGCGCCCTGGATGCCAGGTTTTGTAGTATCTGCCTTACCACTAGAACTTTCGGTTGAAAATACGCCCTGCTTAATCTTAGCTCGAATATCACCCTCTGGGGCGGCGGCCGGTGTTGTAGATTTTAATGCCGGCTGAGTCTCGGGAGTATCTTTGTATAGGTTCGGATTAGCACGGTACTCGCGCACTGAAATAACTTTGCGGGTAAATGATCCGTCGGGGTTTTGTACTACAACAGGAACCTTGGGAACATCCATCTCAACATTTGACGATATTTCGGATTGTTTTTGTGCCCAGGTGTTATATATTTTATCGTACTCTTCTTGCGTTCTGGCGTTTGATAATGCGCGTTTAATCTCAGGTGGTATTTGAACTCCACCGGCCGCTGGAGCTGCGCCAGCACCACCCTCACCACCACCAAGTTCCATGGCTCGACGTTTTTCAAATGCTTGTTGTTGTGATTGTGCGGCCTTGTATGCAGCCATCTGTGTGCGCATGTCAAAGAGTTCTTTGGCCTCTCGGGTTTTTTGTTCGTCGCGGAGGGCAAGGCCCCTCGTTGGCCCTTCAAGGCCACCGGACGCCCAAGCCGCGGCGTCTTTTAATCCACCTGTAAATAAACTAAACGCGCTTTCGCGTTGGTCAATCATGCGCTGCATGTTTTCTAAAATGCTTTGTGTCTCGGTGGGGTCAAGGGATAGCATCCCCTTAGGCGTTATACCAGTTTTACTAGTCGGTGCAGTTACCGGAATAGAACTAAGGCCGGTGATGTTGTTTTCTGTTGTCTCGTTTGCCATAATTATCTTTAGAATTGATTATCTAAACCAAAACTACTATCACCGTTCTCAAGACCTTCACCACCGCCAAAATCAAGACCTCCTCCTCCTCCTCCGGTATCAATATCAAGACCACCGCCGCCAGTATTGATTGGTGAATTGCTGTCTGGACCATACCAATTACCAGCTTCATCTTGGAAATAGCCAGGGTTTGGCTGTCCATTTGCGTCTAACACTCCGGCAGGTGGTGGGTTTGTATTAAAATCAACTGGCCCACTTGTTTGACCACCCGTACCGCCACCGCTGCTACCGCCGGTAACCATCTTAAATAATTCAGGTATACCACCCTTAATGTTAAGGTCTGATAATAGTTTATTTGTGCCGGCAACTGACCCACCCAATGCACTAGCAATCGAAGCAATTTGCTGAAGCGGCGATAGCTGGGTAGTGTTTTTCTGTGTGGTGCCTACCTGCATTGAGCCAAGAATTTTAGCTAGTGCCGATGATGCAAGCAACGGATCGGCCTGTTGTGTTTGCCCCAATGTCGTAGCTGTATTAATTCCTTTTTCAGCGACACTGCCAAGATTTGTGGCGGCATTTACACCAGTCTGTTGGTTTTGTAGTGCGGCTTGCATTTGATCTGCAAACAATTTAGACTGTGCATCAGTTAGTGCCTTGTTTGCGGCTGTCTGTGTGCGCAGACTTCCAAACTGTCCAGATGCCGTCCCGGCCGCTGTAGGGACCGCCATAAGGTCTGGGGCTAACTGATTTAACTGTTGGTTTTGTGCTTGAAATAACCCACCAAGGGCGGTGGATGTGTTGGGGGTAACGCGGCCGGTTGTTGCGTCAGTAATCCAAGGATTAGCCGCGCCGGCACTAATTTGATTAAGTGTGCCTTGCGCTTGCGTAAAAGGATTAGTACCAGTGCCATCTAGTTGCGATATGGCACCACCGGCAACTGTGCTGGCAAGTGTTGGCACTTTAATCCCAGCGGCGGTTGCACCAGTTACTAAATCTTGTTGTGCCTTATCATACCACGAAGGCATCGTGGTTGATTGGGTCGCTTGGTTTGTGGTAAAATTACTGAATCCGGCCATATTATTTCTTCGCTTTTTTGTTTGCTTCTAACAAATAACCTAACGCCCCTTTGCTATCTGGTGGTAGCTTTTTGGGGTCCGCTTTGCGCTTGTGGTCACGAATTGCACTTAAGAACTCATCTAATATTTTAGCGCCACTGTCGTTACTTCCATTACCTAAAGAGGATACTACATCAGCTGGAATTACAAATTCTCCATTTGCCAGCATTGCTGGAATGCTATCGCTTGTGCCGTCACCGTTTCCTTTGACGTAGCGATTACCGATTGAGTTTAATCCACCCTCACTGTAAAACTCTGGCTCATGGCCTGGGACATTGCCACCCTCAGCTAATTTAAATATTTTACCGTACGGGTACCCTGGCAAAGTAAAGTCAATTTTTGCTTTTGTTAGGCTAGGAACCAGCTTCATAATTTTGTTGTTTGAGCCAGTAAACTGTGACGATGTGTCGCCGGCTATGTCATATACGCCCGGCTGGTCTTGTGTAGAAGTAGACCCACCCGTAGCAAACAAACCAACGTTTTCGTCAGGCTGTCCCTGAGACACTTCACCAAAGATACTAAACTCAGGGTTACCACTTGCAATTCCAGGTGTCAATGACGAGCCTAAATAATTAACGCCGGTCGTTGTGGCGTCTAAACCTGCGGGGGTAGTTGTTGTGCTCTTTGGACTTCTTGCCCCCCGTATTGCCTTACTATATTTTGCCGCCTTAGATAACGCGCCCTTTATTGAGGGAAAGTTAAACTTAAAGCCAGTTGGTGATGTTTCGTCTGGAGTTTCTTCGTAAGTGTCTGGATAAAAATCTTCATCTGTTGACTCTGTAAAATCAACAACGTCGCCATTTGCGTCGGTTGTTATAGTAGAGCCGTCGTCAAATGTTGTAGTCTTTAATCCACCAGAGTCACCTGTTTGTGATGTGACACTGCTCATATCAAAATCTTCGCCGGTGCCAGTATTCATAACACCGCCGCTCATATTAAAATATGGATCTCTATATTCGTCGCCTGTATCGGAATACGGATCTCTATATTCAGATAAAGCATCTAGCGGGGATTCTTCTTCTAGAGATGGTTCTTTGGCTAAGACATCTAGCGGTGACTCTTCTTCTACAGATTCGGTTAGTGTTGGGTCTGGCAAAGGTTCTGCGTTGTCAAACTCTGGGGGTGCCGCCGTTACCAATACGTTTGAATCTGTTGACGCCGTTGGCGCGTACGGTGACACGCCGGATTGATCTGCGTCCATTTGACCCTGCGCTATGGCATAGGCCTCCTCTGGAGAAAACCCAGAGTCTATGGCGTCTTTAAATATTTGTGATGTAGTTAACGGGTCTGTTGTTGGAGATGTAATGTCAGCTAGCTGTTCTTGCCCTTCAGCTAAATTAAAATCTTCGCCGGTGCCGGCATTTGTAAAACCGCCACTCGTATTAAAATCTTTTACAGCATCTTTAGCAAATGATGTCGCACCAGATACAATTCCAGTGGCCAAGCCTTTACTTACATCGCCGGTCTGCGCGGCTGAGGATATTGCTTTATTGATGCTTTGGTCAGCAATGTCGCTGCCCGTTGTTAAGTCAAATTCGTCGACTAAACCTTGGGTGACAAAATTTGTTGCAAAATTTGTTGCAAAATTTGTTGCAAGACTTACAGGGTCGGCACCTTGGGCTAGTTGCGAGGCGGTGTTAAGTATTAAAGCCGCCTCGGCTGTTGTGGCACCGGCCCATAGATAGGGGGCCGCGTACGGCGCAGCTACGGCGACCGCAATTAAAGGTAGCGCCTTTACCGGGTCTTCTATGATCGCTTCTACTGTTTTACCTACGGACTTGGCAGTGTCTTCAACTACCTTACCTACGTCTTTAGCAACGTCAGCAATAACGTCACCAACGGCACCAACCGCATCACCGACGGACTCAACGGCGTTTGATACGGCTGCTACAACGGCTGCCATTATTTACCAAGCCTTTCACCAAGAATTAATGTTACTTGAATCTGATTGTCTTGTGTCTTAGCAACGGTGTATCCCATCTGTGGGTTCTGTAGTTCTTGTTCTTCGCGGCCAATAATCTTAAATACGTTTAATACAGAAGGATCAGAAAATTGTGTTTTTAATCCTTTAAACCCATCAGAAACTGCTTGGTCAACAAACTTTTTGCCATTTTCTACAAAGTTTTGCGCGGTATCAGCGTTTAAAGCCCGGAACATACCATATTCTGGTTTGCTTTCCGAGCGGTGGATAATAAAAATTGTGTTACCAAAGCGGTAAATTACTGCGCCCTCTATACCAAGCTCACTAACAAAAGTTAGATATACCTGTTTGAATGAGTAGGGCGAACGCGTATTTTCAGACGCGATCTTTACGATTTGGTCTGTTGGCAGCTCTTGTTGGTTGCTATCGACCATCTCGGCCATAGTAATCCTTTACTTAGAAACTGCTGCTCTTGCGGCTAGGGCCTCTTCTACAACCTTTTGGAAGGCTGGGCTAACAGCGTTTGTGTCAATCTTACGATTAGCCAGAATTGCGTCAGCAACTGCTTTGTCGTTTAGATATTTCATGGTTTGTTGGCCGTGCATACTATCTCCTTTGGTTAAATACTTCTACTTATACTAATGCAAAAATAATCAGTTTGTCGCCCTAAATCAAGTGCTTGGACCATTTAAAATAAAACTAAGTGCAGAGGCCCACTCCTGCCACGTCTCAAACGCCTCTGGGTCTGGCACTGGGTAGCTTTCAAACGTAGTCAACTGGCTAATGTTTTTAGCAACCTGTTTCCAATTATCCTCAATGTCATACATAATTGGCTCCTCACTAAAGTAGTGTAGGAAGTTACCGTTCCAATCTTCCCAAGACATATACTCTGGGTCGATTGGGAAAAAACTCTGGGTACTCACGGTCTCTCGTCGCCGTACTCTGCCGTAATTAACAAACGGCCCATCTCAAAATTACCGTCCAGTACGTTAGACTCAAACTTTAGTCTCATCTCGCGGTGCTCTACGCGCAGGTCAATTTTGCCGGTGTCTGGGTCAAAGTAAAAAGGCCCAGAGTTTTCTATATCACCACGGGCAAACTTACGACCAAGAATAGTCATTCCCATAGTACCAGACTGAACAAAGTCCGGCTCAATACGTCGTAGGTGCATCCTGCGGTTTACACCGGTTGCGCTGTCTTGGGCCGGTATACCACCAACCCAGCTAATGTCGCAGGTTGTAATACTTGAGGTAATTGCAAACTCTTGGTTAAACGTGATTGCGTTTGTGCCAAACTCATGCTGCCAAAGTGGGTACCCACCCTCGATGTAGTACACCAAATTACCGGCAACAAGAGCCGGGTTAAAATTTGTGTCTACCGTAATTAACGTCACACCCGTTGGGTTAGTCGCCGCTATGGCAGACGTAAATAAAAACTGACTAGTTACTACCTTGTAAACCGTTGGGTTGCTACCGCTAGATGTGGCGATGTAGTCACCGGCACCAAATGTAACTGACACGTCTCCGGTTAAATAAATTTGGTTAGAGTTTAAAGCTGGTTGGCTGGCGGGTTTGGCAATTACAGTAAACGGCGGGCTAAATGTGTTTATATCTTCCCAGCTAGCCCATATTGGCGTTGGGAAGATTTCTGTGGTATAACCACATGATCTGCGTGATCCAGACGCACTTCCAGCGTCGTACCAAATTTTATCTTTAACGTTGTATATGATTGCGTCGGTGCATTCTGTTGCATCGCCACGGGGATAAAAAAACCAGATCTCATTATACCGAGGTACTTTAGTGGCCCATACCTTTTGGCGCTGTACGAAATTGAGGTTATCAAATAGCCAGTTTACGTTTTTATCATTTGGCAGTACAGAGACCGCACCGTTATATAGGTAGAATCGGTCAACACCCATCCAGTAAAATATACCATCCATCTCAACAAAACACGAGGATGATATGGTTGAGATCTGGCTAGAAATAATATCATAGCGCCAGTACAGCGGATTCGTGCCAGTAAACGAGACACGAATCAAACTATCGGTTGCCCAAAACATTCCGGATGGTGAGTTAGTACCACCACGCACGGGTATGCCCCTAACAATTTTAGACGAGGCCATGTTGACCTGGTTAGCGGTTGCTCCATTCCAGTCAGTAATTGTCTGCTGGTTGTACGTTGTTAGCGTTGTATTGGTTGCGACGTTGTTGTTGGCAATAAAACCGTCTGATCCATACACAAATGTAAATGGGTACAACACACATACGCCGCCGTCTACTACAATTGGGCGATAGGTTGGGTTTTGCCCACCAGTATCTGCTAACCCTTGAAAGCTCCATTGGTTTGAAGCATTTGGTAACAAGCTGCCGGTTAATACTTGGGTCTGAATGGCGTTGTCAATATTTGCTAAGTTTAGGCCTGGATGAGCCAACACTTGTAACGAACCGCCAGCGGGAGAGTACTGTAAATCAAACTGCCACAACAGATTTGCATCAGCGGTAAATGTTTCATCATACAACGACACCGTTGTTGGTGACCCAGCAATACTAGATGTCGTTACAATTACCGTAGTATTTGGTGCTGTATATGATGAACTAATTACTGTTGTCTGTGTAGCAGTGTTATTGCTAAAAATAACTTTCATGCCTGCGGGAAATGCCGCGGTTACATTGCCTGCTACAACAAACTGACTGACTGTATTAGATACTAAAGTAAATGGAGAATAACCAGGTAAAATATTTACAGTAAGCGGACCACTGCCAACACCAAATGTAGTGCCTGTTGTAAATACTTCTAAACCATATTGGTTACCAACGAATACGTAATTAACGCCATTGTACGAGTTGGCAATCATGCCTCGTGGAATACCAGTAAACGTTGCAAACAGTTCACGATAGCCACCCATTTTTTTAGGCACACCACGTTGAAAACGGCACCACTCTCCGTCACTAAAATCCCGCGACTCAAATACTGTACCGTCTCGTTTTATACCTGGCTGCACGCCAAGTGTATATACCAGATTATATTGATCTGGTAACTTGTTTTCTCCGGCCATTAGAACGTCCCACCACTGATGGACCCCGCGTTAAATGCTGCAGGTGTTGATACTTGGGGGCTCAACGTGTTGGTATTATCAATCGTTAACATATTAGTTGAGTTGGCTGATAGACCAAGCACATTAGTTCCGACTAAGTACATACCTGTGTTGGTGTTATTAATGAACGAATGCGATGGCGCCGCGGCGGTTCCATTAATTGCAAGGAATATATTGGTCGTTGTTTGGCTAATAACATACAAGAAATTACCGTCGCTTAGCACTAAGGCGACGGCGCCATTCGCTAAACTAATTGGCGTCTGCAGGCTGCCAGATACTTGGAACGTGATATTGTACCCAGCCTGACCTGTGTCGTTAACCAACACGTACAACTGTGTTGTAGCTGGAAGAGTAACAGCCAAAGTAGCTGCTCGTGTGCCGGATAGCGCGACATACGTCTGAATAATTGGGGCGTATGATACTAAACTAAAAGTGTTGACAAGAATAGAGTCTACATCATATGATGCAGACGTGAATGTTACATTAGACGGCGCCGCCAAACCAACGGTAAAGAAGTTGTTGGTTGACTGTTGGAACAGAATAAAACCTGACTCCGCCGGGTTTACACCTAATGTTGCACCGCCGTTAATTAACGACGCGCCCTGTGGTGCAAATGTTAACGTGCCAGTTCCGGTATTTCTAAATGCAATAAACCAACCCGCCGTTAAACTGGCTGCCGTTGGTAAGTTAATAGTGTTGTTACCGGCGGTCCAGATAAATGTGCTGGCGCGGCTGGCGTCGGTAACGGTTGGTGGAGATGACACCTCAATAATGTTTTGTGTGGTGTTTAGTTGGCCAGAAAGAGCTACTAAACCAAGGCCGGCTAGTGAAGCGGCATCAGCAGATGATGTACCAGTACCAAACGTAACGTTTTGCCAGACACCAGCAGAAGTTGTATTACTAGATAAGTAAAAGTATTTAGATACACCGGCGGCAATTGAAACCGATCCAGTGCCTGCAAAATCTTGTACAGTAAACGCTACAGCACCAAAGTTACGGATTAAAATATCTGCGCCGGTGGTGCCTTGGTTTGCCTCTGGCAGTTTAATTATTAAACTGGCGACAGATGGTGTAGCATCAATAATACGCGCGGCGGGGACTTGATCTGGGTTTACAACGGCTGGCCAATAGAGCTGTACGTTTGCGCTAAAGCTAAGCGCATAGTATGACACGTCGGTTGGTTGTACAACTGTTCCGGTAAACGGTGATGTAAATATTGGCATAGTTTATGGTTCCTGGACCGTAGTATTTCTATCAATACGACGCGAGTTGTCTTCTTTTTTCAACGCAGCTAGTGACTCAGTGTAGTACCCCTTCCACACAGGCAGTTTGTCCAAGGCTTTTAAATACCCTTGGGCCTGTAGTAAGGTACCAAACAACATCGCCTGTGGGCACTCGCGCGTGAACAAGTTTGTTTGATTACTATCGTCTAGTGGCTGGATTAGGCTATAATATATAATTTCTACTGGGTAGTCATCATCTGGCTTTGGTGCAAAGTTCCAGTTGTTGTAGTCATACTCACCGTAATACTTTGGTTGTCCATTTGCGGATTCCGATTGGTACTGTGCAATGTAATCTTGTGAGCGCAATAACATAGGCGCACCATTAACTTTCATTGACACCGTTTTACGCCAACGGGCCGGCTTTGCCAGTACGTCTACATTGGTGGGTAATGTGGTCTCCACTACAGTTAATTGTAGTAGCGACTTTAATTCGGCAGCAATTGCGGCCTCAGCCAAACCAATTAGGCTAGGTATCTGCGCAACAAATCCGGCGTCGTCACGTTCCATGTAACGCTGGATGTCTTCTACCAGATTGCTGTAGGTCATTACGTATGCGCCGCTCATCGTGTGTAGTAGCTTATGTTAGGTTGGAAGTAGATTGGTGACTTGTCACGCTCTTCTTGCGCTGCGTCGTATTCTAGTTTAGTGGCCTGTGTCTCTAAGTACTGTACACGGTTTATATCAATCTGTGGTAATTGTAGCGCTAGTTTGTGTGATAGGCTAGCCTGGATAGAACCAATCCAGCGGTTTGGTAAATACAATTCATTTGTTAACGAGCCAACGTCTGGCATCTGTGTCTCTACAATTAATTGAAACACCTGGTAGTTATTGTTTGGCACAGGCCACAGGTACATGCGCGGTTCAACTAAACGGTCAAACCAAAACTGCAGTGTGCGCTGGCTGGGAAACTGTTTGTTGGGGAGGCTCCAGTAGTCATTACGGTTTAGTCTGGCCATGGGGATGACTTGCTGGCTTTGCGCAAACTGGATGGCGCGCAACGAGAATGTTGCGGCTGCGTTTCGGTTCTTTAATCTAAAGTAATAGAATGGTTGTGTGGCGTTAATGCTAAAGTATGCCCATTCACGATCAGCCAATGTAGTGGACGGGAATGATTCCCACACTGTCCAGTTTGTTCCGTCGTCACTAACCTCAAAGTCTAAGGTATAAGTTGCCGTTGTCCCTGGGGAGTACCCATTGAATCCAACATAAAACAATCTTGTTTGGCCGCTGTACGCTGCACCAAAGAAGTTATTTTGTAATGTTGTGGTTGCAAAAAGATCTAGTGTATCGTTTGCGTCTTGATCAAACAGGTTAACCACGTTTACGTTTGACGTTGGGATTAGACCACTATACGCTGGGTTAGTAATGTATACCCAGTTTGCCTCACGCACGTCAATTGTGCTCTCGGGTAATGAAACCCACTGCGCATTTGTTGGCGCGCCGATGACTTTGTTTTCTAAGAGCCACAGGTTAACGCCGCGGTTAGATAGGTTTTGTAAGATGTAATACAGAGCCTGTTTACCTGCGTCAACATACTCGGGCGTCATCTCTTCTGCCGTTTTACCAGCATCACGATAGGCGTACGAGATCAACTGATCTATGTTGATTTTAGTCTGGTTAGTTGTACCAGAGTATGACATAAATTAACGTCCCCTGCCGGATGGGCGTTTAGTTACTTGTTGTGGAAGGTTTGGCTTTGCCTTGCCGGCTTTGATAAATTCTTTGCCAACCTTCTTGGGGATGCCAATGGTTGACTTACCAGCCGCTGCGGCGTACATCGCCTTCTGTTGCTGTTTAGACTCTATTGGCATATTAGCAAATCTTTCCGCCTTTTTTAGCGTAGCCCATCTTGTTGCGTACGTTGGTTGGGAGTTTGGCTAGGCCAGGGTTCTCTTCTGTGTCAACAGATTTTAATGAGCCACCCTCAGCACACTTTTTTGAGGAACCACCCTTCTTCATCATTGGGGGAGGTGTCATGCCCGTATCTAGGCTCATTGTTGGTGCTGGCTCGGCAATGTTTGACATCGCTGGCTTAGTAGCTGCCTTTGACGGTGCCTTAGCTTTTTTGGTTTTTCCGCCGGCTTTGTAGCGACCTACGCAACCGCCTTCTTTCTTCATACGACCACCATTTTTTAGCTTAGACAGGTCAGTCTTCTCATTTTCGTGTGACTGCTTGTCGTGCATAGAAAACGCCTTCTTCACTACTTTTTTATCTTTGGCAGTGTCTTCGCTCATCTCTGATTTTTCAGAGTGGCGTGACTTATATTTAACAGCGCCGCCTTCTTTAAAGCACTGCATTTTTGGTGATGATTTAAAGCCGTCCATGGTGGTTCCTTCAGGTTAATGGTTCTATATCTACTAATGCAAAATTAAGGGTAATTACGCCCCGGCTAAAAATAACGATTTTTCTATTTGTCTACGTTTTTTAAGGACCGGCGGGTTGCTCCAATTAAGGAACGCTTCTCCTGCCTTGTGCACGTTGCCGTCGTTAAGGTGCTTAACAACCTCAGAGCGGGCCATGTTGTCTGGTCCAATGTTATGGCACAGGCTCATCAAGGCGTCAATCTGGTGCCGTTTGGGAATGCTGTTTAAAGCCGATTCTAGGGCCGTAGAGCACTTTTCTAGGTCCCGGTGTAGGATACCTATCACCTCGGCCTCAGAAAGCTCCCTATGGAGCAAATGAGCGTCCCTTTGGCGTATTAGGTGGCCAATGCCGGTTGTCCACTTGCCTCCGTAGTCCTGGTAGGCGCGGTAGCGCTTTCCCTCAAAGTGTTCAATTAATTCAACGGTTGAGTCCGCAACCCACTGAAATGGGGTGTGGGCCACAGCCCATTTAGCTAGGGGGTCGTGAAAACACGCGCCCCAGACAAGCGCAATCGCGCAGGCGTACACCGCCAGGTGATGTCGTAACATAGAGTCTCCTCGTTAGTTTGCTATATACTAATGCAAATTTATGCTAAGAAAAGGCTCTCGTGCCTGTTTTGTCGATAATAAGCGCCTGCTTACGAGGCGCGGTGTCTTTAGTGTTTGGGACGCTGGCGTGTGTCCAGGATCCAAACTCTTCAATAATCTGGTCAAATGGTATTCCTCCATCAATGCAGGCTTGGACCACCTCTTTGGGTGTCATGCCGGGGACTCTGATATCGGCGGCACAACCTAGCCTATGCTGGCTAGTGTCCTTGCTACCGACAGAGTCGTTGACTGGTTTAGAACGAAACGCTGAGTTTACAAGGATCGGCTTGTTTAGTAGCGATCTGATTTGTTCCAATAACTCTGCGGTGCGTACTAGGTTAGCTATCTCGGTGGCGTTTGGGGTGTTGTCTAGCCCCTTACGTTGTGCCACCTCAGATGCGGTTAGTTCTTCTAATGTAAAGTTAGGGCTTAGGTTCATCTTTTTAGGTTAGCCATGATGCGGCTGCCAAACAAAAAACCAAACGCAATGTTAGCGGCCTCAATACCGATGCGCTGTATATCAGCGGGGACATTAAGGAATAGCGTGCTAATGCCAACGCCAATCACAAACAGTGCTCCAATGTAGCGCGCTGAGGCGCGTAGGTCAATGACCCATTGACTAGGTGTTCCCGAGGGGGTGTCTAGCTTTGCCATCGCCTCAATGCGGCTGATGTCCATCTTCTCTAGGTCAATTTGTTCGGCTACGGTCGTGGGCTTGACGCCACCCGTAATCCGGTTAATGATCTGCTTAACTCCCTCAACCCCCACTGGCACCAAGGCACCAATAATAGATTCGATAATCATTAGTTTAGTCTTACAAGTAACGCGATCATGGTTGCTATAATAAACCCTACCGATCCCACTAGGATTTGTTCGATGCGTTTTAGTCGTGCGTTAATGCCGGCGTATCGCTCGGCACAGACTGCCTCGTGGGCGGATAGCGCCGCTTCGTTTTTGTCAATTAGTTCGGTCATATTGTTTTATTAATTAGAATAAAAAGTTTCATTTATACATCCCCTGTGTTTGTTGATGGGAACGCGCGAGTGGGTACGTTTGTGCCGGGCCAAATAATACGTACGGCGCCGCCACCACCATAGCCAATGCCAGCGATTCCAGAACCCCCACCGTAAACTCCACCAGGATTGTATGCTCCGTTTGTACCGCCAGAC
>Ga0209444_10000281_pt1 | contig 27922 bp, 26 predicted proteins | sample LauGreFaBDMM15DN_2_FD_188215 | JGI IMG/M metagenome (GOLD analysis project Ga0209444, IMG submission 188215) | Freshwater lake microbial communities from Lake Michigan, USA - Fa13.BD.MM15.DN (SPAdes) (version 2) | ecosystem: Environmental > Aquatic > Freshwater > Lake | place: Lake Michigan... | reverse complement strand
AAAGGCCCGGTAAATGCGACAATTGAAGTTCCGACTCCTTCACGGATTTCTGAAGTCACCCAAACTTTACTCTGTAACATCCAGGTTCCTTGACCCTCCCAATCGGCGATCACTTGCCAAGCGCGCTCGCGATTACAGGGAAGATTTACAGAGATCTGAATATTATGGCTCATCGTTAAATTAACAATCTATCTTTAACCAGCAGCGATATCGAGGGCTTCATCAATACTTCTGGCCCAGTGTAAAAGTTCTCGTTGTCCAGGTTTTACAAATCCATGTTCTTCTAAATGATCAATCAAAGTTGCAAGCGGTGCATATAAATCAAACGGATCTAAGATAATTACTGGTTTAGTGTGAAACTTTAAAAAGCGACCAACCCAAATTTCAAATAACTCTTCTAGCGTGCCAATTCCTCCGGGAAGAGCGATAAAGGCATCGGATAGATCTTCAATCATTGCTTTACGGTTACGCATTGAATCAACCACATGGAGCTCATCACATTCTTTATCTGCAAACTCAATATCGACTAGCCGTTGTGGGATAACGCCAATTGTCCTTCCGCCAGATTCTCGCGCACCACGCGAGACGGCGCCCATCGCAGATATATGCCCACCACCTGAGACCACTTCCCAGGAACGAGTTGCGATACCCGCGCCGAGATTGTGCGCCAACTCAATATATTTTGGATCTATCGTCTGAGAGGAAGAGCAGTAAACGGCGATACGCATGAGGCAAAGGATAGGGGTTAGGCTTATCGCATGTCTTCATCAAAGCAAACGCCTTCTGGGAAGGCATCAGGCCACGGAATTGCAACTTTATCTGGCGCAACAGTTCTCGATGTTTGGTTTCCCAACCCATCTCTTGGCGCGCTAACTGGTCAAGCAGAGAAAGCGCTTACTTCTTTAGTTGGAGTAGATGAAGTTCGAAAAGTTAAGCGTGAATTGGTAGCGATAGAAATTGATCTTGCTAACGCTCCGCAAAGTGCTGCAGATGCATATCTTCGCCTTCACTTACTATCACATCGTTTAATAAAGCCACATGGCGCGGTCATGGATGGAATTTTTGGTCTCTTAAGTAACGTGGTTTGGACATCTGCTGGTCCTTGCGCTGTTGAAGGATTTGAGGAAGTTCGAGCTGGCCTGCAATTGAAATTTGGTCATGTCACAGTATTTGGCGTAGATAAATTCCCGCGCATGGTTGATTACATTATTCCTACCGGAGTACGTATCGCAGATGCTGATCGAGTAAGACTTGGGGCACATTTAGCGCACGGCACAACGGTTATGCATGAAGGCTTCGTTAATTTCAACGCAGGCACTTTGGGCACATCGATGGTCGAGGGACGCATCTCTGCGGGCGTCGTAGTCGGAGACGGCAGCGACGTTGGTGGTGGCGCTTCAATCATGGGCACCTTAAGCGGTGGTGGAAAAGAAGTGATCTCTGTCGGAGAAAAATGCTTGCTCGGTGCAAACTCGGGACTCGGTATTTCACTTGGGAATAACTGTGTAATTGAAGCCGGAACTTACATCACTGCTGCAGCAAAGGTACGTCTTCCGGATGGTGAAATTGTAAAAGCTGGTGCGCTCTCGGGTGCGAGTGATCTGCTATTTAGGCGAAACTCATTAGATGGTTGCTTAGAAGTTGTTGTGCGTACCGGTACTTGGGGCGGACTCAACTCAATACTGCACGCAAATTAACCGATAGCTAATCAGCAACTAGAGAAAACCAGGCAGATGGAAGTTTGCTGCGACTCCTAAAGGTTTCACCAGTTAAAGTCGCTGTAACGCCTTTCGAAGAAGTTGCTTGAATCAGATCGACCGTACCAGCAGGATTTAGCGAGAGCACTTGCAGTGAAAGAACGTCGGGAAGAAGAAATGCAGCTGCGATAACTGATTGGGTAATCTGGCGTGACCAAGTGGCAAATCTGGGATTTAACGCAATGTCGGCACTTGCCGAATCTGGAACGCTCTGTGTAAATGGAGTTGCAGTACCCCAAGCATGTTCTGAAGTTTCGGTAACGCCACCAGTCGAGGATGTGAAATAGGCGGTGATGGGCAGACCGTCATAGGTAATTATTTGACCGACAGTGCTATCTACCGCACTCTTCCAAAACTGACCGTAAAACGCTTCGCTCTCTTTAGAAAATCCGACGAAGGATTGATCGCTGATTGATCCATATAAGTGACAGCTGCAAGCACTGCGAATTTTTAAAGATTTCGCTAGGGCGTAAGTTCTGGAAGCTATCGCTTGCGCTTGCAAAGCAGCGAGTGGCCAAGATGAAGGAACTTCGCCAATCCCCCATAAATATTCATCTTGCAGCCTGACAGAATTAATGATTGATAGACGATTTCCTAATAATTTATCTTTTATTACTTTAAATTGGATCTGACCATAGCGATACCTATTAACTGTTGAGTTTGCCGTTACGGAAATCACCGTTGGTGCACCCTCCATATGGCGAGTACCGCTCCAGCGGAGAGTAAATGATGTTCTATTGGTGATTGGTGTGGTGTTAGCGCCTTGTGTGGTTGAGATATTTAACTGGCTACCTGATATTTCTACATTAAGCGTGGTCTTGCTAGGAATATCTAAAAGCACATCTGCAGTTTTGGACTCGGATAGCGCTCCTGCAAATAGTTGTAACTTTGCTCCGTTGGAGTCACTTCTTACCTTTGTTGATTTTAATAAGTGGCCAATATTTATACGCAAAATCTTTGAATCTGTGGCAGTTTCAACTTTGGTACCGCTGTAGTAATAATTCAAAATAGCCGTTGCGGATTCGCCGGCTAGTGCTTTAGCCCGCGCGCCAATCTGGCTCATTCCAACGCCATGGCCATATCCACTTCCAGTGAATGAAAATTTCTCAGGTGCTGCAGCCGCGCTATTTGTTAAAGGTAGCAATGTTAGGCAGAGCACGGCTGTTAAAGCCACGGATAACCGCTTATAAAGAGCCATTTGTTATCGCAACTTTTTAGTTGAGGAGATGAAGCCCGCACCCCACGCAAAGTGCATCGTAGGAATTATTGCAAGAAGAGAAATAAATTCGCGGATAGTTTTGGCAATAAAAATAGCTGAGATAAATAGAAAGAGCGAATAAACCGCGGCGGGTAGATAAAAAATTGGATGGATTAGCAATCCAAAGAGAAGTGAGGCAATAGTTCCCACGAGTGCAAATGGAGGTGCAAGATAGCGCAAATTAACTGTCCCAGGATGGCTTCGGGAAACTACTCTGCGCCAACGCCCATATTGAAAATATTGTTTAGCAAGTTTTTTTAAATTAGGGCGCGGTCTATAAGTAACCTGTAATCGTGGATCAAAGTAAATTTTCCCACCATTTTTACGCAGTCGGTGATTGAGCTCCCAATCCTGGGCGCGGGTATACCTCTCGTCAAATCCACCTACGGCGTTGATCGCCTCGCGCCGAAACGCTCCTAGGTAAACGGTATCTACTTCCCCTGCTTTACCTCCAGTGTGAAAACGTGAAGCTCCCACCCCAAGTGCACTGCGCATTGCACGAGAGACCGCGATTTCAAAATTAGTTACTCCTTCAGCGGCCATTACTCCACCAACATTTACTGCGCCAGATTCGCGCAAAATTCCTATCGCAAGTGAGAGATAGTTATTTGGGATTTTGGCATGTCCATCAACGCGCACGATTATTGGACTCATCGAAGCCGCGATAGCCAGATTTAAACCAGCTGCAGTTTTTCCAGAAGGATTGGCTACCAATTTAACGCGAATATCGCGCGCGGCCAATTCTTCCGCAACTTTGTTGGTGCGATCGCGTGATGGTCCAAGAGCGAGAATTACTTCAAATATTCCTGTGTAATCCTGCGCCAAGATTGCCATCACAGATTCAGCTAAATGTGGCTCTTCATTAAGGACTGGCAAAATGACGCTGATTGCCGGTGAGGCAGATAACTCGCCCATCGATGTCGACATAACCCCTCCACGCTATCGCCCAAGTACAGTTCGCATGTGAAATCGACGCGCGCCATACGAATTATTACATCACTCTCAATTGGCGTTGTCGTTCTCGCATCTGTGTCTTGGCTCGGACTTGGACATATCAGCGGAAAAATTGCTCGAATAAGTGTCTTTGCTGGTCTAGAAGATCGACCTGAGAAAACCTCAAAAGCGCTTAACTATCTCTTAGTTGGATCAGATACGCGTGAAGGGTTAAATCAGCAACAACTAAAAGCCTTACGTGTTGGAAGTACCGCCACTGCAGCAGGCGGACGATCAGACACTATGTTGCTTGTTCATATAAGTAAGGATAGAGATAAAGCTTATTTGATCTCTCTACCTCGCGACTCCCTTGTTACCATTCCGGCTCATTTCAGCTCAAATGGTAAATCTCAGATTCCTGCGCGGAAGAATAAGTTAAACGCAGCCTTTGCCTTTGGTGGCGCACCGTTACTTATTGAAACCATAGAAGGTGAAACCAATTTAAAAATTGATCACTATGTTGAAGTAAGTTTTGCCGGATTCGCTGGAATTGTTAATGCGCTCGGTGGAATTGAAGTCTGCACAAAAGTTGATATTGATGACCCGCAAAGCCATCTCGTTCTTAGCGCGGGAACACATACACTCGATGGAATTGAAGCGCTGAAATATGTTCGTACACGTGACTTTGATGGACGCGGCGATATCGGCCGCATGCAGAGACAGCAACAATTTATGAGCTCAGTCTTAGATAAGGCAACCAGCACTGGCGTGCTACTAAACCCCATAAAGATTGCTAACTTTTTAAATGCGGCGATTTCTACCATTAAAATGGATGAAAATTTAAGTAAGGAAGATTTACTCAACCTTGCTAAGCAAATGCGCGGACTCTCATCTGGCAATGTTCGAACGCTGACTGTTCCGATCTCTAACCCCAACGGACGTGTTGCGGGGGTCGGCTCAGTTGTTATCTGGGATGAAACGTTAAGTGCTGAACTTTGGACTCGCATTCGTGACGATGCCGGCTTAGTAGATAAAGTGACACCGTCGCCATCGGCGAGTAGTACCGCCTCGGCTAAGCCTGAAATCATTGATAAATTTAAGACTCGCACAGCGGCAGAAAATCCGTGCGGCGAAATTAAATAGAACTAGCCTTAGACTCTAATTCTATGAAAATCTCGGTCATCGGTTGTGGCTACTTAGGTGCAACCCATTCGGCCTGCATGTCATCTCTCGGGTTTGAAGTTGTGGGAGTCGATACCGACCAGAACAAAGTAAATATTCTCTCTAAGGGAGAACTACCCTTTTACGAACCAGGGTTAGATACTTTACTAGCCGCGCAAATTGAGACAGGACGCCTAACATTTACTACCGATTTCGCGGCGGCTGCTGATGCCGATGTTCACTTTATCTGCGTCGGCACTCCACAAAGTAAAGATGGTTTGGCTGCAGATTTAACATATGTAAAGTCGGCAATTACTGCGATCGCACCATTTTTGAAAGATGGGGCGCTAGTTGTCGGTAAATCAACTGTTCCGGTCGGTACTGCGCAAGCGCTACGTGAAATTCTTGCCACCTCTGCACCACAAGCCGATCTAGCTTGGAATCCTGAATTTTTAAGAGAAGGCTTTGCAGTTGCAGATACTTTGACCCCAAATCGATTAGTTGTTGGTGTAGTCAATGATCGCGCAGAAAATATTTTGAAAGAGGTTTATAAACCGATTATTGATCTCGGCACGCCTTGGATAAGAGCCGATCTGCCGACTTCAGAACTTGTAAAAGTTGCCGCTAATTCATTTCTTGCCACCAAGATCTCATTTATCAACGCTATGGCTGAAGTATGCGAAGCTGCTGGTGGTGACGTAACAGTTTTAGCGAAAGCAATTGGCTACGATCCGCGAATCGGGAGCCGCTTCCTGCAAGCAGGTATAGGTTTTGGTGGCGGCTGCCTACCGAAAGATATTCGCGCCTTTATGGCGCGCGCTGAAGAACTTGGCGCAGATCAAGCTCTGGAGTTTTTACGTGAAATCGACGCCATTAATTTACGGGCCCGGCAGCGAGTAATAGATGTAGTTCGCGCTGATCTTTCAGAGGATTTAACACAATATAAAATTGCAATTTTAGGTGCCACATTTAAACCAGATAGCGATGATGTGCGTGACTCCCCCGCACTGGATATCGCAGCTCAGTTGCAAGCCGCCGGTGCAACCATTGTGGTTCATGATCCAAAGGGAATAGAACCGGCCCGTAAACGTTTTCCACACTTGGATTATGCTGAAAAAATTACAGATTGTGTAAAAGGAGCTGATGCAATTCTCCACTTAACTGAGTGGAAGGAGTACCGCGAACTTGATCCTTCAGTAATTGGTCAGTTGGTTAAATCTAAATTCTTAATTGATGGTCGTAATGCACTCGATCGCGAAAAGTGGCGTGCGGCTGGTTGGCGAGTGCACGCACTTGGCCGCACTGATTAAAGTATTAGAACCCAGTTTTTTGGTTACGACGGGCGCTTAAATTAGCGCCCTTTTCTTTTGCTTCTGCATTAATGGCAATTAACGCATCTCCAACTTTCGCTGAAATTGCGCTATCTGAGACTCCAAGGATGCGAGCCGCCAAAATTCCAGCATTTTTTGCGTTGCCAACTCCGACAGTTGCCACGGGAATTCCAGCAGGCATTTGAACAATTGAAAGAAGCGAATCCATTCCATCAAGATTTTTTAACGCAACCGGAACACCAATAACCGGCAAGGTTGTGAGCGAAGCGACCATTCCAGGTAGATGTGCTGCTCCGCCAGCTCCAGCAATAATTACTTTAAAACCTTTCGCCTTTGCTTGTTGTGAAAACTCCACCATTTCAAGAGGCATGCGATGAGCTGATAAGACTTCAGCGGTGTATGAGATACCAAATGAATCTAGAACTTTGGCAGCTTCTTCCATTACCGGCCAATCAGAATCTGATCCCATGATGATTGCTACATCACTCATCAATCTCTCCGCTCATATAGTCGCGCGCATGTTCTGCTACTTCAGTCAATTCTAGAAGGTTTTCGCCGATGACGGTAACGTGGCCGATCTTGCGCCCCTTACGCACTTCTTTCTTATATTGATGAAACTTTAAGTTGGGATTGCGGGCCATGAGGTGTAGGTATGGTCGATACATATCGCTCTTATCTTCTCCTAAAATATTCCCCATTACGGCAAAAGGGGCGGTCATAGTTGGATCGCCAAGAGGTAAATCTAAAATTGCTCGCAAATGTTGCTCGAATTGGCTAGTTCGGGAGCCTTCAATAGTCCAGTGTCCAGAATTATGAGGGCGCATGGCTAGCTCATTTATATAAAGTTGGTCGCCTTTAACAAACATTTCAACTGCCATGACTCCGATGAGTGAAATTTCATCTGCGATTGTTAGCGCTAAGTGCTGCGCTTGTTCGGCAATGGTCGAGGAAATAACTGGAGCGGGAGAGATAGTTAAGGTGCAAATGCCATCTGACTGCACAGTCTGCGTTGGCGCCCACGACGTTGCTTGGCCATGTTGAGATCGTGCGACCATCACTGCAATTTCGCTATCAAATTTAATCAACTCTTCAATTAGAAGTTGGGGATGCTCAGATAAAAGCTTATCTAAATCATCGAGATTCTCTACCTTCCATACTCCTCGCCCGTCATAACCGCCTGAAATTCGCTTTGCAATTAGTGGAAAATCAAAGGCCTCGTTCGCATTGTCTATAACGCGCCATTTCGGAGATGGGTATGAAGACAATTTATCGCGCATCACCGCTTTATCTTGGGAATATTGGAATGAGTGCGAAGTTGGAAATACTTTTACTCCTGCCGCTTCTAGCCCTTTAATCACCGAAAGCGGTACTAATTCATGTTCAAAAGTTATGAGATCACACTTCTTGGAAAATTCCAATAACTGGGAGAGGTCACGAAAATCACCAACAACATGTGGGGCAATCTGTGCTGCGCTATCGTCCTTGTCTTGTGCAAAGAGTAAGAGATTAATTCCCAGCGCTGTTGCTGGAGCGACGGTCATGCGCGCTAATTGACCAGCACCGATAATTCCAACTGTAGGAAAACGCTCATTCACATCGCTATCGTAGATGAACAACATCTCCCACGTTAACTTCAAAGCCATCGGCAAGCAGCAGCGCCCCGAGGCTATTTATAGATAGCGCCAGACCTGTGCGATTTTCTCGCCCGATTACCTCAACCTGCACGTTGCGCCCCAGGGTTGCACAGACTTCACTGTATATACCTATGAAATCTCCGCCCTTATCCCACTCTTTGAAATTACTCTCGAAGTGGTTTAAGAAGCTACCAAGAATTAAATTGCGATCTAAATTTTTAGAGCCGATAATTGCCAGAGATGTCGCCGTATCTACAGGAAGTTCCTCGGTAGTCATTGCAACGTTAACTCCAATGCCGATAATTACTCCATGATCTGTGGCCTGCGCTAATAACCCTGCAACCTTCGCGCCACCGATCAAAATATCATTTGGCCATTTCAGCCACACTTGAGATGAAAGATCTCTAGAAATAACTTGCTGCATACTAAGGGCGGCTAGATGAGAGATGAAACCCCAATCGGTGCGCGCTCGCTTTGGCGCAACATAAAAAGAAAATAACAATGCGCTACCAAGCGGTGCTTCAAAGGTGCGATCTAATCTGCCGCGTCCCTCACTTTGGAATTCTGTAGCAATTACATCACCGGTCTTCGCAGAATTTGAATTAACCAAATCTGCGAGATCGCTTTGCGTGGAGGTAGTGAGATCAACCACGCTTACCCGCCAGTATTGCGAAGTCAGCGATGCGATTACCGCTTTATCTAGTGGCGCTCTTGGCGCTGATGTACCCACGCCTAGTACCGTAGAGCCATGAGCCCAGATCTGCATACAACTTCCGGAAAAATTGAAGATCTCCGACTACGTGTTGAAGAAGCTATCCACGGTGGTTCCGCACGTGCGGTTGAGAAGCAACATTCCAAAGGGAAATTAACCGCCCGCGAACGTATCGACTTATTGGTCGATGCCGACTCATTTACGGAGATTGATGAGTTCGCGCGCCACCGTTCTACACAGTTTGGAATGGAGAAGAATCGTCCCTACGGAGATGGCGTGGTTATTGGTACTGCGACAGTTGATGGCCGACCAATTGCTCTCTACTCACAAGATTTCACTGTTATGGGTGGCAGTCTCGGTGAAGTACATGCTGAAAAAATTGTGAAGATCGCCGAATTTGCGCTCAAGAGCGGAATTCCTTTAATTGGAATAAACGATTCAGGTGGAGCACGTATTCAAGAAGGCGTCGCATCACTTAATGGTTACGGCAAGATCTTCCGACTTAACACTCGTTCATCCGGCGTAATTCCACAAATTTCACTCATATTAGGCCCGTGCGCTGGTGGTTCGGCTTACTCACCTGCGCTAACAGATTTTACCGTCATGGTTAATGAAACATCACACATGTTTATTACTGGGCCAGATGTCATCAAAACTGTCACCGGCGAAGATGTTGGCATGGAAGAACTTGGTGGAGCTCTCACCCACAACACTCGCTCTGGAAATGCACACTATCTGGCAGATAGTGAAGCTGATGCAATTGATTATGTAAAAGCACTGCTTTCGTATCTGCCTTCAAATAATATGGATGGAGCGCCACATCTTCCACCGACTCAGAGCTTAGATGAGAGCGCAGCAGATACTGCGCTTAATACTTTGATTCCAGATAGCCCTAACCAGCCATATGACATGAAAAATTTGATAACCACTTTGGTTGATGAAGGGGAATTCCTAGAAGTACACGCCTTATATGCACCAAATATCATTGTTGGCTTTGCTCGTATAGAAGGTGAATCCATTGGAATTATCGCCAATCAACCTTCTCAATTGGCCGGAACTTTAGATATTAACTCAAGCGAGAAAGCCGCTCGCTTCCTTCGCTTCTGCGATGCTTTCAATATTCCTATCCTTACCTTGGTGGATGTACCTGGATTTATGCCTGGAATCGAACAAGAGTGGAACGGAATTATTCGCCGTGGTGCCAAGTTGCTCTACGCCTACGCCGAAGCCTCAGTGCCACTTGTTACCTTAATAACGCGTAAAGCATATGGTGGAGCTTTTATTGTTATGGGATCAAAATATTTAGGCAGTGATATTAACTTCGCTTGGCCAAGTGCGGAAATTGCGGTGATGGGAGCACAGGGTGCGGTAAATATTCTCTACCGTAAAGAGATCGCTGAAGCTAAAGATCCTGAGAAGGTGCGCGCTGAATTAATTTCTGAATATACCGAAACGCTATCTAATCCTTATGCAGCGGCAGAACGCGGGACTATTGACAGTGTGATTGAGCCACACCAATCACGCGCCTATATCACCAAGGCCTTCCGCACCTTAAAGACAAAACGTGACACTTTGCCGGCACGTAAACATGGAAATATTCCACTGTAATGAAATTTAGCGTTACATCTGGGAATCCAAATGAAGAGGAACTCTTGGCAATTAAGGCTGTGCTAAATAGCCATGAGATAACGGATCTAACGCCTGTGATTAAACGCAGCGTCTTCGGATTACCGCAATTGCGCCATGCGCTAGCGCATCAGATGACTTTTGGCGCACGGAGAAAAATCAAATAATGCCGCAAATTGTTCTGGCTTCACAATCAGCTTCGCGTCGCCGCTTACTAGAAGGCGCTGGTATTTCGCCACTGGTAAGAGTGAGCCATGTAGATGAAGAGACCGATTTTTTTAACGCTATGACCCCGGCCGATATGGTTATTGCGTTAGCGGTGACGAAAGCCCATACCGTAAGAGAAGAGATAGATTTTCCGGCGATAATTATTGGTTGCGACTCAACATTTGATGTAGATGGTGTCTCCTTCGGTAAACCAGGTTCGCCAGCAGTGGCTCGAGAGCGTGCGCTAGCCATCAGCGGCAGAAGCGGGTTACTGCATACCGGCCACTGTGTAATAGATACAGAACAAGGTCGTGAGATTGTCGATCGCATAACCACCAAAGTCACATTTTCTAAGATGAGTAGTGAGGAAATTGATGACTACATTGCATCTGAAGAACCACTTAATGTTGCTGGTGGTTTCACTTTAGATGGATTTGGTTCACCTTTTATTCCAATTATTGAAGGTGATTACACCAACGTTGTAGGTATCTCAATGCCTTTTATTAGATCTGCGATGTCACAGCTTGGATATTCGTGGCCGCAGGTAAAGGAGATGCGATGAAACGCGTTTTAATCGCTAATCGCGGCGAAATTGCGGTCCGCGTTATTCGCGCCTGCCGCGATCACGGAATTGAAAGCGTTGCGGTTTACTCTGAAGAAGATCGCGATGCGATCCACTCCAAGAGCGCAGATTTTGCCTTCTCACTTAACGGCACAACGGCTACGCAAACATATTTAGATATTTCCAAGATAATTGCTGCTGCAAAATTATCTGGAGCCGATGCGGTACATCCAGGTTATGGTTTTCTCTCTGAGCGCGCAGATTTTGCACAAGCGGTAATTGATGCTGGTTTAATCTGGATTGGACCACCGCCCGCAGCCATTAGCGCGCTAGGAGATAAAGTTTCGGCTCGTCGCATCGCCGCCAAGGTAGGTGCGCCACTTGTCGCAGGTACCAAGGATCCAGTTGCAGGCCATGAAGAAGTTACTGCCTTTGCAAAAGAACACGGGCTACCAGTTGCAATCAAAGCCGCCTTCGGTGGTGGTGGTCGCGGCTTAAAAGTTGCCCACACAATGGAGGAGATTCCAGAACTCTTCGCATCTGCAGTTCGTGAAGCTATCGCAGGATTTGGCCGCGGTGAATGTTTTGTAGAGCGCTACCTAGATAAGCCACGTCACGTTGAGACTCAGGTCTTGATTGATAAAGATGGCCACGCAGTAGTCGTTAGTACTCGTGACTGTTCTCTGCAACGTCGCCATCAGAAGTTAGTAGAAGAGGCGCCAGCACCATTTTTAACGGATGCGCAGAATCAAGAACTTTATCGCTCGAGTAAGGCGATTATGAAAGAGGCAGGTTACGTTGGCGCTGGTACCTGCGAATTCCTAGTCGGCAATGACGGGACAATTTCATTTCTGGAAGTAAATACACGTCTGCAAGTCGAACACCCAGTTAGTGAAGAAGTCACTGGAATAGATTTAGTTCGCGAGCAATTCCGAATTGCGATGGGTGAAAGCCTTGGCTTTGATGATCCGATAATTCGTGGACATTCACTCGAGTTCCGAATTAACGGAGAAGATCCGGGGCGTTCATTCTTACCTGCGCCTGGCCGGATTACGCAATGGAATTTACCAACGGGTCCTGGTGTGCGAATCGATGCTGGGTTTAAAAATGGCGACACAATTGGCGGAAACTTTGATTCGCTACTTGCCAAATTAATTGTTACCGGTGCAACCAGAAGAGAGGCGATTGAACGTGCGCGCCGAGCTCTAGCAGAATTTGAGGTTGCTGGTTTGGCTACAGCCATTCCCTTCCATCGTGCTATTTTGCAAGATCCTTCTTTCACTGAGGAATTTCGGGTCTACACAAGTTATATTGAAAATGAATTTAAAAATGAGATTCCTGCCTTTGCTCCAACAGTTACCCCCGTAACCACCCGAGTGGCAGCAGAAAATCTCGTTGTGGAGGTAAATGGGAAGAGATTTGAAGTCAAACTCCACACTCCAGAGCCCGTTGTAAAGCGCCATCGTGCAAAAGAATCGAAAGTTGGCGGCGCAAGTGGCACTGGGCTAACTAGTCCAATGCAAGGAACTGTTGTAAAGGTTGCTGTTGAAGCTGGGCAAATAGTTGAAGCCGGTGAATTGATTATCGTTTTAGAAGCTATGAAAATGGAGCAACCGTTAATTGCTCACAAATCTGGAACGATCACAAATCTCACAGCGGTAATCGGCGAGACGGTGGCGAGCGGGGCCGTGCTCTGTGACATTATTGATGCATGACATCAACTCAACTTCTCTACTCTGACCCACTGCAAGCAGCGACGCTAGCTGCTGCAGAAATTGCAGAGCGAACTGGATTTGCCGCGCACGATATCGCCTTAGTTATGGGTTCTGGTTGGGTAACCGCAGTCGATGCCCTTGGTGATCCTGTTTATGAATGCAATGCAGAAGAGTTGACTGGATTTCTACCTCCTGCAGTAGAAGGACATTCTGGCAAGGTGCGCAGTTACGAAATTAAAGATGGTGACAAGACTGTGCGCGCTTTAGTATTTTTAGGTCGCACACATTTATATGAGGGTAAAGGTATGGAGCCAGTTGTACATGGTGTCCGAACCGCGGTTAAAGCTGGGTGCAAGGTAATACTTTTAACAAATGCCTGCGGTGGAATAAATACAAATTATAAAGTTGGCCAACCAGTACTGATTCGTGACCATATCTCGCTAACTGCCGCTACCCCACTAGTTGGTGCAACTTTTATAGATTTAACCGATCTATACAGCAAGCGTTTACGCGCGATTGTGAAGAGTGCAGATGCTTCTCTCGAAGAAGGGGTTTACGTACATTGGCGTGGCCCTACATATGAAACACCGGCGGAAATATTAATGATGCGCGGGATGGGTGCAGATTTGGTTGGAATGTCTACAGTTCCTGAAGCAATAGCAGCACACGCCCTTGGCGCTGAAGTGCTAGCAATTTCGCTGGTAACTAACGCTGCCGCAGGTGTAACTGGTGAAAAACTCAATCACGAGGAAGTCATCGCCGCGGGTAAAGCGGCGGCATCTCGTATGGGATCGCTTATGAAATCTATAATTCCCAATCTGATTTAATCTCATTAGGCTGTACTAGTGAATGCAGAGTTAAGGGCTGAGGTGCACGCCTGGATAGCAGATGATCCAGACCCAAAAACGGCAGCCGAGTTAACTGCACTGCTCGAAGCAGGCGATGAAGAAGTTCTTAATAAATACTTTTCGGGGTTTCTTCAATTCGGAACCGCTGGACTTAGGGGACCAATAGGACCAGGGCCATCTTGTATGAACCGTGCAGTGGTGGGTCGAACCGCTGCTGGTATCTCTGCTTATATGAAAGAGCGCGGAATGAAGCGCGTTGTAATCGGTCGCGATGCCCGTTATGGATCAGAAGATTTCACCGCTGAAAGCGCTGAAATTTTCGCTGGCGCAGGCTTCGAGGTATTTGTTCTGCCCCGTCCACTTCCCACCCCAGTTCTTGCATTTGCGACCCATCAACTTAAATGTGATGTCGGCGTCATGGTTACCGCCAGCCACAATCCCCCACAAGATAATGGTTACAAGGTTTATATCGGTCCTAGCGCAGATGGTATTAGCTACGCGGCTTCACAAATTATTAGCCCTACAGATAGGTTAATTGCGGAAGAAATTGCAGCAATTAAATCTCTGGCCAATCAGCCACGTGGAAAATCTTGGACCATTATTGGCGAAGAGTTGATTTCAGAATATATACGCCGCACTGCGCTCATTGCACCAAAGCCTGGTGATTTAAAGATTGTTTACACTGCAATGCACGGCGTTGGTACCGAAACCGTGCAACGAGTCTTCAACCATGCAGGCTTTGCTACTTTAATACTGGTCGATGAACAATGCACGCCAGATCCGGATTTTCCGACTGTGGCATTTCCTAATCCAGAAGAGCCAGGCGCAATTGATTTAGCTCTGGCAAAAGCCCGTGACTTTGGTGCAGATTTAGTTATTGCTAATGACCCCGATGCAGATCGCTGCGCCGCTGCAGTAAATGATCCGAAGGTCGGCTGGCGCATGCTGCGTGGTGATGAACTCGGAGTAATTTTCGGAGAATGGATCGCTCGTACACATAGCCATGGCAGTTTTGGAAATTCAATCGTTTCATCGTCTGCGCTAAGTAAAATCGCAGCCCACTATTCGATTGATTTTAAAGAGGTTTTAACTGGATTTAAGTGGCTGGCGAAAATTGAAGATTTAGCCTTTGGATATGAAGAGGCGATTGGATATGCAGTTGATTCAGAAACTGTAAATGATAAAGATGGTATTTCTGCCGCGTTACTTCTAGCCCAGATTGCGACCGAGCTAAAATCGCAAGGTCTAACTTTGTTAGATCTACTAAGTGAAGTCTGGTCTCGCCATGGATTCCACGGCACAGAACAGATTTCTATTCGAGTCGCAGATATCTCGCAGATAACGCAACTTCTAACCAAACTACGCAAAAGCCCTCCAACTCAGATCGCAGGGCGCGCAGTTCTCTCTATCGATGATTTAGCAGATCCAAAAGATGGGCTACCGCCAACGGATGGGCTGCGGCTGTGGATTGATGGTGGAATCCGTATGATTGTGCGTCCCAGCGGAACGGAGGCGAAGATGAAGTGCTACATCGAAGTTATTACTAAAGATGCAGCTGCCTCACAAGAGTTGTTGGATCAACTCCGCCAACCGATAAAGGATCTTCTCTCATGAGTTTCTATGGCATTGTGGATGGCTCAGAGAGTTCATTGAAGCACTTCCTCGCACAGCTTCCGGGCGTTGATCAAGTAGGTGCGGATGCACGCGCAGCCATGTTGGCTACCAGAAGTATCAAAACAAGTAGCAAGCGTTGGGCAATTGATACCGCAATATCAATGGTGGATTTAACAACTTTGGAAGGCGCTGACACGCCAGGAAAGGTGCGCGCACTCTGTTCCAAAGCGGTGCGTCCTGATCCAACTGATTCAACTGTGCCAAGTGTCGGAGCGATCTGCGTTTACAACGATATGGTTGCAATCGCGCGCACTCATTTAGATGCAATTGGTGGAAAACATGTTCCGGTTGCTGCGGTCTCAACCGCATTTCCATCAGGTCGCGCCTCAATGGAGGTAAAGATTCAAGATACCCAAGATGCGATAGATGCAGGTGCGGCAGAAATAGATATGGTTATCGATCGCGGCGCCTTTCTATCTGGGCACTATGGTTTGGTATTCGATGAAATTGTAAAGATCCGCGAAGTCTGTGGAGATCGCGCTCATCTAAAAGTAATCTTCGAAACTGGCGAATTAGTAACTTATGACAATGTCCGTAAAGCCTCTTACCTAGCAATGCTTGCTGGTGCAGACTTTATTAAGACATCAACTGGAAAGGTTGCTCCCGCCGCTACCCCACCGGTCGTATTGGTGATGTTGGAAGCAGTTAGCGATTTCTATCAGATGACCCAGCGCCGTATTGGAGTAAAACCAGCGGGTGGCATTCGAAATACCAAGGATGCGATCAAGCAATTAGTGCTTGTTAATGAGACTGCTGGACCAGAATGGCTCACACCAGAGTATTTCCGCATTGGGGCCAGCGCACTACTAAATGATTTGCTTATGCAACGTATGAAAATGGACGATGGCTACTACGCTAGCCCTAACTACGTAACAATTGATTAAGAGAGAAGATACAGGTCTGCGCTATGACATTTGAATATGCACCAGCTCCTGAATCTCGCGCAATCGTAGATATCAAGGCAAAATATGGCCACTTCATTGATGGAAAGTTTGTGCCAGGTAAGAAACATTTTGCAACGATAAATCCAGCAACCGAAGAAGTTTTAAGTCAGATTTCACTCGGTGGAGTAAGTGATGTTGATAAGGCAGTTGCCGCTGCACAAAAGGCATACACCAAAACTTGGTCTAAATTATCTGGTAAAGAGCGTGGCAAGTATTTGTATCGCATTGCGCGAATCCTGCAAGAGCGCGCCCGTGAATTTGCAGTACTCGAGACTTTAGATAACGGTAAACCAATTCGCGAGACTCGAGATATTGATATTCCACTAGTCGCAGCACATTTCTTTTATCACGCAGGATGGGCAGATAAATTAGATTACGCCGGCCTAGGTAAGTCTCCACAACCACACGGAGTTGCTGGCCAAATTATTCCCTGGAACTTTCCACTGCTCATGCTCGCTTGGAAAGTCGCACCAGCTTTAGCAACTGGCAATACCGTGGTGTTAAAGCCAGCCGAAACAACATCGCTAACCGCGCTTTTATTTGCCGAAGTCTGCCAACAGGCCGAACTTCCAGATGGCGTCGTAAATATTGTTACAGGTGATGGTTCTACCGGCGCCGCGATTGTTAACCATCCAGGTATCCATAAGATCGCCTTTACCGGATCTACCGATGTTGGCAAGAAGATTGCCCGCGCTATCGCCGGCACCAATAAGAAAGCCACCCTAGAACTAGGCGGCAAAGGTGCAAATGTCGTCTTTGATGATGCACCTATAGATGAGACCGTTGAAGGCATTGTTAACGGCATATTTTTCAATCAGGGCCACGTCTGCTGCGCTGGCTCTCGCTTAATTCTGCAAGAAGGAATAGCTGACGAGTTAATTGAAAAACTCAAAGTTAGAATGGCGAAAATTCGAGTTGGTGATCCGCTAGATAAGAATACTGATCTTGGTGCGATAAATTCTCGCGAACAACTTAGCAAAATTCAAGAGTTAGCATCTGTAGGCGATGCAGAAGGTGCAGAACGTTGGAGTCCTGCTTGCAACCTATCTGCAAAGGGTTTCTGGTTTGCACCCACCATCTTTACCGGCGTAACGCAGGCTCATCGCATTGCACGAGAAGAAATCTTTGGACCGGTGCTTTCGATTCTGACCTTCCGTACTCCGCAAGAGGCGATCGAGAAAGCCAATAACACACCGTTTGGTTTATCAGCGGGCGTCTGGAGCGAGAAAGGCTCTCGCATCTTGTGGGCAACACAACAACTTCGTGCCGGTGTTGTTTGGGCTAATACCTTTAATAAATTTGATCCCGCTTCCCCATTTGGCGGATATAAAGAATCTGGTTGGGGTCGCGAAGGCGGCAAACATGGGCTAGCGGCATATTTGAAGGAGGGAAAGTAAATGGCTTCTTCCAAGAAGAGTTCTACAAGTAAGTCAACTTCTCGCTTAGAAGTAAAGAAAACTTTTAAGTTATTTATAAATGGCGCATTCCCTCGTAGTGAATCAGGTCGAGTTTACGAAGTCGTTAGCAACAAATCTGGGTTTGTCGCAAATCCCTGCCTGGCATCGCGCAAAGATTTACGTGATGCAGTAGTTGCAGCGCGCACTGCGCAAAGTGGTTGGGCGAAAGCCACCGCCTACAACCGCGGACAAATTCTCTACCGAATCGCTGAAATGTTGGAAGGTCGGGCCGACCAATTCGCTTCAGAAATTTCTCTCGCAAGTGGAGTTACGGAAAAGAAGGCTCACGATGAAGTGCTTGCGGCGATCGATCGCTGGGTTTGGTATGCCGGTTGGAGCGATAAATTATCAGCGGCTTTTGGCGCTACCAACCCAGTATCTGGCCCTTATTACAACTTCACTATCCCTGAAGCCCAGGGTGTAATTGCCGTGGCACCAGCTGAAAGTTTCCTAGCCTTTATCGATGCGATTGCTCCTGCGATTGTCTCTGGCAATACCGTCGTAGCGCTAGTACCAGGATCAGCAGCGATTGCCGCGATGAGTTTTGCTGAAGTTTTAGCAACTAGCGATCTTCCTGCAGGTGTAATAAATATTTTAACTGGATCTCACGATGAGCTTGCACCGTGGGCAGCCTCGCATATGGATATTGATGGCTTTGATATTTCTGGGATTGATAAGAAGAAGCGCCTTGAACTTAAAGTTGCGGGCGCCGAAAACCTAAAGCGTATCCATAGCTTTGATGGAGCGATTTCTCCAACACGTATTTATGCATTTATGGAAGCAAAAACGGTCTGGCACCCCATCGGGGTTTAGTAATTACTCGCCAGAGATTGCTAAATATCCCGGCTTTACTACTGTTTCAATTATTGCCAATCGCTCTTCAAAAGGAATAAAAGAACTCTTTAGCGCATTAATTGTCACGCGCTGCAAATCTAGAAAGTTCCAATTGAGTGCCTTAACTAGCTCGGTCATCTCACGACTCATTGAAGTAGCCGACATTAAGCGATTATCGGTATTTACGGTTACGCGAAAACGTAGCTTTGCTAAATCTCCGATTGGATGATCGGCAAAATTTGCGGCTGCTCCAGTTTGAATATTTGAAGAAGGACACATTTCCAGCGGAATTCGCCGATCGCGAACATAAGCTGCAAGGCGACCTAGCCTTGGAGGCGTGTGATTTAAATCGATATCATCGATTATGCGCACGCCATGTCCCAAGCGTTCGGCACCGCAGAGTTGAATCGCCTCCCAAATAGATGGAAGACCGTAGGCCTCACCAGCGTGAATAGTGAAATGTGCATTTTCACGGCGCAGGTATTCAAATGTATCTAGCTGATCACTTGGTGGAAAACCATCTTCTGGGCCAGCGATATCAAAGCCAACGACGCCACGTTCGCGGTATTTAACAGCTAGTTCAGCGACTTCTTGAGATAGGTCATTTTGACGCATTCCGCAGAGCAGCAGCGTCACGCGAATAACATTTCCTTCTGCCTTCGCCTCTGCTTCACCGGCGCGAAAACCTTCCAGAATCGCTTCAATCGCCGCTGATAGAGTTAAGCCCTTCTCAGTTAAGAGTTCTGGCGCCATTCGCACCTCTGCATAGACAACGCCATCGCGCGCAAGATCAACTGCACATTCTCGCGCCACTCGCACAATATCTTCGGTACGTTGCATTACTGCAACTGTATGAGCAAAAGTTTCTAAGTAACGAACTAATGAACCAGAATCGCAAGATGCCCGGAACCATTCAGCAAGTTCGGTGGCATCGTAACTCGGAAGCTCGTGACCGATCTCTTTGGCAATATCGATAATAGTTTGTGGACGAAGTCCGCCGTCGAGGTGATCATGCAATAAAGCTTTAGGTAGACGTTTTACTTGTTCTGCAGTTGGTATCTTATTTAAAGTACTCATCCGGTAATCCGTTCAATAACTAGCGGCAGGCGATCTACCTTGCCATTTTCCTTAATCTCAATTGCGCCATTTAAAATCTCAATTGCACGATCAAATCTCGCTGGCTCATCAGTGTGTAAGGTCAGCAACGGTTTGCCTTTTTTAATATAGTCCCCTGGTTTGGAGTGCATCTCTATACCGGCACCGGCTTGTACTTTCTCGCCTTGCTTTGAGCGACCTGCACCTAGCCTCCAAGCAGAAACACCAATTTTCATAGCATCCATCTTGGTCATAACTCCTGATTCAGTAGCCATGATCACATGCTTTTCTTGTGCAGCAGGAAGTTTGGCATCTAGGTCGCCACCTTGCGCTGTAATCATTCGCCTCCAATGATCCATTGCAGATCCATCCTTAAGCGCATCCGCCGGATCTTTTCCATTAATTCCTGCAGCATCAATCATCTCGCGGGCGAGCAGAATTGTTAACTCAACAACGTCGGCAGGTCCACCACCGGCTAAAACCTCAATAGATTCGCGTACTTCAAGGGCATTTCCAGCGGTTAAGCCAAGTGGCACATCCATCGCGGTTACAAGAGCGCGCGTCTTAACTCCAGCATCAAGCCCAAGTTGCACCATGGTTCGCGCGAGTTCTCCCGCCTGAGCCGGATCGCTCATAAATGCGCCACTGCCGGTCTTAACATCCAAAATTAGCGCCGAGGTTCCTTCGGCGATCTTCTTTGACATGATTGAAGATGCAATAAGTGGAATCGCTTCTACCGTTGCAGTCACATCACGTAAGGCATATAACTTTTTATCTGCTGGCGCTAGCCCAGCTCCTGCCGCACAGATCACCGCACCGGTCTCTTGCAAAACTTTTAACATCTCTGCATTTGAAAGTGAGGCGCGCCAGCCAGGAATTGATTCAAGTTTATCTAGGGTTCCACCAGTGTGGCCGAGTCCACGACCAGAAAGTTGAGGTACTGCTCCCCCACAGGCAGCAACAAGTGGTGCAAGTGGAAGGGTTATTTTATCTCCGACACCGCCAGTTGAATGTTTATCTGCAGTTGGTCGATCTAGCGCAGACCAATTCATTCTCTCACCAGAATTGATCATGGCATTTGTCCAACGAGAGATTTCTCGTGAGTTCATTCCGTTTAAGAGAATTGCCATAAGTAACGCAGACATCTGCTCATCGGCTATCACACCGCGCGTATAGGCATCGACGGTCCAGTCTATTTCTTTATCACTTAACTCATTACGATCACGCTTTGCCGCAATTATCTCAACAGCTGCAAATGGTTCAACTCCTGAATTGCTTACCTTAGTCAAGTCGCTTTTCAATCTCTTCAGGGCCAAATGCCCAAGGTAAAAGCTCTGAAAGTGGTTTGATTCCAGTATCTGTCATTAACTTTAGATTTGAACCACCATGTTCTTGTAAAAGTTGGCGACAACGCCCGCATGGCATTAAGTAATTTTCTGCAATATCAACGCAAGTAAATGCAACTAAACGCCCACCGCCACTATTGATAAGCGTTGAGATTAGACCGCATTCGGCACATAAAGTAAGGCCATAACTCGCATTTTCCACGTTGCAACCCGAAATAATTCGACCATCATCAACCAGCGCTGCAACTCCCACAGGGAATTTTGAATATGGTGCATATGCTTGCTTCATCGCAGCAATGGCGTGCGATTTCAGAAGATCCCAATCAACGTTCATAAGCTGCAATCGCTGCTGCATTTATTGCTGCAGCCTGCGCCCCTAAAACTTTCGATTTGAGAACAATTTCAATTCCCTGATCAGCAATTGTGTATCGACGACCAAAAATCCCAAGATCAGCATCGAGCTCATCAGCGATTAGGCCGTTGCTTACTGCAGCGCTAATGACATCTAAAACTGCAGTATCAACCCGCTTAACAACCGAAGCGAGCAAGTACTTGGATGTATTTGGAGTGACAGTCAAATATAAATCAGGTTCAGTGAGAATCAAGTAGATATCACTCGCGTTCTTCTTGCGATTCTTAGCAGTATTTGCTTTCACGATTGCGTCAAAAGCCGTATCTGCCGACCCCGAAGTTGCTGTGTAAATTACATCAATACCTGACTTAATAAAAGCGTTAGTCGCAGTAGCCAAATCTGTGGCGGTGTAGTTAACAAAGGAGCGAACCTTCTTTTTGCTCGCTGTCACACCAGCTAAAAAACCATTTTGATAATTATCTGCATTTGATGGCGTTGTAATCATTGCAACTTTTCCGGTTTTGCTGGTTAGCGCAGCGCTAAAGCCTGCTAAGAAAGCGCCTTGCACGTCAGCAAATACAATAGAAGTTACGTTAAGTGATGTGATTGACGCATCGCCAATGATCGCAAATTGGGTACTTGAAAATTCACTCGATAATTGCTCTACCGTTTTCTTATATTCAGAGCCTATGGCAATAACCACTGCACAATTTTTTGCAGCAAGAGTGCGTAATCGCTTACTTCTATCTGCTGCTGTTCCATCTGTTACGACGCTTTCAAAGGTAAAGGTGAATTGAGCTTGTGCTTTTTTCACTCCTGCCAGCGTGGCATCGTTATAAGAACGGTCACCAAGTCCACCGGTGTCATAAGCAATACAAATCTTTGAGGCAGCGTTGGCCGGGATGGGGCTGAATGTTGTCGCTGCAAGTACTAGCGCCAGGACTGAAATTCCAGATCGAAGTTTCATTAGAGAACCAAGCCTAAATTCTTATAGCTTTCGGCAACCGTTTTACTTGCCACGGTGCGGGCCTTATCGGCACCTGCATGAAGAATTTGCACCAGGTGGCTCTCATCTTCCAACAATTCCAGCGCTCGAGCGCGAATTGGCTGTAGGTATTCCACCACTACGTCAGCTACTGCGCCTTTGAAATCACCATAGCCTTTGCCGGCAAATTCATTCTCTAACTCGCTAATTTTCTTTCCAGAAAGCGCAGAGTGGATAGTAAGTAAGTTACTTATTCCGGGCTTCTCTTTTTCATCAAATTTAACTTCTCGTCCGGCATCAGTTGTGGCGCTCTTTATCTTCTTAGCATTTGCCTCGGGAGTATCTAAAATTTCAAGTACGCCAGCAGCGGAACCAGCAGACTTACTCATTTTACTTGTTGGTTCTTGCAAATCATAAATCTTGGCACCAGATTTAAGGATATAACCTTCAGGAATTTGGAATGTTTCGCCAAAGCGAGTATTAAAACGTGTGGCTAAATCTCTAGTTAACTCAATGTGTTGTCTCTGATCTTCACCAACCGGAACATAATCTGCCTGATATAGAAGTATGTCAGCTGCTTGCAACATCGGATAAGTAAATAAGCCAACTCGCGCTGAGTCCGAGCCACCCTTAGCGGACTTATCTTTAAATTGAGTCATGCGGTTAGCTTCGCCAAAACCAGCGATACATTCCATAATCCAACCGAGTTGGTTATGTTCTGCGACATGCGATTGAACAAATAAAGTTGACTTCTCAGGTGAAATTCCGAGAGCGATTAATTGTGCAGCCGAAGCCAAAATTCTTTTGCGCAATAACGCTGGGTCAATTTCTCCAGTAAGGGCGTGTAAATCTACGATGCAGTAGAAGGCATCGTTTCCTTCTTGTAGCTCGACCCATTGCTTGAGCGCACCTAGGTAATTACCTAGGTGGAACGAGTCGCTCGTCGGCTGAATGCCGGAAAGGATGCGCTTGGTCATGTTGTTATTCTCGCACGGATCGCTAACTGCGCGATATCAGTAACTGCCCTGCGCGCTTGCCTTCCATAGTTAAAACAGAGATGCGAATACCATTTATGACAACCACATCATTGATTGCTGGAATCCGGCCTAAGAAGTGCATAACAAATCCACCTGCTGTTTCATACGGACCATCTGGAATATCTATCCCTGTTTGATCCCGCAGATCATCGAGTGAGATCAGCCCATCAACTTCAAAATCACCGGTGCGCGCTTGCTGCGAGACTTCTTCATCGTCACTGTCGTATTCGTCTTTGATATCACCGATCAGGCACTCGACTAAATCTTCCAAGGTCACAATGCCATCGGTGCCACCGTATTCATCGAGCACGATCGCTAAATGTTGGCGTTGGTTGCGCATTTCAGTAAGCGCAGGAAGCACTCCCTTTGTGCCAGGCAGATACATTATGTTCCGGACTAACTCTTGAATTTTTCCTCCAGCGCTGACTAGGGATGTATCCAATAAATCGCGAACGTGAATAAATCCGATTACTTCATCGCTTGAACCACGGACAACTGGATAGCGAGAATGCGCGCGGTCGACAGCAAGCGCAATCGCTTTACCAACTGTAAGCGAAGCGTCCATAAAATCTACTTCTGTGCGCGGCACCATAACTTCATGCACCTGGCGCTCTGATGCATTAAAGACTTCTTCGACGATCCCTCGTTCTTCCGCAGTTAGCGCGGCATGACCGCTGACTAGATCCAATAACTCTTCTTCAGACATCTGGCTACGTTGCTCTTTTGGGTCAACGCCGAAGGCTCGAACAACAATGTCTGTCGACCTTGATAGCAGCCAAATAACGGGACGGAAAAACTTAGCCGTTAAATCAATTGCGCCAGAACTCCAAAGGGCAATCTCTTCGGTGCGATATAGCGCTAAACGTTTCGGAACTAATTCACCAAAGACGAGTGAAAAATAAGCAATAACAAGTGTCACACCAACTAGTGAAGTTACATTTGCAACATCATCAGAGAGCCCTAATTCAACGAGTTGTGGAATTACATAAACTCCAAGTTTTTCCGCACCGAGGGCTGCAGATAAGAATCCACAGACCGTAACTCCAACCTGCGCTGCGGCTAAGAAGCGATTTGGGTTGGTTGCTAGCTGCGCAACCTTCGCGCCGCGCTTACCTCTTGATGAGAGTTGGCGGATCTGACTTTCGCGAAGGGAGATAAGTGCGATTTCGGCGGCAACAAAGAGCGAGCCGAGCAAGATCAGGCCCGCTACTGTGGCTAGATCGCCCAGCAACGAACCAATCGGGTATGGGTCCATAAGGTTGCCAATTCTACTTCCTTTGGCGATTTTGCCGAGCCTAGATTCCTAAAATGAGCCTGGTTTACCCTGATTCCCTTTCGGCGATTATGTGCATTATCCTAAGCGAGCCTAGCCACCCGGCTAGCACCTTCATCCTCGGACCGTCGGGCACGTACCTGCCCGGAGAAGGAAGTATCTGTCATGGCATCAGTAATATTCGAAAACGCTACACGTACATATCCAGGCACAACCAAACCTGCAGTCGACAAATTGAATCTAACCGTTAATGACGGAGAGTTTTTAGTTCTTGTTGGTCCATCAGGTTGCGGTAAGTCAACATCACTTCGTATGTTGGCAGGTCTTGAAGAAGTTGACGAAGGTCGAATTCTTATTGGAGACCGCGATGTAACAAATGTCGCACCAAAAGATCGCGATATCGCAATGGTCTTCCAGTCATATGCACTTTACCCACACATGACTGTTGCAGAAAATATGGGCTTCGCGCTAAAAATCGCCGGAGTTGCCAAAGAAGAACGCGATAAGCGCGTTGGTGAAGCAGCGAAGTTGCTAGACCTTGAACCATACCTGGAGCGCAAGCCAAAAGCTCTTTCGGGTGGACAGCGTCAGCGTGTTGCAATGGGTCGTGCGATTGTGCGCGAACCACAGGTCTTCCTTATGGATGAACCGCTTTCCAACCTTGATGCGAAGTTGCGCGTTGCAACTCGTACACAAATCGCTGCGCTACAGCGCCGCCTAGGAATCACAACCGTGTATGTAACACACGACCAAGTTGAAGCGATGACTATGGGCGATCGCGTTGCAGTTCTAAAAGATGGACTACTTCAGCAAGTAGATACCCCTCGTAATCTTTACGATAGCCCAGAAAATGCATTTGTTGCTGGCTTTATCGGATCCCCTGCAATGAACTTGCTCGCAGCTCCTGTAAGCGGTGGCAAAGCAATTCTCGGTGATCTCGCAATCGATGTTCCAGGAACTGCTGGAGACTCTGTAACAGTAGGCATTCGCCCAGAAGGTTTCACACCTGCTGCAAACGGTTTTAAGGTTGTCGTAGAAGTTGTTGAAGAACTCGGCGCCGATGCCTTTGTTTATGGCCGACCTGCTGATGCTTCAATCAAATTTGCGCAAGCCGGTGATGAAGGCGCACAAGTTATTGTCCGCTGGGATCCAAAAAATCCTCCGAAGCCAGGTGAAACAGTTACCGTTTCTGCGGTAGCAAATTCAGTTCACCTCTTTAACTCTTCAACAGGAGAGCGCTTAAAGTAATCGTTAAGAAAACTCTAGGCTTCCTCTTAGTATGTGAACTTTGCCGCGGCCGTATTTGCGCCAAACATCTGTAAATACCAATGCGGTATCTTCATCTATGCCGATCAGGGTTTTATCTGCATCTGGGCGAATTATCGCTGCACTCACTCGATCAGGAAGCCATCCTAAAAATTTGTCGTAATGCGGAATTACCTCAATATCAGGCAATAATTTAAGGCCCTCGCTGATATGCGACCTGCGAATTCCAATAATCTTTCCGCCAAAGGCCATTGCACCTGCCGAACATCCGGCAAGTGATGCACCTGATTTCCAAGCCGAAACAATCGCCGACCATAAAGGAGTATCGCGAAAAGTATCTGCTAAGTGAACAGGATCTCCGCCAGAGAAATAAATCAAGCCAGCGCTGCCTACATCTTCAATCCATTGCAGATTATGTGCATCTTCCCGGGTTAAGACCGGTAGATATTTAACTTCGCAGCCGATGCGCGCTCCTTGGTCTGCACCACGCGATCTCCAAAAATTTAAACTATCAGCGCCTTCTCTGCCAGCAGCTGTAGGAATCTGAATAAAAATGTTGGACTTGCCTCTAGAAATTGCTAAGCGCAAGAGCTCACTTTCGAGCGCTTGCGCTTGCGGTAAATACTCACCAGAACCAACAAGGGCGATCGCACCAGCCAGATTATGGTTCAAGAATTTACTTAGTTTTTTTATAGCCCGAAGGACAGATAGGTTTAAGACCAATTACCTTGAGCTGTGATTTACCTTTTTGGCACACGATCGTGATTTCTTTTGATGGAGGCGTTGCCTTAGCTTGCGACTTCTTTTTTTCACTCGCCGCAATTTTTTCTAGCGCCGCGGCTTTATCGAGTGCTGCCTTAGCTGCATCAGAAGTGGATTTCGCCGCCTGCGCGACCGCATTCAGAGCAAAAAAGGCTGCCGCTTTGGTATCTAACGAGTTGAGTGGAGAGAATAAAAGTGGATTATCGGTCTTTATGAGCGTCTGAAAATCTAATCCATCTTTAGAGTCCTTCACCATGGCTGCAATTTTAGTTTGGTCGGTTGTAGCCCAATAATTTCCTGAAGCATTTACAGAAACGTTGTCATATCCTTTTTTCACAGAAACCGCGGTATATGGTCCCTCCGAAAATGCATTTCCAGTTACGTATAGTGTGCTGCCATACGCCACCCAATTTTCAACCCAATAATCAGTGGTGCTTGGGCCTATAAATAGATTATTTCTAACCGTTACTTGTGGAGTAACCGGCTTTCCCGAGCTTGCTCTTCCATCAAACCCGATTGACATTCCACCTGAGTTCTTAAAGATATTTCCTTCGATCACAAGTGGTTTGGTCGGATACCAAACATATAGATATCCGGATACGTCGGAGATGATTGAATTTTTTAATGAGAAGTATGCGTAGCCACCGCTCCCATACACCAGTCGATATCCGCCTTGAAAAATAACTCCGCTTACTAAAATATTTGCGGTATCTTTCGAGCCTTCAACCAAAAAGTAATATCGTGGCTCACCCGATAACTTAATCTGATTAGCATCAGTTCCCTTGAAATCAATATTTCCGTGGACATAGAACATTGCTTCTTGATCTTGAGCTATCCCGCTGCCCTTTGTTCCATACCGGAGTCCGCCATAAATTATCTCTACGCCAGCATCAACTACGACTGACAACTCCTTAGGAACTTGTAGAGTTGAAGTTAGTGTATAAGGAGAATTAGCCTTGATAAATCGTAAGTTTTCACTAATTAATCCGCCTGTTGTCTTTGGAGCGACCGTATAGGGCTTTCCATTGGTGCCCACATCCCCCGCAGTAGTGGCAACCCCGCAAGTTGTCCCACAACTACTTGTTACAGTCACATCGATTTTAGCAGTGCCGGCAGCCTTCAGCGTTATCTGATTGTTTCCTGATTTAGTAAC
>Ga0209444_10000280_pt1 | contig 28022 bp, 18 predicted proteins | sample LauGreFaBDMM15DN_2_FD_188215 | JGI IMG/M metagenome (GOLD analysis project Ga0209444, IMG submission 188215) | Freshwater lake microbial communities from Lake Michigan, USA - Fa13.BD.MM15.DN (SPAdes) (version 2) | ecosystem: Environmental > Aquatic > Freshwater > Lake | place: Lake Michigan... | reverse complement strand
ATTGTAAGGCACCTCGACAGAGTAGGAACCGTTGTAATCGAATGTCAACGTATAAAAACCGCCTGTTGATATTGGTACGATGATCGATTGGATTTCATTTTGTGACACGCCCTGTGTCGTCTCAGTTACTATTACTTCTGGCGTACAGAAAGGGATGTATTTCCCTATAATGTTATTTTGCAGCAATGTTCCAAACAGGTTTGTACATGTGGCTCTGAATTCAGGTGGTATGAACGGTGGAAGACATTGATCCAACCCGCCTCCATACGGCTTATCGAGCTCAAACTTTGTGGATGCCCATGTCGCGTAATCACCTTTAAGCCCATTACCGAATGCCCGTAGCGCGTTCCAGTCTTCTGTGTTTGTCTCTTCTATGGTATTCAATTCTGTTAAAGGTATTTCTCTGGTGAACCTCTTCTTTGCACCAACAGCATTAATGTATTCGATTGTTACTGATATTGCGTCTGCCGGGTCTTTGCAATCGCTTTCTCCCGTAAGATCTGTTACTATCTCACCAGAAGTATTGTCCCAAGTAAATGTAGCAGATATCTCATAGCTCTGGACATTAGCTTTATCAATTACTAATGTAACTGGCACATTGTTCGTATTATTATTGGCTGAGAATATGTCGAATTGTGAGGACTGTGGGACCAACAACTCAAAGAACTGTGTGTTATTCGGACCAGTGCTGGAATAAGCGTTATTAGTTGGTTTAAAGAAGAATGCGGTTCTGGTGGTGTCATTCGCAGCAAGATTATTGGCTGTCGTTAGTGATCCTAAGGTGAAGAGCGTGCTGTAATCAAGGATGTTACGGCAGCTGTCTACTACTCCAAGCAGAGTGTTTGGTGACTTAGACCAGTCGTATGCTTTGATGACGAAATATTCGCCATTTTCTGGATGATGCTCTACTGTGAATCCTCCAGTTAAGACGAATTTATCACTACATGTTCTTCTCGCAAGAACATAGTTAGCTGTCGTTATGTTTCCAATCTTATTCAGTGATACTCTGTCGAATCGTAGAGTGGTTGGATTCTCTACATTCAATTTAGGTATGCTAATTGGCAGGATTGCCGAAGTTGAGCTAACTGTGATGAAGTCTGCGAATTTGTATGCTAAACCTATGGCTGGCAAGCATGTTGCGTTGCTCACTTGGGCTCTATTAGCAGATAGGAAAATTTCAAGTGATTCTACATAATTGTCTTCTGCGACTTTATTCTGTGTATCTGGGAATTGCAAAATATACTGGTCTGGACCAAAACCTCTATTAAGCGGTGATGCCCATATCCAGTTATCAATGCCTGTTAGGAGGTTATAAGAACCAGATGCTATTCTTGATATGTCGACAGCAGCGTCGTTATCTGTGATGGTCCTTGTCAGAATCAGCTGTTCCACCGTGTCATTCACACCTTGTTGCTTCCAATAATTGCAGAGTGCTGCATCATCGCATTTAGTTGGAAGCGCTGTGCCGGTTCTTCCATCAGCAGTCGAAGTGGTTTCAACGATTTGCTGTGTTCTGTAGGTAGTGTTGGTCAGTACCGTGTATCGGCAGAAAGCTTGGAAGATGTTCACTTCTTCACGTGGAACACCATTTACATTCAGCAGCACTCGAAGCTTATTAACATTGCCTTTGCAATCAAGTGTTGGCGGTGTTTTTATAAATGTCACGTCTTGGTCTGTACAGACATCAATGAAGCCAAGGTAAAACTTATTGAGCTGCGACGTGACCAGCACTTTTATAATTCTTGCAGCTTGTCCCAGCACGAATTTGCTGGTGGTTAACAGGTTTACTTGGCTTGCATTGTCGAATGTATCTGTCGTGTAGAAGCTGCCAGGATTCGTTACTCCTAGGTTTTCAGTGAATAATTCGAGTGGTTGCATGTTTTCATCAAATGTCTCTAATCTTACGGTTACGCCGTTTGTTTTTGTGGCGCTGTACCCCGATATTGATATGCTAACTTTGGCGTTTTTATTTAGGAATCCGCCAAGTTCTATAGTATGGGATGCAGTAACACCAGCGTTAATGTAGTAGCGTGATCCAAAGTTAAGTTCTGTCGGGCCGTACTGGATCAGTTTAGCTTCAGTGCTGTCTTTTGATACCAATTCACGAGACATTCCGGCATATTTCAGGATAGTGTCAGTGCCGGTGAATGTATCAATGCAATTTATTTCGTCGCAGTACCCTGGTCCGTATTCGATGACTATGTCGTCTATGAAGTTTTCGTAAACTATGCCTGTAGAATAGATTATGATTTCTATACTGACAATTGTCTTGTTGTATTCAGCAACCGCAGTGTAGCATGGTGGTATTACACGCTTGGTTGGCATTCCGAATACGGTCTGTGTGTCTGTGGTCACTTTTATGTGGTCTGGACCTATCGCTGATTTTATGACTGTGGCTACCTTTATTCCCACGTTGTCACCGGTTAGTCTGAAGCCGGGCAGTGGGGTTTCTTGTCTCCAGCCTATTGTGATCCAGGTATCAGCCGGTGCTGTGATTGTGCGGTATATTACGTTGTTTTTAGCCATCGTTGCTGATGGCGTGTCTCTGCAATTTAGCTGGTATTTGCAGGTATTTGGCTCTGTGGTTGGCCTTACCCATACTGCATCTGACGTAGTGAATCCATATCTGTTTCTATTTTGTCCAAAGGTGTTGGGCTTATTTGTCGTTGCGAATGCCCATATGTTTGACGCTCTGTTAAATGTGGTTAATTTGGTGGTGTTGACTGGTCCAAGAGCGAAGTAGCTGTAGGCTGCTAGTTCCAGACATTTACTGGATCTTGTTAAGTCTACTGGGCGTGGTGCTGGTTTGGGCAAGACTATTGGTTCTGGGTCTATTGGTATTACTGTAGGGTCTTTGTATAGTTGTTGGCTGATTGTGAATAATATTGGGTCGATTATTGGCTGTGCGGGGACTGGGATTCCTTTTTTCTCGTAGAAGTGCACGTATAGTCCTGTTGGATTTGATATGGCTATTGTATTTTCTAGGTTTTTATTCTGTACTACTATGGTGAGCGTGTTGATTGTTTGAACGTATAGGTGTGTTTTTCCTACTGGCAGTTTTACATCCCATAGGTTTCGGAATCTTGAATTTTGGTATGCTGAGTCGCTCCCTGGCAGCCCTCCTACTTGCGATAGATTGTTGTAGCCTGTGCTTTTTCCGTTGACTATTATGTCGGATATTTGGTCGTCACCAGTGCAGAGGAATGATATTTTTACTGTTTCTAGGTCGATATTCGCTAGGTTAAATGTTGTTTTATAATAGTGGAATCCTGTGTTTTCTAGTCTGCTTATGTTGATTCCTGTGGTTGATGGTGGCGATACCCATCGTGCTTTGTATTCTCCGTAGAGTGAGGCTTGGTTGGGTACGGCTTGTGGCCACCAGTATGGTTGTGCTGGGCTGTATTGGTTTACGTAATCGTAGGCGAAGACGGGGGAAGGCGCGGTAATGTATGTGTTCAGGTATTCTCTCGGCACACCTTCCGCAGTGGCGTGGTCATTTTCACCGGGTATAATTGATGTGAAATCGTATTTGGAAATGAATTTAAGTTCAGAGTTAGACAGCACTTTACCGTTGTAGATCCTGAGATCATCTGCGGGGCAGCTAAAATCAATATAATCCATACTATCAAATGAAGCACCGAGACCGGGCGCGACAAATCCTCCGCCAGTGTCGCCAGTATAAAGTGGCTCTTTGATTGTAAAATTAGCACCATTTATTTCGAGTATCAAGTCGCCAAAGACAGTCGCAGATCTCGGGGTTCGTCTTAAAGAAAAGAAGACCCATTCATTTGGAGAGAAAGTGCCACCGCTCGCTCCAGACACTACTTCTATAAAATTAGTGGATTGGCCCGGAATCGTCATCGCAGACAAACTATCAATACCACCATGTGTAAAGTCAAGATATAGGGCTCCTGCTTTTCTGCTACTCCCAGCAAAGTAACAGTATTTAAGTTTCATTGTGGGATAACCTTGGAGATTCGTAAATCTAGTGTTACCCGATATTGTAAGCAATTCCGCAAGGCTAGGAATGGAACCGCTAAATGTTGGTATCTTTATCCAGCCAGTGATTGTCCAGCCGGTAGATGAGTTTATTATTCTACTTCTTGAGCCTTGATACCCTACCTCTGACTCCAAAAGAATATGCTTGCCATATTCTAAGGCAGGCAGCGCAGGTATGAACGGAAATACTGCATTCTGAACAACCCCGACGTTTTGCGGAATACCGGCATTACCAACCACTATACCTGACTTAAAAGTGGACTGTGCAGGGCTATTTTGCACAAATGGTAATGGTGTTGAGCCTACAGCTGGAGCAAGATCATTTAGGCTATTATTGAACTTCCAATAGTGAGAAGGAGCGATTTCTGCTCTTTCTACTTTCTCTATCACCCAATTGCTATCTGACGAGCCTATAGGTATTGGTTGATTCAATATCTTATTATGGCCAGTGTCGACTATGTCTAAAGTGATTGCTCTTGGGTCTTCCAGTATAGGTGAAGGAACACCTGTTTTCTCGTAAACGTACACGTATAACCCAGTTGGGTTAGTAGCCACTGAAAGATCCGTGATAGCTTGGTTTTCTACCACTATATCGATCGTATTAATCGTTTGAACGAAGAGATGGCCACTACCGGTCGGTAGCTTTACGTCCCATAGGTTCCTGTACCTTAAGTTGTCATATGCTGTCGTATTAGTAGCTGGCAGCCCGCCGATCTCTGAGATGTTGTTATAGCCTGTGCTCGTGCCGTTAACAATTATATCAACTATTCTATCGTCACCAGAGCATAGAAACGATATCTTGACTGTATTGAGAGTAATACCTGTAAGATCAAATTCGGTGGCGTAATGGAAGGATTTTGCTACTGGTGATGCGTCAATGCCCAGCTTAGGTGGTGGCGACACCCATCTTGCATTGTATTGTTGGTAGAGGTTTGTGCGATCTGGCACGATGGTGCTACCAGAGGTATATCCGGCTGGCCACCAGTATGGCTGGATCTCTTCTGAAGGGTTAAAGTGGTCGTAAGCAAAAACTTGGCTTGATATGACCCCTGATACCACTCCACCGGGGCTGTATTCTCGTGGTACTACCCCGCCTTCTGCACTACCGACTCGCGATATCAGTTTTAATTCTAAGTCTGAGAGCTCTGAGTCGTATGTCCTTAAATCGTCTAGCGGGGCCATTGCCTGGATGAAATTAACTTTCTTTAACAGCTCATCTGTGACGATAGCAGATTGAAAGATCGCTGTGTAATCTCGGCCATTTATACTTATTATCAGTCTGTCGTCGAATGCTTCTTGTTTCTTTATTGATATAAATGACCAGATATTCGCTCTTATTAAATCTGGTCCAGGTATTTCAAGGAAATTACAGGCTCTTGATGTAGTACCCTCTTCAGACGCTATGTCTCCTGTTAATAAGTCCCTATAGATGATGTCACCAGCCTCATCTACTAATACTGCATTCAGCCCAGTCTCTTTTCCTGCGTAGGTCGGTTCGCTGGTGCGGGTTGATTTAAAATAAACATAAATATGGCCGGCTTTCTTAAAGAATCTTTCACCATATACCTCAGAAGGTGTTGAGTCCCTAAAAGCGTAGTTCACATAAACTGATATCCTGGAGGCACTATCGGCAATGAGTTCAGGACCAAAAACATATGAACTGGTGACTGATGGGGGCTGAAGTGGTAAAGGTGTGAATGGGGAAATACTAAATACCATTCCTTCTAATATGCCGCCAGCATTGTCTATATTGGCGACATATGGCGCAATTGGCATTTTTAGCCATCCAGTAATCGTCCAAGCATTTGAATCTAAAATTCGGTTTGAGGTCTGTGAAGCCACATAAGCATATAAACCGTGTTCTATGCCCTTTCCTATAGTCGTGCTGCCGCTGACTATTCCAGGGTTATTAGGATAAATTGCATTTTCAGGCGTCGTTTGCGTCTGTATATTGGACCAAACAGCACCAACCTTGTAGGTGAAATCAGCTATGCGTGCGAATCGTACCCTGTTACTGCCCACTGCTAAAAGCATAGCTGGATGTGCTATGAATGGCAGACCACCTACACTATCAGTTAAGCCATTATTCAGTTTCCAATAATGTGTAGGAGCAGTTTCTGGACCCGTAATAAAACTGGTGATTTTCCAGTTACTATCAGGCTCACCAATGAATGCAATCTGCCTGTCTGAAGCAACGTTATAACCGGTGCTGTATATGGGCAATGGTATTGGTGGACCTGATGCGGGAGGAACGACAATGATCGCTGGAGGCTCTGGAGCATAATGCTTAAAATTCGCGTCTATACGCATCACGAATTTCAAGTTATTTGCTGAGCATTTAAAATTCGTACCGTCGTTGCAATAAGTGTTAAAATGGTTACCACCAGTCAACGGGTCTTGTACGACAGTCAAGTACCAGTTAGCGAAATCATTAGGGTCTTCAAATGTGGGTATTATTTCCCACGTATCAGCCGACAATAATGCACCGTCATTGTCATAGATTATGTGTATTATTCCAAAGCATTCAAAATCTCTATCTAAATCTGCTGAGTACACGTCTACTTTACTTAGCTTGAATGATACGTGTGGCGTGTACTCTACAGTGAAACCACCTACCGTCAGTTCGTTATTCACGAATTCATACAGCTTATAAGTAGCAATGCGTTGTGTGCTGTCAATAGATTCTAGAAAGAACTCATATGTATCTGTTGAGCTTTTGGCCTTTACTGCCATCGTTTTAGGGTATTCAAACCGATATACTGATGGATTTGGGAAGCCTGGGGGGTATACAACTGGTAGTGCCGGTACTTTTTGGATTAGTTGGTCGTAAGAAAATTCTGCTGGGAATATTTCTGTGGGATCTACTGATGGCGGTGGGTTATTAGGCGTTGGCTTAACGTTGAATTTGGTGATTATATTTATATTGGTTTCTAGTGTACCAACCTGATTAGTGAGACAGCTGTAGCAGTATAAGTTTAGCTCATCGCCGGTATTGATCGGAATTGTATGTGACCACTCTTTCCAGGTATTGTCGTATACCCAGTATGCTCCGTCTGTGTCGGATGTCGATCCGTTATCTGTTATGAATGTCATCACAACGTTTGATTTTATTGAGGCGTTTAATATATTTCCTACTTCTCTGATGCTGCCGAAGCACACAAATTTCTTTTTGGTTTTAGACTCTATTATTTCGATCGGTAGTAACGTTAGAGTGTTGGCTGTGCCTTTATGGTATACCAAGTCGAAACCGCCAACCACTACGTCGTAGTTTGTAGTTTCTGGGTCGTATGAGCTGGCATCGCCGTGCCTATATGTTGCTATTACGTCGTTTTGTGATGTTCTTGTCCCGACGAATGAGTAGGTCTGTCTTAGAGCGGTTTGGTAGCCGTCTCTGAAGTAATATACGTCGTTTAGGCCATCATTGTATTTGAGGCTGTCACTGTTTACTATAATGTATTTGGGTGGCTGCCAGATGTAACTGTCGGGAACTGTCTGTGCGAGCATCATTTCTTGCGGAGCGCTGAATGTTTGCATCGCTTCGTATACGTCTACAGATATGGTAAATGAAGTACTTCTATTCGCAAACAGATAGGTTTTATTTATCCCACCTTCAGACACCTCGCCTATTATGTTAGAGATGTCCAATGTTACACTAGTTGACTTTTCAGCTTCTAATCTTATGTCTCTAACTGCTATATTCATATAAACTGTTAATTTTATATTAGATCCTTGGAAGCTGGATGAGTAAGCTAGTGTGACTGGTGCTCCGGTCGGTCCGGTTCCGACGCCGTTGTATTTTAATACGTCTTCCATCCAATATTGGACTGATCTAGAGTCTATTGGTCTTTGCAGACCAACTCCAGCTGGATATCCGGCAGTCTGCCAGTTATTGACTATTGGATTGACACCTCCACTAACTAATTCCCACAAAAGCTTATCATAGCTTCCTAAGCCCTTTGACGCCACATTGTCAAGTCGCCAATTAAATGTGGGTACTTGCAGAAATTCGATGTATGTGTTTTCTATTGCTCTTATGAAATCTGGACCTAAATTCCATTTGCCGTTGTACTTCTTGACCGTCGCACCTCCGCCGTCTCCGCCGTCTCCGCCGTCAGAGGGAAAACGCTTGGTCATTAATACATTAGTGTAATCAGTATAGGTAACTGTTGGTAATTTTTTAGAGGGAACTATCGTGCCGTCGAATCTTGGAAATGGTACGGTTACAGGCTCTATCACATAAACTATTGCTGCTCGTGTTGTATTGGGAGCATCTAGGTCACTAATTAACGAGCCAGTTAGTGTTTTTGTAAATCTTGTGTCTATGTAAGCTGTCACAAAAAAGTCGATTTGTGTGTAGTCATTAGTAAAATCGTCCGGATCGGAACCCCAAAGCCTCTGCCCTCTAGCAGACAATTTAATTGGCGCTATGTTACCGGCTTCATATAGTGGTGAATCGGTGCCGAAAGCTTTTACTAGAAAATTTGTGCCTGATTTCATAGTCGCTTCATCATACGCTATGACTTTATTGTATGCACCACCAGTGTATCTAGAAACATTAATAAGAGAGTATTGTCCTATTAAAAAACCCCAGAGCGCTATGGGCCCTGAAAGATTATATGTCACGATTATACTTGGACTCGTCGGTGGCGTCACACCTGATGTGTCTTCTGTTACTATCATCTCCATGGTAAAATCATAACTTAACTGGGCCGTAGGCACACCATTCACTCTAGGAATCTGTTTGCCGCCAACAACAACGCAATTGGCACCACCATTACACCCTAGATTAATAACCATGCCCATTTTCAGGAGATTTGTGCCTAATGTTAATACCTTATTCGTCTCTTTAGGTGCTATGATATACTCAATGGTCAATGCCTGGCAAGAGGGGTCTAGCGGACTGCCTTCCGGTAACACACAATCCTGGTCATTAAAATAGGCAGTATACGCTTTTAAAAATCCTGCAGTCTGATCTGAGGGGTGTCCAGGTATCTTACCCTGTTCGATTAGGGCTAGCTTGAAAACGTCAGACGCGTATCTCGAAATGGGTACTTTCTGAGAATATGGGGTTAGAAGAAGATCATATAATGTGTAGTTTAGAGTGTCTTGGAAATTGTAAAAATTTAACAGCCCTTTTAAATAGTCTATGTCGAATATTTTAAATGGCTGGTCTGCCAGGGTGAATGTTGCGGTATAATTCTTGGATGGTGATAATGACCCACCAGATGGTGGTAATGGTGTACCACCTGGCACACCAATTCCAACTGTGCCTGGAGCATTTGACATATTTATGGAAACTGGAACGCCACCAGTAATGAAGGGCGTTATGTCCACTAAAGTTCCAGCCCCGAACTGATTGCTTTCTATTGGATTATAATCTAATAGATAGTCCTCAGAGAAACCAGTATCAGAACCAAAGGTGGCAACAACAGTCGCGGTCATTGCTCCCATTCTGTAAGCTGAGCTAAGTTCAAATTCACCATTGTTGCCGACGATATACGGATTTTTATCACTATTAATTGGTCTCGCAACATCATTCTGAATAATAAGAAAATCAAGGGTAATATTAAATTGCCCAGCACCATATTCAGACAAATCACCATCTGGATTGTCAAAATTAGATGGTATATCAAAACGATATGTAGCAGAGCTTTTTAAGACTACTTCAGAAAGATTCCTGTTAGGTTCATTTAATGGTATTTTGGCGGATAACCTTATCGCATAATCTTTGCTGTTTGGAATTCCAAGTGCATCCTTTGGTGTATAGAATATTTCTACATCTGTGCTAGTGGCAAGAGGAGTGTCGACTACATCAAGGATTCCTTCTTCTGAGTGCGGATCAATCCCTATACCAAGTTCAAATGTCTTTACCACTCTATTATCGGTCAACAGGGCGTTCTGCATCACCAAATAAAAATCTTCCCCAGCCGATTTAATAACTTCTCTACTGGTCATAAAATCTTTGATGACCTCTTCTATTTCCGCTACCTTAGCAGGCAGTATGCTCCATTCAGCTCGATTATAATATAGTGTTGGAGTTGTTCCAGGGTTAGGTGGTGTTACTGGTGGGATCGTGCCGGGCTTATTAGACATATTTAAATCTACCGGCAACCCGTTTGGTAATAAGCCTCTTTCCGTATCAAAGAGCTGTGCTATTTCTATCTCCTGGGTTACTACATCCACCACCCTGTTATACCTAGTAAAAAAGCTATCTGGAATAACAAAAGGACTGTTCACGTCCCTTGGAAAAGCCCAAGTAACACGCATACTCTCAACATATACTTGTCCAAACCCATTAAGACTAAGCTGATTAGGATTGTTGACGACATACGGATCTAATTTTGGCTCGTACATTCCACTATCATCGACCAAGAATCTAAAAATCGAAGACAACGTCACCGTGCCAGCTGTCCAGCTGTCTGTGGTAATGGTTTTAACAATGTACTCTGCGTAGCCCTGTAGTTCAATTTTTGATGATACTTCATCGATTACATTTGGTGATTTTATCTCTGTTATTCTAACTCGAAGTCGCCCGACGTTCTCATTAGGTAACCCATACTCTAGCAAATAATATGGCAAAAGCGAATTCGTATCATCTATAACCAAAATTGGCTCTCTTAAGAGATCTAAAACGTTTTTGTCATATTCTATCGCTGACGAATATTTTTTGGTGGTACTTGCAGTAGCCATCATCCTATTGAGAATCGGGTCTGATTCTAGTGGTCCGCTAGAGATTCTAATATTTGGCTGGGACAGCATGAAGTCTAAGAGTATCTTGTTTAATTCCATCAATACCGCTGGGGCAAGACTATAAGTAGCCCTGTTGTAATATTTCGAAGTAATACCGCCTACTGGGGGTGTTGGAGGAACAACTGGGTTAGGGGTCGTCTCAATTGTAAGATTAGGCATTATCCTTTCGAATCTAATGAGGTGAGTGTAAAGACCTTTAAGATCCACCAGCTTGTCAGTTATAAGAATAAATGCGAACTCGCTTTTTGTGATTCCGAAAGGTACTGCATTATCCCATACTATGAAGACAGGCGTGTTATCTGGGGCCATCTTTAGGTCAATATATGGTTTCTGTGTATAACTAGGCAATCCCGCACCGCTTGAGCCACGGTAGACTTTTGGATAAGATGGGGGCCATATCGAATCACTACCACTTGCGAAGACAGGAACAGCATTTACAAATAGACTAACTTTACTAGTAGAATTACCAATGTTAATTGTGCCAGTCGACGCACTCCCCTGAGGTCTTGGAGTGAATAGGTATTTAATAGTTATAAGATTAAACTCGCTTAAAGTCCCATCCCAATCAAAGTCTGCACTAAATTTCCTCACTATTGGCTGCATATTGTATTCAGCAGAGGCATAGTATCTGGCATGCTGGATGAATACCCTATGCGTTCCTGTCGTATTAGTCGGCTCGATTGTTATCTTCCAAGAGCCATAATAAAATGTGTGGTAACCTGGGAATATATAAAAGTTTAACACGAACTCGTCGGCGAATAAATCACCTGATTCAGCAGTTTGGATTATTTCTGCGCCTGTAGGGTCAAAATATCTCGTGTCTTGTGTGACTTTGCACGAGATGAAGCTCTTGTACATGCCTGGTTCAATAGACACAGATGCAGTTTGGCTTCCTTGAACTGTGGAGCCAAAGATGTTTCCAATCTTAACAGTGTCATATAGGTTGGGCTTATCGTTATCATTGTTGGGTGTTCCAGATACAAATCCTGGAAAATTCGTGCCCGTGAAGTCATCTAAATTTCTGTCAATAAAATTCGCGATGTAGCCTATTTTGGCATCTGTTCCGGCGTAGTAGGCAGCCCACTCTCTCCCTAATGGACTACTCACTCTTGCCCAATAGCTTTCTCTGTTCTCTAACGAGAGGGTAGGGTCGACGTTTTGAATTCTGAATTCGTCGCTTATTTGGCCTTGATCATAGAGTGAGTATGGCTGGTCTTTTTTATATTGTAGTTTGTTTTCTATGGCTACGGGCTGTTTTGGTCCTGTTATACTTAGTAACTCCGCTACTCTGTATAAATTACCACCCATCAGTTGGCGGTAGCTGTTTGTTACTGTAGGAGTGGAAGAAGCAAATCTTATGCTTTTTTTATTCCTAGCTATAATTATTTCTGTGTAGTAAGCCTGGGAGAAGTTTTCCCTAAAACCTATATTCGCAAACGGATCTGTTGCCATGATTTGTCCTCTTCTTATACTTTAGTTTTGAATAATGTTAAGAATCACACCATTTTTTCACCAACCCTATGATCCTTTTTCTTTCCTTCGCAGCTGCCTCTTTAGTGTCAAACATGCTGGACTCTGGTAGCCATTCGGTGTTTAAGTTAGAATAAAAGAATTCGCCGGTATCGTTGCTTCTTGCGATACTTGAGACAATGAATTCGCTTATTTTCATCTCACACGTCAATATATGCATTATACTGAGAAAATCCGTCTTCTCTAATTTAGGCAAAGCAGCTGTCGTCTTCCACAGAGACTTGTATAAACCGCGTTCGAATAAGACCTTAGGATGATGCTTTTTCATCCATTCGTCTTTTTCAGGGACTTCTTGTGGGTCATCCTTGGCTGTTAAATTCACCCACCACGCCACATCTCCGATTTTGTAGCGCGCGACTTCGAATACGTCTGAGCCAGCCATTAGGTTATCCTAACAATACCCTGTTTGTGGCGTCACGCACGATGCTCTCAGCCATAGGTTTTTTAATACCAGTCAAAATAGTCTGCCAAGTCCCTGGCACGTTCTGAATCTCAATCTGGTGCTCACCATCGATCGTTTGACCCTTCATAGGGACAACGCGAACATTGACGGCTCCGGCTTTTCTTATAGCAGCTGTCGTCTCATTAAGATTTATTGACACGCTTCCTCCAATGTTTCTTTGAAATTGCTGAAAGCATGGGAAAAAACCATCTCTCTACCAAGAGTATCACCATGCATGATACCCAGAGACGGCTTAATAGCCAACCAACCGTTATATTTATCGGAATATAGTCTCTTTAACAACGCAGCCCAATCAATAGACCCGTAACCAATCGTCTTAGCCCCAACGCCAATCTTATAATCTCTTACATCGATAACGCTCACCTGATTCCTAAGCGGAACATAAACCGTCTCTATAGGATCAGTTCTTACCCGCATAAGATACTGAACAGGATCAAAATTCACTCTCAATCGCTTAGATAATGACAAAAGGCCGACCCAGTCCTGTGCCTTTATGATTTTTGGAGAATTAAAATGCGTATGCTCATACTCAATAACCGGTATAAAATTGCTCTCTATACTCATATCTATTATTCTAGCAATAAATTCCGTAGAGTATTTCTCTCCAGACCACCCGAATCTGACAAAAACTGGTCTTATCAGGTAAATCTTCTTCCGTAAATCGAAAATCTGATCATCTGACAACATATCATCTATTCTGATATCTGTCGACAGACCAGCTACGGTAAAATCCTCAAACTCTTTGAGGACAGCTTTTATTCGAGTTTCGTCATATTTTAGGATATTCCTATTGTCTACGTTTCTAAAAATAACATTTGGAATATTCAATTCTGATATAATACTCTTAGACGAAGCGAGGGTAGACCCCGCTTCGTCTGTGTAAATTGCGACTTTGAATAGGTTGATCATCTTAGGTCAATTACATGGTTTATCTGAGGACCCGTACCAACAAGCCCCACCTTGACGCCTGTTTGCTCTTGTACTGAATGAATGAAATCCCAAATCTTGCTTGACAATTTTGCCTTGTCGTTGGTGCCATAGCAAGTCCAGTCAATATAGTTAGCAAAATTCAGCGCAAGATATGATGCACCGTTAGCTGCAGCAGCTTCGGTGATTTGCTGCATACTAAACGTGAAGACCCTTCGAAGGCGCTTTGTGACAGTTGTAAGCTCCTTGGCTTTAATCTCTGGCGGAGCACCTGCAGCATCAGCTATTGCTTCCCAAGTAGTCTCTTGGTTGTCGCCGTAGCAACCACCGCTGTTGCCTACTTCCACCCCATTTTCATAGACATTGCCGACTCTGATCGGGTATGGCCGGAAAACCACGTACACATCACCAACTTGCTTGTGGTTAAGACCAAGGTCAGCAAGGTTTTGGATAGCAGTGGTGCTGCGGCTTGTACACTCTGGATAGTGACTACCGTGGCTTATATCCAAGCTGAATCCTTGGCTTCCTTCATGGAGAATTGTACCGTAGCTTTCGAGCTGTGCCTTTAGCCATGTATGTGCTTCTTTGATGGCCATGAATTGCTGTAGTTCTTCATAATCTCTAGCGAGTTTTAAATCTGCTTTTCGCATGACTTTATCTGCTAGAAATGCTCCACATCCTTGCATGGTGCTAGCAACGTGCTTTGTGCCTGATGCTCCGGATTCTCTTTCTTTCTGCTCTTGTGTAATGACACCCGCTCTTTGGTGGATTAGTGTGAATGGCTTATCACATTCTTTCCATTCTTTTAGTAGCTGTTGCAGATCAAAAGCAGATGAAGCTCCTACGAATACTGTCGGTTTATAGCCCTCTCGCCATTTGTTTAGGACCGCTGATGACGGTAATGCTTTTGCTATGAACGGTTCGCCTTTTTCGTTGACTGCGGTGTGACCAGCGTTAGCCATATTGGTCGTGCTGAGTATTTCTGGTCGGTGTTTATCGGCTAGATATGCGTTGATTAGACCCTTGCCTGTGCTACCGTGCTGTCCGTCTGTGACTATATTGAGCTTGCCGTTTTGCATTATATCCCTTTCGGTGCCGTTTGGAGGCAGGTATTAACGTCATACCCGTCTATTTGCCATGTGGCAATATTGCCAGCTGCTATCAACTGATCTAAGGTATCTCTGCCGTTATTGAGCATATCTCTCAGTGCTTCTGGTAGCTTACAGAAGTCAATCACAACATTCTCTATCTGGCCTGTGCTGCCTCTTATGAACTTCTGCCTAGGCACCATGTTCTGCTGCTGCAATTTCTGTTTTATAGCTATGGCTAAAAGGATGGGTTTGAGCTCTTCTATGGATTTGCGCATCTGCTCTGTGAAGTAATTCTTCTCTTCTTCGAGCCACGCATCGGATTTAGTCAATAGGTCGGCGTCTTGCCTGATTGCTTCCATTAGATGATCGTGTATCATATTGTGATTCTCAAACGTCGGACAGGATTTCCTTCAATTCACTGGGCTGCTGCAAGATCTCTCGAATAATATTCTTGGCTTGTGTGACATTGACAGCATACCTGAAAACTGCTGGCGCTGAAGCGATAGATTTCAGGTTATTCATGTTCCCCGATAGCTTTATTGGTGTGGGAAGACCAAAGCCGCGTAGCTTATTAACAAAAGCTAGATGCGACTCTGAACTGATGACATTTTGCTGTACTTTCAAGATAGTATCGCTTCGCAACAATGTGGGGTTTCTCATACCTAACAAGGCATTGCATATTACTTCAATTTCCTCGTCGGTTTTAATAGTATTGCCTATTACAAAACGAACCTCCACATATTCGCCCAGGAAGTTTCTGATAAATTCAGTCAGAACATTGATCTCATTTTTTGTATCTAGAAGGGTCTTACCTGGCGTGACCATTATCTCGAACCCATCAGCTTCTAATGCTTGCTTGCTTAGTCCCCTGAATTTCAAGTTAGAAAAATTTTCGCCTTTTGGCCAATCAATAGGGATGATTATTTTGTACCTGCCTCTGACTCTCATCCGTGCTGCGTAAGCGTCTGGGGCCAAGCCAGGATGTATGACCATGGCTGGTAGCGTATGTTGGGACATTAGCTCGCTTGCTTCAAGCAATTCATTGACTTGCATTACGTCTAATTCGAGCTTAGTTGATACGCTTCCACTCATTTGTCTATTCCCCATTCGCGCAATAGTTCATTTAAATCGCTGTATCTATGTACGGATGGTAGATGATAGAATGTTTTTTCTTCAAATTCCACGCCGTTTGTGATCATATAAATCGGTTTGTTAGAGGCTAGTGCTATGCCGAATTCAACGTGGCTTCCATACCTAGTCGGCATAAAGAACACGATGAAATCTGCATCAATCACGCCTTGATATTCCGCTTCGCCAATGGCTTGATACTGTGATGGGTCTGTGATCCTGCCGTGTCTTGTCCAATCATGTGTGACACTAAACCCAGCTTCGGTCAGCCTCATAATGGCGTTACGAACATTGGCAACATTGTCTAAACTAGATGCTATGTAGTATCTCATGGTTTTATAATACATTAGTTTAAATCATAGCATTGACCCTAAAATCACGTCTATAGCAATCTTGTGATCTAAGTAATTGAAACGCGATTTAAAGGGCCATGACAGGTAAGACGAACAAAAGTGAAATTTCTTTCTCTCTTGGTATTCCATGTTATCTGCGGCAAATTCGAAGTATTCTGCTTCTGAATTGAATCGTTTTTTCCTAATATCAGGGTCTACGTCGGGATTTGTCCCGTAGAAATGGAGCTTACCGTCAATACCATCTGGGTGCATATCAACCCCAAAGAAGAATATCTTATCGTAATCCATCCATAAAGCAAGTTGCATAGCAGCATAACAGCTAGTGCGTCCTATGCATAATCCCTTTGTTAAGTCTCTGCTAAATTGCTTTTTACCATAATTTTTAAACTTTATGCTTCTGGCCTTGTCTCTCTTGATGGCTGTGCTTAGAAAGGTTATGCCTTCATAATAATTATACAGGTCTTCGTGTCGCACAAGCTGTGATTGGTCGTAGAATGACCAATATGTGGTTGGCCAGACCCGTGGGTCCGGTCTGTTTATTGATAGGGTGTCGATGCCTGACTTATCTTTTAGTCTCTCCAATTCAACTTCGTTTATACTTGGGCCGTTTGCTATGACTACTAATGTCTTACCTTTACCTATGTCTTTAATACCGTATATTTTGGGTATGCTTTCGATTGGTGCTTCGCCGGAAGCGTAAGTTACCGATGCTGGTGGTTTTGGTTTATTTGGGTTTTGAGTTCTTTTTACTAGGCTTTTATCAATGACTGCTTTGTTTTTGATCTGCGGTGCTATTTGTGCTGGGATTACTTTCATATGGGCTGATTGATTATAAGCATTTAGTGTGCTTATAGTTTTATTATGGGGACTAACAACTATTTTGATATTGTCTATTGGTTTTTTGGTTACCGCTGGCACAATGTGTTTGTTACTAACGATTTTCATGTTTTCTCGTCGTGAATGTTTGGAGTCTCAGGCTTCTGTTAGTTTGAGGTAATGACCCAGATTGTGCGTCCTGCAGTAATCTATTAAGCCCTTCTCTTTGATTTTTCCTTTTATTCATAATTGAAAACATGCATCGATGTATAGTGGTGGTTAATAAATTGAATACTGGTGCCCTTCCGGGAGTATATACCAGCCTATCTGTATATAATTTGTTAGCTACCTGCAATAATGCTTCGTTAGCTAAATCATTTAATTCTTCTGCTGTTTTTTGATGAAATTTAGATGCTATTCCGAGGCACATTTTATTGATGTCTATTAGCATTGATTCCCAGCTTTTTCCTGTTTCTGCATCTAGGATGTAGCCATCTTTTAGTAGTATTTGTTCTATGTCTTTTATTTCCGGCTTGGTTTTTACTATTTCTATCTCTGAAAGTGCAATGGGGGTTGTCGTATAATCACCATGTTCGTTATAATGTATTTGGGACGCAAGTTCTTGTGGCTTACCATTAAAAGTGGTAAAAAAGAACGGATATCTTGACAAGATACAGTGCGATCTGATAGGATGTGTAGGACTTTTAAAGGTCTTACCACCTTTGACAATCACCTCACCCTTCACATCGACGAGACCTATGGCTTTAGTCCACAACACACCCGCTTTCCTGTATGGCTCCAGCGTGGGTGCTGATTTGGATAGAAGCCAATTAAACCAGACCTTTTCGAGTTTCTTCGTGTCGCAATACTGAGCCATGGCGGATCTCCTGCCAAAAAGGATTGTCTGTTCTAAAATACGGCAGTGGTAATCACACAACCATGGAGGTAACAAATGCCGATTGTTCGTCAAATGCCAAAGCTATATCTCAGAGGCTCATTGGTAAACATCACCATGTCGCAAATCTCAGAAGACGAACGACAAAAAGTGCATGACATGGTGACATATGTGTCAAATCATAAAGAAATGGTAAGACATAGAGCAGAGATAATGAAACAATTCAGGGTGACAATTGGCGGAGACTACGCCGACGACTCTACAGCAGCCGAGCTAGAATATCAGATAGCAATATGGCGCGGAGTAATAAACCTCTTTTACCACCGCGACTACACATTCAAATGCGAAAGCTGCCAGCAGACACAATATCTGACAAAAAGAGGTAAAGCCAAGAGCATAGACCAGCAACTCATATGTTGCCCTAGCTGTAATAAAGTCAAAATAGCCGAAAAAGGCAACCTCACCACCGAAAAAACATTCATTGACTACGACGACTACCGCTTGCTTCTAGCAGAAGGATACTCAGGATCAAAAATCATATCGCCAATACAGCCAATCCCTGGCGAGAGAAAATATGAGAACCCAGAAGCAATCGTCAACGACCCAAAGCAGCTCAAGAAATTCTTTGGTGAATTCGCCTGGAATTACTTCAGACAACACTTAAAAGAAAACAAACGCCAAGAACATAAAAAGGTACCACAATTGATCAGCGGTCGCCCAGACTACATCATCTCCGAAGAGCTAGCAAGTACATGCTCCCAGATGAACATTGATTACAATTGTGCCAAGGAAGATAGTCACTATGCGTTCCATATTTTAGGAATGCAAACGCCACCAGAATTCTCTATTGAATTTTCTAAAATCAAAGAAAAAGCAATAAGGCATGGCGTATTATTAGGTATCGATAACAATACGATATCTATCCAAATCACGGATGAGTCTTCTTGTCAGGATGAGCTTGAAGCAGTAGTGATTCGCCCAGAACACGTAACTGTTCTGGACAATCAACTAAGTGTCACCGAGGACGAAGGTGGTTCTACTCTAGACCAGATAGGCCACCGCTTTGTTGAGGGCCAGAAAATGATCTTGGAAGATCACGTTTCAGTAATAGAAGCCGAAGATGCTTTGTCTACCATACGGAAATCCCTACCAAAGGGACTTTGTCAACAAGTCTACGATATACTGATCCAAAACGGTGAAGTATATGAATCATTCAGCGACAGATTTGGAGCTGGTGACCCAAAAATCAACCACATGGCCGAATTCTTTGGAATCACCATAAGATCAGTAAATGACTTTAGAGACCAAATAAAACTAGTCTGCCTATCACACGGTCTCACTCCCTGAATAATTATAAGTAAAGAGCCCACACAAAAGGGCTCTTTACTTATAATAAAGAGCAAAACATGCAAATAGCAATCTGCATCTCTGGCACAACAAAATACTACCAAAACAGCCTAAAAAGCATACAAGACTATTTTTCAGACTACAATCCAAAAATATTCCTACACACATACAACATAAACCCCCTCAGACTAATAGAAGACAGCTGGTCAAAGAACAAGCAACACGAATACCTAACCAACGTAAACCTCAACACACACCAAATAGCTCAGCTCTATAACCCAATATACCAAGCCATAGAAGACTACGATCAAGTCACGATGGAACTGCTACCGCATTTCTTAGAGATAACCAGCGTAGAAGATATTAACCTACACTCTATAGGCTCAAACATAGGCCCAATAAGTATGCACTACTCAATCAGAGCAGCAAATGCTTTAAAATCATATTACGAAAACGAAAATGCTATGAAATTCGACGTCGTTATCCGTATGCGATATGACTCAGAAATTAAGGTTATGAGCCCACTAGACCAATATGATCTTGATAAAATAAACGTGCCGATTTATAGAGATTGGATGGGAGGCATTAACGACCAATTTGCATTTGGACCATCTGAACTTATGGACAAATATAGCAATCTTTTCCCAACATTCGGATACTACACCAGAATGTGCGGGATATACCACCCTGAAACAATATTCCGAACATATTTAAAAGACATTAATATAGAATCCGACATAGTAAGACCAAAAATATTAGTCGACATAGCCAGCGATATAGACTATACGTCCCAAAACGCCATATTTTACGAAAACGATAACACGTAAGATGCCAAAGCCTTTGTGGTTTGATGTTTAATCATATGATTAATGAACTGGAGCTCTATATTAAAATATCTCTCGTGACATGCATCATTATTTTTAAAGTTATGATATAAATCCAAAGCTTCAAGACATAGCTCTTTAGGAAAGTTTACTAATGTCTTTTTAGGGCACTCAGCTATATCCGCAAAAACAGGCACACACCTATTAGCTATTATCTCATAATGTCTCATGCAATCCCAGCCCATTTTCTTACGGGTTAATCCAAACATAGACATTTGATAGTCATTATAGTAACTGCTCTCAGTATCGAAGATGTATGTGGACATGTCTCCTGGTATAATCGTAGCAATATGCATCGCTTTCATTATATCATCAGAAAATATTTTAGACTCTGGAATCGCAAATGAAATAGGTTCACATCGGCTATCGTCAACCAGCTCCCGTTTGAAATATAAATGCTTGTCAGCGGTACTAGCCACTTCGTTATCATCACGACCATCAACCATAAAAATTCGGTCACTATCATATACATCATTACATATTCTATAGTAGTCTAGGCATGTTCTTGAATCAGCATAGAGTATGAGATCATAATGTTTGTCTTTGATTTTATTTTCAACGTCTTCTGCTATTTTTGGCGCATCGTCTATAAGAAATGAGGCTGTAAATCCTTTTCCCCATAATAACTCTGGGTTTATTTGGCTTTTATACTGTTTGTGAGCTGGTATAATTGGTTTTGTGCATTCTAGTTGCACATCTTCAGTTTCTAATAATCCATGGTATAGCAGATCTCTCATATAGTCATTTATGAAACTATATTTCTTTATGCTTTCTATTGGATCTGCGATGAAAAGTATTTTCACAATAAAAGCGGCTCTTTTCCTGGTTGTATGTTACCATTTATCACGTTATCTATGAATGTAGAAAATGCCTCTACACCTTTCTGACTATTGTAGATCTCGGAGTCCACAAGTCCCGATTTGTTATGCTCGCTAATCAGCTCGCTTAGCCCGATTCTCCAAGCATCATCTTCCACCAATCTGATAGTCTTATCAATATATTCTGTTCTGTTTTTAGCTATTAGACTCTCTAGACCTATGCGTCTTAACATAGCTGGACCGATTCTATTATACCATTTATCGCCTTGCCAAACTACAACTGGTTTATTTAATTGGATACAGTCGCTGACCGTGTTAGAACCTCCCCAAGGGTAACTGTCAACAGCTAAATCTACTTCTGCCATCAAGTCGTTATATTTGTGCCCTTCTGCACCTTCAATAATACTAAGAGTGATGTTGTCGTTGAAATATTTTCCAAGTTCATCGATATATGGAACGTATACTCTGTTGGCTGTAAACCAAGCTAGCCCAGCAAACACTCTCAATGTGCATTTTTTATTCACTTTGTTAAGCGCTTCACCTAATGCGGAAGCCATAAAGTGGTGCGTTTTGGGGCATACCCATGAGCCGCCAATTAGAATGTCGTCTTTGGGTTCTGGCTTTGTGAATTCTTTTATAGGTGTGTGTCTCGTATGGATCGCCCCTAAACCCGGCAAGCAAACGACTCTTTCGTTATAATTGTCATCGATTTTTTCAAGGCATTCTACGTCTCTGCCTGATATAAAGTAATCTATTTCGCTATTAAATGTGCTAGTGGGCATTCCTGTCATAGCCATCTGCGCTGGTGCAAGCCGCATATTTGCCATTATTAGTGATAATGCGTCGCATGCACAGTCTGGGTATATCAATATGTCCAGCTTTAGATTCTGTGGCCCAACTATGGACATTTCAAATGGATCGTAAGTCCCAAAAATGCTTATCTGGTGAATTTCCTTGAATATTCTCTCATCGGATTTAACGTTCAGCGGTAATACCCTGTATCGTTCACCGTGCAGCAATATTAATTCGTATCTATCAGCCAAAGCATGAATGTATTTCGCCACTGTCCTGTGAGTGCTGTGACCTTGGAAGAAATTTTCTGTAAAAATGCCTATTCTTTTAGTCTTATTGTTTATGGGTACAAAGTCTGGATGAAAAAGTTGTTTGCATTGGTCGTTTATATGTTCCTTTAATCGTCTTTCTAATGGGTTATCTGTGTATGCTGAATGGTTATACACGTCGCCGATTGCTGCAGCCCATTTGAACTCGTTTGCAATTATGTAATCGCTTAAGAATATTAAATTATCTCTTACGTGCATATTCAGAAGGCCGCATGATATTATTTGGAATAAATTAGACGCCCAATTGTTGTATAGCGGTATATCTGTATGGTAGTGGTCAGCTACCTCTTTAATATACTCCTGCTTGTTTCTAGACGATGTTAGAAACAGTCTTTTGTAAATGCTGTGTTTTTGATCGTCATTTCTAAGTCTTTCGATATACTTGTCTGTGTTTTTTAGGTCGCATGATGCTACGAGATTCGAGAAGACATTACCATACTCTTGCATTTTAAAGCAGAAATGTCTATCAAAATCGAATCGGCTATCACATATCGTGTCTGCTAATTTTTCGCATACTTCTTGATAAGCTTCTCTTACACCGTCCTCATAACCAGTTACTTTTATAGCTCTGAAAGTCTGACATAATACTACCACATCATCTTCTAATTTTTGTCTGTCATCATTAATGTTTATATTACTGGCTAGTTCTTTGAAGGCTTTAAGGATAGTATCCAAGTCAATTGGATCTGATTCTATGTTTATCATATCATTCCCATTTGTATGCAAAGAATATAGGCGCTAATTATAATTACCGTCTGGTGTAGAGCCGGTCATAGGTGTTTTTTTGTTAATTTAACGAGTTTGTTCATTGCTTCTCTGGTTGTTATCGTCAGGTCTTCGTGAGCTTTTTTTGAAATAGCTACAAGGTCTTTGGTGAGGGCTTTTTCTATCTCTTGGTTTGTAAGCGTTTCGTTATCAAAGTCTGTTATTTGAATAATGTGTTTATTCGGCTTTGCTGGATGCGAGTTCGTTTTTTCTGTCAACATGGCTGCTGATGTTCCTAGTGTCTGAAGCATCCTGAATGCCGGAAAGGATGGGTTTTTGCACCATGGTATGATTAAGTTGATTCTGCTTTGTTCCAATAGCTGTTTTCTACCCATATCCCAGCAGGATGTTTCAAGAAACCTGTCGCCAAAATGCTTTTTAAGGTTATCGTTTATCTGAATTCTCCTACCAAGGTTCGAGCCAAATGTTATGAGGTCGAATCTTTTTGGAATGTCGAATTCTGGTGTACCGTATATTAGGGGATCAAACCCAACTGGGAGGTATGTTACTTTATCTGTAAGGTTTTTAATGTGTTTCTCTGCAGATTTTGAATGAACTATTGTGTAGTCATAGTTATCTATATGGGCTTTATAGTCATCTAGTAGTTCTTTTTGATGACCTATGTTTTCGTTCTCTGTTACCATTTCTGAATAGCGTATTATCGCTTTGCATTTTCTATCTTTTGTGATGAGTCTATCGTCATGCCATATTATGATTACGTTGTTCGGGTCATTAAGTAAACCAGTGGGGTTTTCTCTAAAATCTCTTAAACTTATGGTGGTCATATATGGCGTTTCTTGAGCGAGGTTTTGGTAGCTTTTGTATACATCTACGAAGGACAAGCAGTCACTTATGACGTGGATATAATGATAGCCCGTGTCGGGATGGATCATCTTTTTGATCTTCTATGACGAGGTGTACATGCGAAGCTGGCTTATATTCGATATATACAAGATAGGATTAAATATCCGTTCTAGATTCTTAACCGTACCCAGAACGCCCAAAGAACTGGCCTGGCACAGCATTCATGGTTTGCTTAGCGACAAAAGCGTCGCCGGGCTGCTTAACATTGTTAGCTGGACTAAGGTCGATGTAGCCAGACTTATGGTCACCGAAGACCCTACAAACAAAAGTGATTATTTTTCTTGGAGTCGTCGTCCGAGTGGCTTGACCTTCAAACTGATCTGTGTTAGATAGCATACCGTTCTTGATTTGTCTTGCCAAATCATGTAAATTGTTATGATATGTCTCACCGATATACATTCTGTGATCGCCTAACACGAATAGGTTCCAACCTAGGACTGCTCTTCCCAATGCTGTATCAATATCAACGCAATGAGGGACTATCTCTATCTTACTTGATAATATCGGAATAACTGCAGTCATATCTTGTAGATTAGACGGATATACTTGCCTATCAAAACTGTTCTCAAACCCTTTGTCAATAAAATATCTAATCAGGAGTTTACGAACAACATCTGTGTTGGAAACGTGTCTGATTTTTTCTAAGTCTGTAGATTCCATATTTTTCTCACTAGTTACTTTATTTTTACATCTGCCTTATTTTGGAATAATTATTAGACTTAGTCACTTTAATTTCCTTATCAAACACATCATGCATTTGGTTTCTATGTGATATAATCAAAATAGTTTCAGCCTTCCTTGACAATTCTTGCTTAATTATATTGATAAGCCCGTCTATACCATCATCATCCATGCGACCATCTACCTCATCTAAGACCAAAACATTGCACTGCCTGCCGTACATCGCCTCATGAAAGTCAAAGGCAGCGAGCATGAACGCCACATCCGTGCGTTTCCTCTCTCCACCAGACTGAAAATCATAACCCCACATATTGCTGTCTAAACCCAGATTTTCAGTTAAATTGACCTTAATATCCAGATTCAACATGTCCAAATAATGGTTCAGTCTCTGGTTAATGAAAGGGATATGCTCTTTAAAAACATAGCTTTTAATTTTATTTCTTTCTGAGTATGCTTTACTGAGATATGTGTAATGCCTATACAGTAATTCTTGTTGCTCTTTCTCTTGTGTTGAATCAGTTATTATGGTTTGGTCTTCTACTATCGAATTTTCTAAGTCATCTAAGCTCGACGTGTACGGGTTCTGCTCATTTTCTATCTTTGTAATGTGCTCTAGATCTCTGTTTATTAACTTTAGCAATTGATTTTTTTCATCAATTATCGATTTTGCTTCTCTTAGTGTTACCTTTGGCTTTCGTTCTGCGAGTTTTGATTCTGTGGCTGATATATTTTGCATTAATTTGCTTTTTTCAGCCATTAGGCCATTTAAAGTTGCTTCTTCTGTCGCTTGTTGGGTAATCAATGGCTCAATGTGCTGCTGAATATGGCTTTCATCTATGTCTTGCATGCAAGACAGGCACTGCTTGCCTTTCTTGTTTTTCCAGGAAGCTGCCTTGGACTTTAAATCATTTATCGTCGATTCAACTAACTTTGTCTTGCGAAGAATGTCGTTTTGGTCATTCTTCATCGCTTCTATCTTATCATTAATTCTGGTGTAGACCTCCCAAATCTGTGTTATTTTATCCAAGTCTGGTATCTTTATAACATCAGCTTTCTGCTGGTTTACGTCTACTGATGCTTGTATTGATCGTATTCTGTCGGTTTTACTGCCTTCGAAATTATCTCTTAATTGTGTGTTTCTTTCGATTTGTGTGGTGGCCTTGGCGATTCTGGCTTTAGCACTTTCGATTTTGATATTAATTTTTGACAGCTTAGCGTCGACCTTTTCTGCGCTTGATTTTGCAGCTGTAGCGTAGAATGTAAACCTATCGACTCTCAGGATTCGCTCTAGTGCTTTCTTCCTGTTATTGTCTGCCATTTCTAGCCATGATTTGCTATATTGTGTGAAGAACGCTGAGCTCGTGAATAACTCCCAGTCTAACTGTAAGTCTTTATTTAATAATTGCTGTAAGTTCTTATTTGTGCTGAGCGTATTTTCTTCGCCGTTCTTTGCATAGAGTAGCTCGTTGTGGCCTTTTAATCCTCGTGTTCTGGTTATACTATCGCCGTTCTTTAACGTTATTTTAACCCAGCAGTCTTTGCCAATGAAATGGTTTATCACGGCATCCCCTGGATTAGCCGAGTGCATTGTGCGCCCGAATAATGCCCATAGGATTACGTTTGGGATGGTTGATTTTCCCGATCCGTTGCTTTTCTTTAAACCGTCTTGTGTTTCGTCTTCGATTTCGCCTGTTATTAAAACCTGCCCTAGCTCTGACAGGTCTAGGCTCGATGTTTCTTCGCCGTAACTCATAAAGTTACGCCAGCTTACATTTTGTATTTCTAGCATGTGGGTCTCCTGCAGTTAATAATACTGCAGAACCCAATTATTCACCGGCTTTGATAGCTGTGTATTTGAGCCCTTTAGATTCAGAATATTTAAATCTTAACCACCAAGCACCCAATGGCTTCGGCGGATGGCCTCTTTCAGCTGCCCATCCCTCCTTACAGGATGATTCGTCTTTGTACCCTGGACTTCTTATTGATGTCAAGATGCTTCTGGCTATCTTGCCATTCTTGTCAAGTCTTTCTTTAGCCATTTCAAGAAAATAGCTATCATGCGTGTGACCAGAAACCATAATGTCGGCATCTGGAAGATAACTCGCCTGACGTCTTGTTGATAGAGTACCAAAGCTCATCATCCCGCCGCCACCATATCCGTGGTGATACCAGAGATTCTTACTCACGACAAAGCCACGTCTTTTAAACATGAATTTTATCCAACCAGTATACGTCTGGTTAAAAGCATCAAGTTCTTTTGATAACAGCTTGGTGAGATCGACCCCACATCTCTTCAATATGTTGGTTTCATGATTGCCGGGGCTAAGCATCAAGAAGTTATCTTTGTATGGCTTATAAAATTTGTATGACTCTTCTAAGACACAATTCAGATAGTCCTCTCTGCCATGCTGCTCTTCAGTTAATGCTCTTGCATCTTTGCGAGGGTCATATTTCCCCTGCATGACGCAAAATAGGTCACCAAAGTCACAGATTATCGCATCCTTGGCTTTAGCTTCATCTAAATGCTCTTTTTCAAGATCACGTCGACAATGACCGTTATCATGGTGGGCATCTGATCGCAGCAGGTACCATCTTTCCCAATTATTAGAGGTAATTTCCTCATTAATGATAATGGTTGTCTTATTTCTTCTTACTTTATTGCCCAGTATATTATGATGTTCAAAATCATCGTTCGAATGAAAACCCATTTACACCTCCGTTAAAGGAAAAGGCACAATATTTTTTTACAAGAAATATAAATAAACGACAAGATATTATTAACCTAGACACAATGGTGCGATGATGAAAATCGGAGTAGAAAGCTACGGATCATTCGGAGACTGTTGCCTACTCACACCATTTATCAGAGATCTATCCGAAAAACATGGCACAGCCATCGATGTAGCCGTACACAAAAAATTCGCAGACGCATTTCTGAACTTGCCATTCATCAATAATATTATTCAGATAAACCGTATAAACGATGGTGTCAAGATGTTCAAAGCCTTAAAATATGATTTGTATTTCAACGCCACTCAAGGGTCATATTTTAGAAAAAACAGTGGTATGTTCTCCCTATTAGATGTGCCAGATAAATTATCGGGCATAATGAAAGTACACCTCACCGATAGAAGACCTGTATTCATCCCGACAAAAACAGAGCTAAAAGTCACTGAAAATGAAAAATTCGACCTTGCCATAGAGAGCGAGTACAACAGTGGGCAGAGCTGGTCAAAAGATCAAGACATAATGATGGTACTTAGAGCATTTAAGAATAAAAGGATATTATGGTGCAGTAAGTCGGAGCCACCAGTTGAAGGGTTGCACAGGTTTAACACTCGACGAGAAACAATTGCAGCTCTAATAAACGTCAAGCATTTCTTTTGTGTCGGATCTGGGATCTTTTGTGCTTCGTTATCAAAGTATAGACCAGAGAATTCTTACGTTCTCTGGTCTGACGACTATTTTAAGTATATTCAGCGATTCAAGGAGCGAGGCTGGGATTCGACTGTCACCTGGATCGAAGACAGCGAAGATCTGTCCTCATGCCTCAACAGGCTGAGAATTCAAGGCTTCCTCAACTAATGCCA
>Ga0209444_10000278_pt1 | contig 28063 bp, 37 predicted proteins | sample LauGreFaBDMM15DN_2_FD_188215 | JGI IMG/M metagenome (GOLD analysis project Ga0209444, IMG submission 188215) | Freshwater lake microbial communities from Lake Michigan, USA - Fa13.BD.MM15.DN (SPAdes) (version 2) | ecosystem: Environmental > Aquatic > Freshwater > Lake | place: Lake Michigan... | reverse complement strand
ACGGGGATGCTAGGCATTCGATAGCGTGGCGCATGGGTGAGTAGTGACAACTGCCTCAACTCAGACATGAAAGCCTGTTACCTTAGATGGTGACCGTCACGCTAGACTCGGGTTCGATTCCCGACATCTCCACCACTATGAATCAATCAACTATCAAGGAGGTTCACATGGACAAGCAAGAATGGTTGGATATGGTCGAAGAGAGCAAGGACGCTGAGGGCGAAGACCGCTGGGCTGGTGAACCTTCCACCACCAGCGTTCCCCTCAATCCTGAAGCCGTTGTGTCATTCCGTACCCTGAATGGCGTTTCGACATTCAATCAATTCGGTAGTGACAGGACGCTCTACTTTGACAATCACACCCAAATGCAACAACGCTCGTGGGTCGATATCATTCGCAAGAAGGGTATCTCGTTCAACATCACGGACAGCGGCACTGGATGGGTCGAAGTTACCATCATGTTCAATCCTTCGCAGGGAGTGCGGGCAATCTACAAGTAAGCACTCAAGTGACCGCCAAAAAGCCCCTCAGAATTGCTCTGAGGGGCTTTCCCGTGTGTTGGTACCAACCTGCCTTCCAGCGCCTTACTGGGGCTTCTTTTTGCCCTGTTGCGTCTTTGATTTCATCGTCGGACGAATAAATCCTTTTGGAAAAATGTTCAGTGACTTCTCGCCATCCAAAATCATAGGTTTGGGTGCCGCAGGCTTCTTGTCCTTTGTCATGCGTCTCTCCTTTCGCTGGTACCTTGAGTATATCAGCAGTGTCCAGCGTGTCAACAAGTATACAATCTGCTTAGGTTTTATTGCGATAAACGCAATTATGCACCTGTTTGCCGGTATACAATTCACTCAGTATCTTGTGCGATAATCGCAATAATTAACAATCAAGATTGCGATAAACGCAATAACGGATTGTAGTGCCTCGCAGGAATTGCGATAAACGCAATGTTAGGGTAATTAAATTGCGATAAACGCAATCGTATAGTTTGCAATACGGTCAGTACGCCAACTTCTCACGACGCTGTTCGAGGGTGTCGTAGTCCACATTGGTACTGGTGATAACGTAGTGACCGATAGCGGCAAGTACTGCTTTGGTCTTTGCGTCTTTCAACGAAAATGCAGTACCGCTTGATTGGTTACCATCGTCGCTGCATGTAATCCACATCCACTGAGTCATGGTTTGGACCACGAAACACCGTGCCAGGGTAGGAATGTACATCTCCGTCCACGCAGCATCCAATAGACTGCCGTACACCAACGGAATGAACGAGTTAGTGCTGATACCCCACTTCTTCTCAATCAGTGACTGTATCTGCGCCAAACCGATAAACACGCCCTCTGGTCCGTACCGACCAATGTATGTTACTTCAGCCATCTCTGCCGCTTCCTCAATTGTCGGGAATGGACTCGCAATACGTTCGACGACCACCAACGGCTCGGGCACTTCAATGCGTATGACCCACCGCATGTTTGCTGCTCGCTCGGTGTCGTTCAGATTGTCGTCCACTCGCAGCACAACATCACCGACCGGACAGAACCACTCCTTAGTGGCATACTTTGACCATCGAAACTTCATTCTGCGAGTCCTGTCTTCCAGTCAAGCAGCGTGCCTATTTTCTCGTTCACCATACTGACGTTGTCTATCACGTGCTGAATAACCTTCTCAATCACGTTAGACTCAGTGTTCTCGTCGTCCAGTACATGCCGGTACACACCGGTGATTCTCATCTCGAACAAACCATCGTACTTCAATTTCCAGTGAGCAAACACCGCATGTGCAGACCCAGGTATGCCTTCGAGTGCAGACACCTCGTTCAAGTTCTCGTCAACCTCAATAAACGTGCCATCACCGCTCTCGACCGAAATGTCCAGTTCCATTCCGCCCTTGAACGTATACTTAGCCACCGTGCTGCTCTTAAACTGCATCCACTCGGTAACAAACACAACACTATCGCTCATACTTCCTCCTTATCGACCATTGCCGCTTTAACCGCTTTCCATGCCTGCGCTCCAACAAACTTTCCCTGCATCGCCATCTTCACAATCTCGCAGACGTCCATCGTGACACCTGGGCGAATCCGCAGCCAACGATTCAATAACGTACGCAACTGCTCAACGCTGGCGTCTACGGCAGTCTTGGCAACCTCGACCAGCACTGGCTTGTTCTCTTCTTGCCCTGCAACAAAGCCAATAGTGAACCAGGTGCTTGTGTCCGTGAACATCCAAACTCCACCTTCCCAAAAATCACCATCAGATGTTTTTGTCATAGCAGGAGTGTCCGAGCGCCATACTAACTTGCCGGTAGTTCCGACAATGACGGTGATTTCTATTGCCTGATTGATTGCTGAGTGCGCAGTCACCACGATGCGCCTGGCACGAACATTAAACGGAACGTTATCCGTTGCACGAGTCAACATCCCGTCCGACGTGACCAGCACCTGCTCTAAAATACCATCCAGTTGCGGCATAAGACCTCCTCTTTTAGATGCTTATACAAGTATATACTTTTTTGTGAATATTTGCAATTTGTATAAATTGTGCTATACTCGTTACGGATTAGGTATTAACAAAGGAACGAACATGACGAACAAAAAAGTGTCTATTGCTCAAGCAGTTGCACCTGTTTCGCAAGCGGCACAAGCACCAGTGGACGTGATTGAAGAAGTACAGGTTGTTGCGCCTGTACAATCTGCTCCGGTCGTGAAAGCATCAGCGCCTGCTCCTGAGGATTGGATGTGCAAGATTGTGTTGAACAACGATTACACGATTGCGGCATCAAAAACAAACAGCAACATGGACTCGACCATCGTTCTGTTTGACCGCTTCGGTGGTTCCGTTCACCTGGGCATCATGTCCATCTCACCGCAAGCAACGGAAAGCGACGTCAATCGAGTGGTGAAGAAATTAGCATCTTCCATCATTGGCGGTCTTGGACGCAGTCCGAATTTGTTGTAGTTGTAAGGGGGAAACCGATGTTCAGACACAAGATTTTTGTTGATGAGTACAACACGCCGATGGAGTTCATTGTGAACGAAGACGGCACCAATTTCACGTTGCGTATCTGCCACGTTGACGTGCTGAATGCACCGTTGACCGAGTACGAGATGGACATGGCAGACGACAACGTCAAAGCTGCGTGTAGCCTTCTGGCAGTTGAGTTCTTGCAAGAACTCGTTCGGAATGTGGTGACCGACATGGCGTGGCGTTCTGAGCCCACAGAAGATAACTACAATATACCGGCAGTTGTAGTGCCTGAAGTACCGAAAGAACCAGAAGTGCCTGTGCGTGTGCGAACATCAAAGCCGTGGTCTACTCAGGAAAACAGTACACTGATGATGATGTACTACAACGGTGTTCCATACGCAGAAATTGCTAAAGCGCTCAATCGCACGGCTGTTGCTGTCGGCAACCGAATCAACATTTATCAAAACAGCATGAATCTCACTCGACGAAAGAATCGCTCAAAGTAGTTCTTGCTGTTGACGGTACACTACCCCCAGCAACGATTTTTTCGTTGCTGGGGGTAGTTTTTTATGGGCACACGAACGTATTCTCGACGCAGGTCCGACGGTACTCGAGTACCAATGAACGGAGGATAGCATGTTTCAAATAATGTCGGCACTACGGCTTGGCGCAAACGCTACTCGGTTTCTTGGTACGTTGTTCTCTCGAGTAGGCACCGCAGCATCTAGCGGATTTGATGAATTATCCATGGCGCTGGGTAATTTGGAGACCGAGTTTCAAAATGAGACTGCCAAAGCGCAAGAGCAATCTATCGCCAACATGAAGTCTGACCTGATGGCGTACCCTGCCGCACGTCGAGAAAGCACGTACACTCGGACGTACATCTTGCGCAACGGCTGGCAGGAGGCACCAGTGGTCACCACGAACAGTATGGTTAGCGGCTTCCCTGCCAAGGTCACGTCCATTGAGAATCCAGTGCCGTACGCAGGCTGGGTACAACGTCGGAGTACGCAGACCTACTGGAACCGTGCTCGCTGGACAACGGTCGAGGATGCAATTGCTGCAAACACGCCAAGTGTGATAGACACCATTATCCGTGCACTCAACGTGTTGGCTCGGTCGTTTTAAATTTACTCTTGACGAACGTATTACTCTATTAGTAGGAAACGGCAAAGGAGAATTATTATGGGACGTGGACGTAAACCATCTCAAGGTGTAGCAGGTGGAGTACCAACGCCACCTCGAGGATGGAATTGGCAAGATGGAGACGTTGGACTGACTCGTACTCGGAACGGAGTTACGGAAAGCGTTGACGTCAATCCTGGTCGTAGAGGAATCGTAAGCATTGATTATCCAGGCGGCACTATTCGTGGTGGTGACCTTGACGGGTATCTTGACCAAGATGGTGAAGCAAATTACGGGAAAATTGTTCGTGACCTGAATCGTGGCGCATTGCCCAACTCAAGACCTGGCGAAGGACCTCTGACGGCTGCTGGACGTGCACGAGCTGCTGCTGCGCCAACCGACCCGTTCACCGCAACAGACGAAGACCGCAAACGTTTTGCAGTGGATTCAGGCGCATCATCGGTACGAACGTTTACACCAGAAGAATTCCAAGCTGCTTGGAACGGAACGTCTGCAGATGAACTTGGTAAATTGTTGCCATCAAACGATGCGGCAACTGCTATTTCTCGAGCGCTTCAACTGCCAACGCCTCGTGAAGTGTTTGGTCGTGGTGGTCCAGAACGTGGTACCTTCTCGAACCGTGCACGAAAGATTATGAGCGAAGCGCTGAGCGGAGCAGGCACCGGTTATTCTGAACTGCGACGGTCGTTGGGTATTGACGGTTTTCCTGCGGCAACGGACCTTGTTTCTCGTCGAGCGTCATTTGCTAAACGTACCGTTGGCTCGCTGTCAGTATTTGTCAAAGGTCTTCCTGCTGACTTGACTCCGCAGGTTCGTGCACAAGTTACCGCACTTGCCGACGCTATCGGTGGTCTTGGTTTGACCAAAGAACGTATATACGAGACGCAGATTTTGTCACAAGGCAGCAATACGCCTAAAGGTCGTGTACTCAGCCGTGTTGTAAAACAAGCACAAGGTGAAGCACGACGTATGGCAAACGAAATCAATCGGTTGATGGGAGTAACAACACGTCCTACACCAACCGGACTTCCTGCGGCAAAAACGCCTGGTCGAACAGCGTACGAACGTTTTATGACTCAAGTATCGGAACAAGCGCAAGCACGAAACGTTACAGGTCGTGGACCACTTCCACCGAAGATGACCATGTACACGCCAGCACAGTTGGCAACATTAAACAACGACTAGTACGTGCCGCTTATCAAGGGATAGCAAAAGAGAGAGGAGCAAACGCTCCTCTCTCTTTGTTGGCGTCCTAGATGGTGACACCCTTGACGTACTCTTGGACGAACGGGAACAAGACTGGGTCGGACACCACGTCCTCGATGCAGGTCTCCATTGCAGGCAGTGTCAGGACGATTCTGCGCATCATTGCTTGCGTGATGGGCATCGTGTTGCCTTCCTCATCCACAAGACCAGCAACAAGTATCTTGCCTGCAAGCGGTCGTCCCCAAAGCATTATTCCACCCATGTTGATGGGCAATCCTTCGATGAGTCCGCAGTCACTCACGAACGTGTCCGCATCCTTAAACGCAACGACGGTGAACACTTTGTGGTACCCACCGACCATCTCCTGAATTTGTTTCCAGTGCAGGTCGTAGACTGGCTCCCACTCACCGGTCTCGTGAATCAAAATTCCAACAGTTGGTTTTTGTCCTGGTCGCATCATAGTTGGCGTCCTTTCTATTGAGCGTCGATAACTTCATAGGCGAACAGCATGTCGTTTGCAATGTAGCGAACAACCACGTCAGTGCGTGGATGAGCTGCCAACCACGGCTTCAGGCTGTTCTTGCGGAACTGCTCAACGGTCGATGAGAACTCATCATCGTAGTTGAAGGCAATCATAAAGTCACCAGTCAACTGGTCCTCAATGACGACCCGCTGAATCGAAGCGCTTGCAATCGTAGGATTGATGTTCTTCATGGGCAAGTCCTTTCCGTGGTGGCGAATCTATTTATATTATAGCATGAATTATACAGATTTTCATGAGTGTTTGATTAATCTGCTCTCATCGAACTCTCACCTAAAACTGTATATTTTGCATGACTAATCTGCTATAATGAGCACAGGTTGATAAAACAAGGAGGTTCGCATGACACAAGTGACACCAAAACCAAGCATGGACGCACGCAATCTCGACTCAAACATTTTCAGCGTGGTCGGTCGAGTCCAGGCAACGCTTCGCAGCGCTGGTCTTCGCACCGAGGCACAAGAGGTCTTGGCAGAGGTTCAGCAGGCTGGTTCCTACGACCAGGCGCTGGCGGTCTGTATGAAGTACGTCAACTTTGAGTTTGGCGCAGTGAGCAACGTGCGACGGACGGACGACAGCAACAAATTGCCAGCAGGCAAGTACATCGTCTCCGACCCGTGCTACGTGCTGAATGACGACACCTACAACGAAGTGCTCGAAAGCGCTGACTGGCACGGTGAGCACAAGTCCACGTTCGGTGATGGCAAGTCAATTTGGATTCTGCCCACAGCACACGGTGACGGTTCATACGACGGTTCAAACGGTCGTTCGTACCCTGTCGATAGCGGACACATTGCTATAATTGAGGTGTCAGAAGAGCACTTCCGGAAGGGTTGGAAGTCAAACACCGTAGTAGACATCATCAAACCGTTCGCCTGCGAAGTGAACGACGAGGGCGTGATGAACTTTGGCAACTTCTTGACCATCGAAACCGACCCGCAGTACTGCGGTGAGTGTGGTGAACTGGTATCGTACTGCGGTGGTGAGCACGAGGACGAAGACAACGATTACGAAGACGAAGAATAGGAAGGACACAAACATGGAAGAGCATGAGAAAAGTGTGCGTATCGAGTTTCTTGGTGATGGCGTGTATCGTGTTGTGTGGGTAGACACGTTCGTCGAAGAGGAAGAAGAGATTGAGTACAAGGGTCCAGCCGCACCAACAGCAGCGATTGCGAAACAGACTGCGCTCGACCACATCAACGAAATCATTGCAAAGATTCAGGCACACGACGTTGAACTGCCTGCACTGCGTACAGATGAGGACAACGAGGGCAACGAGTTTGTGACAGATGATGGAACACTAGACGACCCGTTTGAAGTGGTTCTGAGCATTGACGAGGACGACCTCACGCTGACGATTGGCTGGTACTTTGGCACTCGCTCCGACAACTACGATGCAATGTACGACGAAGCGGTAAAAAAACTGATTGAGTATCGTACACTGACCGAAGCACTGTAAACCGGTTCTCTCGATAGCCGCCCTGGTTCGCTGGGGCGGTTCTTTGTTGATTTGACAAAGTGTATATTTTGTGCTACAATCTGTACAGATGAGTAAGCAGGAGGTGGGTATGAGCAAGTGGATTCTGGTGGACGGCTTCGGGTACGAGCAGGAACTGGAAGGCACGAAGGCTGAGGCGGTGATGTTCGCATCCGAGGAAGCGTTCAAGCGCCTGACCGACCTCATCTTGACCGACGTGAGCGCACCACGTGAGCGTGTGTTTCTCTTCACGGTTGTACAGCAGGAGCCCATGGCACTAGTGAATATCGAGGAGGTGTAAATGACCAAAATCTTCTACTACAAGAACAATGACCGGCAGTTTGATACAGTTGCCAAAATCAACGACGTGGTAACAGAACTGCAAGAGCAAGGATTGTCACACCTGGTGCACGAGGTCGAGCAGATGCTTCCTCAGACGCTGGAGGACTTCCTAAACACTGACTATGTGCAAGCGTTGACCCGTGGTATGCCACGCATCTTGTCGGAATCCTCAGGTCTGCGATGGTCGCCGGCATATCGGGCGTCTATTTTCGGGATGGCGCAAGCAATGATGGCTGCAACATGGCACGCAGTGAACACCGGTGCTGACGCTTTTGCACTGACCGCTGGTGCGCATCACGCTCGACCGAGCGCAGGCGCTGGCTTCTGTGCTATCAACTCTTTGGCTATCGCTGCACTGTCCGTGGTTCGGAACACCGACCGGCACGTGTACATCCTCGACGTGGACAGCCACGCTGGAGGTGGAACAAACGCTTTCATCAAGGCAGAAGACAACGAGCGCCTGCATCACCTGGACCTGGTCGTTTCACCGTTCGACCGATACCGGTCTACCCGCCGGCAAGACAACATGGTCATGGCAGACAGCCTCCAGCGCTACATGCCATCACTGCGTACGATGCTCAGCGAAGCCAGCGCCAACGATGCGCCACGACCTGGTGACATCCTGCTGGTGAATGCTGGCGTTGACGTGCACGAAGACTCAGACATCGGTGCGCTGGAGGGCATGGACTACGACGGTATCGTTACCCGTGAGCGCATTATCCGTGACTGGGCAAAGCAGCACAAAATGCACGTGGTCGGTCTGCTTGCCGGCGGGTACAGCGGTGCGTCATTATCCGCTCAGCAGTTGGCAATCGTCCACACAGCCAGCATCCGCTCATTGTTGGCTGTGTAATCCTCTCATCATCCTCTCACCTAAAACTATATAATTTGCATTGCAGATATGCTATAATACAGACAGGTTGAAACGAACGAAGGAGAACAAATTATGAGCAACGCATCACTTGACACCAAGCGCCAGTCACCATTCCACGTTGCGATTTTCGATGGCGACACCTTGATTGACGTTATCGCATTTGACACCGAAGAGTCCATGGGCGACACCAGCGACATCATCACCGAGTGGAACGCTGACGACGACACCTACACCGAAGTCAACTACCAGGTTGTGTTCAAGGGCGAGATGATTGAAGAAAGTACCTTCAGCTTCGAGTACGACGCCAGCGACGAACTGTACGAAGCATACCGAGAGCGTCACCTGTAGGCATTCACCATGGTGAGGGGAGTAACATCCTCTCACCATTCTCTCATCTAATTGCATTGCAAAGTATATAGTTTTGTGGTATACTGAGTACAGGTCGATAAGCAAGGAGAACAAATTATGAGCAATGGATTTCGCATGTTGGACGATGTGTATGTGTTCGGTTCGTATCCCTCGACGGTCTCAAGCAATGTTGTGTATCATGTGCATGCAGGTGCATTGACTGCACGGGTGTCCAAGGTGCACGTGTTGGACGGCTGGTCAATCGCTCTGTACGAGTTCGACCGTGAGTCTTTCGAGTCCAACGGTCAGCGTGTGGTGGACGACATCCACAACGCTGTAGCAGACGCTTTCAAAAAGTCTGAGTACCTGTATCGTGAGCAACAAATGGTGAAGGAGGCATAATGTATCACATGACTGCAACACGAGTGGACGGGCACGGGATTATTGCGCTGAGCAATGCTTCCGTGCCTGAACTGCTCTTCTGGGCTGTTCGAGGCATGAAAGAACGAGGCTGGGCTGGCGCTGTTGTCCGTATCGTGGACGACGTTGGCACTGAGACATTCAACCAGGTAGTACCAGCAAACCTTCCACCGGAAGAAAAGGAAACCGCACAATGAGCATCAAGCCACAGAAAAACGAGACGTTCTCGACCAACACACTCAATCCCTTCCACCTGCTGGAGTCTGCGCTCCCGTACATCGACATCGTTGAAGCACCGCACCTCGTGCAGGACGTGCAGAACTGCCTGCGCACCGAGGGTGATGCGGTCTTGCTCTGGGCTGAAGAAGTGGTGCCGTATCTGGACAGCATCGCACCTCCGAACACGCACTTCAGTTCGACCGAGGGCGACGGTTCGCACTTGGGCTGGTGGGAATACAACGAAGACCTGACGTAGGAGATTGGTATGTCTGTCGAAACAATCATGCAGGATATTCCTGCGGCACAGTACAACGAACCGGAAATTGTTGGATTGACTCGACCGTACGGTAAGCTTGAACACCTTACCGTCGGTCAGTTCCTGGCGTACGTTGCTCGTGTGAGCAATCCATCGAATCAGTCTAACCACATGACTGCGCCACGCCTGCTGAAGTACCTTGTGCGGCACAAGCATTGGTCCCCGTTCGAGACGGTCAGCATCACCATGGAAATTGTGACGACCCGAGACATTGGACGCCAAATTCTGCGTCACCGGTCGTTCTCGTTCCAAGAGTTCAGTCAACGCTACGCAGACCCGACCCGCACGTTTGACAAATTCATTATTCGGGATGCACGCCTGCAAGATACCAAGAACCGGCAGAACAGTATTGAGACAGGTGACCAAGACCTGATTGATATGTGGGAAGTCAAACAACTCCAAGTGCAAAGAGAAGCGCTGGCAACGTATGACTGGGCGCTGCAAAACAATATCGCCAAGGAAGTAGCCAGAGCCGTCTTGCCGGAGGGTATGACACTCTCACGGATGTACATGACAGGCAATCTGCGAAGTTGGATGCACTACTGCTGGGTGCGGATGAATGACGACACACAGTTGGAGCATCGCATCATTGCACAGCGTGCCTGGGCGCTCGTGGTCTCTGAGTTCGACGCACTGCAAGAAGTCAAAATGCTGACGGAAGCAGAGGATGATTCTAAGGGTACGGCATAGATGCGTCTTGTGTTTGTTCACTGGTACTTGGGATACCGTATCGTCTTGAAGCGGTATCCCATCCACACCAGCACGCTGTCCTACGCTTGGCACTACACCATCCATACAACGGACGGTGCTTTTTATTTACCTTCCCGTTGTTTGCCGTACGGGTGGCACTCTCGTGTGCTGGCGCTCCGAGATGCACAACAGGCAATCGCTGATACGCAGCCTCAACCTGCAAAGATATTGAACAGGAAATGCACTAGATGAACGCTAAATGGACCATTGAGGACTACACGGATGCGTACGGCAAAGAGTTCATTGACGCATTGTGGAACAAGAGCATAGGCTACAGAAAAATTGCCCAGCGTTTTGGCGTACCGGTCGGAACCGTGTTTCATATTCGCAGGACGATTGTCCCCGAGGAGCACCGACCTACACACCGGCAGTTTATGAAGAATCCTGAGTTTGTTGATGCGCTAAAAAGCACGGCTTCGTCTCAGGATATTGCGGACAAATTTGCCTGCAAGCGCTCGTACATTAACAGGTGTCGTATCAAGGTGCGTGGTCGTGTGGTAAAGCCTTCTATCAGGCTGAGCACGTCGGTGCTTGCGCTCTTGCGGTCCTCGTTACCAAATGGCGTTGTGGCAAGGGCGCTGGACACCATTTCGTCGGTTGTGACAGAACAGCGAAAACGTCTTGGCGTACCGATACGAAAAATAAAACGAGTCACGCCTGAGCAGCGAAGCATTATCATCAGTGCTCCAAGCAATACCGAGGCGTCGCTGGAGACGGGTGTGCCTTACTCCACGTGTCGAGACGTTCGTCGTGTTCATATCAATTTGCCCAGACGATAATGTGTGTGAAAAAAATCACAAGCATAGAACCGTGAATTTTATCCAGCGCTGGGCAAGAAAAAGCCTGTTTGAGGCGTTATTGTATGCACGACGGGTGTTTGGTCGAGCGCAGTGTGTTTGGCGTTCCTGGGAGGCGCTGTGCGGGCGCAGCGTGAATTGTATGCAGGGTGCGTTCTATTTTGCGTGGGTATTCTGTTCGTAGCACAGATACTATAGTGCTTGTGTTGCTTTTCTCATTCATTTTATTGCTTTTTGCAAGAATGTGTTCAGGCATATCGCTGTATTTGCTTTTTGCCGTATTTGTGGGGAAACACGTGCCCTGCCTCGGTCTTCCTATACTATGCTTTTGCACAATTCAGGCAAAAACATACTTTCTATACTGGGCAAAATCAGAAGCCAACACACAGGGTACTGAACAGTCAGTTTTGAGTGCGTTTGGTAATTTATTACAAACTGATTCTGTTTTGGTTTTTTTGTCAAAAATAAAATCGGTGGATTTTCGTCTTTTTTCGTTTTTTGGTTTTTTTGGGATAGAGCAATGCAGATGAGAGTTTCATGAGAGTTTTTAGTGCCAGTGTGTTGGGATTGAGCCACGTGCCACGCCTGTAGCCCATATGGTCTCTTCGTAGGCATCTCGAATTTCCTGGGCGATACGCAGGCGGTCAGTGTGCAACTTGTAACGGAAGAACTGCTTGTGCAGGAAGGCTTGGTGACGTTGGAGCGCTATGGTGACAGCGCTCACGTCGTACTCGGTCCGGTTGCCAAGGATGTCAATGGACGGTACCTTGTTTTGTATCCAGTCTGTTGGTATCTGTGTGGTCATGGTGTGTGTCCTTATCTGTTATGCGAACATGAGTGCGAGTTCGTCTGCGTTTACCTCAGTGAGTACCAACGGTTCGTAGTGCTCACGCTTGTAGTCCACACCGTCACGAGCGTAGGTCACGGTGTACTCGGTCATGAATTCCGTAGCACGGTGAACAGTGTACGCAATGACGCTTGCAGATGATGCGCCATTCATGGTGATAACCGTGGTATCGTCTGAGGTCATCGACTCGATAGTGATGGTAAGCATTGGTGTGTGTATCATGGCGTCTCCTCATTTGTTCATCAACCTATCTGTATTGTATTACATTCTATATAATTTGTCAAGTAAACAATGCTGGTGTATGCTGGATATACGATGAGTGTTAGATGAGAGATGGATGGATACGTCGCTACTGTCTGAGGCGTCACGAGTATACGCAGGCGATACACCTATAGACATTGACGCATGGAATGCGTACGCAGATATGCTTGCACGTCAGGCGATACGCTTGCCTGTGTATGATGATGACGTGGACCCTATGATGGATGAGTATGTGCGCCTTATGCAGACATACTTCGACCCTCCCCTGCCATGGTGAGCAAGAGAGGGTCTTGTGTGTGTGCCTGTGCTTAGGCGATGAGGTTACCAGCTATGTGCTCGACCACCTGTCAAGCACACTTTTCAGAACAGAATTGTACGAAGAAGCAATCTGCGCCTCGCCACGTGTCCGGCTCGCAATGCCTTGCCCCATTTCCACAGCGTACTGCCCAAGTGTTTGACCAGGTTTCGGTCGAGACTCAAAGGGGCGAAACGGAGAATTTTTGCGAGTGCTTTCTACTTTATTGACTTGCTCTCGAATAAACTCACGTGCAAATTCTGGATTTAATTTGATGATAGGCGTTCGTGCACCACGAATCATCCGACCACCATCACCTCGTCGTCGTGCGTCAATCCAGCCTTTAGACATCGATGCAATCAAGTTCCGTTCAATTGCGGCAGCTCCTTCGGTATTACCTCGTGCACGGTAGTTGGCCATGTCAGTGATTGCTCGGACAATACCTTCAGCTGCATTACGAAGCTCTCGCTTTGAAGCATCACCGGAAAGACCTGGCGTCACACGTGTCTGCGCCATTTGTGACATGCGTCTTTCCAACTCTGAGCTTTTTTTCTTCTCTTCAGCAATAGCGGTCATTGCGTCACGTGTCTCTTTAGTTAGTTCGGACATGCGGGCGATGCCACGCTGCGCATCACCGTTACCTAACTCACGAACAGCCTGTTGCATGTCCGACGTCATGACTGCGTAATCGTTGCCATGGTTAGCAAAGTAATCTTCGCTCATGTATCGCATGCTTGCCAAGCCGAACGAATCGAGGTCTGTTCGTTCGTAGCGTGTTGGCGGCATCTGCGGTTCTAGCCCTAGTTCCGCTTGAATCTGTTGCATTTCACGCAAACGGTCTGGATTAACTCGTCGTTGTCGTGTAAATTGCGCCTCGTAATCCCCTGTGGCAATCAACATGTCTCGCAACGCATCCAGTGTTGGATTCTGTTGATACGCCTTTTGAAGTTCTAACGCTCGCATCAGACTTTCCTTGTATTCGGCTGTTGCGTAATCAGGAATCCGTTGCAACAAGTTCACTCGGTCTTGTTCAGTCACCGTCACTGGTTTTGTCAACCACGGTGCACCAGATGTGGGTGCCGCAGGCGTTTGCCCTGCTACGGGATTGCCTAGGATATCAATGGCCGCCAACCCTGCTCGTGCACGTCCCTGAGCGGTCAGGACTCGTTCACCGTTACTTCCTCGTCTGCTGTACGTTCGTGTTCCCATTGTTTAGCCTCTTTCTATAACAGTTAACTGTTATAATCGTCCATTCGGTCATTGTATCTATCTAATGCTTCATTATCAGATAGTCCTGGATTCATTTGGCGTGCGGCCTCTAATTTTGCGGCAGCACGGTCTCGAGCAACGTCAGGCGATACTGTTTGACGAGGTGCACGTACCCGTCCATTTAACCGGTCTTCTGGAGATATGGCAGGTTGAGGTACGATGATGTTTGAACCTACTCTTAAAACATTTCCTGCAATGTCTTGTTCTTGAATGCGTTGTGCTTCTTTTGTAGTATCTAAAAACAACTGTTCAGCAAGCAGTGGACGTACAGTTTCTGTGCCGTTTTCGTCAATTATCCTTGGTGCATTCTTGACTGCGTCACGATATATTTTGATAAGCCGTTCACCGTCTGCTTGACCAACTCTAATGCTCCGATAAACATTTCCATACTCTGGAATAAACAACAAACCATCACTCAATTCTTTTAGCACTCGTTTTGTTCGGAATCGAGGTTTTAACGCTTCACTCAAAAGAATTTCGTGAATGCCATACACGCCTACCATAAGTGCATTTCGACCGTCAAGACTTGGTCCGTTGATTTCCACGTCCCTGTCTCGGATTTTTTCAAGAATTTGTATTGTCTGATTGCGCAAGTCACCGGCTGACCCTGGCTCAAATTGTTTTTGCGCAGGAGCTGGTGCCGCAGCAGGAGTTACCTCACCGCCACCTGTTCGAGCCTCTCGGTCTCGCCCTAATCGAGTGAGTTTGATTTCACCTGTTGCACTTCTTCGGCTATAGGTTCGTGTTCCCATAATTCCTCCACAAAAAATCACGTCTCTGCGCTCATTGTACTAACAACAACAAGAGCAAAGACGTGATGTGTCAAGAAGTCAACTAGTAAATGATGTCTGTGCCTTTTTTGCGCTTTGGCTTGGGCGCAGGAGATGCCGCAACCACCATGACCGGTGCACCTGCGTCTCGACGAATCAAGTCCGCAATCGCCATGTGCGCATCGCCCATTGAAGGCGTCACCATTCCTGCTTTCCGCTTTAGGTACGCAACACCTTCTTTGTCACCAGTCATTGCTCCTTCAGCCGTGACTCGTACTTCCTTGCCCTTGTACATGATGATAATCATTTGGACTGTCCTTTTTTCTTTGCCGCTTCCTTCTGCTCACCAATCTCGGTCCATACTGCACGCAGGTCGTCTTCACCAAAATCATCCAGCAACCAATTGTAGTTGTGGTTTTCTTCAAGCGGTGCAAACTGGGCGAACGCCTCGACCATGTCCGAATCTTTTTTCTTCTGCTCGTCGGGAGTCAGGTTTTGTCTGGTCTTCTTCATAATGCTCTCCTTTGTTTGCCGCTTACTTGTTGTTGGAGCGCCAGTCCTGGATGATGTCCGACCGACCAGCCCATACTGTCCATCCACGATAGTGAATTTCACAGTTGAATTGCTGAGCGTACCACGTCAACACTTCGTAGCACTGGTCAATATGGTCAATCGCTCGTGCGTCGTCCTGGATGTACACACGCAGGTGTGTAGGAAGGACCTCGTTCACGTTAGCGATAAACACCCATGCGGTACGTATCGTTGCCAAAGTTGCTGCGACGGTCGTTGGATTAATATACGTGGACCGTCGTACTTGCAGAAAAACTTTATCGTACACGTGCGAAGCGTCAATGATTGGTACTGCTACTGTTGCTTCACCGACCGAACGCCAAATAGGATGGATGCCGCTAGTCATTGCACTATTCCTTCTGTCCATCTGACGATTGGTGCTTCACCGGATACCCACAGAATCATTATCGTCACAATACGCCGGACGTCCTGCCTGGACTCAACAATTAAACCACCGGTCTGTGTGCAAAACACGTAGTAATGAAGGACTGGCAACAACGTATAAGACGGTACGTCTTGTGTTTCTTTTACCAGCAGGGCTCTCATGTCTTGTGCATTCATCATACTACTCCTAACAATAAAAAGAGAGCGGTGGGAATTCCCACCGCTCCTGCCTGCCTGCTCCTTACGCCAATTCGTAGTGGAGCGGTTCATCGTACGAGCGGATGTCGTATTCAGCGCAGAGCGCTTCCAGCATCTGCTCCTCGTACCAGGCGTTCATCTTCTGGTCGTATGCCTCGGTGTGCATCACACGGGTCATTTCCTTTGAGTAGCATTCGGTGCACTGAAAGTCTTCGACGCTGGTCTCGTCACCGCAGTAGATGCAGGCGTGGGTCTCAGTGATGTTGTTCATAATTTGTTCTCCTTGCTTATCAACCTGTCTGTATTATAGCACAGTTTGTCATACTAATTATGCTATGTATGCTGTTTATTGATGAGAGTTATATGAGAGAAAATCAGTATTGACAATCCTGCTATACTTCATGTGATATGAGTAATACAAAATCTTACACACCACCTATCGAAGTCAAGAACAACGCATCACATGCGTTGAAACACCGTGCCAGCCTTCCACCGTCACAGCGTGCTATGACGCCTGTGGGAGTTTCTCGTGCTCGTGACCTCTCGAACGGGCGTCCTCAGTCATTAGAAACCATCCAACGCATGAAGGCGTTCTTCGACCGACACGCTGTGGACAAACAGTCCGCAAACTACGGAGTCGGCAGCAAGGGATGGCAAGCCTGGCTGGGCTGGGGCGGTGACGCTGGTAGACGATGGGTAGAACGCATTCTGGCTGAAGAGTTGAAAGACGAATCGTCCGTGAAAAAAACGTCGCCCGCACTCGCTCCGACACCAACGCAAACGCTTCAGTCCAAACCAGTTGTGAACATAAAACCTGCTGAACCTGAACCAAAGGACGATATGGAAGAAAAGACTGAAGCAGAGGGTGGCATGGCAATTGGTCAGCTGCGCTCCATTGCACAAAAGTCTTCCATGCTCTCAAACATGCTTACGCCGGACACGGAACTCGAGCCATGGGTTTCTTCATTGTTGTCCGTTGCGGAATATCAGATTAGCGCCATCTACGATTACCTGAATTTTTCAGGCGAAGGTAGTGAGGCGTTAACGGCAGCAACTAATTCAGAAGCAAAGAAAGGTGTCGGAATGCAGAAAACACTGAACCGCAAGAGTGACATCATTGAAAAGTCACTCACCAGCACTATTACCAAACGCCAAACTGATATGGTGTTGGAGGAAACGGAGGAAATGGTGACGGCAGACAAAGAATTATTTGCTAAGTTTGCCACATTTGAAAAGGCTGCTCCTGACCAGCGTATCGTGGTGGGCTATGCCTCCTCCGAACGTATCGATGGACAGAATGACATTGTGGACAGCGAAGCACTGCATCAGGCGCTTGACGATTACATGCAGTGGGCAAACCTGCGAGAGATGCACCAGCCAAAAGCAGTGGGCAAGGTTTTGCAGGCTACTCCGGTCAAGGGCAAGATTCGCTTGAGTGATGGTACCGTGCTGGTCAATCCACTGCGCATCATCGCCAAGATTGTGGACGAAGACGCTTGGAGCAAAGTCAAGTCTGGCGTACTCAAAGGCTTCAGCATTGGTGGTAAGGTTGTCAACGCCGTGACGCAAAAAATTAACGGCAAGGACGTTCGTCGCATCACCGGTCTGACGCTCAATGAGATTAGCCTCGTGGACCGACCAGCAAATCCTGATGCACGTATTGTCATGATGAAACGTGACTACAGCCTCGACCAAGTATCCATTGAAAAGATGGTCAAGGGCGGTCAGGTTGACGACCTCATCATGAAGGCAAAGGAAGCCAATCCTGCCGACATCCTTCCTATGATTCAAGGTCTGCGTAATCAGGCTGAGATTCAAGGTGACCTGGACACCGCAGAACGTTACAACGAAGTCATTACCTTGTTCCTCGAGGCAATGGGCGTCATTCCGTCCGGTACCGTCCGTGACATTGACGACATGGAAGAAGCTGAGATGGACGATGATGAGCCAGAAGACACTGTAGACATGCAAACGCTGTACGGTGACAATGGTGGTGAAGAAAAGGCGCAAAAGCGTCGCAACACGCTCATGTACGGTGCATCAAACGACGACCTCGAAAAGATTGGTCGGGCGATTAGCAAGAACAACATGGACACGCTTGCAGACATTCTGACTGCCGCCAACATTATTCGTACGCTGTGCGCCAAGCTCGGTATTGAAATCAAGGAAGAAGAATCCGCAGAAGGCGACCACGAACACGTTGCGGAAGTTGTTTCGGACGATGCGATGGTCAAGCCTGTTGCTACTGCGGTGGAAATCACCGCAGTGAAGCCAAGCATGTCTGCCGCAGAAGCAATTCTTGAATCATTTGAGAACGCACCAAAGAAGATGATGCCTGGTAACAACACGGGCAATCCTATCCACACTCCGATGAATCCGAACGCACCTGCACAAAACGTGGTTGGTGGGTATCCGATTCAGCGGAATGCACAAAATGGAGACTTGCAGAAGGCAGAAGATGCTAATGCTGTCGATATAACCGGTTTAGAGAAGGAGATGCAATCAATGGAGGAAACCATTGACAACGCAGCACCTGCTCCTGAAGAAACTCCGGTTGAGGAAATGCCAGTGGTCGAAACTGCAAAAGCAGACACCGTTGCTGTACCTCAACTCGATGTCGCTTCAGCGTTGCAGGATGTCATTGCAAAGTCGTTGACGGCAGCGCTTGCAGGTACGGCTGCTCAGTTGGACACGGTTGTGAAGGCTGTTGAGCGCATTGAAACGAAGTCCAGTGAACAGTCCACCGCAGTCTGGGAAGCACTGAAACCGTTGAGCGAGGCGGTTGATGCAACCAAGGGTATGGTAGAACCACTGGTCGAGAAGGTTCAAGCACTCGAGTCTATTGCCGACCAAGTCAAAAGCCTGAGCGAGCGCCTTGAGTCCATGGAGAATCAGCCGGTCAGCGGAAACGCTCCGATTCTTCGAGGTAACACGGTTGCTAAGGCAATTGGCATGACCGGTGACGCTGGTGAGCCTGCGGACGAAGCCCAGACTCTGTACAAGATGCTGGACGAGACGCAAGACCCATTGGTCCGCACCAAACTTCGTGAACGATTGGCGCACATTGAAACCAAACGTGCCCTCTTCGGTCGATAATCAGATAACCATAGTAAAGGAACGACGTTGAGCAACATCACTGACGACACTCTGAATCTTATTAAGCAGGCACACAGCCGAAACTCGGACAACATTCAGAAGTCCATCACCACAGCCAATAACCTTGTGGCGTATGACTTGCAGGCTCCGGCAAAGAACCTGTATCCAGTACAGACGCCTATCCGAAACACCTTGCCACGCACCGGTGGTATCGGTACCGCAACCAACTGGCGCACGGTCCGAAACATCATTGGCTCAGGCTTCGATGCCATGGGCTGGGTGCCTGAAGGTCAGCGCTCGGGTCGTATGAGCTACTTGACGCAAACATTGTCAGCTAGCTACAAGACCATGGGTGAGGAAGACCAGGCAACCTACGAATCCATTAGCGCTGGTCGTGGTTTTGAAGACATTCGAGCCCGCATGACCATGCGTTTGCTTCAGAAGTTGATGCTCAAGGAAGAATCAGCCATTATTGGCGGCAACGCTTCAGTGAGTATTACTGCAACTGCTGCTCCAACCATGTCAACCGGTGCAACCGGTGGTTCGTTAACCGCAACCACATACTTCGCCAAGTGTGTTGCTCTCACGTACGAAGGCTTTCGCAACAGTTCGGTTACTGCTGGTGTTGCAACAAGCGCAACCATTACGGGTGCCGACGGTCTTACCTACACGCTTGCAGGTGGTTCGACCGCAATGTCGGCCGCATCCTCAGGTCAGGCAACCTCGGGCACAATGACTTTGCGCATGAGTGTTCCAGCCAAGGTTGGCGCAATTGCTTACGCATGGTATGTTGGTACTGCCGCAAGCGCAGGTGCAACGTTCCTTCAAGCAATCACCACCATCAACAGTTTTGAGCTGACCACCACTCCGGTTTCCTCCACACAAGCAGACAACGCTACGGGTCTTGGCTCCAACAACTCGACCAACTCCCTTGCATTCGACGGTTTGCTCTACACCGCATTCAACACCACCACACCTTCGTCCTCGAACGCTGGCGGTGGCTACCTCGCCTCCCTTGCAACGGGTACGGCAGGTACGGGTACGCCATTGACCTCCTCGGGTCGTGGTTCGGTTGAAGAAATCGACGAGATGTTGGTTACCATGTGGAACAACAATCAGTTGAGCCCAACGGTTATTTACTGCAACGCTCAAGAAATCCGCAACATCTCGAACAAGGTGTTGACCGGTGCTTCGAGCAGCCCTCTGGTCCGTTACAACGTTGGTGCCAACGAGCAGTCCATGCAGATTTCGGCATCACCGTTCATCGACACCTACTTCAATCCCATCACCAAGCAGCCACTCAAGGTCGAAGTTCACCCGAACATTCCGGCTGGCACCATCTTGGCTTGGGCGGACAACTTGCCTGCACAGTACCAGTCCAGCGAAGTTCCAAACGTCGCAGAGGTTCGTGCTCGTCAAGACTACTACCAGATTGACTGGCCTGTCACCAGCCGTCAACAGCAGGTCGGCGTCTACGCAGAAGAAGTCCTGGTCGTCTATGCACCGTTCGCAATTGGCGTTATCAACAACATTGCAAACGGTTAGTTAGGATGGCACGATGGCCATAGACTACACGACTGCCGCAGACGTGTTTGCCTACGGAAACGTGCTATCGCCAACTGCTGGTGAAACAGCGGTGATGAATAATATCGTCACCGCTGTTTCTCGTAAAGCAGACCAGATATGCACGCAAAACTTTTCGTATCAGGTCTACACGGACGTTATTCTTACGCCACGCATTGATGTTGAGCAAACATTTATTCTTTTCTTGCCATGCGTCAAGGTTACGTTGTTGAACACTGTCACGCTGCGCATCGGAAACAATCCGGTGACGCAGTCTATTCAGTTTTCTGCAAGCGGGTACCAATACGACATTATCAACAATGACTTTGGTGCTCGAGTGTACATCTACGGTTTAGCACTGGGCGGCATACGAGAAAGCATCCTTCGGTCGTACGTGTCTTGGAATGGAGGGTGGGCTACCCTTGCAGAGATACCATATGACTTTGAGTTTGCAATCAAACGCTGGGCGTGGTTCTCGTACAAGCAACGTGAGGCACCGTTTGACCGGACCGCAATTCCTGAGATGGGTATCGTCACGCTTCCTGGTACAACGCCGGCAGATGTGACGGAGATTTTGAATCGTTATACGTGGTATAGCAAATAATATGAGTATTTACAACACCACGCAGTACCTTATCAACGTGTTTTCTGCAATGACGCCCACGCCAAACGTGGTCTACGACATCCCGCAGGAAGGATTCAGTATCGCTGAGTGTCCGGTCATTCTCGTAACACTCGCTCCGCAATCAAGTCACACGTGGCGTCTGGAAGCATCAAACTATGCACGGCACGAGTATTTATTGACGGTGTACGTGTTCACTGGGATGCGCAACACCGGTGTCAGCCATGTATACGAACAAGTCTTAGACTGGCCGCTCGGTCTTGCAACTGCGCTCTTTCAGGACATGACTCTTGCTGGTAATGTTACCTTTATAGGAGCGGGGAATGGACAGTTGTTTGACTACCGCTATGGAGAAATCATATGGGGAGAAAGTCGTTTGTGGGGACTCGTAATCAACCTGCCAGTAACGGAAAAAATCCCGTTGCAGACGGGACAGTACGCTCCAGTGATTCCAGCGCCACCACCGTAGGAGTGCGCTATGTCGGTAACGGATTCATTCCAAATATTCCAGCATGTGATTTGACTGCGGAAGAAGTGGAAAAGTACGGTGGTTTGGAATACTTGCTTAGAACACGCTTATACGTACAGGAGGTAAGTGATGGCATTACCAGGGTCACCGGGAACACCGGGAATCAAGTCCCTTCAGAAAATCCAGATTGGTCTGGAGACGACGCAGGGGACAGCAGTCCTACCAACGAAGATACTTCGAGTGCCGGGGGGGATGCTGAGTGACGACCGTCAGGTAACGATGGTCGATGAAATGGTAGGTATCATCAACGGTACCGACCGTTCGTACATCGCTGCTGCGCAAGGGTCAATCTCAATGGACTCCAGTCCGTTAACGCCACAGCAGTTTCCTATTATGCTTGCCGCATCGTTGGGATTCGAATATGCAACTGCACCTACGTTGTACACCGAAGGTGTACAAGAAGGCTCGGGCACTGCGTATCGCTACACGGTTGAAATGCCTACTACCGCCACGCCTCAGCCTACAATTACGGGTGCAGAGAATGTATCGTACACGTTTGAGGCCGGAGACAACTTCCAGGTCGAACAGATGACGTACGGCAAGTGCACCAACGTATCGGTGAGCGGTTCGTCGGGTGGTCCCATCTCGATGCAGGGCTCGTTCATGGGTCAGTACGTACGGTACAAGCCAGCAATGGTTACATCTCCAGTAGGAAACAGTCCTGCAGGTCAATTCACCGGAGTGAACACTCCTTTGCCTATTGACACGGTCGAAGACCTCATCTTTGCTCGGTCACGTTTGTACTTGGCAGAACCAACCGGTCCAACGCCGTCATTCACTGTCGTTGATAGTACCTTCCTGGGCTTTGACGTCGGGATTGACTGCAAGTGGGTACCAAAGTTCACTGGTCAGGGCAACGCATCAGGCGATGTTCCTACATGGGAGTTTGCACTATTCACCGGTTACTCGGTCAGCGGTTCGTTCACGTTGGAACACAACAACTGGACTAGCGGCACAGCAAACGGTTTGAAGGAGAAGTGGCGTGACCAAGAGACCTTGGTTATGCGCATTGACTGCTGGGGCAGTAAGACTCCGCTCTTGACCACAACCGGTTCGGTGTTGACTCCTACGTCACCGTTTAGCCCAAGTGCAGGTAACACCTTCACGGGTGTGCGGTTCGAGTTCCCTATCAAGATTCAGCAGGTCAGCCCGCTCTCGGACAACGACGGCAATGACATTGTGAGCGTGTCGTGGGTTGCACGGTATAATGCAACATATGCCTCAACTGGGTACATCCTGGTCGAGAGCAATATCGCAGACTGTGTAGCGTAATGAAAAGCAAGGGGGAACCAATGTCAGACCAAAAACAAATTCCTATGATGGGAATAGTGGACGAGACACCAACACTTATCACCATCGACCTGCGTCGCCTGCGTATGCGAGACATCGCAAAAATTGAGGACGCAAAGGCTGAAGGCGGCAGCGACAACTGGAATACTGTTATTCCAATCATTGCTCGTGTTACAGGATTGACTCCAGACCAGGTGTGGGATTTGGACTTTGAGACCATGATGAAAGTTCAGAACCACCTGAACGATGCAATGAGCGACGTGCTAAAAAAAACGAACGCAGACAGTTAGCGCTATACAGTCAATACGACAATGTAGCGTTGCCGCAATGGGTTTCGTTTTTAGAGTTGGCGGAGATGTGGCACGTACCACCCTGGGAATTGGAGGATGCTGATGAACAGGGTCTTCTGCTTCAATGGGGGGTGCGTGCTTTTGCATGGCGCAACGCTAAAAACAAACGTGAAGAACGGATAAGCAAAAATGGCGGAAGTATCGGTCAGCGTCATTGGTAAGGACATGTTGTCGGCATCCTTTCGTGGGATGCAGAACACCGTATCGAGCCTTGCCAATGAAATAACAAACATGGGTAACCGTGCAATCAGTCCGGTCTCTGTTGCACTGGGCAATCTGCTTTCTGATGTTGTCACCAATGGTGTAAATTCGCTCAAAAATCTTAAAGGCACTATTGAGTCATTCAGTTTTATCAAACTCAATATGGAAATGGAAATGACTCGGTCTTCGTTCACCACATTGTTGAAATCTGGTACTGAAGCCAACAAAATGCTTGATACGCTGCGCTTGTACGCAAATCAAACACCGTTCGAGTTCACGCAGTTGACTGCGGCAACAAGAAGGATGTTGGCGTTCGGCTTCAGCGCAAAAGAAATTACCACGGACTTTATGGGTCTGGGCACAGGGCTGTTGGACGTTGTGGGTAACGCTTCGTCTGCTCTAGGCGCAGGAGCTGAAGGTATCCAACGTATCACTCGTGCGCTCGGTCAGATGCGTGGTCTTGCTCGAGTCTCTGCCGAAGACATGAACCAACTCATCGACGTTGGTGTGCAGGGCTATCAGATTCTTGCTGAACAACTGGGCATGACCGTCAAAGAAGTCCGTCTAGCCATGAAGAAGGGCAACCTTGACGCTGAGACGGGTATCAAAGCGCTGTTGAATGGAATGATGCAACAGTACGGTGGAGGCATGGCGTCGTTTGCGCAAACGGCAGAAGGTATGTCGTCCACACTCAATGACTACCTTGCAGACATTCAGCGTGGTTTCGGTCAGATTGCGTACAAAGAGTATCGCTTGCTACTCATCGAAGTTACCAGACTGGTTGGCTCTCCAGCATTCACCAAATTTGCAAACATGCTCGGTGTGCAGTTTGGTGGCGTCATCAAGAAGATGAACGATAACGTCCTCAAACCTGCTATCCAACGCATGACAGAATTTGTCAACACGCTCGGTGCAACCGACGCTGGCATGCAGACTTTCTTTGACGGACTGATGCGTAGGCTCAATCCTGTTACTGAATTGCTCCGCTCAATGGGACTAGCGTTTGGTAAAGCGGCAGGGCTTATCCGCAACTTTGTCATGACGTTCTTGCAAACGGACGACGTGAGGCAGGCAAGTGAATGGTTGCTGCGTCAACTGGCAAAACTCACGGAAAAAATGTACAACTTTTCCGAATCAACTGGCATTACCGGTCGGTCGGTGCTTGAGTTCGCTCGTAGCGTTGCCGCAAACCTTCGCATTGCAGTAGTGTCCGTTGTTCACTTCATTCCTGTGGTCAAAGAGGCTGCGCTGGTCGTTGCAGAGATTGTCAAACAACTTCTCAAGTTGAATACAACAACGAATCTGTTGGGTACCATCCGCACCGTTTACGAAGGACTTACGCAAACCATTGACTCGTTAGTCCCTCGCATCATACGCCTCAAGGATGCAATCCCCGCAATGGCAAGTGCGTTGATTGATGCGCTTGCGCCAGTACGCAATGTGCTTGGTGGATTTGGCGATGTGCTGATGTCCAGCGGAAGATTCATCCTTGAGTTTGTGAAGCAAATCATGGGATTACGGCAAGTACAAGATGCTGTTTCAAGCATTCCCGACCGGTTGAACCAGTTCGCAGACGTCTTGCGCATGCTGTCTGCACGTATTGACGATATGACGAGCAAACTTCCTGTGTGGTTTGACTACCTCGAGCGTCTGCCCACTATCATTCGTGGCTGGATTGCCGCAATCCCTACCGTCAATCAAATGTTGGATACGTTAAAAAGCACGCTCATCTCGCTGGTGCAAGATACGCTTGCTCAGATTGTTCCTATGGCGGTGAATTACTTTGACGTACTCAAAACAAAACTTGAAGAACTCATTCAATCTGGCATTGACTTCGTTATGCGATTCACGCTGGTCGGACAAACAATACGAACAGTAGGTCAAGTTGCCAGCAACGTATCTACGTCCATGGAACCGTTTATCAAGTTCTTCCTCGACCTCATCCGTGCGGCTTTGCAAGCTGCCGGCGTCACCGGTGACTTGCAAAACGTGTTTGTTGGTCTGGCTCGAGGCGTAGAGCAGTTGCTTGCTGCGGTGGCACGCATTCTTCCTGACTTCAATCAAATGCTGTCGTTCTTTACGTTGATAGCCAATCTGGTTCGAGATGCCATCAGCGCAGTAAGAATGCTGATTGATGCACTTCGTCCCTTTGCCGACTTTCTTGCAAACGTCATTAGGCTGTTCATGGAGTTGTCCGGTGTAAACGTATCAACTATTTTCACCGACCTGGCTCGAGTGATTAGTAACGTGCTCGGAAAAATAGCGCCTCTTTTGCCCACACTAGACGAAATGCGTGCTGCGGTTGCTCGTCTTCAACAGGTATTCGGACCAATCATGGATGCGTTTGGACGGTTTGTCACTGCCGCAAGCAGTCTTGGTGGTGTGCTTCTGACGTTGACAGGACAGTTGCTAAATTTTGCTGCGCCTTTTGCCACGAGTGGTATGACCTCTGCGTTGAATTGGCTAACACAAGCAACCAATTCGTTGGCTGGATTCTTGAGCGTTGTATCACAGGCGGCAACTACGGGTGACTGGACAACGGTGACAACGACCATCAGCACGTGGGCGACAAACATGAGCACCATCATCACAGACAACTTGCGAAACCTGTTTAGTCCAGAAAACGTTGCATGGTTCTTGACCGAGGGGCGGGCAAACTTGGTTTCATTTGTCATCGAGAAACTTGGCGGCATCTTTACCGAAGCAATAAATACAGTGAGCGCCAATCTTCCCGCAACAATTCAGTCTGCAAGCCAGTACGTAAAGGAATTGATACCTAACCTGATTACGGGTATTGAGAACTCATGGAACACGCTATCTAGCACCATTACCTTGACGTCCAATGGTCTGGTGAATGCGTTCAACGGAATGTGGGACACCATTCAGGGAATTACCAACACTCGAGGTCAGACCATCACGCAGATGGTTGGTAACTTGCCGACAGCGATTGCAGCCATGTGGGAGGCAAACAAGAGCAGTATCCGAAACGGTTCGGATGGCTTATTTGACATCATTCGTGAGTCATATCAAACCACGTGGGAATGGATTAAATCAAATATTGGGTCTCGTGACAATTTCACACAACTAAGCAATAGTCTCACCGAAGAATTTACGTTGTGGTATAAAAACGCAACAGAATCTGCGTGGCGCACGTTTAGCGAACTGACCGACAGAGTGATTCAGTACTTTACGGGGCCTGAATTTGCTGCCTCATTTGACTCAGCTACCGCAACAATGGGTAAAAGTGCGGAAGAAGTGGCATACCGTCTGGGAGTGCTTATTGTTAATGGCTTCAAGTTCACTATCAACCAAGGCATCGAATCAGCCAAAGAAATGTATGCGTACTTACTCGACCAAGGTCCTGCTCTCCTTGCAATCGGTTTGGGATTGTTTATCAAAATAAAAAATGCAATTGAAATTTCAATTATCCGCACTATCAGCGGATTGATTCAAGGCATTTTAGCGGCATTTGGTTTGACTGACTGGATACCCGCAGTTGCAAGATTTTTTGACGGTTTGGTTGACAACATTGTCAGAAGCACCAACGAAATCACAACTGGGCTCAATAGATTTGCTAATTGGTGGAAATCTCTTGAACTGGGTACCATGCTGAGAAACTTTGTTACCTTTGTAACTAATTTTGTTACACGAATAATTCCACAAGTTGTTATGTTGTTAGCGCAATTGCCGGGCATAATTATTGATGCAGCGGGCAATAATATCAAAGACGCTATGACTAACATGCTCACCATGATTCAGAATGCTATTCAGGCACTCCTCGGAGCAATTCCTGGAATGAGTGGATACATTGCAACTATTCAACAGATGTTCCAAGGATGGCGTGACACAGTGGACGGGATTGGTGGCACTACTGCTGAGGCTACGGCACGTATTGAAGCATGGCGTCAAGCATTGCTTGCGTACAATCGTGACCTAAACAACTTGATGATTGAAACAGGAATGGGCAGTCTGGCTGGTCAAACAGCGGTTGGTGCTCGTTCTTTGGCAAGAAGCGCAGCCACGGTCACGGACTCATTGAACAAAATGGCAAACACAAACATCTCGAACCTTGCCGCAGACGTTTCATACACCACTAATCAACTGCAAACATCGCTCTCGGACATGGCACGAACGTTAATGACCACAACTACACCTATGTTTATGCAACTTGGAAGTGCTATCGCAGGCGGTATCGCATCAGGATTTGACACTGCATGGGCATCCGTTGCCGCTAACATACAAAATTCAGTGAGCGGTGTGGCGGGCATGACTGTGGCAGGACGTGCAGGAGGAGGTGGCGGTGGTGTTGCTTCCATTACCAACTACAACAATCGCAGCGTAGACATGAATGTTACAATCAATCAAACCACACCGACGTCAACGTTCGATAACCTGCGATACGCTCAAGCGCTTGCG
>Ga0209444_10000276_pt1 | contig 28117 bp, 20 predicted proteins | sample LauGreFaBDMM15DN_2_FD_188215 | JGI IMG/M metagenome (GOLD analysis project Ga0209444, IMG submission 188215) | Freshwater lake microbial communities from Lake Michigan, USA - Fa13.BD.MM15.DN (SPAdes) (version 2) | ecosystem: Environmental > Aquatic > Freshwater > Lake | place: Lake Michigan... | reverse complement strand
GGGCGCTACCTTGAACATAGAGCAAGACACAAAGCCGGCTCATCACTGGCAGAATTATTTAAGCTTTCAGTTTCTGAAGTCGAGATCAAGGTTGAAGATGAGAGCAAAATAATACCTATTGATCAATTACAAGTTGGTGATATTTTTGTGGTAAAACCTGGTGATCGAATTGCAACTGATGGGCAGGTGATTTCCGGATTTACTACTGTTAATAATTCATTTCTCACTGGTGAAGTAACACCAATAGAAATTTCAATTGGAAGCTTAGTATTTGCTGGATCAATAAATAACAATGGAAATATCTTGGTGAAAGCTACCAGGGTTGGATCTGAAACAGAATTAGCAAGGATTACCAGGATGGTGCTTGCAGCTCAATCTGAGAAAGCACCTGCCCAACAATTAGCTGACCGGGTCAGTAGAGTTTTTGTTCCCAGTGTACTTTTGCTATCAATTGCAACTTTTTTCACCTGGTATTTAACTCAGGACAATATATCTAAATCGATTACTACAGCTGTTGCTGTATTGGTCATTGCCTGCCCCTGTGCACTTGGCCTTGCAACTCCGATTGCACTTTTAGTTGCCTCTGGGAGAGCGGCTAGGTCAGGAATAGTGATTAGATCTCCAAGATCAATTGAAAAGTCAGTTGGAATAACAGATGCTGTCTTTGACAAGACCGGCACAATCACATCAGGTCAGATGATTATGCAGCATATGACTTTAATAGATAATCCACTTGCAACTCCAAGTACATCAATTACAGCTTCAGAGTTGATGAGTTATGCGTTAAGTGTTGAAAGCTTGGACTCACATCCAGTGGCAGTTGCTATTTCTAAGGCACTTGTAGCACAAGGAATTAAGGCTTTGCCAGTCTCTGAGTTTGAGCAAACTTCTGGAGTTGGAGTAGCAGGGCGGGTAAAGCCAACAATCACTGGCGCTGCAAAAGCAGTATTAATTGGTACACCTATTTCAATTGCCCGAGCTACAACTACCTTCTCACCTGAAATTCAAAATGCAATTGATTCAGGAGTCACTCGATCAAATTCAATAGCAGTTCTTGCAATAGATGGCTTGGCTTATGGCGTATTTGAGGTAGGTGATGAAATAAAGAGTGAGAGTAAATCTGCAATTGCACAATTACAAAAAGCGGGGATTAATATTTGGTTGGTAACTGGAGATAACCAACAGACTGCCCTATCAATTGGTGCCGAGGCTGGCATTGCATCTGATCATATTTTTGCCACCGCGTCACCAGAAGATAAATTACTCTTTGTTGAAAATTTGCAAGTCAAGGGTAAAGTATTAATGATTGGTGATGGCATTAATGATGCAGCAGCCTTAGCAAAAGCAGATCTAAGTATTGCAATGGGTTCTGGAACTGATACCGCAATAGCTGCAGCCGATATAACTTTAATTCGATCTTCCTTACATGCTGTAATTGATAGCCTTGCTATATCAAGAAAAACAGTAAAAATTATCAAATCTAATCTTGGTTGGGCGTTTTTCTACAATATTGTGGGTATTCCAATTGCAGCTAGTGGAAATTTGTCGCCAATGTATGCGGCGGCGGCGATGTCTTGTTCTTCACTATTTGTAGTTTTAAACAGTTTACGAATTAAATAAAAATAAAATTGGTAGCGGGGGCAGGATTTGAACCTACGACCTCTGGGTTATGAGCCCAGCGAGCTACCGAGCTGCTCCACCCCGCGTCGGATGTGAAATTCTAGAGTAGGTCTGGGATTAACCCAAATAAAGGAAATTTTTATCTGTTTTGTGCAGAAATTAATGCCGCAATTGCTGCTTTAACTCTCGCTCTTGCTTTATCTTCAGCCGCGCCATCTAATCGTTTTTGTGCAGATTCAAGGTCGGCATAAGCAGCTTGTAATGATGCAATTGCTGATCTGATTGCCTGGCTTGTTCCAGCTCCGTTATTAATTGGTGCGTTTTGATCATTGGTTGATTCAGTTGTTCCAGAATCGCCACCAAAGACCTGATCTAGTGCGCCTTGCAAGGTTTCACTAAATCCAATTTGATCACCAAATGAGACTAAAACTTTTTGTAGCAATGGATAAGCAGCGGTATTCCCGGTTGCTCTTACATAAACTGGTTGCACATACAACAAGCCTTTTCCAACTGGAAGTGTCAGAAGATTTCCAAGTACTACATCAGCTCCACCTTGGCGAAGTAATGACAAAGAGGTGGCAACCTCTGGCTTGGCTTCAAAATTTGATGCTACCTGCGATGGACCAGCAACGTTTGTTGATCTTGGAAGCTGCAACACTGTTATTTTTCCATAACCGTCACCAGCATCTGAGTTAACAACTGCAACTGCGGTTAAATTCTCCCGACCACCTCGCGGAACGAAAGGTGTGTAAAGTGAAAATGTTGGCTTACTTTGACCAGGAATTTGCATGGTCAAGTAATAAGGTGGCTGAACTCCTGAATTTGATCCAAAGCTTGATGGATCAAGTGGCACACGCCAAAAATCCTGTCCACCATAAAATGCGTCAGCAGTTTTAACATGATAGGCACTTAAAATATCCCGCTGAACTTTGAATAGATCCTCCGGATATCGAATATGTGAAAGTAGGCCAGCTGAGATTTCACTCTTTGGCTTTACGGTTCCAGGAAACGCTTTACTCCAAGCGGCAAGTACAGGATCGGTGTCATCCCATTTATAAAGAGAGACAGTTCCATCATAAGCATCAACTGTTGCTTTTACCGAGTTTCGAATGTAGTTGATATTTCGATTATTTAGCGAAAATGTATTGTTTGTACTAGTTAGTGCATCACCAGTATTTGCTAGGTTTACAACACGAGAGTTTGGATAGCCAGCACTAGTGGTAAAACCATCAATTATCCAAAGAATTTTGCCATCGATAATTGCTGGGTATGGATCTGCATCCAAGGTAAGCCAAGGTGCTACTTTTGCTACGCGCTCTCTTGGATTTCTATTAAATAGAATTTTTGACTCTGAATTAATTAAATTTGATAGCAGGATTCTTTGTTCTTGGTAATTAATTGCAAACAAAAGCCGCGAGAACAAGGAGCCCATTGGCACCCCACCCTTGCCGGTATAGGTGTAATTCTTTTGTCCATTTGTTGAATTATCATCTGGATAATCAAGCTCAACTGGATTATCAGTAGCTGGGCCACCAATAATTGAATAATTTGGAACATTCTCACCAAAGTAAACTCGAGGTTCGAACTCACCTAGTCCTTTAGTCGGTGGAATATTTTCAACAACAAATGATGGCTTTCCATCTGCGTCAACGGTGTTTCCGTAAGCTCCAACCATTCCAAATCCATGGGTGTAAACCAAGTGGTCATTAATCCAATTTCGAGAAGGGTTTCCAGCAATATTTAATTCTCGAACAGAAACTACTACATCTCGCTCCTTGCCATCTATTACATAGCGATCAATATCTAGTGAATCTGAGAATGTGTAGTAAGGCTTAATCTGCTGTAATTGCCTAAAAGTTGCTGACAATACATTTGGATCCATCAATCTGATATTTGCAATAGTCGCAGCATCATTTGCTAATTGACCAGCTGAGGTGGTCACAGTTGCTTGATAGTCCAGCACTTCAACATTTGAGATACCAAATGCATCTCTGGTGGCTTCGATATTTCGCTGAATGAATGGTGCTTCTTTGCTTGACTCTGATGGCTTGACCTGGAATTGCTGAATTGCTGCTGGATAAACCCCGGCAATTAATACTGAGGCAATCACCATCAAGGCAACTCCTGCAGTTGGTAATAGCCAAGATTTTCTTACAATATTTGCAAAGAACAGCAAAGCGCAGATAACTGCAATGGCGGACAAAATAGACTTAGCTGGCAGCAGCGCATTCACATCTGAATAGGTAAGACCGGTGATCAGTCTGCCTTCCTTAAGCGTTAGCGCAAAGCGATCGAAATAGTATGCGACTGCTTTTAGGAGTACCAATAAGCCCAGTAAAATTGAAAGCTGCACTCTGGCGGCAACTGTTGTCCGCTCCTCTTGAACTTGCGGCCTTATTCCACCATAAATGTAATGCACGGCAGATGATGCAATGATCGCAAGCACAATCGTTGATATTGCCCAGCCAATCAAGCCTTGATACATCGGCAATTTGAATGCAAAAAATGAAATATCTAATCCAAATTGTGGATCTACTTTGCCAAACTCGGTTGAGTTTCTAAAAAGTAGCCACTGCTCCCAAAATCGGGATCCAGATGAGCCAGCAAAATAAAAAATTACTAAAAATACACCTATACCAGCAAGGCGTCGGATTGGTTCCAGTTGGGCTCTGTATCTCTCTAAGTTATCTGCTTCTACTGAAACTGGCACGTAAATTGGCCGACGACGAAATGCAATATAAATGTTTGCTGAGATAGTTGCGGCAGTAATTAAACCAAACCCTAAAAATAAGTAAATCTTCGTAAATAAGGTTGTCTGCCATACATCTACATAATCCACTGAGCGATACCAGAGAAAGTCAGCATAAAATCCGCTTGAGGAAATTAAGACAGTACTAAGAACGAATAATGCGATTACGGTTATTGTCAGTGGGCTAATTCTCCGACGACCGCCGCCACGGTTTGCAAACGGATTTGGAAAATTGCCACCAAAACCACTGCCACCAAATGGATTATTGCTGCGGTTGAATCCACCGCCGCCAAAGCCTGAATTACTCATGCGCAGATCTTATCTACTCCTAGGTAAAGCTTTTGCAACTGGGGAACTTGGCATTATCAGGCAGTTCTAAGAGTGAAATCGCCTCGGTCAGTGTGGCGACCGGCACAATCTTCATTATCTTCCCAGACTTACCCGATTTTTCCGTGGCTAAGGCTTTTAAATTCTTTATATCCATACAATTTTGAGTTGGGGTTAGAAATATTTCAACACCATCTGCTTGTGCACCAATTATCTTTTCTGCAATTCCGCCAATAGGCCCGACTCTGCCATCAGTAGTAATTGTGCCGGTACCGGCAATATTTCGAGAACGCACCAAATTAGCTGGAGTTAACTTCTCAACCACACCTAGTGCGAAAATTAATCCACCACTTGGCCCACCAGTTTCTTCAAGCTTAATCTTTACATCAAATGGAAAATCAAATTGCTCTTCAATATTTATGCCGATGAATGCTGAATCATCCTCCCTGGCCGATAATTTAACTTGCTTGATTAATTCACCTAATCCGGCTCTTATTACTTTGATACTTACCGATTCACCCGGCTTTTTATCAGTTAGGTATGCAATTACTTCAGATGAGCTTTTAAGTTTTTTACCATCGATGCTCACAAGTTGATCTAAGACTTCGATATTTTTGTAAGCATTTGAATCCTTATTTACTTCAACAACCACAATTTTTGATGCACTGTTATACCCAAGATAAGCCAAGGCAGCAGCAGTGGCATTTATTTGTGAACCACTCATTTGCGCTGCTCCTTCTTCTACCGCTTGCTCTGCAGTTTCACCCTCTGGATAAACTTCAGATCGTGGAATAACCGCGCGGCTTTTATCCACCCAACCGTACAAAACATCAAAGCCGGTCATATATGAATCTGGATCGGTGACCATCACTGAGGTAACTGATAATTTTCCAGTTGTTGGATAAACCTTGGTGCCTGAGATAGTTATCGCTGAGCCTAAAATATTTTGTGGATCCCCTGGTGAGAGGATTACAAATGGTGCTGGTAAGACAAAAGCTGCCAACATCAGCACATTTACAAAAACTTTGGTCGGTGTAAGCCAGCGACCGTTTATCGGCATTATTGATCTCATTTAAATTACCGCAGCTTATTTTTTACGTCTAAAAGTATTTTGAAACTTATTAAAATTATCAACTGAACGATTGGTCTGATTGTCATACTTAGATTTGTATTTTGTTACCCACACCCCATAGGTGATCGCACCCAAAACACCTGTGATCGGAATTACCCACCAGATCAGAGCGGAGGCTGAAGAAAGATTCATAAGATAATAGTAATCAGTGGGAAGAAAAAAGGTGGCATTATTGTTCTATAGGAATCGGTGATCTTCCTGGCAAATGAATGAAGGGTGAGTTGTAAGCAAATGAGTTTTGGTTTTTTACCAAATGAGGGGCAACCTGATTTTGATGCGCTGCTTAAAAAATTCTCAGAGATGGGAATTGACTCCGGTGTATTAGCTGGTGCGAAATCCTTTATCGAGGGTATGGGAGCTAATAAATCTGGTGAGCAAAACTTAATTACCATTGCTAATTTAAGAGAGATTTCTAGAAAAATTATCACCGCTAAAGGAGATCTACCAGTTGGCACTACTGACCAGCAACAACTCTCCGAAGCATTAACTATTGCCAACACCTGGTTAGATACAGAAATTTTGTTCCCAGCAGCAACTGTGCCCAATCAAAGTGCCTGGGCAAAGCGCGAATGGTTGGATGAATCAGTCAATGGTTGGCAACAACTATTTGAACCGTTAGCACTTGGTATGGCCGATGCTCTTGGTAAGGTAATTACAAGCTCTAATACAGCGCTGCCAATTGAATTCATGGAATCGGGTGAACAAAACCCACAACAGCAGGAAGTAATGAAGACGATGCTCGCTCGAATTTTGCGTGGATTCATGGGCACCTTAATTGCCACTCAACTTGGACAGGGCATTGGCACACTTGCCAACACCATCACTGGTGCTAATGATGTGGCGATTCCACTACTAAAAGCTGACTCTGGATCCCACCTAATTCCACAAAACATCACCGAATGGGCAGATGGTTTAGGGATAGATCAGGAACAAATCAGAATTTACTTATCCTTACGTGAAGCTGCTGCGGCTCGATTATTTGCTAATACCCCTTGGCTTGAAAGCTATATTAAAGATTTAATAGTTGCTTACGGTGAAGGAATCACTATCGATGTCGACTCAATTACCAGGCAAGCTGAAGAGGCGATGGCTAGTGGTGAAATAGATATTAATAATCCACAATCAATTAATATCGCATTAAGTGCCGGCCTATTTACTCCGCAACAAACTCCCGCTCAAGAGTTGGCATTAACAAGACTGGAAATGGCGCTTGCATTAATTGAAGGCTGGATTGATCATGTTATATCTGCAGTTGCTAGTGAAAAGATCCCAGCCTTTAATGCTTTGATTGAAAACTCTCGTCGCCGTAGAGCCACAAATTCACCCATGCAACAAATATTTGCAAATCTACTAGGGGTTGAAGTTTCGCCAAGAAAAATGCGAGAGGCATCAGCTTTTTGGAGTGAGGTTAAAAAGCTACGGGGAGCAGATGGTCGTGATAAGTGTTGGCAGGATCCAGCATTTTTGCCGATGCCTAATGATCTCACCGATGTAAAAGCCTTCCTAGATAGCATTACGGTTCCAGATGATCTATCTGGCCTGATCTAGTCCGACAAAAGTAAAAGCGAAATCCCCGGGCGCACAATTTCTTATCTGCCTTCCCCTTGCAGATATGAAACGGTTATCCGAGGACTTCGTAGTGTAAAGATAAGGGAATAAAAGTTGAGAATCAACTTAAAAGGGTGTTTTAAAAAGTAATTTTGAAAATATTTTTTAGCAATCTAGGTGTCTTTGTGATAAAAAATATATTACCTAATCCCCTTCGGTATGGCCTGCCACAAATAAGTAAGTAGGTTGCGTAAAATTTAACCTAACTCTGTGGATTAACCTGTGGAGATAAGAGCAATTATGGTGGATAAGAAGAGGTAATGGTGGATAACTTTGAGCAAGAAATTCTTTTTCCTGATATTTCACCGCAGGTTGCTCAAATCGCTAAGCGTAGGAAAAGTGATGAGGCTAGATTGCCCAAGGATCTGCCCGCATATCGGGTGATTCGCAAGGAGCGTAGAAGGCGCAGCATCAGCGCCTATCGTCAGGGTGGGGTGATTGAGATTCATATCCCAGCTCGAATGAGTAGGCGGCAAGAGATCGAGATAATTCCAGAGATGATTGCCATGGTGCTAAGGCGAGAGGCACGCGAGCGCAAAACCGACCTACAACTGATGCAGATCGGTATGGAGCAACTTGCTACCTATCTACCTGAGTTTGATACTTATCCAGCCAGCATTAATTGGCGCAACATGAATGAACGGTGGGGCTCTTGCACCACAGTTGATCGCACAATTCGCATCTCAGATCGATTAATTGGTGCACCTAATTATGTTTTAAATTATATTATTTTTCATGAGTTAATTCATTTGAAGGTGGTCAGTCATGATCAGGAATTCAAAAATTATTTGAGCAGATTCACCGATAGAGATAAAGCGGAAGCATTTTTGGAAGGGTTTGAGCTTGGCTGCCAAGGCGGTGGTTTGACTCTTTCACCGGCAATAAATAACTAGTTTTACCCCTTTTTTCTCCGTTATTACTTAATATTTTAGATTTTAGGCGTGGAAAACCCGAGTTGCAGCAGTTGCGAGGGGTATGGTGAAGCCATTCGTACTCAAGTGCTGGAACTAACCTGCATGCTCCCAAGAGTGCGGCGGATGGAGGAAGAAAATGGCAGAAGAATATAAAGGTGAGGCTTACTGCGTTAAGTGCAAAGAGAAGCGCTCCTTTGAAGGACATGTAAAGGTCTCAGATTCAGGTCGCCGTATGGCACAAGGAATCTGTCCAGTTTGTGGCACAAAGGTAAATCGTATTCTTGGTAAGGCTTAATAAATAAGCAGGAAAGCTAAATGTAAAAGCGGGGGTGGTTAAATACCACCCCCGCTTTTTTATGTTAACCCTTCCTAGTTAACAGTTGTTGATTAAAAAATCTAACTTGCCTGTGCCACCTTTGCTGGCCGGCCTGGTGTTCGCTTGCTTTGAATTATCTGACCTTCATCAAATAACTCACCTCCCCATACGCCACATGGCTCAGCTCTTGAGATTGCACCCGCTAAGCACTTTGCTTTAACTGGGCAGCCTGCACATAACGCCTTTGCTTGGGCGATTACTGGTGCGCTATCGCTGAAGAAGAGTTCTGGATCAGATGAGTGGCAAGGCAGGCTCATCACTAAAGCCTGTTCTTTAATCTCTGGAGTGAAAGGATTATCAGCGCGCTTATATCCACCTTTGGCCGGCTTGCTCTTTTCTGCAAGGTAATTTGTTGCAGAGTTTGTGGCGTAATCGGTATAGGAGATCACTGGGGCATCCTCATAAGCCCAGGTGATATCACCTAATCCAATTTTGGCAGTTGGGCCTTGTGCCCAACCCGGGATAAGTAGTTCGCTGAAGAGAACGGTCATCGTTCTCACCTTTCCTTTCGGTTATCTTGCGCTGGTTTTCTTTTTTGCCGTTTGGCAATTTATCTTTGGATATTTATTTGGAGAAAAGAAAAAGGGCCCCCGAATCATTAGATTCGCGGGCCCCTTGGCTTCTATCTCGACTTTAGCCGATATAGCTCCGAGGGGTGCGACCTAATGTGAAGGTATAAAAACCCTTATTAGAGCGCTTATTTGTCCAGTCTGAACGGTATGAAGAAGCCACCGTTACTGGATTAATGGCATACCAATTACCAACAACTGCATTAATCACAGATGCTGTCTTTGAAGTAAGTGTCTTTGCCATGCCGTAAGAGTAAAGCATTAGGGGCGGTGAGTGCAACTTAATTAAATTGCTCTAAAAATACGCTGGGCTTGCCGGCATAGGTAATTTGAATCCGCTGCTTAGCCCTAGTAACTCCAACATAAAACAACCTGCGTTCCTCATTTAAATCATTACCCATTGGTAGTACCCCATCTGAAACCCCAATTAAAAATAGCTGATTCCACTCCAAACCTTTTGCTGCGTGCAAGGTGGCAAGAGTTACCCCAGGCAGGGTTGGAGGGTTATTTTGTTCAGATCGATCCTCAATCTCACGTAAAAAGGCACGCATGTTGCTGCCGCCATTTTCCTGAATACTTTTTGCAAGCCGCAAAAATGCGGTCACATAATCAGCATCACCAAAAGGGCGAAGCACTGCGACTAAATCCTCATACCAATCCCCATCCTCTGATGGCAGTACTGAGGCGCTTCTAATCAAGCGCATCACATCTCGGACATCTACCCGATCAAAAAAACGTTCACCTGATCTGATCTGACTTAAAATCTGCGAGTTATTCAGTGCTGATTTAACCTGATCAAGTTGGGCGTTAGTTCTAGCCAATATTGCAATCTCAGATGAGTCAGATCCAGCAGCAATCACTTTTTTAACCTCAGCTACAACATATGAGATCTCATCAGCGCTGGAGTTAAAGCCATTTACAGCTGGCTTCTCACCGTGAGCATTAGCTGATTGCAACTCATCACCATGATCACTGACCAAATTACCCTGGCGCAATATCTTATTTGCAGTATTTATTATCTCTGGGGTTGATCGATATCCTCTAGATAATCTAAAGAGTTGGGCATTTGAAAACCGATTTTGAAAGTTAAGCAAGAAGTTTGAAGTCGCCCCTGCAAATGAGTAGATAGTCTGCGCCGCATCCCCGACCACGCAAATCTCCTGCCGATTTCCTAGCCATAGATTGAGCAATCTTTGTTGCAGAGGTGAGACATCTTGATACTCATCAACGGTGAAGTAGCGATACTGATCTCGCACCCGCTCTCTAACCCCACGATCCTCCTCTAACATTCCCACACAAAGCAGCAGTACATCTTCAAAATCTAATCCTCGCTCCTGCTTTTTTAATGATTCATACGCCTCATAAACTTGGGCAATCATTGCTAAGTTTTCACTAGCACCTTTGTTATTTGGCAACTTTACTGATCGATCATTAGCAACTGCTTGTTCTTGATAATTTTCTGGTGAAATCTCCAACACCTTTGCCCATTCGATCTCACCTGATATTTCACGAAGTGCGGCAGCAGAGGCAGGGATTGCCACATCTGCTCGGCTTATTGCTTGGCTAATAAAACCTGATTTTGAGGTTAGTAAAGATGGAAACTGACCACCGAAGGCGTAGGGCCAAAAATATAAAAGTTGTTTAAGAGCTGCGGAGTGAAAAGTTCTGGCAGTTGCATTTGGAATACCTAACCCGCGTAACCTTGCCCGCATTTCACCAGCAGCCTTTGCAGTAAAGGTCAGTGCTAATACCTTGGTTGGATCAGTGACACCTGAGTTAATTGCATATGCAATTCGGTGGGTGATAACTCTAGTTTTCCCAGTACCAGCACCTGCAATTACGCAAACTGGGCCATTAATTGCACTCACCACCGCTAATTGATCTGGATCAAGTCCAGCCAGGATTACTGAATTATCTACCGCCATGACTCTTCGCCAACCAAATCAACATCAGCTCCTGCGCCATACCAAGCCTTAATCATTTGTCTTGCCACGCTAATTTCAAGTGGCAGGATTAAAGATTTATTTTCAATCGCACTCTTCATATCAGCTCTGCTAAACCAGTGAATCTCTTCGATCTCATCCCCATCGGGTCTGGCCAACTGCGGGGTGCTGGTAATTGCCTCAAATGCGATCATCAATGACGCCGGAAATGGCCATGGTTGTGAGCCCAAATAATTAATTTCACTCACCTCAACTCCTGCCTCCTCGCCAACCTCTCTAACTACACAATTTTCAAATGATTCACCAGGTTCAACAAATCCGGCAAAGGTTGAAAAGCGGTGCTTTGGCCAAACTTTTTGCCTACCCAACAGAATGCGATCTTGATTATCTTTTACCAAAACAATTATTGCGCTATCGGTACGGGGGTAATGCTCACTTTGATCATCTACACACCTTCTAACCGCACCACCTGAAACCACCATAGTTTGCCCACCACAAATAGAACATCTTGGGTGTTTCTGGTGCCAGTTAGCTAACCCTTGGCCGTGCACTGTAAGGCCGATATCTCTGGCGGATAGAAAAGCCCCAATCTGGCGCAAAGTTTTAAACTCAAACTTTTCATCCGCTGTGCTAGTTAGATGGCGGATGAAAAATGCTTTTGAATCTTTAACTCCTAAGAAATAATCAGTTTGGGATTGATATGCGCCCAAAGTTGCGCCCTTTAGAAAAAGTACTTGATCTCCTACCACTGCAAATTTTTCATCAAAAAATATCAAAACCTGCCCGTCAGCAAATGCGGTACTGAGATAAGTTTCATCACTTCGCAAATGGGCAGCCCGGTCCACCTCAGCTGCTGCAAGTGGGAGTTTGAGCGGTTTAATCGGTGCCATCACCGCCCGACCCTACTAGCCTGTCGTCATGGTTGTCGCCCCCGCTCAAAAAATGAGAGTGATCTCATGGAACCTGTTACACGGTGTGCAGATTCCACCTGTAAAAAACCAAGAGTGGCAAAAAAGTTTAGTCACAGCAGCTGGTGTTGTGGCAAAAAATTACCAACCAGATTTTATTGGTCTCCAAGAGGTTGACTATTTGCAGCCAAGATCTGGTGGAATAAATCAAACAAAAGTAATTGCCGAAAAGTTAGGGCTTAAACACTGGGCATATCTACCATCATTAATTGGTACACCAGGTGAGCGTTGGCATAAGGTTGAAGATTTAGAAAAAGCTTTAATCACCGAAAAATCCAAGCAGGTAAGTAAAGAGATGAGCTACGGCATTGGAATTGCCACAGATGTGGCGATAAAAAAACTCTATCTAAAAAGCCTTGGTCGATCATGGGTCGGCATGCCGCTTTTGATCCCCAGGGAGGATGCGAAGGGTGTGAAATTTATTTATGTAAAAGATGAGCCACGAATTGCATTAATTGCCGAGCTTGAAAATGGGGTAACTATTGCTAATACCCACCTTTCATTTGTGCCTGGCGTGAATGTATTTCAACTAAATCGTTTGAGTTCCTTTATGAAAGATCTACCCGGTGATGAATTATTAATTGGTGATTTAAATCTGCCAGGTAATCTACCAACCAAAGTGAGTGGATTTAAATCACTCATCAGCCACTCTACCTACCCAAGTTGGAAACCATCAATTCAATTTGATTACATCATGGTTAGAAAATCAGCGCAAGTTAAGCTCAAGCCGCTACCAACCTTAAATACTTCGATTTCAGATCATGTGCCAATTGGTGTGCAACTTAAATTTCAATAGGAACTTTAGCAATTAAATCTACTAATTCATTTTCACTCATAATATCAGCCACTCTTACCGTCTCATTATCGGCTACGTAGTGAAAAGCTGCGCTGACATTTTCAATTGGAATGCTTTTTAACTTTGCGTAAGCCAATCGATACATAGCAAGTTGAATAGCTGCATTTGCTAAATCATCCCCTGATTTAACCTTTCCGGTCTTCCAATCCACAACCTCATAATGGTTGGTATCTCGCTGATAAACCGCATCAATCCTTCCTCGAATCAAAGTATTTTCAATCATTGTTTCAAAGCCAACCTCGACATCAACTGGACTCTTGTTGGCCCAATCACTTGCTAGCCATGCAGTTTGCAACTTATCAAGTGGTTCATCAAGCGCAATGGATTCAGCTCCGCTGTAATTAAATAAATCATCCATTGATATAAGAGCTGGGTGTTTAAAATGATTTTCAAGCCAGAGGTGGAAATCAGTTCCACGTCTTGCATATTTATCTATGTGATTTGGCATCGGCCGACGTAGACGAAGTGCAAGTGATTGCGGATCATTGGCTAAATACAGCAGGGTAGAGACTGATAATCTGCTTGGTAGGGTAACTGTAAGTTTCTTTTTTTTATTTTCAATCTCAGCGATGATTCCCTGCATATCCAATAACAGATCTGCCCTTGATTCATCTTGTGATTGCGAAAGCAATTTAGCCATCTCATCTTTGGTAAAAGCTGTTGCCTGATCAACTAAATCAGCAATTTTTCGCAGCTTAAGTACCTCACTTTTTTCCTCTGGCCAAACCCCAGTAGTTGGATTTTCCTTTATCGGATTTCTCCCTTCTGGTGGTGGGGTATCAACTAGCACTACTCCACCTTTAATATTTATTAAAGCACCTGCAAATAAAATGAATAAATCACTCGGTGCAACAATATTGGCGCCACTTCTAAAGTGTGAGGTTGTGAGGATTAATCCTTGCTTTGCCCTAGTAATTGCCACATATGCCAGCCGCATCTCCTCCATACTTTTACGATCACTCCATTGATCACCAAATCTTTCGATACCAGCTTTTAACTCTTTGTTGGTGGCAAAATTAGCAAAATTAATTGTAGGTAACTGCTGGTAATCACCGCGCATGCTGACTGGAATGCTGCCAGCATTTCTTATCCAGTTATCAGATTTTTTGCCAGCATTTGGGAAACTTTTTTCAGCTAATCCTGGGATTGCTACATAATCCCACTCTGCACCCTTGGCGGCATGAATAGTTAATATCTGCACCACATCACTTCTAACATCAACCTCTGCTGGTTTTAATCCACCCTCTGCCTCCTCTGCAATCTTTAGCCATTGCAAAAAGCCCAACAAAGTTCCACCATTTTTTTCAAATCTAGCAGCCTCATCAAGGAAGCGATCTATATTTTTTTGCCCTTGCTGCCAGCCATCCCTTACCAAAACTTCAGTATCCAAAGATAGGAAGTGCTCTACCTCCACAATTGCCTCTGTAATTGAGCCATTTAATTTGCGGCGCAGCGCACGAAGTGAGAGTGCAAATTTACGGAGCCTGGCTAATCCCTCTTCACTAAAATTAGGAGTTCTAAGATATTCTTTTAATTCCACGGGAGTTAAAATTAATAACTGCTCAAGGGACTCAATAATTGAGCCTGCTGCAAACTCATCTGCAGTTGCCACTACCTCTTTATCTTGCTCCAGTGCTTGCTTTAATTGCTCACCTCTTGAGTAATCATTTGCTCTGGCAAATGATTTAGTAAATCCACCCAGAGCCATCAAATCTCTGGCGCCTAAATTTAAGTAAGGACCAGTTAATAACCGCATCAAGGCGGTGCCAGAATCTGGCATAGTCAAAGTTTTGAGTAAGGCAATAATGTCGGCCACCTCTGGGGTTTGAATTAAGCCACCCACGCCAACTACATCTGTTGGAATTCCTAACTCATTAATTGCAGTTTGAATAGCAGCTATTTGCGATCGATTTCTAACTAATACTGCAAAGGTTGATCTTTTATCAGCTGGCAGTTCTTCACGTTTTTTATCAAACCAGTACTTTGAAAAATAGCTAGCAATCTCCTTTCCTTCTTGAATCTGCGTCTCATATATCCCACAAATAACCTCACCGGTTTGAGCATTAGGACGTGCCTTTAATTTTGCAATTTTGCTGGTTAGTGAAATCTGATCAATCACTACATTGGCTAGATCCAAAATTGAGTGATCATTTCGCCAAGTAGTAAGTAGCTCATACCTAGTTGCTTTGCTATTAAATGATTGTGAAAAGGTATCTAAGGTCTCTGAGCTAGCACTGCGCCAGCCATAGATTGCCTGATTTGGATCTCCAACTGCAGTAACTGGGTGGTTATCACCAAATAAATTAGATAGAAATTGGATCTGATTAAAAGAAGTGTCTTGATACTCATCTAACAAAACAACCTTGTATTTATCTCTTTCAACCTTTGCAATATCATCGCCATAATTTGATTTACTCTCTTTGACTAATCTTGCCGCAATAGACATGTGGTCATTAAATGTGAGCAAGCCATTATCTTTTCGCCGCTGATCAAATGCTGCCACAATCGGCAAAATTGCCAACCGTTGCATCAACTCCTCTTTAAACTCAATTATCGGATTAGTTTGCTTATCAGTAAATTGTGAAATATCAGATAGTAGCTTTTGGGTGTATTCAGTAATCTCTTCAGCAGTTTTATCATTTTCAGCAAGTTGTGTAGATAAATCCATCACCTCTTTGATTACAGAATTTGGTGAGCCATTAATTGGTAGATCATTTCCGGCAAATCTTGCAACCTCTTGTGATGCAAGTTGCCAAGCAGCCGCCTCACCAATTGGATCTACCTCAGCATCTATGCCAATTCGGATTGCATGTTCGGCTAATACCCGACCAGCGTAGGAGTGGTAGGTGGAAACAGTTAAGCCAGATTCATCTAGATGATCTGGTAGTAATTTTGCACTTTTTAATTGGCGTAGTCTGAGTTTGATTCGCTTGGATAACTCACCTGCAGCTTTGCGAGTGAAGGTAAGGCCAAGTAATTGATCTGGTGTAATTATTGAGTTTGCAACCAGATACAAAACGCGTTGGCTCATCGTCTCAGTTTTTCCAGAGCCAGCACCTGCAACTACTACCGCCGGGGCAAGTGGTGATTGAATGATTGGTATCTGCTCATCCGTTGGCATCTTAAACTGCGAATCAACTGATTGAATTTTCTTTGCAATATCAATCGCTGAGTATTTAATAATCATGGCGTGATCACCGATCTGCCATTAGGTTGAATTGGACAGGAGGATTTAACTGCGCAACTTCGGCAACGATCATTAATAGTGGCGATAAATGAGCTCTTACTCATTTCGAGGGCAATCTGTGAAATCTGTTCGCTAACCTCTTTGGCATCAACCTTTGCTTGTACTCGCTCCTGCACACTTTTAACCTTGTGATCTCCTACGTAAATTAATTGCGCTCCATCCACCTCTTGATGATCTAACTTGTTTTTAAATCCATCATTTACTACCGCTAATTGATAACTTTGCAACTGCTTATTGGTGCGAGCATCCTCTTTAGATATTGCAGTGGCGCCAGTCTTTAAATCCACGATGTAATACTTATTATCTGCGGTTAATTCAATGCGATCTATTGCACCAGAAACTATTGCTTTTCCTAGTTTGAACTCAAATTTCTCCTCAACCGCCACTAGTGTGTTTTTGTTTTCAAGATTCCAACCATAAAACTTCTTTAGCATCAGTGATGCCCGGCGATACTCATAATCTTTAATCCAACCTTGATTCATATCAATTAAACTCCACGCGCCTTTCAACTTAGATTCAAGTTGATCAAGTGATAAAGAGGGATCATCTTTTAATTGCGCCGCAATTACGTGGATTGCACTTCCTAAAACCTGAGCGGTTGAATCAGCATCTCGGCCCCCTGATTGCTCCAGCATCCACTTAAGCCCGCACTCAGTAAAGGATTCAAGTGAGCTAGGAGAAATCCGAAGCACCTCTTGATCGGTGATCACCGGTGAAGTGGTTGAGGGTGGTGTGATGCCAACCCAATTTCTTGGCTCTGCTGCCTTTACGCCATTACTTGCCAAGGTTTTAAGTGCGCGGGATACAAACTCCACCTGCTCACCAGTTGCATCCTTGGCCATTCTTCTTAGCTCTGCAACCAATGCTGGTTGAGTAATAGCTCGTTGTCTACTTGAAATCTTTATCTCATCTGGTGCTAATTTTTCAAAGTACCTCGATGGTTGATTATCCTCTTGTGAGACTGCGGTAATAATTAATTTCTCAGTTGCCCGAGATAAGGCAACATTTAATAATCTTTGTTCATCAGCTACTAATCCAGCAGCAGATATTGCATCTAATTGTTGGGCGTTACTAATTCCGTGACGAAAAATCTCCACTAATCGCTCACTACCTAGCAGTGAGCCACGCTGTCTTAGATTGGGCCAACTGCCCTCCTGCATTCCGGCAGCTGCTACATACCGCCACTGCAAACCTTTAGCTGAGTGCACAGTCATTATCGATACCGCTTCACCTTTTTGCGCAGTGGCAGTGATGCTATCTGACAATATTTTCTCACCCAGTAACTGGTCAATAAACAAAGCTGCGCCGCCACCAAGAAGGCGCTGACTAAACCTTCTTGCCACTTCAAATAGGGTAATGACTGCATCTAAGTTTTGATCAGCCACCGCCCCCGCTCTGCCGCCATCAATTGCTTGCTGTTGCCAATAAGTTTGGATCAGCTCACCCTCATAATTTTTTGCATTACTCCAAATGCTCCAAAGCAAATCTGAGATATCTTTTGATTTTGCATAATCTTTTTTAACTTCCTTGATTAAATCATTTATCCGCTTCAGTGGAGTTAATTGCTGCCATTCTAGATCTGGGGTAGAGGTGGTTAGGTGATCAAGGATTAACTGGGTTGAATTGTTTTGATTGCCCTCTTTTTGCTCCTTGGTTAGCGCAATTCGCATTGCACGCAGTGAGATTGCATCCGCCCCAGCAAACTCACCTCTTAATAACTCCTCAATCTGCTCCCAATTTGCTGGAGTTAATTTGAGCTGCCCTAAAACAATCTGTGCGATAGTAATAATTGGCTTTATTGCTGGGTTATCAGCGAGTGATAACGCCGCTGCATCTATCTCAACTGGAATTGAATTAACTGCAAATGCCCGCGCCAGCGCTGGGACCTGTGCGCCAGGTGATCTAAGAATGACCGCCATTGCAGACCAATTAATCCCATCCCTTAAATGCGCTGCCCTGAATTGATGAGCAATAAAATTTGCCTCATCACTAACACTTGCCAGCATTACAACATTTTTTTCCTTTATATTTCGATAAACAGTTGGCAGCGTTATTTTGTTTTTAATCCCAGAATCTTCAAGATCGGTAAGTAAATTCTCTGGATCAGCTCCCCGAAATCTGCCAACAGCAGAATCAGGATCTGCAAAAATAACTAGTTCATCACCACTTAACAGCTGTAGTAATTTGCGCTGCGCCTTATCTGATTCTTGAAACTCATCAACATAGATAACTTTAAATAATTTGCGATACTTTTCAAGCAATATTTGGTTACTTTCAAGTTTTTCAACTGCTTCAATCACAATTTCACTAGGGTCAATGCGGATTATTGAATTTGATGGGGTGAGATCTTTAAGCGCTGAGACCGCTTTATATCTTCGCCAGAAATCACAAATAGCTGGCCAGTATTTTTGTTGATGCTTTTTACTAGCAGCTAATAACTCATCCGGTGAACTACCTCGCTCAGTTGCTCGGTTTATAAACTCCCGTAGCTCTTTAGCAAATCCTCTGGTGGCAAGTGCTGGGATTAACTCCTTTGGCCAAGATGTTTTACTTAGATCCTTAATATCTTGTGCAAGTAGCTCTCTTATTTGGGCATCTTGTTCGGCGCCAGAGAGCAGTACATACTTTTTGTTTTCACCCGCGCTTATATTAATTGGATCATTTAAGATCATAAATGCCAGTGAGTGAAATGTTCTAGCGATCGGCTCATTGACAGTATGTGCTTTAGGATTTGCAGCTGCAATCTGATCACGTAATTTGCTCGCACTGCTGCGGCCATATGTAATAGCCAAGATTGAGTTTGGATCTTCCCCGTTGCTAATTCGATTTGTGATTGCAGAAATTAAGGTTGAAGTTTTTCCACTTCCCCCCTTACCCAGCACCAATAACTTTGTGCTGCGATGATTTACTACCGCTTTTTGCTGCTCATTTAAATCATCCGCTGCGATCGCATCACTTTTATAGGCAGTGCGAATCAACTTAATTTCTGGGGTATTTTTAGGGCTCACCACGTACTTAATTTAACTAGCCAACACCGACAATCCATCGCCAGCCTCACCCATTACAGCTTAAGAGTTCTCGTTTGTTCGCTTTGCTTTAGAGGTATTTCTTGCCCGAGTTGAGCCATCTAAAGTGACCTTTCGAATTCGAACCACCGCAGGGGTTACCTCAACACACTCATCCTCTCGGCAAAACTCCAAAGCACCTTCCATATTTAATTTCTTTGCTGGAATTAATCGCTCGGTTTCATCGGTGCCAGATGCTCGCATATTTGTTAACTTCTTCTCCCGTACACAGTTAACATCTAAATCCTCATTACGAGAGTTCTCACCAATCACCATGCCTTCATAAACTTCATCCCCTGGCTCCACAAATATCGCACCACGATCTTGGGTGCCATAGAGTGCGTAACTTGTTACTACTCCCATTCGATCTGAAACTAATGAACCAGTTGCGCGAGTGCGCAGCTCACCATGCCACGCCTCATAACCATCAAATACATGGTGAAGTAATCCAGTTCCTCTGGTCTCAGTTAAAAACTCAGTTCTAAAACCGATTAAGCCACGGGAGGGAACTCGGTAATCAAGACGGATCCAACTAGTGCCATGGTTAACCATCTGCTCCATTCGTCCCTTGCGAAGCGCCATTAATTGGGTAATTACACCTAAGTACTCCTCTGGTGCGTCAATTGATAACCGCTCCATTGGCTCATGCACCTTGCCATCAATAATTTTGGTAACAACCTGCGGCTTACCAACAGTTAACTCAAATCCTTCGCGCTTCATTATCTCAACTAGCACTGCAAGCTGTAGCTCACCTCGTCCCTGCACCTCCCAAGTGTCAGGACGTTCAGTATTTAAAACTCGAAGTGAAACATTTCCTACCAACTCAGAATCTAATCGACCTTTCACCTGACGTGCGGTTAATTTATTTCCACTCTTGCCAGCCAAAGGTGAGGTATTAATACCAATAGTCATCGAAATACTTGGCTCATCCACAATAATTAATGGCAACGCATGTGGGTTTTCTAAATCAGCAAGTGTTTCACCCAAAGTGATGGATTCAATTCCAGCCACCGCAATAATGTCGCCTGGGTGAGCCTCATCTGCTGGCACTCGCTCAAGTGCTTCAGTCATTAATAACTCAGATACTTTTACGCGCTGCGTGCTGCCATCAGTTTTAATCCAGGTAACTGATTGGCCTTTTTTAATAACACCCTCACGTACTCGACAAAGGGCAAGCCTGCCTAAGAAAGGAGATGAATCTAGGTTGGTTACATGTGCTTGCAGCGGTGCACCTTCATGGTACTGCGGTGCTGGAATTGCAGAAAATATCGTGTCAAATAAAACATCTAAGTTTTCTTCTTTTGGCATGCCACCATCTGCGCACCGTTCAAGTGAGGCTCGGCCAGCTCTAGCTGATGCGTAGACAATTGGAAACTCAATTTGATCCTCATTGGCATCTAAATCTAAAAATAATGCATAAGCCTCATCAACTACCGCTGCAATTCTTGAATCTGGGCGATCTACTTTATTAATTACTAATATGACTGGCAGATTTTTTTGTAATGCTTTTCTTAAAACAAATCGAGTTTGTGGCAAAGGACCTTCGGAGGCATCAACTAATAAAATAACGCCATCAACCATCTCTAATCCGCGCTCCACCTCGCCACCAAAATCTGCGTGCCCTGGGGTGTCGATGATATTTACAATGGTATTTCCACGTTTGACCGCAGTATTTTTTGCCAAAATAGTAATTCCTTTTTCCCGCTCTAAATCCATGGAATCCATCATTCGCTCTTGGCCTTCACCTTGTTTTTTATGAGCCGCAAACGCCCCAGATTGCCAAAGCATGGCATCAACCAAAGTTGTCTTGCCATGATCAACGTGCGCAATAATTGCTACGTTTCTAAGATTCTCCCGTTTTTTAACTGGCAGATCTTTTAAGTGTGCTTGTTTTTTAGACATTAAACCTAAACTCCACTACATCACCATCTGCCATCACGTAATCCTTACCCTCCATGCGCACTTTGCCATTGGCGCGGGCTTGCACCATTGATCCAGCAGTAACTAATTCATCAAAGGCAATAATCTCTGCCTTAATAAATCCTTTTTGAAAATCGGTGTGAATCACACCAGCAGCAGCTGGAGCGGTATCACCTTTATGAATCGTCCACGCTCTGGTCTCTTTCGGACCTGCGGTTAGATATGTCTGTAATCCTAATGTATTAAATCCAACTCTTGCTAATGTGGTTAATCCTGGCTCGGTTAATCCAATTGATTTAAGCAATTCCAGCGCATCCACCTCATCTAAATCAGCTAATTCAGCCTCAGTTTTTGCATCCAGAAATATCGCCTCAGCTGGTAGGACCAACGCCGCTAATTCAGAACGTAATTGAGTATCACCTAATTCAGCTGCATCCACATTAAATACATACAAAAATGGCTTGGCGGTGAGCAGTTGCAGCTCTTTTATTGCATCAATATCCACCTTGCTGCCGCGCAGAAGTTGGCCTTGATTTAATATTTCTGAAGCTGACTTCGCAGCTGCCAAAACTGGCACCTTCTCCTTGATCGTGCGCACCTCTTTTTCAAGACGTGGGATCGCCTTTTCTAAAGTTTGTAGATCTGCTAAACAAAGTTCAGTATTAATTGTCTCCATATCTTTTTTAGGATCAACATTGCCATCAACATGGACTACATCCCCATCTTTAAAAACTCTAATTACTTGGCAAATCGCATCTGACTCTCTGATATTTGCTAAAAACTTATTTCCAAGCCCCGCGCCCTCTGAGGCACCCTTAACAATTCCGGCGATATCAACAAAGGAGACAGCAGCTGGCAAGATTTTTTCGGAGGAAAATATTGTGGCCAACACTGCCAGCCTTGGATCTGGCACACCCACCACACCAACATTGGGTTCAATAGTGGCAAAGGGGTAGTTGGCAGCTAGGACATTATTTTTAGTCAGCGCATTAAACAGGGTGGATTTACCCACATTTGGCAGACCGACGATTCCGATTGAAAGGCTCACGAGGGGTTAAGCCTACGCAAGATTGTCAGTACTTCCTGCCACTATAACCCCATGCCCGCCTCGATCATCTCACTGCTTATCGGCCTAGCAGCCGGAGTAGCAATTGGATACCTATTTAATGCGGTAAGAAATAAAAACAAAGGGGGTGATACCACCCTGCTGGATGATTATAAAAAGCAGCTAACGGATGAGCGAAGCAAAACCGAGAACTCAATTAAGTTAACCGCTGAGTTAAATGCAATGAAGTCAACAGTTGAAAAACTATCCAACCAATCAGTTGAGGCTAATCGGATTAGAACCCAAGCTGAAGCAAAACTTGAGACCACAATTAATGAGATGAGACGGGCAAGTGAGTCAATATTTGATGAAACTAAAAAAATTGCAGGTGCACTCTCTAACAGTCAGTCTCGTGGAAAATTTGGTGAGGCGCAATTAGAGTTACTTTTGCAATCAGCCGGGTTACGTGAAGGTCATGAGTACAGCCGGCAAAAATCCACCACCGATGCTGATTCAGCAGGAATTCCAGATATCACCGTAAAAATGCCAGGGGGCAGCGCCATATTTATTGATTCAAAATTTCCTTTTGATCGATTTCTAGATGCCTTTGGTACTGAGATAGAAAATGAACGCAATGATTTTTTAGCCCAGCACACAAAAGATCTTCTCAAACATGTGGAGGCTTTAGCCAAGCGTGGTTATCACAAATCTGCTGGATCACCTGATTTTGTGGTTTTATTTGTGCCATTTGAAACTTTATTAGCCGAAGCTTTACGAGTTGACCCGGCATTTTTAGAAAAAGCATTTAAAGTAAATGTCACCGTCGCTACCCCAACCTCAATGATGGCCTTACTGCGCACCATTGGTTATATATTTACCAGAAATAAATTAGCTGATAACGCCGATGAGATTCAAAAGGTGGCAAATACCTTCCTTAAAAATATTACCTTGCTGCATGGAAAGATTGTGGCGGTGGGTAAGGCAATCTCATCAACTGCAAAGGCGTATGAGGATTTAATTCCTACCGCTGAAAAAACTGTATTAAATCCAGCAAGGCGCATTCATAACCTAGGAGTTGCTGGTGATAAAGAAAAATTAGCAATTGAGTACCCAGATTCACCCGGTGATGTAAGGGAGTTGAAGGCGATCTCTGCCGATGATGATTTTATTGAGGTAGAAGAAATTGAAGGTGGCAAAGATGAGTAATTTACCGATTAGCTCACCAATTAAAGGGCCGGGCTTAACTAAGCCAGGGGTAGTAGTTTTACAGTTTTTGATAATCTTTTTATTTGCTGCGATTGAATTAATTTTTCGCTCATCCTTTGGAATTATTACCTGCCTTGCAATCTGGATTGCATTCTTTGGTGGTATTTACTTGGGCCGTACTGGCACCTCCTATGTAACTGCAGTTGCCCCACCAGTTTCACTACTGCTTACCTGTCTTATCTTGCTGCCAACTATTGGCGGCTCATCCTTTGCGCCAACTAAGTTGCTAATTGATCTAGTAACCGCCCTAGCGGCAGTCTCCTTTTATCTACTCACCGGTGCTGGGATAACTTGGTTCATCTGGTTTAAAAAGGAGCGTAACCAAGGTAATCAATCACTTTCCGGCAGCTTTTAATTCCTTTCGCAGCTCCACCGGCAGTGAAAAAAGTAAGTGCTCCTCAGTTGCAGTAATTATCTGCACATCAGCAAATCCACGCTTTGCCAGCCAATCAAGTAAATCCTTAACCAATATCTCCGGTACTGATGCCCCACTTGAAACCCCAACTGTTGTGACACCGCTTAGCCATTCCTCTTTGGCCTCAGCAGCAAAGTCAACTAAGTAAGCAGCTTTCGCGCCGTACTCAAGTGAGACCTCAACTAAGCGCACTGAGTTAGATGAGTTTTTCGAGCCAACAATTAAAACTAGATCTGCCTTTGGTGCAATCTCTTTGATCGCAACCTGGCGGTTCTGGGTGGCGTAGCAAATATCATCACTCGGTGGGTCAATTAGATTTGGAAAACGTTTCCGAAGCTCAGCAACTGTGGCCAAGGTTTCATCCACACTTAAAGTAGTTTGTGATAACCAGGCTACTTTATTCTCATCTCGCACCTTTATATTTTTAATACTCTCAATACCATCTACTAATTGAATGTGTTGTGGTGCTTCCCCGGCAGTGCCATCAACCTCTTCGTGGCCTTCGTGGCCAATTAATAAAATATCGTAATCATCGGCGGCAAATCTCTTTGCTTCATTATGGACCTTAGTTACCAATGGACAGGTGGCATCAATAGTTTTTAGATTTCGCTCCGCTGCACTTTGATGAACCGCTGGTGAAACACCGTGGGCGGAGAAAACAACTATCGCACCCTCTGGCACCTCATCAGTTTCATCAACAAATATTGCGCCCCGCTCCTCTAAGGTTTGCACCACATATTTATTGTGCACAATTTGCTTTCGCACATAAACCGGTTTTCCATAAAGATCTAAAGCTTTTTCAACAGTAACCACAGCACGATCTACACCTGCGCAGTAGCCACGGGGGGCGGCAAGTAGTACCTGCTTTTTACCGGCTGTGCTCATGGGCTTATCCTAATTGATCATAGAAAGTGGGTAGATTTACCCCTATGCCACCAGAGTTTACCTACCAAGATCTACTGCCAATTGGTGAGGACAAAACCGAGTATCGGTTAATTTCCAAAGCCGGGGTAAGCAGCTTCACTGCAGATGGCCGAGGATTCTTAAAGATTTCAAAGGATGCAATCAGTGAATTAACCCAGGTTGCGATGCATGATATTTCACATTATCTGCGCCGTGAACATCTTGCGCAGTTATCTGATATTTTAAAAGATCCAGAGAGCTCACCAAATGATCGATTTGTAGCAACTGATCTTTTAAAAAACGCCAATATCTCAGCTGGTGGCATCTTGCCGATGTGCCAAGACACTGGAACTGCAATTGTGATGGGTAAAAAAGGGCAGCAGGTATTAACGGAAGAAAAAGATGAAATCTCAATCTCCAGAGGCGTTTATGAGGCTTTCACTAAATTAAATCTTCGCTACTCCCAATTAGCACCGGTTACTACCTGGGAGGAGAAAAACACTGGAAATAATTTGCCAGCCCAAATCGAGATCTACTCTGATACTGATCATCCAGATGAGTACAACTTCTTATTTATTGCCAAAGGTGGCGGCAGTGCTAATAAATCTTTTTTATATCAAGAAACTAAGGCGGTATTAAACCCCACCTCATTTATGAGTTGGCTAGAGGAAAAACTTCGATCCCTGGGCACCTCCGCCTGTCCGCCTTATCATCTAGTAGTAGTAATTGGTGGCACAAGTGCTGAGTACACGGTTAAGGCAGCAAAGCTTGCTAGTACTAAATATTTAGATTCCCTGCCCACAAAAGGAGATGCTAAAACTGGCCATGGTTTTAGGGATTTAGATTTAGAAAAAGAAATATTAAAATTAACTCAAAGCATTGGCATCGGCGCCCAATTTGGTGGCAAGTACTTTTGTCATGATGTGCGCGTTGTCAGGTTGCCCCGTCATGGTGCCTCCTTGCCAATTGCAATTGCAGTTTCATGCTCTGCAGATCGCCAGGTGAAGGCGAAGATCACCAAAGATGGCATCTTTATTGAAAAGCTTGAGACCGATCCAGCTCATTTTTTGCCAACTGCAACCAGTGAAGATTTAGATGGCCCAGAGATAAATATTGATTTATCAGTGCCGATGGCTGATATTTTGGCTCAACTATCAAAGTATCCAGTTAAAACTAGGGTTAATTTGAGCGGCACATTAGTAGTTGCCAGAGATTTAGCCCATGCCAAATTAAAAGAGTTATTAGATGGTGGAAAACCACTTCCAGATTACTTTAAGAAGCACGCAGTTTATTACGCAGGCCCGGCCAAGACGCCTGCAGGTTATGCCTCCGGCTCCTTTGGTCCTACTACTGCTGGGCGAATGGATTCATATGTTGAACAGTTTCAAGCAGCGGGTGGTTCTTTAATTATGCTGGCAAAGGGAAACAGATCTGAGATGGTTTCAGCAGCTTGTAAAAAGTATGGCGGTTTTTACTTAGGATCAATTGGTGGTCCAGCAGCCAGACTTGCCCAGGATTGCATCAAAAAGGTTGAGCTTTTAGATTATGAAGAGTTGGGTATGGAGGCGATTTGGAAGATTGAGGTGGAAAACTTTCCAGCTTTTATAATTATTGATGATAAAGGAAATGATTTTTACGCCGAAACCCGAAAGCCATTAAATATTGGGAAAAAACCTAACTAGTTAAAATCCTCTAGTACCATCTTGATCTTTTAAACTTGCTCCACGCCTTACATGGTGTCTCATATCGCTCTTCAATATATTTAAGTCCCCAAGTAATTTGAGTTACTGGATTAGTTCGCCAGTCAGTAGCGATTATCTCCATCTTGGTTGCCGGAAGAGCCTGCGCAATGCCATGGGCGCCAGTTACTTTATTTCTTGCTTTGTAATTCCAATGACTCTCTTTAATCCATAATTGATCAAGGCAGGTGAACTCTTTTTCTGACCATTGATACTTCGCAGCAATGATCTCTTTGGCAACCTCTCTAGCGCCATCGGCTTGGCGGGCCAATTCAACCTTGCGAGCAGCCACTGAGATCAGGGCCATGGATGAGGCATCAACAGTTTTCACCGAATCTAACTCAAGTAGGGATGGGTTGGGGTCGATCTGCTCCTCCAGGGTGGCAGGGATGATCGCTTCAAGATTTGCTCCCGCCATTGGCAGGGTGACTGAAACCTGTAGGTTGCTAGTTGCATAAGCTGGCTCGGAAACAATCATGAAGAAGGCAAGGCAGGCAGCAGCGATCGACAGCCGGCGCACCTTCGGTGCGGGCGCAGCTATACCTTTCACCTTCATGATCACCCTTTCGTTACTGCCTTATCTGCTAATCAAGGCTCCTAGAACTGGTTCAGAGTGTCAGCCAGGGGTAGGAGGGGCAACTTTATAGAGGCGTGTGGCGCGATTATGTTTATATTCACAGGTAAAACGAATAAAGAAAGTGCAGGTCAGAAACGGTGAAGTCCGATTTATCCGAAATGTCGCAAGAGGGGTTTAAATCAACTGGTAAAGCTAATTGGCTCCTCTAGCAGCTCAGTTACCAGGGCAGCGATCTGAGATCGCTCACTTCGAGTCAAGGTGATATGGGCAAAAAGTGGATGCCCTTTTAGGGACTCAATCACCGCAACCACCCCATCATGGCGGCCCACCCGCAGATTATCCCGTTGGGCGATGTCATGGGTTAAGACCACCCTGGATCCTTGGCCAATTCGGGAGAGCACCGTCAACAAAACCCCTCGCTCTAGGGATTGGGCCTCATCAACAATTACAAAGGAGTCATGCAAAGAACGGCCGCGGATATGGGTAAGGGGTAGGACCTCAATTAACCCTCGCTCCACCACCTCATCAATTACCTGCTGACTTACCAACGCCCCCAAAGTATCAAAGACTGCTTGGGCCCAGGGCGACATCTTTTCATTCTCAGTCCCAGGAAGGTAGCCAAGCTCTTGGCCACCAACTGCGTAAAGCGGGCGGAAGATAACTACCTTTTTATGTAAACGCTTTTCTAGCACCGCCTCTAGCCCAGCTGATAATGCCAAGGCACTTTTTCCAGTTCCAGCCCGGCCACCTAAGGAGATGATTCCGATTTCATTATCTAACAAAATATCTAACGCCACTCGTTGTTCGGCGCTTCTACCATGTAAACCAAATGCTGCCCGATCACCTCTTACCAATTGCAAATGTTTATCCGGTGTGAC
>Ga0209444_10000275_pt1 | contig 28154 bp, 24 predicted proteins | sample LauGreFaBDMM15DN_2_FD_188215 | JGI IMG/M metagenome (GOLD analysis project Ga0209444, IMG submission 188215) | Freshwater lake microbial communities from Lake Michigan, USA - Fa13.BD.MM15.DN (SPAdes) (version 2) | ecosystem: Environmental > Aquatic > Freshwater > Lake | place: Lake Michigan... | reverse complement strand
GAACAAAGCGCATCGATCAGGCTGAGAATGCCCTGGTAGCCGAAATTGAGCAAAATGGCATCTTCCTTCATTTCAAAAGCAGCCAGCTGCCTTTCAAGTTCTTCATGATGGTTGGTGTTTCCGCTCATCATCCTGGCTCCCATGGGAGTTGCCAGCCCATACTCGGCAGCCGCATCAGCATCGGTCTTCCGAATGACGGGGTGGTTGGCAAGTCCAAGGTAGTTGTTCAGGCTCCAGACAATTTTTTCTTTACCCCTGAAGTTCATCCTGCTTCCAATTTCACCTTCCAATTTTGGGAAGGCAAAATAGCCATGTGCTCTTTCCCGGTGCTGCCCAAGCGGACCAGCGTTCTTGATCAGCCTTTCGAAAATATCTGCCATATGCGTAGGAGTTTTGATTGTAGGTTATTGCAAAGATAAAAATTTTAAAAATAACATTACCCAACAGTATGTTTATAAAATCAGGAAATCCAAGCATTGCATTCCCATACCTTTGTCAAGCTAAAAACATAATCGATCATGAGAAATAAATTTGTGGCAATCATAGCGTTGTTGGTCATTTGCAGCAACAGCATGGCCCAGAAATCAGGCGTCAGCGCCAAACCCAAACTGGTTGTTGGTGTGATGGTGGACCAAATGCGGTGGGAATACCTGTACAGATTTCAGCACAGGTATGGTCAAAATGGATTGAAAAGGGTATTGCGGGAAGGATTTTCCTGTGAAAATGCACAGATTCCCTATGCCCAGACCGTTACTGCTGCCGGTCATGCATGCGTTTACACTGGATCTGTTCCTGCCATCAATGGCATCATGGGCAATGAGTGGTATGACAGGTCTTTGAAAAGGGATGTTTATTGTGTGGAGGATGATGCTGTTAAAATTGTTGGCGGAACCGGAAAGGGAGAACCCATGTCTCCTAAAAACCTGATCTCCACTACCATTACGGATGAACTGGAGTTGGCTACCAATTTCAGGTCTAAAATAATTGGAGTGGCCATCAAGGACCGGGGAAGCATTTTGACCGCTGGTCATGCCGCTGACGGGGCTTATTGGTATGATCCAAGTTCCGGGAATTTTGTTTCGAGCACCTGGTACATGAAAGAAATTTCGCCCTGGGCAGCCGCTTTTAACCAAAGAAAGCTCATTGATTCATTCTATAGGTTCAACTGGCACCTCAGTCATCCCATTGAAACCTATACACAGAGTGATGTGAACAATCCATCTTATACCAACAATCCATTCCCCCGAAAACTGGAATCGAATATTGGCAAGAATTATGGAGCAATTTCTTCTACTCCATGGGGAAATACACTTACCCTTGAATTCTCAAAAGCAGCTGTGGAAGCAGAGGCAATGGGGATGGACAGCATCACTGATTTCCTGGCCATCAGCCTTTCTTCTCCAGACTATATCGGGCATGCTTTCGGCCCTAATGCAGTAGAGGTGGAAGACAATTATATCAAGCTTGACAGGGAATTTGAATTGTTTTTCAATTACCTGGATAAGAAAGTGGGGAAAGGCAATTATCTGTTTTTTCTAACCGCAGACCACGCGGTAGCCCATGTTCCTGCATTTCTTCAACAACACCAGATACCCGCAAAAACGATGCGATCAAGCAAAAAAGCAGAGGAGGCAACCATGAAGAAGTTTGGTTTGAAAAAACTGGTGGAAGCATCTGCAAACTATCAACTGTACTTGAACAGAAAATCGATTGATTCTGCTGGCCTTGATTTCGGGGTTGTCAAATCAGACCTGATAGCTGAATTGAACAAAGAAGAAGACGTATTGCTGGCTTTTGACAATGCATCCATCAATGCGGTCAATCTTCCTGCAGAATACAAAGAAATGTTCATCAAAGGCTTTAACCATAAGCTCGCGGGTGATATTCAAGTGGTGTACAAGCCTGGTTATTTTTTCAGCAATTCCAATGCTGGCACAACCCATGGATCCATGTATCCTTATGATTCCCACATTCCTTTGCTCTGGATGGGTTGGGGTGTGAAACAGGGGCTTACACACAGAAAGGTGTACATGAGTGATATTGCTGCAACCCTCGGCGCCATATTGAAAATTCAAGTGCCAAGTGGCAATGTTGGCAGCGCTATACAAGAACTGATCAAATAACAAAAGCAGCATACCATGCAACAATATTTGGACCTGGTAAGGCATATCATCGAAAAAGGGACAGACAAAACGGATCGGACAGGGACAGGCACCCGAAGCATTTTCGGCTACCAAATGCGGTTCAACCTGCAGGATGGATTTCCGATGGTAACAACCAAAAAGCTGCACCTCAGGAGCATCATCCATGAATTGCTTTGGTTCCTTAAAGGGGAGACGAACATCAAGTACCTCAAGGACAATGGTGTTCGCATCTGGGATGAGTGGGCCAACGAAGCGGGTGAGTTAGGCCCTGTATATGGCAAGCAGTGGCGCTCCTGGTCTGGTGCTGATGGTAAGGCCTATGATCAGATTACTGACCTGATCACACAGATCAAGAAAACTCCAGACAGCAGAAGGTTGATCGTCAGCGCCTGGAATGTGGCTGAATTGCCCCAAATGGCGTTGATGCCCTGTCATACGATATTTCAATTTTATGTTGCAGATGGAAAACTTTCCTGTCAGCTGTACCAGCGCTCTGCAGATGTATTCCTTGGCGTTCCTTTCAACATTGCTTCTTATGCGTTGTTGACCTTGATGGTGGCGCAGGTTTGCGGCCTTCAGCCTGGGGATTTTGTGCACAGCTTTGGCGATGTGCATCTCTACAACAATCATGTTGAGCAGGCACACCTTCAGTTGTCAAGAGATCCACACCCATTGCCCGTCATGAAAATCAATCCTGAAGCAAAGGATATTTTTGGATTCAAGTTTGAAGATTTTACCCTGGAGGGATACCAGTCTCATCCTGGTATCAAAGCGCCAGTGGCCGTATAATTTAATTTAATTTACTTGTCATGATTATATCATTGGTTGTTGCCGCTTCAGAAAATAATGCCATAGGCCTTGACAATGCACTGCTTTGGAAACTTCCCAATGACATGAAGTTTTTCAAGAACCTTACATGGGCAATGCCCATCATCATGGGAAGAAAAACCTTTGGATCAATGGGCTCCAAGCCATTGCCAGGAAGGTTCAATATTGTGATCAGCAGGAACCCCGATGCGCTTCCAAGCATGGAAAATGTATGGCCTGCCAATAGCCTTCAACAAGCCCTTGCACTGGCCCAATCATCTGACTGTCGGGAAGCATTTGTCATTGGTGGGGGAGATATTTACAAACAGTGCATCGCAATGGCTGATCGTATTTACATGACAAGGGTGCATGCCAGCTATCCAGACGCAGATACATTTTTTCCGCTCATAGATGAAGCCTTGTTCAGGATTGAAAATGCAGTTGAGATGCCTGCTGATGAAAAGCATGCCCAGTCCTATCGTTTTGAGACCTGGCAGAGGGTTGACAATGCAACGCCATAAATCAGGTCATGTACAACAACTTTCAACTTGCATGGAAATTCCTGGTTTACCTGTTGACCTCATCCAATGGAAAAGGGCATGGGGTTCATTCGCCATTTGTTTTTGATTTTATTGTTCACGTATTGAGGGGCAAGCAGGTGAATGTGCAAGGCTTTAGTCAAATTGAATCCAAACGAAAGGAACTTGAACATTCAAATCTGCTTTTGGACGTGCTAGACTTGGGGGCAGGTTCCAACAAGGGTAAAAAAAATCAACGGACTGTTTCTTCTATTGCAAAACGAGCTGCCAAACCTTCCAGGTTTGCAAGGCTTTTTTACCGCATCATCCGTTATTATCAAATTGACTCGGTCCTCGAGCTGGGCACCTCGCTTGGACTCACGACCAGGTATTTGTCTGTTGCCGAACCCCGGCATGGCGTCATTTCGATTGAGGGAGCTCCTGCAATTGCCGGGTTCACATCAAAAAGCCTTGATGATGAGGGCATTCGCAATACAACCATCCTTACCGGAGATTTCAAAGACCTTCTCCCTGGAGCACTGGCATCCATGAAAGGGAGTAAGTTGGTATTTTTTGATGGCAACCACCAGTATCAGCCTACCCTTGATTATTTCCAAGCAGCACTTGCTGTAAAATCTGAAGCAGATATCCACATTTTCGATGACATCCATTGGAGCAATGACATGGAAAAAGCCTGGGCAGAAATTAGAAATAATGAAAAAGTAAGCTGTACCATTGATTTGTTTTTTATTGGCATCGTATTTTTTCGAAAAGAATTCAAGGAAAAGCTTGATTTTTCCATACGTTTTTAATCCTGCGAAAACTACTGCATTGTAAATTTGATTAACTTTGCAACCTCAAACAATCCCCATGATCGTTGGTGTTTTAAAAGAAGCTGCCCCCGAAACAAGGGTCTCCCTTATTGCAGAAGGCGCGGCACAATTGGTTAAAAAAAATATTTCAGTTTGGATAGAAAGTGGAGCTGGCATGAATGCCTACTGTTCTGACGATGATTACCGTGCTGTCGGTGCAGAAATCAAATCTGCTGCTGAGATTGCAGCCGGCGCAGATGTGGTCTTGTCAATTCATGCGCCTTCCATTGAGGTCAGGAATGGCCTTGTTTTGATTGGCATGTACCAAGCCAGGTTTCAGACGGATCGCATCAAACATTGGAATGACAAGGGTGCCGTAGTGTACAGCATGGAATTGTTGCCCAGAACGACAAGGGCACAAAGCATGGATATTCTTTCCAGTCAGGCAAACATTGCTGGATACAAGGCGGTGCTCACCGCCGCCAATGCCTACGGACGGTATTTCCCCATGTTCATGACAGCTGCTGGCAGCGTTGCACCGGCTAAAATGCTGATCCTGGGTGCTGGTGTGGCGGGTCTTCAGGCCATTGCCACCGCGAAAAGATTGGGTGCAGTAGTTGAGGTATTTGACACCAGGCCCGCAGTTAAAGAAGAGGTGCAAAGCCTTGGTGGAAAGTTCATTGAAGTGCCAGGAGCAGCCGATGCATCAACAGCAGGTGGTTACGCAGTGGAACAATCTGAAGAATACAAACAGAACCAGCAGGCAAAGATTGCTGAAAGTGTTGCCAAAGCAGATATCATCATTACTACCGCCCAAATACCAGGAAGAAAGGCACCCATCCTCATCACCGAGGAAATGCTGAACGCCATGCGAAGGGGCAGTGTTATCATTGACCTTGCTGCATCCACAGGCGGCAATACCCCAATGACCAAAGACCGCGAAACAGTCCATTACAACGGGCTGACCATCATTGGCGACAGCAATCTTCCTGCAACCATGCCATCAGATGCCAGCAAATTGTATGGAAAAAATATCCTGAACTTTCTTCAGTTGATCACCAGCAAGGAAGGCCAGCTGATCACCGATTCGCAAGACGAGCTGGTAAAAGGGGCAAGGGCCATCGCACAATAAAGAAAAAACAAAATCATATTCAACATGAATCAGATCTTGAACTGGATTGCCGCTCATCAGGAAATGGCCTATATCGTCATCCTGATGATTTTTGTAGGAATAGAAATCATCGGTAAAGTACCCAGTGTTTTGCATACGCCTTTGATGAGTGGCGCCAACGCGATCCATGGTGTAGTGATCATTGGTGCCATCATTGTGATGGGGCAGGCCGAAGAAGGGAATACCATAGCCTTGGTATTGGGGTTTGTAGCAGTAATTCTTGGAACACTGAATGTGGTTGGAGGATTTGTGGTGACAGACAGGATGCTTGAAATGTTTAAAAAGAAAAAATAATTTATCTCTAAATAGGATACCATGGAATTGAACTTGCTTGTGTTTTGCTATTTGTTGGGATCTGTAACATTTATTGTTGGATTGAAGATGCTTTCCAATCCTGTGTCTGCGCGGAATGGAAACCTTGTTGCCGCAGCTGGAATGTTTGTAGCCATCATCGGTACCATTTTTCTCTATGAGGATGAAGGGAAAAAATTAGGCAACTATGGCTGGATTTTTACTGCACTCGTGATAGGAACCATTGTTGGCACCCTGATGGCCAAGCGGATTAAAATGACGGCCATGCCTGAAATGGTAAGCCTTTTCAATGGAATGGGCGGAGCCTGTGCTGCACTTATCTCAGTGATAGAGTTCAGGCACCTGATCCATGGATATGATCCGGCTACTTATGCAAGTACAGGGTATTCATTTTTCTCAACTTTGGATGGAACGACAATGCTCATCATCTTTCTGGGATTGATCATCGGAACAGTTTCGTTTTCCGGGAGCATGATTGCCTGGGGAAAGTTGAATGGCAGGATCAAAGATTTCGCATTCAAAGGCCAACACATCATCAACCTGGTGATACTGGTGCTCAATATCGCCATTGCTGCTTTCATTATTATTGCAAGGCCAGAAGAAACACCTTTGTTCTTTTATGCCATCCTCCTGCTCTCCATACTCTACGGTGTGTTTTTTGTTTTACCCATTGGAGGTGCAGACATGCCAGTGGTCATTTCTCTGCTGAATTCTTTTACGGGTGTTGCCGCAGCCTGCGGAGGATTTTTATATGACAATAAAGTAATGCTCACTGGAGGAATTCTGGTAGGTGCTGCAGGAACCCTGTTGACCATGTTGATGTGCAAAGCGATGAACAGGTCTTTGAGCAATGTATTGATTGGCTCTTTTGGTGGAAGTACAGCGGCCTCTGGTGGTACAGGGCCTCAGGGTGGAACATACAAGGAAATTTCCCTCAGTGATGCTGCTGTGATCATGGGTTATGCCAACAAAGTAATGATTGTTCCAGGCTATGGACTTGCTGTAGCCCAGGCCCAGCATATCTGTCATGACCTGGAAAAGACATTGGAAGCAAAAGGTGTTGAAGTGAAATACGCGATTCATCCAGTTGCTGGAAGAATGCCAGGCCATATGAACGTATTGTTGGCAGAGGCTGATGTTAGTTATGAAAAACTGCTTGAAATGGAATTGGCCAACGAGGAGTTTAAATCAACTGATGTTGTCCTGATCTTGGGAGCCAATGATGTGGTCAACCCTGCTGCAAAATCTGATCCATCTTCACCCATATACGGCATGCCTATTTTGGAAGTTGAACAGGCCAAGCATGTAATTGTGAACAAACGAAGCATGAAGCCTGGGTATGCTGGCATTGAGAACCAGTTGTTTTTCCAACCCAAGACGTCTATGCTTTTCGGCGATGCAAAAAAGGCTTTGCAAGACCTTCTTGCAGAAGTGCGCAGCATCTAACTTTTAATACATCGATACCCAATTGAAATTCGCAACGCCTAAATCCAAACTGTCGGTACCCTTTTTTGCATTCAGCCCTCTCGAAAACGGAATGGCAGCATTGAATTCAACCATAAAGGCTGCGTCAGCCATTTTTAACTGATGTTCCTCAAAGAAGATTTTATCCAATCTTTGGAAGGCTGTGAAGGATTTCTTCGCGATGAAATGATGGCTGCGCACCAGGAAGCCATACCAATTTCTGTGCGGTTAAATTCCCAGAAGGCAACTGGGCCTGAAAACGTATTTCCCGTTGAGAACACAGGCGATAGGGTTCCTTGGTGCCCCAATGCATTTTACCTCAACAGCAGGCCCAGCTTTACCAGGGATCCTCTTTTTCACGCAGGTACTTATTATGTTCAGGAAGCATCGAGCATGTTCATCCATCATCTTATATCCAACGTTTTACAAGGCAAGACCGGATTGATGGCATTGGACCTCTGTGCCGCACCTGGTGGCAAGACTACTTTATTGTCTTCTATGCCTCATTTCCGGCTAGTGCTTGCCAACGAAATCATACAGACGCGCGTACCTGTTTTGCAGGAAAATACCATCAAATGGGGCGCAGGCCATGTTTTTGTTTCAAACAATGATCCAGTTGATTTTGAAAAAATGGGTGCCATGTTTGATCTGGTGCTGGTTGATGCTCCGTGCAGTGGGAGTGGACTGTTCAGAAAAGATGCAGCTGCAATGGATGAATGGAATCCAGGCCTGGTGGGCTTTTGCTCTGCCAGGCAAAAAAGGATTCTGGCCAGCGCCATGCATGCTGTTCTTGAAGGGGGATATCTGTTGTATTCCACTTGTTCTTACTCGAGAGAGGAAAACGAGGAGAACCTGGACCATATCATGGACTCAGGGCTTTTTGAATCCATTGCCGTTGATGTTCCTGCAGCGTGGAATGCAGTAGAAAGCCTTTCTAAAAATAAACGTGCAAAAGGGTATAGGTTTTATCCCAATAAGGTAAGGGGTGAAGGATTTTTTTGTGCCCTCTTCCAAAAAACTGGAACAAGTTATTCAAGGGGTCAACATGTTGCTGGCAAGCTTGAACTTGTAAAGCCTCCTTCTGTTTTGGAAGATTGGATTATTCCTTCTCCACATTTGCGGTTCTTTAAAAAGGAAAATGAGCTTTTTGCTGTAGATGAAATCAATCTTCCTGCACTGCTACAATTCAAAGATTCCTTGCGGTTAAGGAAATCTGGTTTGAGGTTGGGTTCAGAAATCAGGACTGATCTCATCCCTGACCATGAACTCTCCATGTCAAGTCTTCTGTCTGAACATGTGCCGGTTTTAGATCTTTCTTATGAGGAAGCCATTGCCTTTTTAAGAAAAGATACCATTGAAAAAGAGGGTTCTGGCAGAGGCTGGAGCCTCGCAAGATTCAAGGGAATAGGATTGGGTTGGGTGAAATTGGTTCAGGGCAGGGTAAAGAATCACTATCCTATGTCCTGGAGAATTTTGATGAGGGATTGAGAAATGTTAAAATTTTCTAATAATGCCCATTTCTGGAGAATCTAGCTTGCAATGCTGGAAAATATCAATTAATTTGTATTGTAACCAACGGGTATGAAGACTGTTCTGCTTTTATTTATTTTGCTGATTTCCTCATCTCTTATGGGGCAGCAACATAATTTTATTGTCCGAAATTCCGGAAACCAGCTATACCTGGAACACAAGGTAGCACCGAAGGAGAATTGGTACAGTGTTGGCCGCATTTACTTCATCAGTCCAAAAGAAATTGCTGCTTTCAACCAGCTTTCCTTAGACAAGGGTTTGGGCATTGGTCAGCTCTTGAAAATTCCGCTCAAGGATGAAAATTTCTCGCAATCAACTGTTATTGACAATGCAGAGGGAAAGGTGGTGCATGTGGTCCAAGCCAAAGAAGGATTGTATAAACTTGCCAACCTCTATAACGTAGACAAGGAATTGTTGAAAAAAATGAATGGACTCTCCTCTGATCAGATCAATGCCGGCACTAACCTGATCATTGGGTATTTGCTTGCAACACCAGCGTCCGTGGTTTCAATTGCACCGTCCAGTCCTGCAAAAACTGCACCTGAGACCCCTAAGCCTTTAAAAGTTGCTGAGAAAGAACCCGTTGTAGAAGAAAAAGCAAAAAAACCTGTTCCTCCTGCCGAAGCGGCTATCCCTGGCCCACAAAATTCGGCCAAAAGCATTCAAACTGTGGCTCCAGTAAAGGTTGAAGAAGAGAGCGTTAAGGGATCCAAACCAGTTGCTTCAAATCCAACACCAAACAACAATCAGGCCTTAAAACCTGAAAAAAATTATTTCTTTTCCTTGTTTGAGCAACAATCAAAGGAAGGAAAACAACAAAAGCTTGAAAATTCCGTTTATGGTGTTTTTAAGAGCACCAGTGGATGGCAGGATGGAAAGTATTATGTGTTGATCAACAATGTGGTTCCTGGCACCGTGGTAAAATTGGTCAGGAAGTCTTCGGACAAAGTGGTGTTTGCTAAAGTGCTTGGAGCGGTTCCTCCGGGTAAGGAAAGTGAAGGAATGTTATTGAGGATGAGCAATGCTGCCATCGCAGCACTTGGATTGGGGGATACGGGCAGTGATGTGGACCTGGTATGGTTTAATTAGACAACGTACACAATCAATATCATGTCAACAGAAAGAAAATTTCAGACCCCTCCGAGTCTTGCAGCTTATGCAGGGCCATGGGATAAGGATGCAGTAAAGCATCTTTTGCGAAGGACCATGTTTGGCGCAAAAAAAGATGATATCCTTTATTTTACTGGCTTAGGGATTAATGGATCCATCAACCAATTGCTGGATACAAGCCTGCCTTTGCCAGAACCTCCAGTAAAGGAATATGCCGTTGGCAATGCCATGGTGCCAGATACCATTATTGGCCCCGGTGAAACATGGGTGAACGATACCAACAACGATGGTACAATCGCCTCTTATAGAAGAGGCTCATTCAAAAAATGGTGGGTAGGCAACCTGATCAACCAAGACAGGACCATTAGGGAAAACATGTGCATTTTCTGGCACAATCATTTCTCAACGGAAACGAATGATGTCGGCAATGCCCAATATGTATACAAACACCACAATCTTATCAGGTCGAATGCGCTGGGCAATATCAAATCATTGGTAAGGGCCATGTCTATTGACCCTGCCATGTTGGTTTACCTGAATGGTCAGAACAACAACAAGTCAGCACCTGATGAAAATTATTCCCGTGAAATTCAAGAACTCTTTGTGATTGGAAAAGGAACCGGTGCTGATTTTACTGAACCTGATGTGAAGGAAGCGGCAAAGCTGCTCACTGGATGGAGAATCAATTCAACAAAAATGGAGTCCTACTTTGACCCCAACCGCCATGATACAACCAACAAGCAGTTTTCTTCTTTTTACGGCAATAAATTGATTGCAGGAAAAACCGGAGCAACTGCTGGGGATTTGGAGTTGAACGATTTCATCAATATGCTCTTTGCCAATGACGAGGCTGCACTTTTCCTGTGCAGGAAATTGTACATCTGGTTCATTTATTACAAGATCACACCAGAGGTAGAGGCTGGTATTATTGCGCCACTTGCCAAGCTCTTGAGGAACAATAATTATGAGGTTAAGCCAGTCATAAAAGCACTCCTGAGCAGTGATCATTTTTTTGATATGATGAATAGGGGTTGCCAAATCAAAAGCCCTGTTAACATGATGATTGGTTTGTTGCGGGAGTTTGAAGTGAAGTTTCCAACACCGGATATGTATACAACCAATTATGGACTTTGGAACCAGATGCTGAGTTATTTCACCAATTTACAGCAAAACCTGGGAGATCCACCAGATGTGAGTGGATGGAAAGCGTATTATCAAGAGCCGGGCTTTTATGAATATTGGATCAACACAGATACACTTCCCAAGCGGATTCAGTACCTCGATTCCCTTGTTACCAATGGTTATACCGTAAGTGGTTTCAAGGTGGTGGTTGATGGCTTGGCCTATGTTAAAAAGATGGCTGCACCCCGAGATCCCAACAAATTGATTGATGAATTGGCTGACCATGTTTTGGGTATTCCCATCTCCGCGCAGCACAAGGCACAACTGAAAAGGGATATTTTGTTGTCTGGCCAGTCTGATGACCTGTATTGGGCGACAGCTTGGGATTTGTATATCTCAACACCGTCCAACGCAGCCAATACAAAATACGTCACTACCGCAATCACCAATTTGATCAAATACATGGTTGATCTTCCTGAATATCAACTTTGTTAATCCGTATATCATGAACAGAAGAAAATTCCTCAATGGATACCTCCCTGCTGGTGTAATGATTCCTTCCTTTGTCAATGGCATGGGCTTTAAGGCATTCGAATCAGGGCATACTTTCCTGAACAATGTGCTACTTCCCGGAGGCGACAATGACAGGGTCTTTGTTGTTATCCAGTTGAATGGGGGCAATGATGGTTTGAATACCGTTATTCCACTTGATCAGTTCAGCAAGTACCAGAATGCACGCCAGAATATCTTTATTGAGGAATCAAAAGCGTTGCGGTTGAACGGCGTTGATAATATAGGATTGCATCCTGCCATGACCGGTTTACAACAGCTTTACAATGATGGGAAGTTGCATGTCGTACAGTCAGTGGGTTATCCGCAACCCAATTTTTCGCATTTCAGGGCCACTGATATCTGGATGAGTGGATCAGACAGCAGGCAGGTATTGAACACCGGTTGGCTTGGCCGCTTCCTGGATGAAATGTACCCTGGATTCCCTATTGGGTATCCCAACAGCACAATGACCGATCCCTTGGCCATCCAAATTGGTTCTGTTACTTCTTTGACACTGCAGGGAGCTGCACAACCGATGGGAATGAGCATTTCAAACCCCAGTTCTTTCTACAGTTTTGTCAACAACCAAATAGACCCTGCTCCCAATAGCTATGCAGGCAAGGAGCTGAGTTTTGTCAGGGAGATGTCCAAGCAAACCCAAAAATTTGGAGAGGTCATCAAGGTCGCCAATGCCAAAGTGACCACACAATCACCCTATCCAACCAGCAACTCCCTGGCTGATCAACTCAAAATTGTAGCCAGATTGATCAAAGGTGGATTGAAGACCAAGATTTACATGGTGAACTATGGTGGGTTTGATACACATGCCAACCAGACTGTTGCTGGAGATACTTCGATTGGTTCTCATGCAACATTGCTGGGAAACGTGAGCAATGCCATCAAGGCGTTCATGGATGATTTGAAATTTCAGGGTGTTGAAGAGCGCGTAGTTGGAATGACCTATTCAGAGTTTGGCCGACGGGTTCTCAGCAATGGATCCAGCGGTACAGACCATGGTGCTGCTGCTCCGTTATTTGTGTTTGGTGCAATGGTGCAGGCAGGGGTAAGCGGTACAAATCCGATTTTGCCCATGAAGGCAACAGTGGGTGATAATGTTCCTTATCAATATGATTTCAGGAGCATTTATGCCAGTATCCTTTCCAATTGGCTCTGTGTAAATGATACTACCCTGAACAATGTGATGTTGAAGAACTTCCAGAAACTGCCATTGACAAAATTGGGTACCTGTTCGATCTTGAATCCTGTTGGTAATCCTGATCAGCTGATTGTGGTATACCCCAATCCATTCCATAAAAAAGTAACCATTCAATTCAAGTCTGCTGGTGGCCATACCATGATTCAGGTGATGGATTCCGCTGGTCGGCTGGTGAAGATACTCATCGACGCCAATTTTGAGGCCGGTACATTCAGGGTTGATTTTGATGGAGAGCATCTTCCTGCAGGCCTTTATTACATCAGGTTGCAAAATCAGGTTATACAGCAGGTGAAATCCGTTATCAAGATCTGAGTATCTTGAGTATTTATGAAGTTGTTTCAATTGTACATAGATGATGGAATGGAAACTGGTTAAGTCTGATTATCTTTTTGATGATCTATGGTTTACTGTCAGAAAGGATACCTGTATGCGGGGAGATGGGAAAATTATCGATCCCTATTATGTATATGAATTTCCTGATTGGGTGACTGCAGTTGCCATGACCAAGGCTGGGGAGTTTATTTTTGAAAGGCAGTACCGGCATGCAAGTGGGCTGACACTGATGGAAATTCCAGGCGGATGTGTGGACAGCGAAGACAAGGATCTTGAATCTGCCATTGCCAGGGAACTGCGCGAAGAGACGGGTTATCAGTTCGAGTCTTTTGAATACCTTGGCAAAACTTCCGCAAATCCTTCTACGCACAACAATTGGATGCATTTTTACCTGGCAACGGGAGGTGAAAAAATTGCAGCGCAATCACTCGATGCCAATGAAGAAATTGAAATCCACTTGCTCAGCATTGATGATGTAAAAAGCCTGTTGAAAAAAAATGAGATACTGCAAAGCATGCATGCTACTGCATTGTTTTATGCATTGTCCAAACTGGGTGAATTGAATTATTGAGACCATTTTTCCCTATCAACTTCACCCACAACAAAAATACTGCCACAAACCAATACAAGGTCATTGTCTCCTGCCATTTTAATTGTATGCTCAATGGCCGAATTCACATCTGGATACGATTGGCCTCTCAGGCCTGCTGTAGTTGCCATTTTCTCTAATTCCTCTGTGATGAGGGCTCTTGGTATCTGGGCTTGCGTGAAGCCGTACATCGCTTCCTGAGGAAGTTGGGCAATCACAGCTCCAACATCCTTGTCCTTGGATAAACCAAGGATGATGAATAGCTTTTCAAATGCAGATGCATTGATTTGTTGAACCACTTTCTTGATTCCTTCTGTATTGTGGGCAACGTCGAGAATCAAAAGAGGGATGGTATTGATAACTTCCCATCTTCCGTGTAGCCCCGTATTTTTTTTTGCATATGCGATGCCCTTCACAATATCGTCATCTTTGATTTTCCATCCCTTGTTAATCAGCAGATCGACCGCGGCAATGACAGTGCGGATATTTTCTGCCTGGTAAAAGCCTGTAAGGTCAGTATTGAACTTTCTGGTTGATCCATCTTTGATGCAAGTCAATGCAATTGAAATGATGCCAGGGCTTATCGATTGCGCAGCAGTTTTCCAGATGGCGTCTGCAAAAACAATGGGGGCATCCAACTGCCTTGCCTTCGTTTCAAAAACTGTTGCAGTTTCAACATGGGTTTGTCCAACGACTACAGGAACATTTGCTTTGATGATTCCAGCTTTTTCTCCTGCAATCAATCCGAGGGTGTTCCCAAGCAATTGAACATGGTCCAGACCAATATTGGTGATGATGGACATTTCAGGGTGGATGATATTAGTACTGTCTAGTCTGCCACCCAGCCCTGTTTCAATGATGGCCACTTCAACCCCTTCTTTTGCAAAATGGTCAAAGGCCATGGCCACGTTAACTTCAAAAAACGAAGGTTCCAGTGCTTCAATCAGGTGGGTGATGTTTTCGGTAAATTCGACCACCTGTCCGGTAGGAATCATCTCCCCGTTGATCCGGATCCGCTCCCTGAAATCTTTTAAATGGGGGGATGTATAAAGACCGGTTTTAAACCCCGCTTCTTGCATGATGGAGGCCAGGATATGGCTAACTGATCCTTTGCCATTCGTTCCTGCTACATGGATGGTTTTGAAGCGCTGCTGGGGGTTGCCCAAGGCTGCACAAAGGGCAATCGTATTGGAAAGATCCATCTTGATTGCTGCGGCCCCTGTTCGGCTGAACATGGGTAGCTTTGAATAGAGGTATTCTATGCAGGATTGATAGTCCATGGTGTAAAGATATTGTATCTTTACAACCATGAGTATGTTAATGTGGGTGCCCATGTTGGCTTTTTCCCTTGTCGTTCTGATCCAGGTATTTTATTATATGCGGTACTTTTGTTTGCTTGCTTTCTACAAGCAAAAGCATACGCTTTCAGCCAAAGAACAGGCCGTCAGTGTCATCATTTGTGCCCGCGATGAGGCCGATCAAATTGAGGCTAATTTGCCTGGAGTGCTGGCACAGACCTATCGCAGTACACATGAAATTGTGGTTGTCAATGACAATTCCCTGGATGACACAAAATACCTCCTGGAAGGCTTGTACCGTGACTTTAAGCAACTGCATATTGTGGAACTGAAACAGGAAGCTTTGCACATACCTGGGAAGAAATTTCCCCTTTCCATGGGCATTAAAAGTGCCACACACGAGTTGCTTTTGTTGACTGATGCAGATTGTATTCCAGCCTCTGAACATTGGATCCTCAAAATGCAGGCCGCCTTTAAGGAGGGCATTCAAATCGTTTTGGGTTATGGGGCTTACAAAAGAAAGAAAGGAATCCTCAACAGGGTCATTCGTTTTGATACTTTCCATACTGCTTTGCAGTACTTATCCTGTGCCCTTGCAGGGCAGCCTTACATGGGTGTTGGAAGGAATTTAGCATATAAAAAGGAATTGTTTTTCAAGCAAAAAGGGTTTGCCGCACACCATCATTTGCCTGGAGGCGATGATGATCTTTTTATCAATGCGTGTGCAACCAGTGAAAACACAGCCATTGTGATTGACAAGGATGCATTTACCTATTCAACACCACCAGCGTCCATCGGAGAATGGATCAGTCAAAAAGAGCGTCACAATTCAACAGGAAAATATTACAAAGGCAAGCATAAGTTCCTGTTGGGCGTTTACATGACTTCCCATTTCCTTCTGTACCCACTGATGGCGGCTGCATTAAGCACCTTCGACTGGCGCTGGGTACTGGGGGCGTGGGGGATAAGATTTTTGATTCAGGGGATTGTGTTTTTCAAATCCATGAAAAAACTGGGTGAAATAGATCTCTTTCCCTTCTTTTGGCTTTGGGATATTTGGATGTTTTTTTACTATTTGATTTTCATATCTTCTATATGGAAAAAGCCTCGCAACCAATGGAATTGATACTCAAATATTTCAGTGATTTTTCTCCAAGACAGTTGAGTCAATTTACACAATTGAGAGAGCTGTATCTTGATTGGAATGAAAAAATCAATGTTGTATCCAGAAAAGATATAGCGTCACTTTATGAAAGACATGTTCTTCATTCTTTGTCCATTGCAGCGCGGTATCCATTTGCCAGTGGTCTGGAAATTATTGATATAGGTACTGGCGGAGGATTTCCCGGCATTCCATTGGCCATCTTTTTCCCTGAAGTGCAGTTTCATTTGGTTGATTCAATTGGCAAAAAGTTAAAAGTTGTTGAAGCTGTTTCTGCTGCCCTTGACATTTCGAATGTAACCATTCAGCATTCCCGGGCTGAGGATATCAAGGGGCGTAAATTTGATTTTGCTGTATCCCGGGCTGTAGCTCCTTTGGGTGAACTCTGGAAATGGAGCAGACCTCTGTTGAAGAAAGAAAGAAAAATGGAGGACCTTAAAAATGGCTTGATCTGTTTAAAGGGAGGTGATTTAACTGAAGAAATTGCTGTCTCCAACACAAGACCCCATCAGCAACCCATAGGCGACCTTTTTGATGAAACATTCTTTCAGGAAAAATACATCCTCTATGTTCCTTTATAAAATTGTCATAACAAGATAATTGGAACAATTTTAGCTATACTTCACTCCAAAACAGGAGCCGCTCAAACAAATGGAAGAAAAACATAACAATATCAGGGTCAGTGTTGTAGAGGACAATCATTTCATTCGAATAGCCCTGGAGCAGATTTTGATCAACTCTGATGGATATGATGTTGTGGCAGTGTATGGTTCAGGTGAAGAAGCCGTTGATAAAATGCCAGGTGATATTCCAGATGTTGTCTTGATGGACATCAACATGGGGGAAATGACTGGTATAGAAGCGGTGCGCATTATAAAACAAAAATGCCCCACGATAAAGTTCATGATGTGTACAGTTTACGAGGATGATGAAATTTTTTTTGACGCACTGGCAGCAGGGGCGAGTGGCTATATCCTAAAAAAAACCAAGCCTGCAGAACTTTTAGCTACCATCAGGGATTTGTATGAAGGCGGCGCGCCTATGTCTGGCCAAATAGCCAGCAGGGTAGTGGCCAGTTTCAGAAATAAGGAGGAAAGCAGGGACTCCATTTTATTGGAGAGTCTATCTGCAAGGGAGCTTGAAATTCTCGAATTGTTGGTCAAAGGAAGATTGTACAAGGAAATATCATCAATCTTGGGTATATCACAGGAGACGGTTAGAAAGCATGTTTACAATGTCTACAAGAAATTGCATGTCAACAACAGGGGTAGAAGCGTATAATAAGTTTTACGGAAATGGAAACTCAAATCACTAGGGAAGTGAACCAAGGAATTCTTTTACCAATTTTAATTTTTCTTCTGTTCGGTTGAGGGCTTCTAAAAAAGCAGGATCGTTTTCTACAATAGTCTCACCGGTTTTTCTAATGTCTAAAAATTCTTCATATTTTTTGATGAGTGTATCCAGCTCAAAAATTACCAAACTTGGCCTTATTTTATGCAATAGAAATTGGAATTGATCGATATCAGTTGTGGTGGGTAAATTGTTAAAATGCTTCTTGAAAGTCTCAAATTCGTTAAGGAAAATAGAAGTGATCCTGCGGGTGAGCACCGGATCTTTTCCTGTCATGTTGTTAAGTCTTTTGAAATCCATCCAGGATAAAAGTTAGCAAATTTTTTAATTTATAAAACGCTGCTTAAACTACTTAGTAGTAAGTAAAAATACTTAATATTATTAAGGGTTCTTTTCGAATTCTTTAAAAAATGTAAAAACAACTTAAATGAGTAGTTGTCGCCTGTACAGGCGGCTTTTTTATTTTGAAAAAAGGGGTTCTCTTGGCAAGAGAAGCTTTGAATGTGGACTAATTGTTCAATGAGTCTTCCTCTGCTTTCGTATTTTTGGAGGAGGTTTTCAATATACCAACATGTCAAAAAATGTCCATGATACGCCATTGATGCAACAGCACGGGGCCATTAAGCAGAAGTATCCCGATGCCATCCTTTTGTTCAGGGTAGGAGATTTTTATGAAACCTTTGGAGAAGATGCCATAAAGGCATCAGCAGTACTGGGAATTACGCTGACCAAGCGAAACAATGGTGCTGCTTCAACCCTTGAATTGGCGGGGTTCCCCTACCATTCTCTTGACAATTATTTGCATAAATTGGTAAAGGCTGGTTTTCGGGTGGCCATCTGTGACCAGTTGGAAGATCCCAAAATGGCCAAAGGAATTGTAAAGCGGGGTGTAACCGAAATGGTGACGCCTGGGCTGGCCACGCACGATAAATTGCTGGAGCACAACAGCAATAATTTTCTGGCAGGCGTTCATTTTGGAGAGCAGGTAAACGGTATTTCCTTTTTGGATATCTCTACTGGTGAATTTTTTGTGGCACAGGGCGACCATGAATACACGGACAAGTTGTTGCAGACATTTCAGCCTGCGGAAGTTGTTTTTCAAAAAGGGCGGCAGGCAGATCTTGGGGATCATTGGGTTAAAAAATTTTACACCTATGGATTGGATCCATGGATTTTTGACCACAGGTATGCAGAAGAGGCTTTGCTGCGGCATTTTGGTACATATTCCCTGAAAGGGTATGGTATCGAAGACATGGAAGAGGGTATTGTTGCAGCTGGGGCAGTATTGCACTATCTTGGTGATACGGTACACCCCAACACCAGTCATATTGCCTCCATCCACAGGATCAATAGGGATGAGTACCTCTGGATGGATCAGTTTACCATCAGAAACCTTGAGCTCATTTACGCAGGTGTTGATGGCGGGGCAACATTGTTGAAGACCATCGATAGTACTGTTTCTCCAATGGGGGCGCGCCTGATGAGAAGATGGGTACTGATGCCCCTTGTACAAAAAGAACAGATTGAAGAACGCACTACACTTGTTGCTGCCATTTTGGCCAACAGGGAATGGAAAGCGGCCGTCTTACAAAACATAAAACAATGTGGAGACATTGAAAGATTGGTGAGCAAGATTCCTTCCAGAAAAATTGGTCCCCGTGAAATGTTGCAATTGGCCAATGGGTTGGAGCAGGTAAGGTTGATCAAGATTGCAGCGGGAGATTTAAGTGATCCTTACCTGTTCAGGCTTGCAGAAAATCTCACTGGTTGCAGTATCATCAAGGAGAAAATTGTAAGGGAAATTGCAGATGACGCCCCTGCCCAGACCGTTAAGGGTGGATATATTGCAGCGGGGGTTGACACAGACCTTGATCATTACCGCAGCCTTGCCAAAGGGGGTAAAAACGTGCTGGTAGAAATTCAACAGCGTGAGGCTTTGAATACTGGTATCAGTTCCCTGAAGATTGGATTCAACAATGTTTTCGGATATTATCTTGAAGTCAGCAATACACACAAGAACAAAGTTCCGGCAGATTGGATCAGAAAGCAAACCCTGACCAATGGAGAAAGGTATATTACCCCTGAGTTGAAAGAGTACGAAGAAAAGATCATGGGTGCTGAGGATAAAATACTACAGTTGGAATCAAAGATCTATGATCAATTGCTTGCTGTATTGCAGGAGTATATCGTTCCCATGCAGCAGAACGCACATGCCATTGCAGTGATTGATTGTCTTTCCAGTTTTGCCACCAATGCAGAAGCCTATCGATATTGCAGGCCGACAATCCATGAGGATGGGGATCTCCATATCATTGCAGGAAGACATCCTGTTATTGAGCATCTCTTGAAACCGGGAGATGCCTATATCGCCAATGATGTCCACCTTGATCAGGACAATTGTCAGTTGATTATTTTGACGGGTCCAAACATGAGTGGTAAGAGTGCCTTGCTCAGGCAAACGGCCATCATCACACTGATGGCACACCTGGGCAGCTATGTGCCAGCACAGGAGGCACTCATTCCGATTACAGACAAGATATTTACAAGGGTTGGTGCATCGGATAACCTCAGCGGGGGTGAATCTACCTTTATGGTGGAGATGAATGAAACTGCCAGCATCATCAACAATATTTCATCACGGAGTCTTGTGATTCTTGATGAGATAGGCAGAGGAACCTCTACCTATGATGGAATTTCCATCGCCTGCAGCATCGCAGCATTTTTACACGATGCTGATCAACGCCCCAAAACATTGTTTGCAACCCATTACCATGAAATGAATGAGCTTGAGCTTGGCCTTCCCAGGATCAAGAATTTTCATATCACCCACAAGGAAGTTGACAACAGGATCATCTTCTTGCGAAAGTTGGCTCCGGGTGGAAGTACCCATAGTTTTGGTATTCATGTTGCCCGAATGGCAGGGATGCCACTTGTTTTGGTCAATAGAGCCGAAGAAATTTTGCGAGAACTTGAACAAAAACAGGCGATTTCAGTTTCGTCAACCCATAAACCGGAAGTTCCCGGAATTCAACTTTCCATTTTTGATACCCATACTGAAGTCTTTGCGGGCATCAGGGAAATGATGGGTGGGGTTGATGTAAACAACCTTACTCCGTTGGAAGCGCTGGTTATTTTGAGTGAGATCAAGAAAAAAATCAATTGATCAAATAAGTTCCTTGAGCGCCTCAATGACGGCGTCAATCTCTTGCCTGGTATTGTATTTGCTGAAGGAGAATCTCACAGTGGATTGGTCAGGTAACTGGAGTGCATTGATTACATGAGATCCTTGAATGGCGCCACTGCTGCATGCACTGCCCCCTGAAACACAGATATTCCTGATGTCCATATTGAAGAGCAGCATTTCGGATTTTTCTGTTCTTGGAAATCCAACATTCAATACCGTGTAGAGGCTATCCTCTGATGGGTCGCCGTTGAAAACAACCCCTTTGATATTTTTTTCCAGTGATGTTTTGAGGTATGATTTTAATGAAGCAATCTGTGCATGATCAACTTCATGGTTTTTCACTGCAATTTCAAGCGCTTTTGCAAATCCAACAATACCATAAATATTTTCTGTTCCTGCCCTCATGTTTCTTTCCTGTCCCCCCCCATGAATGAATGGATTCAGTTTGTTCCTTGCATTGATGTACAAGATTCCCACACCCTTTGGACCATGAAATTTATGGCTCGCACCTGTAATGAAATCAATATTTATTTCGGCCAGGTTGATGGGGAAATGGCCTACAGTCTGAACCGTGTCTGCATGGAAAACGGCATTGTATTGCTGGGCCAGTTCTCCTATTCTTTTGATGTTGGTGATATTGCCAATCTCATTGTTGGCATGCATCAAGGTGATCAATGTTTTCTCTGGTGAAGAAGACAGTTTCAGTTCAAGATCATGGAGGTCTACATGACCATTGGAAAGGATGTTGACAAATTCAAGGCTTGCATGACCCTTCTCTGCAATAAAATTGCAGGTATGGAGTGTTGCATGATGTTCAATCGGGGAACTGATGATTCTGGTACAGCCCAATTCCTTTATTGCAGCGAAAATTGCGGTATTGCTGCTTTCAGTTCCTCCACTGGTAAAAAATATTTCAGATGGATGGGCATGAAGTATTGCTGCCACTGATTTACGGGCTTTTTCAATAGCCAGCCGGTTCTCCCTTCCGTATGAATAAATCGAAGACGGATTGCCGAAATGTTCAGTAAAATAGGGTGTCATCGCCTCAAAAACCAACGGGTCTATTGGAGTCGTAGCAGCATTGTCTAAATATATTCTGGCGGCCATATCCTAACCTGTTTTTTCAAATATACGAAACAGGGTTTACAATGACTCCTGTATGTCGCGGATGAGTTTTGATGCGATATTGTTGGCGGTAGTTTCGAAATTACTTTCTGCAATGATCCGAATGATGGGCTCAGTGTTGCTGGATCTTAAATGAACCCAGTCATTGTCAAACTCAATCCTTAATCCGTCGATGGTATTCAAAGGATTTGATTTGTATTTTTCCTTCAGTTTCTCAAAAACAAGGTTTAGGTTGGTTTTGCCATCCATTTCGATCTTGTTTTTGCTGATGAAGTAGTTTGGATAACTGCTGCGAAGCTGTTTGACGGTTTTGCTTGATTGTGAAAGCTGGGTCAGGAAAAGAGCAATGCCAATAAGGGCATCCCTTCCATAATGAAAATCAGGAACAATGATGCCGCCATTGCCTTCCCCTCCAATAACCGCATTGACCTCCTTCATTTTAGCCACAACGTTAACCTCGCCAACAGCTGCAGCATGATATTTTCCACCATGCTTTTCAGTGATGTCTTTCAGCGCTCTTGTTGATGATAGGTTGCTTACTGTATCTCCTTTGGTTTTTCCCAGTACATAGTCTGCAACGGCAACCAACGTGTATTCTTCGCCAAACATGGACCCATCCTCGCAAACAAAAACAAGCCTGTCAACATCAGGATCAACAGAAATGCCAAGATCGGCCTTGTTGGAAATTACAGCAGCAGAAAGTTGCGTCAGGTGTTGAGGCAATGGTTCAGGATTGTGGGCAAATTTTCCATTGACTTCTGCATTCAAAACAATGATGTTCTGTTCTTGTATGCCCAATTTTTTAAGGAGAAGGGGTACAAAAACTGCTCCACTGCTGTTGATCGCATCAACGACAATTTTGAGGTTTTGGTTTTCAATTAAATTTTTATTGACAAGCGCATGTGATACAATGGCATCAAGATGCCTGTCTGCATGGTCGTATTTTGGTGTAATACTTCCGGTTTTGTCAACCAAAGAAAAATTGATATTCCCCACCTCTGCATTGTTGAGGATCTGCGCACCTACTTCAGCACTGATGAATTCTCCTTTATTGTTCAGCAATTTGAGTGCATTCCATTCTTTGGGGTTATGGCTGGCTGTGATAATGATTCCTCCAGCAGCATTTTCTGCAGCCACTTCAAATTCAACAGTTGGCGTTGTTGAAAGTCCCAGGTCAATGACTTCTGCACCCATGGATACAAGTGTTTGAGCAACAAGACCTGCTATCATCGGGCCACTTATTCTTCCATCTCTTCCAATGATGATTTTATTATTGCCCTCTGCCATTGCCCATTCACCGAAGGCAGCCGTATATTTCACAACATCCAAAGGGGTAAGCGATTCACCGGGTTTACCGCCAATGGTTCCTCGGATTCCTGAAATGCTTTTAATCAATGCCAAATTAAAAATTTTAAGGATGCAAAATTACAAAATAAAGGCTGTTCCATCAACTAAATGTGATTGTACAGTGGGTTTTATAGACTTAATGCTTTTTGTTAACTTTCTGGATAAGCCATTTCCTGGAAATACTGCTTAAATTTACAGTATGCTTATGTTATATTCAGATCACATGTCATTTATTCAGCAGGTGTTACACCTTGATTATCAGTTAATGCTCTTGCTGAACCGCGAACTTGTTCACCCTGTTCTGGATGATTTTTTTCTTTTTCTGCGGGAATCCATTTTTCATATTCCTCTGTATGTTTTTATTGTTTTCTATTCTTTTCAGGTTTTTGGCAAAAAAGCCATTTGGTGGGTATTGGGTGCAATAGCCCTGGTTGCATGTTGTGACCTGATAAGCAGCCACGTCATCAAGGCCTATTTTGATAGGCCAAGGCCTTGCAGAGATCCCTTTATGGCAGATCAAATCAGGTTTCTTGCCCGGTATTGTGGTGCCAATGGAAGTTTTACCTCCTCTCATGCCGTCAATCATTTTGCCTTTGCTACCTATGTTGCGTTTACCATGCGTGGTATTTCAAAATGGTTCAATCTTTTGTTCATTTGGGCCTTTGCCATTGCATATGCCCAGGTGTATGTAGGTGTACATTATCCATCAGATGTGCTGGTTGGGGCTTTTTTGGGGATAGTTTTTGGATTGGCGGGTGCACAAATCAGCAGGCAGGCCCTATCTTTACAGCAATACAGCATATGAACGAGTTGCTCATTCTCTTCTTTCTGATCCTTATCAATGGATTCTTTTCCATGGCAGAGATTGCCTTGGTTTCTGCCAGAAAAGCCCGTCTTGAGGGGCAGGCAAACAAAGGAGACTCAAGGGCCAAACATGCGCTGGCACTGGCACAAAAGCCTGATTCTTTTTTATCCACTGTTCAAATCGGTATTACGACCATCGGTATTCTTACAGGTATATTTTCAGGCGACAAGATTGTGGATGATGTGGCTGTCTTTCTGGAGGGACTGCCTGCCTTTGCTGCTTACAGCAAAGGGATTGCAACAGCGGCAGTTGTTGTTGTCATCACTTTTTTCTCTCTTGTTTTTGGTGAGCTTGTTCCCAAACGGCTTGGATTGTCCAACCCTGAAAAGATTGCAAAAACTGTTGCAGCCCCCATGCGGTTGATTTCAAGAATTGTCTATCCTTTTGTTTGGTTGCTGGTGAATACAACCACACTGATCATGAGGTTATTCAGGGTTAAGACAGATGATTCACAAGTGACGGAGGAAGAAATCAAAGCCATCATCAATGAAGGAACCGAACATGGTGCCATTGAAGTAACCGAGCAAGAAATCATCCAGCGGGTTTTCCATTTGGGAGACCGAAACATCACTTCTTTGATGACCCACCGCAGTGATGTAATCTGGTTTGATGTCAATGATAATGAGCAGAGCATCAGGGAGAAGATCATGAAGGAGCCACACACTATATATCCTGTTTGTGATAAATCAATAGACCAAATCAAGGGAATTGTTTCCATCAAGGACATGTATGTTACACCCGATGAGGTTTCCTTCAAGCATACCATGAAAAACCCTCTTTTCGTTCCAGAAAACATCAGTCCATATCAACTGCTTGAAAAGTTCAAGGTCTCCAAAATCCATACCAGCTTTGTGGTAGATGAGTATGGAACCTTGCTTGGATTGGTAACCTTGAATGATTTGTTGGAAGCTATTGTTGGGGACCTTCCTCAGCACGATTTGCAGGACTATGAAATCATTGAAAGGGAAGATGGAAGTTTTCTGGTTGATGCACAGATTCCGTTTTATGATTTTCTCACCAGGTTTGAAAAAGCCGATTGGATGAATGAAGGTGAACAGGAATTTGATACATTGGCTGGGTTCATTTTACACGCCCTTGAGCGGATTCCAGAAACCGGTGAACATTTTGAATGGAAAGGATTTGGCATAGAAATCATGGACATGGATGGTCATCGCATCGACAAGGTAATGGTGAAATTATCGGACCAGATCCGCAGTGAAATGGAAGAAGAACAATAAGGAATATGGAGCTTTCCCTTCAACATAAAACGGCATTGGTTTGTGGCGGATCTCAAGGAATTGGTAAGGCTATTGCCATCGAACTCGCCATGCTTGGAGCCTCTTGTATTTTGCTCTCCAGAAATTTGAATACCCTTCAACAGACCGTCAAAGAACTGCCTGTTACCAATGATCAATCGCATGCATGCCATGCAATTGATTTCAATGATGTTGATGCACTCAAAGCGCTTGTATCCAATATTTCACAAGACCATACCATTGATATCCTGATCAACAATACTGGTGGGCCATCAGCAGGTCCCATTGAAACGGCAGATCCGATGGCATTTCAGGCTGCCTTCAGCCAACACCTTGTTTGCAACCATATCCTTGCGCAGGCTGTCATTCCTGCGATGAAACAAAATGGCTGGGGTCGTATCATCAATGTCATTTCAACTTCAGTCCGGATTCCAATCGATAATCTTGGTGTGTCCAATACCATTCGTGCAGCTGTTGCCTCATGGTCAAAAACCATGTCAAATGAATTGGCCGTGCATGGCATTACTGTCAATAGCCTGCTGCCGGGATTCATTTCCACTGCAAGACTGGAGGCCGTTGCTGAAAACTTTGCTGCCAGGGCAAATATTGATAAGGCTGACATGCAGGCTCAAATGCGCGCTTCAGTTCCTGCCAAAAGATTTGGATCGCCTGCTGAAATTGCTGCTGTTGCTGCTTTTGTGGCATCTCCTGCAGCCTCTTACCTCAATGGAATCTGTATACCTGTCGATGGTGGCAGAACCGGAAGCATTTAACAATGAACAGATTTGAATTCAATGAAGCCTTTGCGCAGTCGCTTGATGCTGCCGACCCTTTACAAGGTTTCAGGAGCCAGTTCCTGGTGCCTGAAAAAAATGGAAAGCAACGCATGTATTTTTTGGGGAATTCACTCGGTCTTCAGCCCATCTCAACTGCAGGGTCCATTAATACGATCCTTCAGCATTGGGCTGATGAGGGTGTAGAATCTTTTTTTGCCGGAGAATCACCATGGTTGGATCTGCACAATGCCTTGCTTGAACCATTGTCTGTTATTGCAGGTGCCAAGCCATCCGAGCTCAGCGTGATGAACCAGCTGACAGTCAATATACATTTGATGCTGGTCAGTTTCTACCGCCCAATTGGCAAAAGAAAAAAAATACTGGTAGAATCCAAGGCATTTCCAAGCGATCAATATGCCATACATTCATTTCTGGAACACCTTGGCCTGGATCCTTCAGAGATACTGGTTGAAGTCAATGCTGGTAGCGAAAATGTTGCCATGCGCAATGAAGACATTGTTGCTGCTATCGAAAGCCACGCTGATGAACTGGCCTTGGTTTTCCTCGGCGGAATCAATTACTATACCGGTCAGTTGTTGGACATGCAGCAGATCAGCAAGGCTTCTCGCGAAGCTGGTGCAATGGTTGGTTTTGACCTGGCCCATGCCATGGGAAATGTGCAATTGAATCTACACGAATGGGAAATTGATTTTGCCTGCTGGTGTTCTTATAAATACCTGAATGGTGGCCCTGGTGCTGTGGCTGCGGTATTTATACACGAAAGGCATCACGCAGATAAAACATTGAAAAGGCTTACCGGTTGGTGGGGGTATGACAAATCTGAAAGGTTTGCCATGAAGAACCGCTTTGTGCCAGAACCCGACGCATCAGGATGGCAACTGAGTACACCATCCATCTTGCTGTATGCCTGCCTTAAATCTTCCCTGGATATTTTTACACAAGCCGGGTGGATAAATATTTTGGCGAAACAGGAAAAAATGAGGGCATGGCTTTCCGCCCTCATCAATGATCTTGGATCTGAACATTTTACGTGCCTAACGCCTGACGCAAGAGGATGCCAGGTTTCCCTGTTGTTCAAAGAAAAAGGAAGGGAGGTTTATGACCTGCTTTTTGAGAAAGGGTTCATGGTGGATTGGAGAGAGCCCAATGTGATTCGCCTGGCACCAGTTCCGTTGTATAATACTTTCACTGAGTTATGGCATTTTTATAGCGCATTGAAAGCCATTATCTTTGAGGTATATGCAACAGACAAGCCCGTTCAAGCATAGAAATAAAGGAGAACAATCGCTTTAATTTTCAAGTTTTTACCATGACCAAACAAGCACTGATCGATCATATAAGGGCAAAGAAGTCTTATCTCTGTGTGGGGTTGGATACAGATCCCAGCAAGTTGCCAGCATGCATGTTGGGGGAGGAGGATCCTGTTTTTGCTTTCAACAAAGCCATCATCGATGCAACCTTGCCTTATTGTGTTTCCTACAAAATCAATACCGCTTTCTATGAAGCACAGGGCCTGCGCGGATGGGCTTCTATGGAAAAGACGGTCAACTATATTCCTGAAACACATTTCCGGATAGCCGATGCAAAACGGGGCGACATTGGTAATACATCCACCCAATATGCCATAGCCTTTCTTCAAAACCTCCCCTTCGATGCCATCACCATTGCTCCCTACATGGGTGAGGACAGCGTCAAGCCATTCCTTCAGTTTGATGGAAAATGGGCCATTGTCCTCGGGCTTACTTCCAACCCTGGCGCTGCTGATTTTGAATTGAAAGAATTGAAAGAAGATGGCCGCTTGTTTGAAAAAGTCATCCAAACTGTTGCTGGCTGGGGATCTACTGACAACCTGATGTTTGTGGTAGGCGCTACCAGGTCTGATGAATTCCTCAACCTCAGAAAAATATCACCTGACCATTTCTTTCTGGTTCCAGGTGTTGGTGCGCAGGGAGGTAGTCTGGCAGAAATTTCACAGAAGGCCATGAACAAGGATGTGGGCTTGCTCGTCAATGTGAGCCGCGACATCATCTTTGCATCTTCAGGCATTGATTTCGCATCAGTGGCAGGAGAGAAAGCAAAGGCCTATGCTG
>Ga0209444_10000272_pt1 | contig 28312 bp, 38 predicted proteins | sample LauGreFaBDMM15DN_2_FD_188215 | JGI IMG/M metagenome (GOLD analysis project Ga0209444, IMG submission 188215) | Freshwater lake microbial communities from Lake Michigan, USA - Fa13.BD.MM15.DN (SPAdes) (version 2) | ecosystem: Environmental > Aquatic > Freshwater > Lake | place: Lake Michigan... | reverse complement strand
CTGCTGCCACACCTGCTGCCACCACCCCTCCGCCTTGTGCGCCAGTACCATTAGGATGTTCAACCTCGTGTAATACTGGAAATTTTCAAGAAATTAATAGCTGTGATACATCCACACAACCCACAATAACTGATACTGGCAGAGCTTGTCTCAACGATATTGGTCTTGCATTACCTTCATGTGCATTTCCTTATATAAATGGAAGTGCTACGGAAAATGTAGAAATAGTTTTGAGTCCGTCTCCTACTCTTCATATAAGTCCTACACAGCGCATCAAGTTATCAGGTGGTTCAAGTGATGCTGGTTCAGGAAATTCAAATCAACTACTGAAGTTAACTAATAGATATAATAAGGATACAAATATTGCTTCAATTCAAACTAGAAATATTGGTGTAAAGTTTTATCTGACACCTACGGGGTCTATTGTTTATAAGTTAAATACAGGGTCAGGTTTTTCCAACGTTAAGACAGGAGGGGACGGCGCCGTGGGTGTGGGTGCATATACACTACGTTTAGGTGAGACGTATCTTCCTGCATCAGGAAACTACAAAGCATGGATCCGAGTGTATAAGCCTGGTAGCGTCACGGATTATATTTACGAGCTACCAGCATAAATAAAATATGTACAGTATCATATAAATGGATCTGTCCCTATCAAACCCATGGGTACAAGGTGGTATTGCTGTTGTAGCTGTGATTCTTATTATCGTATTTGCAATTCTTATTATCGTATTTGCAATCGTACCTCTTTTCAAGAAGAAATCGTCAGAGCCTGTGAAACTCCAGGCTCCAGGTGTCACCGTGAATGCTGTAAAAACTGGGGATCCCAAAAAGGAACTCTACATACCCCCTGACGTATGTACATTTTTGAATACGATGAATGAATATATTAGTCTGCAGGTGATTATAACTCCAGCTGTCGCAGATTCGAATAAAATTAAGTTTGTATCGGGTGTCAAAGTCATCTGGAATATTGATGAAATTGAATGGGTTTCGACTACTACATCGTCCAAGCCGAGTTTTCCCCTCACTGTAACATTAGTCTCAAAACGGGATCTTTCTAAAAATATTGTCTGTGGTGCGCTGAATTCAGCACTTCCAGTGAATAATCTTGTGATACAATATGCACTTGAAAATGCCCCAAGTACTTTCTTACAGTGGGGGGCCATTAAACCCTTCACCTATGACGACAAGATTCGACGCGCATTCGATTCTCTCGCGACGGGTGAGTCTTTACCCGTAAATCTTAAAGATTTGCAAAGTACACTCGCAATGGCTTCACAAGCAATTCCGTATAGGTTTACACCCAAGTCTGGTGCAGTTGTGGACGATGTACGAGTATTTACATCAGGAGATAATTACAATATAAAATATCCAGCAAATTCTGCTACGTCCCATACTGTGACTATGTTTAAATTACCAGCTGGTCTGTCGGGATATGATAACATGGTGGCTTTCAAAAATCAGCAAGGTAAATTCCTCTATTTCAACAATGGTTCGATAGCTTTCAAAGACAACTGGGATGACACGACATTTTTTACGATTGTGATGATTGTGATGCAGTAAAATAATATCAATAGTATATAATGGACAAGAAACAATTTGAAAAATTAGGAATTATAGCATTTATACTTTTTATGTTGCTTGCTATAGTATGGGGTACATACAAGCTTGTGAAAGGCAGAAAGAAAAAGGAACCTGAAAAGGGACCTCCACGTACTTTGAAACCCCTGAAATCAGCCAAGGTTGAGGCGGTCAAGACGGGTGCCACAGGATCGGGTGTCTCGGGGTACTCTTTCAAGAGGGAGTACGCAGAGGGTGATGAGTGCACGTTTACATCAGCCATGAACAAGTACGTCACTCTCAATGTCACACTCACTATTGAACAAGAAGAGTATCTGGCGTATATCGATGGTGTCAGGGCGACATGGAAGATTGGGAATACCATTTTGTCCACAAACCTCATGTCTTTCAGCCCCCCGACAAGTGTGCTCGGTACGTCTCTTCAAATACCGATACCAACTTACACAGATACCATCATAAATATAGCATGTAATGGGGTCAGTCCCCGCACAGATAATACCATTCTTATAGAATATTCATCAAATCTTACACCAGATTATACACCGTGGGGTACAATTACAATGGCAGAAGGTCTCGGTACTGAGATAACAAGTGCATTTAGTAGCATCCCCGTGGGAAAAGCTACCGACCTCGTGATCACCCTGGTGGATGCAACCGTGAGTGGTGTTACACAATCACAGGACATACCTTACAAATTTACGGCCAAGTCGGGTGGAGTAATAACAGATATTAATTTAGAGACTGGAAGTAGTCCCAATGAGTACATCATGAAATATAAGGGAACAACACTAAACATTAAAACATACAAGATTGAAGGAATTGCTACGTATACTAATTATGTCGCAGCTAAGGTGATGGGTGGCCCCAATGATGGTAAATTTATTTATTTTTCTGGGATCAATAAGGATCTCTCGTACCGTGCAGACTACGACGACTCGTGCTTTTTTAAGATTGAGTTGGATTCTAGGGATTGTGTGTATAGCGCTTGGTCAGATTCAGATGGTGGTACTACAGGTCCTACAGGCGATTGCCCTACTAGCTGTGGCTACGGAGGCGGACCACTACAGAGACGAACTTTTACTCCAGCAGTTGGAGGAGGTTCATGTCCGAATTCACGTGACGCACTGGAACGTACATGTAGTTCGACGGACGTATGCCCAGTTGATTGTGTACAGACAGCGTGGCGTGATGAAACTACATGTTCTAAAACATGCGGATCTGGAACTAAATCACAGAGTAGAACCACAACTACACCCGCCGTTGGGTCTGGGACGGCATGCGGCCCTCTTACACAGGATAATGTACCATGCAATACTCAAGCCTGTACGAATGACGACTGTGTGTGGCAAAACTATATAGTTTATGGTACTACATGTTCGGTGACGGCGTGTAATTCAATGGGATATTATACTGATACAGAGTCAGGAGTCAGGCCAGATGGTGTTGAATGTAAAGATTATACATATCGTTCGTGCAACACACCACCATGTACAATTTGGGATTCTACAAGAGAAAATCAGGATATTTATACTTTAGTATCATCTCCTACGGATTTTTGGGTAAGATTTGATTCAGGTCAAATTAGTTTTTATAAAGGTGTATTTACTCCAGGTTCAGGCCTGACAACCATTCTAGTTTCTACGATAAACACAGGTATCACAGGTTCTTCCTACGCACGTTTTAGGAATAGTAGACTTGTTATAACAAATGGTACTAATACCGTCAAGTATCCAACGAGTGATAGTTATGTACCAGGTGCAACTTATCTTAAAATGACATCAACGAACCTCTCCGAACCTGTATTGACTTTAAATAGAGCAACAGATGATCAGGCTATTTACAGGTGGCCAGTTCGTAATACACTAACTTTTCCTACAGATGTTAGTCTTATTGAAAATAATCCTATAGTGAATGAAGAGGGTGGTGGATCTCTTGTTTTGCAAGAGAATGGAACTCTAACTTTGTATGATCGAGCTGGAAGAAATATATGGACATTGGGTACACCTAATCAAACTGTTTATGAAAAGCCATATAGATTGGGTGTTTCTGGATCATCGTTGGCAGGTACTGTGAGTATCTCTGTGTCGGGTAAAAAGAAGACTCTTACTGGTTTTCACGACACCACTTTAAAAATTTTGCTGGGGGCGGTAGCTACACCTAATAGAATTGTTGTTGAACGAGATACACGGACAGGTGCAGGTCCAAATGCTGTATGTATTAAAATATTTTCGTCGACTTCTTCTTCTCCAATCACAACCTTACCAGTAATTCCGTCACCACTTTAAATAAAAATCAACACTATTCATAATGGACAAACTTAATCCAAAAATAATTGCAGGAGTTGTTGTGGTACTCCTCGTTGTGGCCGCGGTGCTCATGTATGTGTTTATACCGAGAGCCTCCGCCCCAGCCCAAGCCCCAGCCCCCAGTGAAGACGACACACCACTGAAACCCCTGAAATCAGCCACTGTTCTGGCTACAAAGACGGGTGGGGGTGGAGGTGTCTCAGGGTATTCCTTCCAGAGGGAATACGCAGAGGGTGAGTGCACATTCACCAAAGATATGAACAAGTACGTCACCCTAACTGCCACCCTCGGTATAGACACTGAAGATCCTCGATTACCATTTGTTGACAAGGTCAAGGCGATATGGAAAACTGAATCCATTGAAATGTCAGTTGTAGAAGTGACATTGAACCCTGCCAATCAGAGCCTTGTACTACTGATACCAGCGACAACGAAGACCGCGATCAACATAGCATGTGATGATTCAGGTACTGCGCGAACCGACAATACCATCGAGATATTGTATTCTACGAAATCTTCGTCAGGGTTCGCCCCACCCCCAAAACTGTGGGGTACAATTAGAATGGTACAAGGTCTCGGTACTGAGATAACGAGTGCATTTGATAGCATCCCCGTGGGAAAAGGAACAGAACTCGCGGTCACCTTGGTGGCTGCAGGAGTGGGTGACGTAACAACCACCCAATCTATCCCATACAAGTTCACAGTCAAGGGAACGTCACCTCCACAGGTTATAAACCCTATATACTTACAAGTAGTGAACACAAACACATATATTATGACCGTGGGTACGGCTTCCGTGACTGTAAAGACTCGTAAGAAGGTTTTGAGTTCGTACGCTGATTATGTCGCGTTACAGGTGGAGAGTGGTTCTAGTGAAGAAAATATCGGTGACTTTATCTCGATACAGTCATCTGGTACAATTATGTATAAAAAGTATCCACCAGATGACTCGTGTTTTTTCAAGATTGAGATGGCATCCCAGGATTGTGAATATAACTGGGTAGAAGATGGATGTACCAAAACGTGTGGTGGCGGTACCAAAATAGAAAAGGCCATTTCTATAAAAACGCAACCCAGTGGTGGTGGTCAAAGTTGCACTACACCACTCCCTACAAGGGGAACGTCCATTGAATGTAATATAACTCCATGTCCTATAGACTGTGTACTTTCTGCGACTGGGACACAGTTTGCAGACGTGCCAGATGCCACATGCAGTGCTAAAAACTGCATAACTCCTGGTACAAAGCAGCAAATGAAAATTTTGACACAATCATCTGGTGGGGGTAAGTCATGTGAGACTGTGTACAGTTCACTTGCAGCAAAAACTCCCGTGACGACAAGTGTTCCATGTACGCTTACGTGCACAGTTCGAGAAGTCCTTAATTCACGTTTCACTACAGGGCCAGGGACAGAGACTGATTTCTTAGTTGCGAATGGTACATGGCCAGCGGGAGTTACTACAGGGTCCCGTCTCGAAGTGAATGGACTTGCAGGTGGGTCTGCCAGAACTGTTACTCTTAAAGTGTTTCCTTCTTCTGGTTCATCTTTATATCAGTTTCTTTCTCCTCCCCTACCCACTTTTGCAACAAATCAAGCAACTGTGGTTAAAATAGTCCTAACAACTACAGGTCAGCTCAAATATTCCACAAAGGCGAGTGCAACAACGGGAACGTGGTCCGCTTCAACGGCCATAACGCCAGCGCTTTCCACGACCCCCCAGCAGTATAGTCTCAGAATTGTGGAATATGTGGATAGTACGTCAACGACAACAAAACTTGAAATAGGAACAGTAGATGCAGGTGTATTTACCCCCAAAGCTACGTACCCCTCATGGTAATTTACATTAACAAATCATACAAATTCGTGGTTGTTGGTGATGCTATAGTATCATTGACCCACCGACTTTGTTGTTTTTCAATGGATTTAATGTGCCACAGAGCACAGCTTGGATTTTCACCCAAGCTTCCAACCAATTTACCTTCTGTGATAGGTTTTGTATGTAATTCATCAGTAAACTGTACATCTTTTTTCAAAATACGTAACTGATAATCGGGCCAGTTTATCCACCCCATTTCATTCACGTGAAATCCGAATTTTATAAGAAACTCATGAGTTGAACCTGGGTGGATATTTATACGTGGTACTTGTATGATATCAAGACCATGTTCTTGTAGTATTTTTTTAAAATTTTGTATCAACAATTCCTGGGGCATTTCATCTGCATCAATTGTAAAAATATAATCACCTGTACAATTTTCTAAATGAAACGTGGAATTTTTATAAAATGTATCAAATGGTCGTTCAAAAACAGTCACCTTGTCCCTAAAGTGGTCCAGAACTAATTTGACTTTATCAGTTACATGTAATGAATCTACAACGACATGAATATTGTCCTCCGCGTCTATGACGTGTGTCAAAAAATTCAAAAGAGAATAGAGTTCCCTTGATTCGTTACAGACTTGAATAGAATATGTAATCTTCACCATTATACATGAATAACTACATGTGATCTTTAATTCCTTTCGCCGCCTTGATCCTAAATTCAAGATCTGTGGAGGGCCACTGGATCACAAAATCACCTGGTTGCCATTGACCATCCGAACCAAGGATATCATTGTAATCCTTGCGACCCGCCAACCTTGGTAAATTTCGATAGTCATATGAGTTCATGACCCTCTGCGGGACGACTCGTATGACGCGAGCCCAGAAGGTGCCTCCAGGGTGCATCCCATCCTCCTCCAAGTGTGTTCCCACGGCGAGATCCTGGATGAGCTGATTCTCAAACATGTACCAGTGACGGTACAGAGGCATGCCTGCAATGACTGTCTCCAAAAAAGCCTTTCCAATTGGGGAGTTGCGCACAAGCATCACCCCGCAGTTGATACCGTTACAGTCTGCTGGGATGGCGACATGCGTACTCTCAACAGCCACGGTACGTACAAGGTCTTCAAGTTTCTTGTCCATGTTGGTGATCATGGCATCCGTGTCAATATTGAAGATCCACTCAGCCTCGGGGTACTTTTCCATCGCTTCACGCATGACGAAAATCTTGCCCCATCCACTTGGAAAGTACTCGTCGGGAATTGGGGGAAGTTTAGACACCTGTGGACGTCCCCCAGAAGCCTTGACCCCAAGGTCATCCGAGTAGTGCAACACGTACCCGTGCTTTTCACAGTACAGTTTTTTATTCTGATGGAGGGTGATCTGTGCAAGAGGTTCATAGGCTGCATCATGTGCTTCAACAAGAACAAACATTTAAAGTAAAGTGTTGTTAGATCTTTAATAAATGAAGATTTCATATGCCATCATGGTCTGTAATGAACATCGGGAACTCTATTCGCTCATTGCATTTCTGAAAAAAGTCAAAGATCCAGAGGATGAGATTAACATACTGGTGGATAGTCTTCACGTGTCCACCAAAGTTCGACAGGTTCTTGAAAAGTTCAAGGATGACACGGTGCAGAATGATCGAGATTTCACAGGTGATTTTGCAGAACAGAGAAACTACCACCTGTCCAAATGTACAGGTGACTATATATTTGTTGTGGATTCAGATGAGATGCCACAGGAATGTCTCATTGAGACTTTAAAACAAAACATTACGGAATCGAATGGTGACATGTACTTGGTTCCACGGATAAATATACATCCAGGGTGTACACAGAAATGGTTGGACATGTACGGGTTCAAAATAAATAACTGTGGTTGGGTAAACTGGCCAGATTTGCAGATGCGTATTTTTAAGAATACCAAGGAGATTCGATACGTTGACAAGCTTCACGAACGTATCGAGGGTTTTAAGAATATTATTAGTATTCAACCAAATCCAAATATAGCTCTGTGGCACATCAAGTCTGTAGAGAAGCAAGAAAGTCGGTGGGATTCTGCAAACGGGTTTGCCTATGTTTCACCTGTTAAAGATGAATCTACTTAGTTAGGTACATATATGAAGATACCCAGCGTCCTTTTTATAAAGCATGTACCTTCACTGAGTCCTGAACGCAAGATATTCCTTACGCAACACCTAGCAGAACGTGTCCCCACAGGAATAGATATTCGATGGTTTGAGGATTACAATTATGATCATCCATTTGTCGAATGGGTCCAGCAAAGGTATAACCTTCCCTATGGTACCAAGCTTACAAGTAATTTCATAAAGACGTGTCAGATGTTCCAGATGATGGTGGATGAGAATATCGAGAGCATCATATGTATTGATGATGATGTCATGTTTCACAAGGATTGGGTTTCAATTCTGGAGAGTATCGAATTCACGGAAGTTCCACAATTTATAAATCTGGGTACAGTTTTACGTATGGAATTACCACCACGGCACGGTACAGTGTACGTGTGTGGAAACAATGGGGGATGTGAAGGTGCCTTTGTTTCACTTGAATTTGCAAAATTTTTTCTGAAGAACATAAACATGCATCACACGACTGATATTATTATACATGGAATATTGCATTCCATGGGACATCAGGTACTGAATATACCTGTGTGTCATCAGACATCGTGCGTAGAAAAACATACGACGCTCGATCATCATACACGTGTAGAGATGCCATGGATAGAGCATGTATCAAATTATGCGAAAATTCCAAAAATATCATATGATGACATGCATGCGGAATACACTGCGTATAGACATCTCAAGAAGAAAAAAGAGGACAAGTTGTTTGAAATCTACGGAAAGCGCATCAATTTGAAGAATGTCGAGTATGTAATTGGGGAATCACCTGAATATTGCAACGACATATTAAAGTTTTAGGTGTTTGTTTATAAAAATGAAGGTGTCCGATTACATCACCGATTTTTTGTTGGCGAAGCAGGTTCACGCGGTTTTTTCAGTGACAGGGGGTTTTGCCATGCATCTGAACGATTCATTTGGTCGGAAGATGAATGTTACGTATACACATGGTGAGAATCCAGCAGGATACGCAGCCCTTGGATGGTCGGCTGTGGACCGAGAACCAAGTGTGTGCTGTGTAACGTCTGGGTGTGGTGCCACGAATGCAGTAACCCCGTGTCTCATTGCCTATCAGGATAGTGTCCCTGTATTTTTTGTGAGTGGACAAGTCCAAAGGGATGTCAATATCCGTTCACGTGGGGGTGCTATTCGTGGATATTTTGGGTCTGATTGTGATATTGTTGAATGTGTGAAAGGGTTCACCAAGTTTTCCCATGAACTCCGTGATCCAGGGGACCTCCACGCAGTTTTGGAAACCTGCTGGTACCATCTCACCGTGGGACGTCTTGGACCCGTATGGCTCTCCATACCTGTGGATGTGCAGGCGATGGAGGTTCCAGAACTGGTAGTACCACCCCCCTCTCCACCATCACCACCACCCCACGTGGAGGTGCCTACGGAATTCAAACTCTCGTGGACACGTGCACAGAGACCGCTCGTACTGGCTGGAAATGGTGTGCACATCTCTCGAACACGCGAGGCGTTTCGAAAATTCATAGAATTCCACAAAGTTCCATATGTCGTCACCTATTTTGGAAGTGACTTGGGTGATGATTACATAGGAAAGGTGGGCATCATAGGTGACAGGGCTGGAAATTTCGCCATCCAGAATGCAGATCTGGTGGTGTGTCTCGGGTGTCGGCTCTCCAAAACCATCACGGGGTACAATCGAGACTTGTTTGCACGTGAAGCAGTCATTATATGTGTGGATACGGATGAATCTGAAAACATCACCGACAAGAAGATTGACATGTTTGTACACTGTGATCTTGCCACGTTTTTCAGTGAACCCCTCCCACTCATCTACTGCATAGATCCTGAATGGACACGTCGAACCCAACAGTGGAAGTCTGAATGGACCTATGTTCTTCCACCTAATGACACACATGAAGTATGTCCCTATGACCATCTTGATTCATTCTTCCAACACAAGTCTGGTAACACGAATGTAGTGGCATCATCTGGATCAATCTTCTGTGTACAGTGGCACATGTACAGATACAAAAAAGGGGATCGGTACATACCAAGTAGTCATGGAGACATGGGGTATGAGATACCAGTGTCAATTGGAGCAAGCATACGGAATGGTTGCAGAACATTCTGTATCGTGGGTGATGGATCGTTTCAGTACAGTATTCAGGATCTCCAGATTCTCAAACAGTTGCACTTACCAGTGACAATCCTGGTGTTCAACAATGGTGGATACGGAGCCATTCAGATTACACAAAAGGCGGTGTTCAAACAAGAGTTTGGGACAACCCCACAGAGTGACTTGACATTCTGTGACATCTACAAGGTTGCGACAGCCTATGATATACCCTATTACAGTATTGAATATGCTCGGGATGTTGGTTATCTTGCACACAAGGATGGTCCCATGATTGTTGAGATTGTGTGCAAGGTGACGGAACGGTACCCGAAGGTGTCAAACAAGGCGTTGCCCGACGGAACGTTTAAGAACATGCCACATGAACAGATGTATCCTTTCTTGACAGAAGAGGAACTTTCAAAAAACATGTTTGTAACTGAATTACAATTTTAAAGCCACCATTGTAAGTACACATGAATCTCGATTTCGAATCCGAAACCGCGCTGTATACGATATTGATGCAGGACCCATCTATCCTTCAGAGGGTTGAAAAAATTACGTACACACAACACGGTCACACCGAAACTGGTGATGTACTGGATAAGCTCCTGTACATGAACAAGTTTAAACTCAAGGATGTGTCCGCATCTCAGAACGTGTGGGTGAAGAGCAACAGTAGTTTTCGCCCATGGTGTGGGGCTGTGTAATTTCAAACGTGGCACCGAACCGCGTGGCCCACTGTGACAGGAGCATTTTTTCTGGATACACGAGATTATATTCTTTATCATCTCGTGATCCCTCCACATACTCGTGAACCACCTTCTTTACATCACGTACATCTATGAAATCAAAATACCTGTCTTTTTCTATATTAACATGACCTTCACGTGCACACACTGCACTAAAACGGGTCGGGAGTTCATCGGGTCCGTAACACCCCCAGATTCGTAGAGAGTGGGCACCCTCCAAGTGCTGAATTCGTTTGTCGATGATCCATTTGGAGAGACCATATGGATCAGTGGGTGGATCTCCACGAAGAGCTGCTCCACTTGAAAAATAGAGGAGTTGGGGGAAACTCCTTCCCAAGTGTCGCACTACATTCTCAAACATGAGGATATTATCATGGGTCACATCACCCCCATCCGTGTGGAGACGACTGCCACCCCTGACACAGCAATGTAGGACACTGTCGTAGGTGTTATTTTCAAAAAACATGTCAACATCATCACGACACAGGAGATTGAGTTCTTCACGTGAAGTACCCTCCCAGGTGGTTTCACCGCGGAGCATGTTCTTTCCTATGAAACTATTGGATCCAAGTACACACACTCGCTTCATTCCTGTACTAAAGACTATAAACTTTAGTACAGTAGAAATGTCCCAGAACCAGAAGATTTGGTATGCACCAAACAAGTTTGAGTCCTACGGAGAAGAGGAGATCAAGGCGGTTGAGGAGTGCCTGCGCGATGGTTGGTTGGCTGGATTTGGAAAACGAACGATTGAGTTTGAACAGAGGGTGGCGGCAATTTTTGGAAAGACCCACGGTCTCTTTGTGAATTCTGGAAGCAGTGCCATCCTCCTAGCCCTGTGCGCCCTCGATCTTCCCCGTGGCACCAAGATTCTCACCCCAGCATGTGGATTTGCCACCACCGTGGCTCCAATTCTTCAGCTAGGTCTGGAACCTGTGTTTTGTGATGTGCAACCACGTACCTATGTTCCCAGTGTTGAAGACATCAAAAAGGTTGTGGACGGTCACGATGTCAAGTGCTTTCTGATCCCGAATCTTATTGGAAATGTACCCGATTGGGCCAGCATCCGTGAACAATTTCCAGATGTTATCCTCATTGAAGATTCTGCAGATACCCTCACATGTACACCAGAGACTGATATTTCAACCACCAGTTTCTATGCAAGTCATGTGATTACGGCGGGTGGTGTCGGTGGCATGGTGATGTTCAACTCTAAAAACCACCTTGATCGCGCCACGATGTTCCGTGACTGGGGACGCATCGGTGACAATGTGGAGGATCCTGATGAGCGTTTCAATCACATGGTTGATGGGATCCCCTATGATTGGAAGTTTCTCTACGGTGTCGCTGGCTACCACCTGAAGGCGTGTGAGATGAATGCCGCTTTTGGACTTGCCCAACTTGATAAACTTGAGCGGTTCCTGAGCATCCGTCGCAGGAACATGGAGCGGTATCTCGAAAATCTACGGGACACACAGTACCTGGTGCTCCCAGATGATTCAAAGCGTCCCAACTGGCTCGCCCTGCCCCTACAGTGCAAGAACCGCCTCGAACTCCTTCAGTACCTGGAGGATCACGATGTTCAGACCCGAGTATGCTTTGCTGGAAACATCACACGTCACCCAGCATTTTCCATGTACCGCCAGGATTTCCCAGTGGCGGATGAGATTATGAGAAACGGACTCCTCTTGGGGGCCCATCATGGGATGACATTGGATGATGTCGACCGCGTGTGTAATCTGCTTAAAAACTTTGAAGCCCTTAAGGTATAAATGACATCAATTCTTGTCACAGGTGGATGTGGGTTCATCGCCTCTACTTTTTTAAACTACATGTCTCGAAAATATCCCCAGTGTATTTTTGTAAATTTGGACAAGTTGGATTATTGTTCAAATATACACAACGTTACAAACCCTGCTGTTGAATTTGTCAAGGGGAACATTGCAAATCGTGAACTCCTTGAACTCCTGATAAAGAAGTACGAGTTCGATGTCGTCTTTCATTTTGCAGCACAGAGTCATGTCTGCAACTCATTCAGTGACCCTATTGTCTTCACCCAAGAGAATGTCCTTGGAACCCATGTACTCATCGAGACGTTTCGTCAGCGAGCACCCCATGTGGAGTTTATTCACTTTAGCACAGATGAAGTCTATGGTGAAAACAAAACCAATGCACCGTTCACAGAGTGTGAAAGTGTTCTGAACCCTACAAACCCTTATTCTGCATCCAAGGCGGCTGCTGAAATGATTGTGAATTCGTACATTGAGAGTTACAAGATGAATGTGAAGATTATTAGGTGCAACAACGTGTACGGTCCCAATCAGTACCCTGAGAAACTCATCCCCAAGTTTATTAAGCTCTTGCGTGACGGCAAGAAGTGCACCATCCACGGCCTCAAAAGTTCACAAACAAAACGCGCCTTTATCCACGTGGATGACGTCGTTCTTGCCACCGAGGCGGTGTTTTTGCGTGGTACATCAGGTCAGGTGTACAATATATCATCAGACTATGAACTGAGTGTGATGGATGTGACTCGTATGATTATACGTATTGTGAGGAATACCACACAGTATGATGACTGGATCGAGTACGTGGAGGATCGCCCTTTCAATGATGAGAGGTACTACATATGTGACACGAAGCTCCGTCAACTGGGGTGGAAACCTGAAAAGACTGTCAAGGATCTGGAACTTTTTATCGCGGAGAATTAAAAAGTCTTCTCGTAGTGGGGGTCCGAGGGGACCCTGGGGACCCTTGGGAACTCATAAACAGTCTTTTTGGAGGGGACCGTGGTGAGTTTCTTTGTTTCACCGTGAGGGGAGATTTCCTATCACGAAGTTCCCGAAGTTTCTGAATATTTTCACCAATCTGTTTCTTCTTATTTTCAGGGGGAAAGTTACGGAGGGCTTTTGTCTTGTACTTTAAAAGATTTTCAAGTGACACAACTGGAATTCCATTGAGATTCACCCATTTCTTTATAGAAGGTGCTAAATTAGAATTCGCCTTTAACAAATCATATGGGTGTAAGTTGTAATGATTTTTATTTTTTACATGTGAAGTATTTGGAGGAAAATTGCGAGGTACAAGTCTATACAAGGTGGTATATGCATTTGCCATGTTGTTCTTATTTACAATAATGTTTACATTCGCTGGCTGTCGTGTCGAGACCTCATATTTGTTTCCGTACAATTTCATCGCCATACTTCCTGAGAGAACCCACGGTAGTGACCCAAGGGATTTTTTAGCTCTTTGAAGTCTGGTGTTGTTCATTTCGTATACAATACATGTATCTTTTTTAGTGAGTCGCATCATACACGTCCGAAACTTCCGCCACCGCAGGGTGACGTTCTATGTCATCACGATCAAATAGAATCTTTTCAATAAATTGAAGCTGTTCACTGTACCCATCCAAACGGAACAGGAGGTCACTGAGTCCACAGAGTTCTGGATTGGGCAGGTCACACTGGTTGGGGTCACCTGTGATGGCAATCTGTGAACCTTCACCGAGACGGGTGAGCACCATCTTCATCTGTTGGGGTGTTGAATTTTGCATTTCATCGGCGATAATAAAACAATCTCGGAACGTCCTACCACGCATGTATGCAAGGGGGGATATCTCTATTGTTTTATTATCAACCATCTGTTTAATTCGGTTTCTGTTGAAATACATCTCGAGAATGTCAAACATTGGGCGTGTCCAGGGGTCCATCTTATTCTCCAGGGATCCTGGAAGATACCCCATGTCTTCACCAGCACATACAATCGGGCGAGTCAGGATAATCTTCTGAACCTCCCCCGCGTTGAATTTTTCAGCCGCCACCTGACACGGGAACATCGTCTTGCCAGTTCCTGGGGGACCCGTTGCAATCACAATCGGTCGTCCCCCGCTGCGGAGAGCCTTGACATACCGAGCCTGATTCGGAGTTCGTGGGTACATTTCCTACTGTTTCATGGTTGTTCCTATTTAATTGGGTGAACAAGTCTAGATCCTCGAGTGCCTGCTCAAGCTCATCTTTTGTGTGTACCACCGTGCCGTCACACAGGTACTTGAACTCTGGGGGGAGTTCACGACGAATGAAATCAATGTAAAATTCATCTGATGTAGTAGTGACCCCGTCCCATTTGTAATAAGGGATCGAGCTTCCAGTGTAGTACATGTCACTGTAAAATACACACATACGCTTGAGATTCATGTTGAGCTGTAGGTTATGGGATGGGTTTTTTATTCCACCAATGTGGGATGCATTCTGTAGAGGAACACTGTGGTGAAAGATGACTTCGTTACCAATATATTCTTCACCGCCGTAGTACTCGAGTATATCCTTCACGTGTGGACTCTGATCCACTGTTTCTGGAAAGTACGTGTCGTATCCTATTGTGCCACATCTATCAACCAGATTGAAATGCCAATTATGTTGGCGTAACAATTCCAGAGGGAACAGAAGAACCAAAGCATCCTTGGGTACTCTAAGTGTGTTCAAGTCATGTATGAGTAACATGTACACACCAGGAAAATCGCCTGGACCGACAGTATAGGGTTTACTGAAATCAAAATCACAGTAGCTGTAGACACCACGTGCATTCACACGGGCATTGTACCTGTCACGTGGACTGAGAATGGCACCATGTTTCTTTATTCCTTCGAAATTCGTGAGGGTTGTCACGTGCGCGAGACATGTGTAGCCTTTTGATTGCATTTGCATGTACACTCAAAGAGTTCCTTCATTTTAAGTTGACCGAATTGTAATACATGGATGATACATTTCTCCACACAACATCCTTTATCCAATTACTGTATCCACCAATTCCTCTACATGTATAATGTGATTCCCCACTGTCACAATCACGTGTCGTGAAATCCATAATCAACAAGAGTCGTTCACCTCGTGTGAATTTCACTTTGTGAAGACAGTTGTCTGCTTCCAGGAATACTCCCGTATTCTGGGTAAATGGAAACTCACCGTATGTGTCTATTGTAAATACAGAATCACTCGTATCATACACAGGTATGACAAGACGGTACTGTTTTACACCCGAATTGTATCGTTTTAGGTCATGATGATAATTCTCATAGTACTGTGACTTCATACCTTCAAAATAATATCGCAACCAGCATCGTTGGAGATCGAGTGAATTCACTGGGTACACGGGTTCTCCCACAATCCTCGACAACTGGTCAAGAAAATATGAATTTGAATAAAATGACAAATGTCTATCTTCATTTAAATTTTTATTTCTTCTCGCCTCTTCTAGAAATTTCTCCACCAGGGTCTGTCTACAGAGTTCATCCAATATGTCATGTACAATGAAAAATCCCTGTCCCCGCGTTGAGCGCGTCGTATTCACTGAACAATTCAATTCTATATCATCATGTACTTTTTTGTAAAAGAACAATGGTATGACGACTACCAAAAATAGAAAAATGACAAAAAAAGTCACTACTATCATTTATATGTACACATTTATTAATTTTTCAATATGCCCTAGACACTTGTTGGTGTGCATCTTGTTTGCGAGGGGATCAAATTCCACAATGTCCATGCCGACCGCGTTGTCCTTGAGGGTGTCCACCAGGGTGAGGAGCTCCTTCATGTACATACCATTCCGCACAGGTGTACCCGTGCATGGGAATTCTCGTGGGTCCAAGGAGTCGACGTCGATGCTCAGGTAGATGTTCTTGTGCTGGAGTCTTCGCTTGAGATACTGTGTGATGGTGTATGAAAAGGAGTTGATTGGAAAACCCTCAATGTTGTAGTCTTCGAGGCGTTCGTATTCTGGGGGATCGATGTCGCGTATGCCGATGTACGTAATCTGTGATGGGTCAAGATTCACATGATCGAATGTTGTGGTGGGGTGGTTTTCAAAACCCATGAGATGACCCACGGGCATGCCGTGGAGATTCTGAGACGCTGAAGTTGACTGCGTGTTGATGTCCGTGTGTGCATCTATCCAAATGACGTGGAGTGAATCACCGTATGTCTTGAGAGCCGATGATATTGTCGAATATGATATGGAGTGATCTCCACCAATGGTGACAATGTTGTCCTTCTGAGACATTGCCGCATGGGTCGAATAAAGGAGATCGTAATCAAAAATTTGTGTCGTCGGGTCGTCCTTCACCTTCTGCATCGTGATACCAAGTTTACCTTCAACCGCATAGGGAGCCATACGAGGCCCGTATCTCTTTTGTCCATAATTACAGCACGCCCCCAGCAACTCAACACCTTTCATACACTATGTATACCGTGAACATTATTTTTAACTGATGGGGGACATGATGTCAGATCTGGATCCAGACTGTTCCCCAAGGACTGGATCCATGATGTACCAGTTTGATACCTTCTGGAGTTTGCACCAGTACTGATCAATTGCATAGAGTGCATCACTCGTGCCATCTATCTTGGACCCCCTGTTGTAAGCCTCTTCGAGGAGACGGGCACCTTCACGGAAATTTTCAAGGAGACGTGGGGCAAACTTTCGGTTCACCAAGTACCCCGAGGTGGTTGTGGTACATGTGGATTTCTTTAAAAAGTCGTACTGTGACTTCTCGGCTATGGTCCATCCCGCAGATAACATGACAACATCATAGTCTACACCCTGTTCAAACACCTTGTTGAGTGCTTGGGGGTCACTCGTGAACTGGAAATCGTCCTCAAATATGATGCAGTTCTTGTGGGGTGACTGGAGAAACTGTTCCAGTGCCTTGATGTGACTCCGTGAACATCCTAAATGACCCCGACTCTTTTCATACACTGCATTTATCCGAGTCGTCTTGTCAAGGAGACCCATCTTCTGAATCTCTGTGCGTATTTGTGCATCACGATCTGATCGGTGTTTCAAATTGATGTAGTACACGTGATCAACCAAAACCGACTCAACGGTAGGTCGCCGCCACCACACGTACATGTAGATGAGTACACATACAATGAATAAAATATATTCTTTCACCATTATAATATAATGTGGGTTTTATTATACCTGTTCGGACTTGTACTTGTGTACATTCTACTCAAGGTGTTTTACATGAAACCGTACAACAGTTTGCAGGATCTCTTGAAAAGTGAGAATAGAATGCACCCATTTCGGTACTTTACCGACTCTGAGGGAAATGTGCTCCCAATTATTGCCGTGACTGGATTTTTTAGAGGTGACGATGCAAAGAAGAAATATCAGGAATACCTGGATAAAAAGTTCAACATGTTTGGCATCACCGCTTACAAATCATTTCCGAACAAGGAACGTTTAGGAAAAGAGGAGGGTCAGTATGAGAGGGATGACACGTTTGATTACACACGTGAGATACGGAGCTGGATGTGTTGTTTCAAACAAAAGAGCGAATTTCATTTCACCCCAGATAACCATGTGGTCGACATGAGTGAATCCGATTTCTACACGGTGGAAACGGACCAAAAACGCACCAAAAAGTATGATTTCATATACATCTGCAATAAAGATGGTGATGATTGCCCTCTTGATGGATGGAATGCCGTGAATAGAAATTTTGAACTCGCCAAGAAATGTTTCCCAATCATGTGCAACAAGTTCAAGTTGAAGGGTCTTGTGGTGGGTCGCACCAATTGTGGTCTCGAGAAGGAATATGGTGACAGTATTGAGGTTTCGGATTGGCTTGAGTATGGAAAACTCCAGGATAAGATGAGAGAGTCTAGATTTTTGTTTATGCCGAATATTCAAGATGCTTCACCACGTGTCATAGCCGAGTGCCTCATCAAGGATGTACCTGTGCTGATGAACGCCAACATCATGTGTGGGTTCAAATATGTTCATCATGAAACTGGGGAATTCTTTCATGATGAGACGGATATAAGTGATGCTCTTACACGTTTGATGGACCGAATTGACACCATCGCACCTGCAAAGTGGTGGGAGACCCATTATAGTCATGAACAGTCCCAGAAGAAACTGAGGGACTTTCTAGCCGAGGCATTCCCCCAGGAACCGTGTCTTAAGAATATAGATCGTGTTAAATTCATACTATAATAATGTCATGCGGAATGTAGGAATGTGTGGAATCGTATGCATATTTGGAGATGTCGATGGCGTCCAGGTGTACCCAGAACGCATCAAACACAGGGGTCCAGATGATTGGAGAGAGGTGTCCAGACCAGGTGTCAAGATGTTCTTTGCACGTCTCGCCATACGGAGTGGTGAGATGCAGCCATTTGAAGAACCAAATAATGAACTCTTCATGTGCAATGGTGAAATCTACAATCATGAAAAACTTGGGGGCAAACCAGAAGAGTCAGACTGTCGCACCCTCCTGAATCAGATTCGCAAACGTGGCATTGTCCAGGGGTGTAGGAGCGTCCAACAGGGTGAATTTGCATTTGTGTACTATAATGGCAAGTCCCTTTCCGCGGGGCGCGACAACATTGGGGTCCGCCCCCTCTTTTTTGCCACGCCCAAACCTGGCACCATTGTATTCTCAAGTGAATTGAAACCCATCATGCACTACAAGTGTGGTGTGTTTCCACCTGGTCATTTTTACAACAGTCAGACGGGTGTCTTTGCACGGTGGAGAGAACTCACCCTCTCTGTACCTATTTTTGAACATGGATACCAAAAGGCACTTCAGAGTCACCTTATTCATGCGGTAGTGGACAGAACAGACAACTCTGAACGTGATGTCTGTTTTTTACTCTCTGGGGGTCTTGATAGTAGTCTTGTCTGTGCAATTGCCTATTTTCATTCGAAACTCACATGCATCAACATGTTCACCGTCGGACAGGAGGATAGTCCAGATGTTGTTGCAGCCAAACAGGTTGTGGAGTATTTCAAAAAATGCAATGAGAAGGAGGTGACTCACACCATTATACCCTTTGATTTTGAAGAGGCTGAACGACTTGTTCCCTTGGTAATTCGTGGACTCGAGAGCTATGACACCACCACCATCAGGGCCAGTGTCCCCATGTGGATTTTGGCACAGCACATCTCCACCAAGACCAAGTTTCGGGTGTTGTTGTCAGGTGAGGGAAGTGATGAACTTCTGGCTGGATACAAATATTTCAAGAATGCCCCTTCGGAAGATGCCCTCCATATTGAGGTTGTTCGTCGTGTTCACAAACTCCATGAATTTGATGTGCTCCGAGCCGACAGGTGCACTGCAAGTCACGGTCTGGAACTGAGGGTTCCATTCCTGGACAGTAGGGTTGTTGATACATGTCTGTCTATACACCCTCGTGAAAAGATGGAACACATAGAAAAGTCATGCTTGCGTAACCTCTTTCAGGGATACTTGCCATATGAGATTTTGTGGAGAAGCAAGGAGGCTTTTAGTGACGCCGTGGGCTACGACTGGGTGGGTTTCCTCCGTAAAAAGTACAGTGTCTACCCCATGGTTCACTCGGATCATAACCCTCCCATGAGCGGTGAAGAGAGCTACTACCGTGACCTATACTGGAGCATCTTTGGAAAACACAATGAAGATCTCATCTCTGAAATATGGCGTCCCAAGTGGACCACAGAAACAGATCCATGTGCACGACTCATCACCACTTAAACATGTCCATCTTCTTGAGAGTAGGAAATGTTGGAAGTCATCTTGCAAAAGTTTGATCCCAAAAACCCTGATCATGTGTCGTGGCTCAAGAAACTCGGTCAGGTGGCCAAGTCGATGGAACGGAGCGGTCTTTCCGAACTCTGTGAAAAGAACCCCTGGAAGGTGAAACTGAAACAACTTGACGTCCCTGAGGTGCACTTTTGTCTCTGTGTCAAGTATGTCGAGGCTGTTTTCAATCACACCGCATTTGTACCAGAATAATTATCAGAGTACATAGTACTACTGAAATGTTGTTGCTCTTGGCAATTATTGTCGCCGTTCTCATCATGTTTTTTCTTTTTGGGGCCCCTGCGTTCACGGTGGAGGGTTCTATGCGTGAAAAATATATGCAGAAACGCGTAGGGTCTGTGTTTTCATACAATGACATGTCCGAACTCCAGGACGGTGAACCTCTCCCCATGAACACCGTCACTGGACCTGGTGGTGGATCTCTTCTCAAAAAAAGTGTTTAAAAATAATCTATGATTGTAGAGAACCCTCTTCATAAAGATGGCACACGCTCTGCGCACCTATTGCATCACCGAAATTACCAAACTGAATCAAGGTCGTATTTCTGATGCAACCATCAAAAATATGGAGAAATCTATTTTCAATTGGTGCGTCAAGACCTCGTACCCCATGAGAATCCAACCTTCGTGGGAGAACCCCCTGTTCAAGAAAAAGTACATGATAAAAATCCATAGCATCATTTATAACCTCCGACACAGTGACAAGTCCCTTCTTTTTGAACGCCTTGCACGTGGTGATGTCAAGAGCAAGGATATTGCCGTGCTCACACCTCCTGAACTGTGGCCAGGTGGTGCCTATGACATGGCTGATCAGGAACTCAAGATTCAAGCCATGAAGAGGGATCTCACCAATGATCGTCTCCAGGATTATTCTGGCACATTCAAGTGTGTCAAGTGCAAGTCTGACAAGACGACGTATTACCAACTTCAGACACGGTCTGCAGATGAACCCATGACAACCTTTTGCACATGTCTCAAGTGTGGCAAACGTTGGAAATTCTGTTAAAAAATACATTCACTTCAATGGTAGAAATGTCTCTTATTGATGTGAACGTAGAGGGTGGTCACACTATGATTGCACGCATTATTGAACAACAAAAAGGTGGATATCTCGTCCACTTTCTTGAAGAAACTCGCCAAGAGGGGGTGTTTAAGTTTGACACCGTGAACCCCGTTTTCGTGGAGAATGAAACGGTTTCTGGGTTTTACGACACGGATGACTTGACGGTTGCTGGATACGTCGACCTAGGAAGTGGCAAGTACACACTCGATGATTCCGAGTATGAACCTTCATCCTCTGAAGAAGAGGATGAAAGCGATGATGAATCTCTCGTAGACGAAGACGGAGACTAAAGAATTAATACCCTGGTATTGTAATGGAAAGGTGCTGCGGCCTTACATGTTTAGGGACACGATGTAGACGGAAGACGAAAGCAACTGTCATTAGTTATGGGGTTGCTTTTACAGGGTGTAAATTTCATATGGGACAGAATTTCATATTGGAATGGTCCCATCGTCCAGAACTTGTAGATACTCCCAGAGATGTCCAGATTTATTTGGACATGTATTATGCACTGTCAAAGGAACTCATTCACATGAGTAATGTCTCCCTGGTCATGCTCACCACATTTGTTTATTTACACGTGAAGGAACAAGACATCAGTGACTGTTATCAGAGACGTCTTGATTTTTATGAACATATATTTACAGACGGGGGTTCAGATGAGTGTCCCATTTGTATGGACCAAAAAGCCAACGTCGTCACACCGTGTGGTCACCAATTTTGTAAAGACTGTGTGTACACATGGGGTGATGTGAATGGTACATGTCCAATATGTCGTGAACAATTTTTAAAAATCTTCGACACCTAAAAACGTGTCTCAAACCACTTTACACGTGGGCGCCCCCCATGATACGTAAAAATGACCACTGCTCTCCGTGCTTGCCTCAACTCCCTGGCGTACCTTGAACTCACGGCGTTTGTCACGTGCGATGTCGGTCGCGTGACCATTGAAGTTACCCAGCGTGGGGACTTGAGCGTGGATGAGGGACGGCTCATCTTCAAGAAATCCGAAGTGGATCGCCTTTTGGGATATCTCGGTGAAGTTCGTGGAATAATGACCCTCAATCACGAAACCGAGGAAGAGACGGTTATTTTTTAAAAACTTACTTAGACAAAAAACGTGTTTCAAATTTATATATGTTGTATTACGTTATTTGCTATGACATGTGGTTTTATATATCTCATGTATTTTTGCATTACCACCCAATTCACAAAATTCACCATGCAAAACCCTACCAGCTCATCACGTGGATGGATGCACACAAGGCACATGTGATGGAAAATATAGTTCAGCATCTAGGACTTTTTATTCCGAAACTGGCAGTGACACGTCTATTGATGGCATATGTGTTCATATGCATTCGAGGTATGATGAGACACGATGCCAGGTGTACGTGGCTGCTGGGGAATCATCACCTATTGCATCATAAGCACCCTCATTATAATTTTGGGGAATACTGGCTTGACAAACTGTGTGGAACACTCTACCCCAATACATCTGAATACATATATGGAAAGTTGTACACTTGATTTTTTTCGTGTCTCAAACTACTTTACGTGTGTGGAGACCCCGTGACAAGTACATATGTGTTGTGGAACCCCACCGTGGCCTCTTCCAACGGATGTGGATGTTCAGTACTTTGACTGCCCCGTGGCCATGGCTAAACACATACGAGACCCATCATCGTGGTTCTACATGTCGAGAACTGCGCGACGCAAGGTTTTTCTTCAAAATTGCGAAATTGTATTGGCAAATCCACGCTTTGCCAAGCGGTTTGAAACATCCATAAAACTGTGGGCTGATTATCTGCAAATGGATGCAGATTTCATAGATACATTTGACGCAGAGGCGTATGCCGAGAGGCTCAGAGCCCTCCTTTTTTAAAAAACGGGGGTTCACCAAAAACATGTCTCAAATCATTTTACGTGTGTGGCGCCCCCATAATAAACAAAAACATGTCGTGTGCCATATGTATGGACAATGATGATGCGTGCAAGCTCACCTGCAGCCACCGTTTCTGTCACTCGTGTGTCAAGGGGTGGTACACCAAGGGAAACTCGACGTGCCCCATGTGTCGGAGGCCCATGTACTTTCGTGGCTTTTCCAAGACCATTCGCAAGTGGGAAGATGAGAAGCTCGAGCAGATGTACGCCGACGTCTACTCCGAAAGTATGGAACTCATACTCTCCGAGTGGAACGACTCATCTGAGACTGAGTCGGAGACCCAGTCGGAGACCCAGTCGGAGCACGACTCGGACGCAGAGACCGTGGGCGAGTCCGATTCGGAGTCGGAGTGGGAGGAGGATTGGGCCGATGCCGAGTCGGTCGCGAGTCTGCCCTCTCCCCGTGAAACCACCCAGTGGATCCACAACTTCTTCAATGTCAAGAAGACTGTCATGGATGATCTCAGGGACATGGATAAGAAATTCAAGAAATTCAAGGACATCTTGGATCCCGAGGATCTCTATGAACTCATCAATTACCCATCGGGTATGTACGTCGATACGATGGAGTTTGTGTACGAAGACTTACCAGTTGTCCAGTTCACCAAGAAGACCACCCACCTGTCAAAGCGGGGTGTGTCCAGGAGGCGGGCACGGAAGCAGTCCCCGTCCGTGACCTCGTCGTACATCATACTCATCGACGTCACTTAAAAGTTTGCAACACTCTTTTAGAAAATGGCACCATACCAGCCACCCTTGAATAGTCACTATACCGAGTTGAATGTATCTGGGTATCCTCCCAACTTCATGTGGACGGTTATCGGGAAAGAAGGTCGTCACTTCTACGACCTCACCGACTGGCTACGACTTCACTACTTGTGGTACGACGACGCGCGTAAAGTAATTGAAATATGGGGTCCATACGATGCATTGGCAGATGGAGCGAAAGATAAAATCAACAATATTATAAAAATGTACCATCAAATTACATGTGTGGAAGTTAAGTAAGTGTGGGTGCCACACAGAGTACTATCCATGTCGTGCTTCTCTGATCGCTACAACATAACTGTTCTTGAACATTCTGAAATGTACAATGATTCGTATAAAAACGAACTTGCAAAGAAGATCTGGCACGTCGTCGAAATTGATCCCAGTCTGTATACAATTCATGAAATCGAACATATCGTAGACCTTGTTTCCGACCTTCTTGATGTCCTTGAATGCGACGATGGTCGGGAAATTAATCCGAATGTGATTGGCACAATGGTACCTCGGTATATCAAGGTTCCAATCAATTTTACACACTTGTTTTACCATGAGATTAACACCATTCTAGATATTTTCAATGTCCTTGACATGATTTTGAAATTTTAGTGACCCACACATATAAATGGAGCGCCTCTCCCGAGGAACTCCACGAGTAGAGGAACTTTTTTAAAAATGGGGTGCCCCCAAAATCATGTCTGAATACAAACTACATATATGTGGCACACAGAGTACCACCTCTCACATGAACAATCTTCCAGAAGACATTCTCTGGTACATCTGGAAGATTTACAACACCCACAATGTTCTTGATGAACTCATGAGTCGGACTGGTTTCGTGTGGTACAAACCAAGTCAACGTCTCATGAGTCTCGTATCATGTGATCTAGGTGCACTTCAACATAACCATACCGATCTAGATCAGATGATAGAAGACCATAACATGTGGGTGTACCATGAATGTGTTCAGTCACGGTGTATGGATTGTGCAGAGTACGGGTTCCCATGTCACTATCTTGCAGAGCGGGGGTTTGAGAAACCTCACCTGGCTCACATGTGGCAGGCGAATTTTTAAAAAATGGGGTGCCACCAAAAACATGTCTCCCAGTGAACTAAGTATGTGGCGAACCCCTTGTAAGAAAACAATGGGCCGCTCACCTGTGAGTTACATGGATGATATGGATGAGAGCCGTCCCGTGTCTGATAAGGTGTACAAGATGAACATGGCGAAGCAGGTTGCACATGTGATTGAGATTGACCCTGACTTGTACACTGTTCAGGACCTCGAGAAGCTTGTTGATTGGATTAACAAAATAAAATAAGGTTTTTTAAAAACCTGATTCTACCAAAAACATGTCTGACACCAAAGTACATTTGTCCAGAACACAGTGTACCTTGAAAATGAACAATGAGATGCTCGTGCGTCGTGCCATTGCCAGCCTCCCTGTTGATGTCCAGGCCAAGATTGTGGAATTCGTACAGGCTCCACCACAAAAGTCGAAGCGTCTCCAGGCTTTCATGAATCGCTGGAGTGACCCTGCGCGTCCACGTGTGATGGCACGTGCCTCGATCCTTTAAAAAAACGGGGTCCCACCAAAAACATGTCCGTGTGTAAATTATGTACCCAAAACCCTAAAAGTAACATGGCTGTGTACAAAGCATCCTCCCCTGCGTTCATGTTGGATGCTGTGACAGCCCGATACATGATGGAACATGTGTGTGCCGAACACTCCGAGTGTCCCATCTGTTATGAAAAAATTGAAAATGAAATGGTGACGTGGACCACACCGTGTCAACACAAGTATCATACGTGGTGCCTTGAAGAATGGAAGGAACGTGGTCACAGCACATGTCCCATGTGTCGAACGTGCATCTTCAACTATGTCATTGTTGAACAAGACATGGATAGTTGGCTACGAGGTTTTAATTTCTACTAACATGGTATACAACGCGATGGTTAGTCAGAAACGCAACCGTAATGTTAATATTACTTCGAGTGATCCTCGTGCTAAAAAAGCAAGATTCAATCCCACTTTTATAATACACTATTCATACGGTCAAACGAATAATATAATTGATGGATCTAGATACATAGTATATGGATACAAAATAAGTCTCTCACAAGATGCTTTAAATAGTTTTCGTGTCTATTACCACAAAACGTACCCAGCCACATCTCTTGGTGGCATTGAACACTCGGGAATCGTGAATCTCATACCAAATTCATATAAATCCCGCATCGTAAACAGTCAAGTTGGTACGGCGGTGAGCGCCCCTTTACCTACCATAGGACAAAATATTCCAACCATATTGAGTTCGTATCATTCACATCCACCACCTCAGGATCCCAATATAAATAGTTATCGTTCGAATTTAACATCGATGCCATCCGACACAGATATAACATCATATATTGCTAATTTTCCTGATATGCAGGTTAATTTTATAGTAGATATGAACGGTATATATATTATCGATATTTCGAGAGCTATGAGCCGTATTCAAATGGATAAAGCGAGTTTAATGAAGTTTGCAGACGATACATGGGATGATCTTTTCAGGAATTCGAATCTCAAACGCTACATTGATAAAAATTCAGGCACCATGTTTTTTGAAAAGACTCCAGAATTATGGAATAACATACTTAAGTTTAATAGTGCAACACGTATCAACATTACGTACATTGATTATAATGATAGCACAGAATTATATGAATTTGATATCGACACAGTCGTACCTCTGGAAAAATTTGATTCGCAATCGGGACCCGAACCTATGAATATTAATAAAATTTAATTATAAAGGATGCCCTATAAAATTCGTAAACTCCCAGGAAAGAACCTGTACCGTGTCACATCGGAATCTGGAAGCGTCAAGGCCAAGGGGACCACCCGTACCAAGGCGCTCAAACAGGTGCGTCTTCTCTACGCGCTCAACCGTCCGTCGTTTAAAAATATACGTTCTTTATAATGTACCACGATCTCACCCTACGAGAGGGTTCACATGCGATTCGACACCGTCTTACGCTCCCGATGATTGAAAAATATTGTAAATTTGCAGAAGATGCAGGTATCCAGGTGATCGAGGTGGGTCACGGGAATGGTCTTGGTGGCCAGGAGGCTTTACATACAGATATCGAGATGATACGAACTGCTCGTACACATTTAAAAAATACGAAATTATCAGTCCATATCATACCAGGAATCGCCACCTTGGAAAGAGATGTCATACCAGCAGTTCATGCAGGTGTCGATATCTTCCGCGTGGCGAGTCATTGCAAAGAAGCCTCCCTGACCAAGAGTCACATTGAATATTTGTGTCAGCACAATACATATGTTATTGGTGTCCTCATGATGGCGGCACTGTGTTCACGTCATGAACTCCTGGAACAGGCGACTCTCATGAAATCATGGGGAGCAAAGGCTATCGTCATTATGGATTCCACGGGTTCCATGATGCCCCGTGATGTCCACAAACGGATCTCAATCCTCATGGAACTTGAGATTCCTATAGGGTTTCACGGACACAATAACCTCCAACTTGCGGTGGCGAATTCCATGGCCGCCATGGATGCTGGGGCGTCCATCATCGATGTCACTATTCATGGATTTGGTGCTGGTGCTGGGAATACACCCCTTGAGATTATGGAAACGATACGACCCAGTGGATATGTGAATATAGATACAGTCATGCAATTTTGTGAAGAGTCACCGTTTCATGCCCCTTCATTCAAACCCATGCATGTTCTCACCGCATGGTACAGGATATTTTCAGGCTTTGATGTTCATATACGTGACACAGCCTGGAAATATTCAATGTCCATACCTGCTCTGATTAAAAAAATGGGGGAAGATGGTGGTCAAGAGATTCAATTTCGTGTCTGAAAAAAACTCATGACACCGTGAAACCCCTTGTAAGTGATGGACGAACCAAAATTTCGTAAAAAGCACCTTGCCAGTGAAAAGAAGAAGGACAAAGGACCTGTGTACGCCACAAAGCGCCACGTTCGTATCGAACTCGTGAATCTCCAACGGCACGAGAAGAATATGAGATGCAAGACTGCTGCCGCGGCTGGGTCTGGGTCGTCGTGTCCGTGATGGCAGTCGGTATTTTCGTATGGGCCACGGTGTATATATTTTCCTCAGTACTTGTATAAATGTCCGATCCGACAACTCCTCTTTTGGGTTTTTTATTGTTGTGTGCAATTGCAGCTGTCATAACGTTAGCAATCATGTACACACGTGAAAAGAACAAGAA
>Ga0209444_10000270_pt1 | contig 28365 bp, 45 predicted proteins | sample LauGreFaBDMM15DN_2_FD_188215 | JGI IMG/M metagenome (GOLD analysis project Ga0209444, IMG submission 188215) | Freshwater lake microbial communities from Lake Michigan, USA - Fa13.BD.MM15.DN (SPAdes) (version 2) | ecosystem: Environmental > Aquatic > Freshwater > Lake | place: Lake Michigan... | reverse complement strand
CCCCCCATAAGTCCCCGTCATTACTGGGATGTAGCGGTGCTAGTTTTTTTGTTTGTGTGTTTGTGTTTGTGTGTTGCTCTAAAGCGGTTTGTCTCCGCGAGCTGAGTTGCACCCGATATGGGCAGGCAATAATGGAGAGTTTAGGTCTCCAGGTATTAAGTGATCTACGCTTATTTGATTGCGGTCAGTGAAGAGTTGTTGGCAGAGATGGCAGCGGGTAGCGGTGGCCTTTATTTGTTCTCGCGCTAAACGATAACGCGGGTCGTTATACCTGCTCCACTTTTCTCTTTGATGTTGGGTGCAGTAACTTCCGCCTGATGTTAGTACTCCGCATTTGATGCAGGGTTTAGGGAATCTACCCAAACAGATCTTCTTCTTTATCGTCAAGGGTAAGATACGCGTGTTTTAGTCGGCCTTCAATGATGGGCAAATATTCAGGGGTTAGTTCGATACCGATAAAACTTTTGTTCTCTAGGATGGCTGCTTTACCGGTTGAACCTGACCCGCAGAAAGGGTCGAGAACAACACCGTTCTCAGGGGTAACTAATCTAATCAAATACTGCATCAACGCTGTTGGTTTCACTGTTGGATGAAAGTTTTGTTTGACTGCTTTTATTGAACCGTATTTGCCACCTGCACTGTCGGTTCTAAGATAACCGTTCTCATCTAGTTCAGCGTTAGTTCCGCCACCACCTATTGTTTGTATTTCAGGTAGTTCTTCTAAGCCTTCGTTGCGGTCACGCTTGTTTGCTTTAGCAACATAAAAGAACCTGCTCGCCCCACCAATATCGCCTAATCCTTTTTGACTCGCAAACCTATTGTTTTTTGATTGTTCACCAGGTTTAAAAGTGAATTGACTGAGCTGTTTTACCCCAACTTTACCTTTTACTAAACCTGATTGCTGATCTAGTAGTTCTGCTGTGTATTCGTCAAGGATAATGTTTGCAGGCCAACGCCCTTTTGAATTATCTGGTCTATCTACCTCTTTACGCCCTGCATCATCTACATCAGGTGCAGCTCCAGCGTTTAAGTTACTTGTTACTCTACCTTGTGGCGTTGCTGAAGCTCTGTCTTGTTCGCTTGCGAAATCTATTCTGCTTGCATCTATGTTGAGCGCACCTGTCCCATACTGTAAAACATTTTCTGCAACAGTCCCGATAACAGGTTTGCGAGCAACAACAATAGGTTCATGAGCGGGTTTGAGCGCTGTCCCCCAACCATCCCACGCCTTAGCATCATCCGTAGCAGGAGCAGTTATGTCTGGAATGACAGGCGATACCTGAAAAGAATGTCCTTGCATAGTTCCACCGCCATGCCTATTGCTTTTGCCTATTACTTGACGCTCAGCTCCTTGCATTTTGTCTATTGCTTTGCTGATGTTGTGTGATTTAGGAAAACCACTGCCATATAGCCATGCGATGTTGTCGCGTATTTCAAACCCTGCATCTTCAATAGCAACCGCCAACCTATGCCATGTGCGTGTTCCCCCGAAAGCCAATAAGTGTCCGCCAGGTTTAAGAACTCTTAGGCATTGCTGCCAAAGTTCGACACTGTAAGCGATACCTGAGTTATCCCAAGTCTTTCCCATGAACCCTAGTTCGTAGGGCGGGTCGCAAACTATTGAATCAACGCTGTTAGATTGCAGCTCAGGCAGGATGTCTAAATTGTTTCCCGCATAGATTACGGCTTGACCAATTATGAGTTTAGGTATCATTCAATTTCTTCTTTCAGCGGGTCGTAGATGGCTTGAAATCCTAGACTAACTTCAGTGTTCGACAAAGTAGAACTATCACGCTCAGCAGCCGTTGAAGGCTTGCTTGTATGCTTGTGAGACTTACGCCATAGCTTGACTAGCTCGATGGCTTCTCGGTCATCGGTTTCAAACTCTGCTCCACAAGAACAGGTTTCACGAATCATTTTTCGCCCAACCAGATCCAAGGAATCGTGTTGCACCCCAACCGTATTTTCTTTCCATTACAAGTTCACATAACCCGCATACAGGCGCTTTAGGTTCATCTTGTAGTTCGGCAACGACTTGGTCAGTTACACCGCAGTTAGGGCAGATAAAGAGATAAGCAGGCATTAGTTATATCTTCCAGACTGTACCTGTAAAGTCTATGCCCTGCTGAAGTTCAAAGCATACTAACCCTGGCTGGCTATCTTCGCCTGCTGTTGTTCTCCACCAGTTACTTCCATTGTCTAGGGTTGCTGCTTGAACCCAGAAGCGGGAAGTTCCCCTAGGGGTTGAACCTAACTCAAGAACTCTTAGATGATGGAAGTGGCCTGATACGCCTATTGTTGCAGCGTGAACCGGTTGCTTACCGAAGGCTTGCTGTCTCCACCAGGTTGGCACTTGGTCAGGTCTAGGCGATTGATGTCCATGCCATAAGCCTAGAATGTGAAAGCCATCGCCAAAGATGTCATGAGCTAGAGATTCATCATGTTGGGCAGGTTCAAAGAACTTTATAGGCAGGCCGACTTCATGAGATAAGCGGGCTAGAGTGCGGGCAATATGAATACCCCAGTCATCAGTTGCTTTACCTACACGCTGTTTGTTTACCCTGAATTGACAGTGATTGCTTCCAACGCTGAGATAAGTTATTGGGGCATGCTTGCTGAGTTGCTTCAAAGTCTCCCAGGCTAATGATGTTGCCAAGTCAACCTGTTGCATAAGAGATAAGTCATTAGATTGAAGCTGATGCAAGTCGGCAGCATTACCAAAGTTCTCAATAGTGTCCCCAACATCGCAGAAAACAATTTGCTCAGGGCGAACTTCTTTAACTTTCTCGATAAGTTTTACTTGTGTCTGGGCTACTCGGTGTATTAGCGCATCCACTCCGCCCCTATGGTCTACCTTGCCAACTTGCAGATCACTCCACAAGATAACAAGGGCTTTACCTGTTGCAATAGTTTTGGGTTGAACAGGTTTAGTTTTCTTAGCTAGAGAATAAAGCAAGGGTAGATTGATTGTCGCGTTACGCTTGACCCAGCGAATCCTGACTGAAGTCATCCACATTGGTTCAAGGGGAAAAGGTCTAGCAACTTGCCATCGGCTAATTCTCGGCTCGCCTATAATCTCAATCTCTTCAGGGTTTATGCCGGCTTCTCTCAAGAACCCTTCAATGTCTGTCGGGTTATCCCCTTCAACCGCAGGCAATACAGCTTCTCCCCCTGCACCATCAAATTGAACTGATGGACTCCACCCTTCAGGGTAAACAATTTTAGGGGCTGGCTGGCTTAGTCCTTCCAACATGAGCAACGCTTCTCTCTATGATGCTTTATTGCTGCATCACTGACTTTAGTTCCCCGCTTGTAAAGTTCATTAGATAGCGTTTTGTAAGGCCATTCAGGGTTCATAACAGCAGTCTCAAGAATCAGCGCATCTTTATCGGTCAGCTCTGACTTGAGTGTTCTTATTCGGCAAGGGGTATTTCTTTTAGGTAGTTGCAGATCTTCAAGCATTTCTCAACTCTATCTGCCCTTGTTCTTGTTTGTGTGAGCTTATAACTGACCTAGCAACAGTTTCAGCAACAGCCTGAATAGGTTGACCGGTAGCAGCAGCAACAAGAAGCAAGTCTGCAAGCTTGTTTTTGAAACTATCGTCAGCGCATAGGCCTGAACAGTTTTCAGTTCTCAGCAAAATTATGGCTTCGTCAAGTTCTCTACTTAGCATTATTTAGAGCCTTGACCTTCCTGATACAGGCTTGAATGTATTTAGCTTTTAGTCTGGCATTGACCGCCAAAACAGGAACATCAAGATCCTTATGAACAGCCTTCAATTCTTCATGCAAAACAGCTAAAGCCATGTTTACCCCATAAACTCGCCCTTTGGCGTGGCCTATAAAGTATTGCTGTCGCATAGCTTTTGGGAATAGTTTTCTCAGTATCCGGTTAGTCTTCATCATCGTAAATCCCATCGTTATTTGCTGCTTCAAGAAAAACTGCCATCACAATACTTGCAACAACAGGTAAAACAACTGCCAGCAGAATAACCGCCAAAACAGTAAGCCAAATATTCATTATGGAATGTCCATCGCATCGGTCAGCTTCTCTAAGATTAGATCTAGGACAGCCTGCATTTGAGCGTTAGTTATTACCCCTGAGCGTTCAAGTTCAATCAGGGCATCGCTTGTTCTAGTGTGTTCATCTCTTTGCCCATGAGCCTGACCTGCTTTGTAGTCTCGGCTAAAGATGTTGACTGAGTTCACCCTGGCACACTTACAGCCATCTTGACAGTTATTGCAGGTCATTCGGTACGCCCTTGCTTTAGGCCTTCAGCAAACTTGTTTAGGTGAATAAGCAAAGTATCAATTGAATCTCTTGCACCTAGATCGTAAGCATCTTTAGGGATGGCAGGGAGTTGCAGTTTCTTGTAGCTCTCAACGATACTAATTACCGCTTCAACAGCGTTATCTCTTGAGCTTTGAATTGCTGATGTGATTGCATCGGCAGTATTGCTGACTAGTTGCTCTTTTGTTTCAGGGTTACTCATTGTTTGTCCTTTCGCAGACAGTTGTTTTATTGTTTTCAAAATCATCAAGGGTATGCAACTCAGGGCAGGCAGAAGAACTAAGTCTTAGAGTCAATAGGCCTAGCATTACTAAGGCGATTGCGATAAGCAGCATAAACATCCTGTTATTCATCGCTGATCTCTTTTAGGTAAAGAACTTCAAGAGTGTTGCAGTTCACGAAAACAAGCTTGCCGGTTGCCCCGCAGTTGCGGATAACATTCTGCTCTTTCAGCAGTTCGATTAGCCTGGTACGCTCTCGCTCTTCGCCTTGTTTGCGATAGAACTCGCGTACATTCTCAGCACTATTTGTCGGCACGATATTTGTCCTTCCAATACTCGGCTTCTTCAGCCATCAGCTCACTAAGTCTTTTATGCCCATGTCTCTCAACAAAAGTTGCAGAGTATTCTTTATCAACCTTGCCTAAAGCACCCGCCAGCCAGTAACTTAATGCGCCTAAAAGTTGCAGCTTGAGTTTGAGATAGATACTGTTTCTGCCTTTAGATCTACGCCCCATGTTTAGCCCCTAAGCACTTCAGGAATACCTAGAGTGTTAGTCCAGATTATGAACTGAGTGAAACCCCAGAGAGCAAAGAACAGAATTATTGAATTAGTTATATGCCTTCTCATTGCACTAAGTCCAAGCCTTGAAGTACTTGGTGCACTGCACGATTGCGTTCAAGAAAAACTGACTGCCCGTATGCGGTTACAGCATCATCCCAAACATCAAACAGGTGTGCGTGATTCACGAAATCTTTACCGCAGGCAACCCAAGCCTTATAAGCGTCGACTGCATCAAGAAATAACTCTTCAGGGCTTCGCATTATGCACCAGCCTTAGCTTCAGCGTAATCCCCAACAGCCTGCTCTAGGTTATCAATCTGATCAATGTTCAATTCGTAATAACCTGCGATTGCATACATGTTTGATTCATCAACTAATGTCAAACCATCCATAGCGTTACAGCAGACAGTTTTTACGCCTGTTGTTGAGCAGTAGCAGCAGAAAGCCAGCTCAGTATCAACTTCATTGACTAACTCCCAGAAGAAGAACTGCCCTAAATCTAGGTTAGGGTCTGCTTCGACTGCCTTGTTTAGTTTGTCCCAAAGTCCTTGAGACTGAACAACTGTTTCCTTAACTGCAATCATTATGCACCCATAATCTTTGCGTAGTCGCTCTTTACAACTGACTTAGCGATTCTGATAATCTTTGCGAAAGAATCTCTAGACCAGTCAATTAGTGCGTTGTCATCTAGGAAGTTCTGAATCTTCAATGCTTCTTCTAGAGTGATGTTTAGTTTTTCAGCGATAAATCTTGTATCTGCGTTCATTTCTTGTCCTTTGTTTGTCCGTATCAACCTTTTGGCTGATAACTCAAGTATAGGCTCAAATAGTTGCTCAAGGGAAGCATTTAGGACAAGTTTTTAGATTACAGTTTGGTAAACAATTTAAGGGTAATTAGAGATAGTAACTGCGACCCCAGGCTCACCAGTAGCGTACTTCTTAGACACTTCAAGCCTTACAACCTGACTATCATCCCCCCAAACCCCTTTACAAGCATCCAGTAATGACCTACACAATTTATCCACATCAGGGGGAACAGTAGGCATTGCTCTAGTTACAGACTTCTTACGAGTCAAATAAAAGACTGCTTCAACCTTTACTGCGCCTTCAAACTTGCTTAGATCACCAGAATCCTGCATGGCTTGAGCAACAGCATCAGCAACAGCTTTACGCCAAACCGGTAAACCAGGAGAAGCTTCAATAATCAGCGGAATGTTAGCTCCAGCCTTTGTCCTACGCGTACCTACATACTTCTTAGAGCCTTGCGGTCTCGGCTCAAACCCAAAAACAGTAAAACTAAAACTATCTCTTGCCATAATAATTCACCAAAATAACCGCATACAGGAAAACCCCTATGACTGCATTTAGCAGCGATAAGGGTTGAACTGTAAACAGACTGTTTGTTAGTAATAGGCTACCCAAGAAGAAACCTATAACCCAAGGTTGCATTTAGAAGGGTAGATCAGCAGAAACAGCAGGCTTAGCTTCAGCAACAACAGCGTTGTTCACATCAAGTTTCACCTTGCGACCTGGCTTGCCAGTCTTATCTTCAAAATCTTCAATCTTCGCTGACAGTTGACCTGTAACAGTAACTTCAGTATCAACAGCCAGATTGTGTGAGACAGCAAACCAAACTGTCCAAGTGCGAGTGTAATCTTCACCGGTAGCAGACTTATAGGACTCAACTAGAGACAGCCCTTGATTGCTTGCACCGAATACTTTATTTACTTTTCCTGTTACCTTGACCTGAGCCATAAGTTTCTTCTTTCTATGAATGTTTTGTTTGTTGTTTTTAGAAGTTTAGTTGTTAGGTACGACATGCTTCGGGTTCACACAATCAGAATGATTACAGCTTCTCTCTCCAGGGAGATAGAGTTTGCCATTCTCATCAATAGGCCGAAGTTTCGCATCCAAATCCCCTAAGTGTGGAGTACAGCGCAGATTGCCGTATTGAATAGTTTTCTGCGGTTTAGCTCGGCAGGAAATACAGAGCAGGTCTTTTCTCCCGCGTTTGTCGGCTGCAACAGCCCAAACAAAGCCACACCTGCGACAAGCAACCTGATTCTCTTCCACGCTTCCTAGTGTAATTCTTTTACTCTTGAATAAGCTCCATCAAACACCTGGTCAAAAGCACCGGTTGCCCCATGCCTATTCTTCACCACATCAAAAGTAATCAGGCTCTTCATACCCAGTTGAACATCGTTATATCGCATGTTTTTCTCTAAATCTGCATCTCTGCCCTTATCAACATCAGACTGCTTACGCGAGAGCATAACGATAACATCAGCATCCTGCTCAATCTGGCCTGAATCCCTTAGATCACTAGCGTTAGGTTTATCATCAGGTTTGTTATCTACCCTGCGATTGAGCTGAGCAAGCGCAACAATGGGTATGCCTAGTTCTTTTGCTAAGTTCTTCAGGTCAATGGAAATCTGCGAAATCTGCTCATACTTAGGCGCACGCGGGTTAGCAGCAGTAACAAGCTGAAGATAGTCAACCACGATTAGTTTCACAGGTTGCTTCTGCATAACCGCCAAAGCATAAGCCCGCAACTGAGCAACAGTCTGCCCGCCACGATCACTAATAATCAACTTACTTCTCGCAGAAGAAATCAAAGCATCAATCTTCAACAACTGAGCATTAGAGAGACTATTACGCTCAATGTTAGACAGCGGAATATCAAGTTCACCTGCAACAGCACGATTCAACAAACTCGACTTATCCATTTCAAGGCTAAAGAACAACACTTCATCAGTGCGAGCAAGTTCCCAAGCAAGTTGCAAACCAACAACAGTCTTACCAACACCAGGGCGCGCACCAAACACATACAAGCCTTGTTGCTTCAACCCAACAATCAAGTCATTCAGTCTAGGGAAGCAAGTTGGCAAAGTTTTCTTAGGATTCCTGATATCCCTAAGCATCATCTGCAAATCAAAGCGCAAATCAGGCAACTCAAACGCTTCAACAAACTTTAGTTTGTCAAGCCTTGCCTTGACCTGTTCAATACGAGCCGAAACATCCCCATCAGCCTGCATCTCCAAAGCAAGCAGTCTCAGCTGGCGGTCAACACTCTCTTCAACAACACGAGAAACATAATAAGAAACATGCGAAGGAACAACACCGAAATCAAGGCTAGTCGCAACACGCCTGCGAGCTTCAGGATTCAGTTTCGCGCAAACAGAAAAAACATCAATAACCTTGCCCGATGCTTCTAAGTCCCTAATGACTGAATACGCTTCAGCAAACCAAGGAGCATCAAAATCAGCAGCATCAAGATTCACATGATCTAAAACAGCCCCATGCGAGTTTAGTATCGTACCAATAACAAGCTCTTCAAAATCAATGTTCACTGTTTGTCCTAAACTGTTCTAAACGCTTCTCAGCAATCTCCACATAATCAGCGCTAATCTCACTGCCAACAAACCTGCGGGCACTCATCAAAGCAGCCTTAGCAGTAGTTCCTGAACCCATAAAAGGGTCATAAACAACATCCCCTTCAACACTCCAAGATAAAACATGGTCAATCGCCAACTGCTCAGGAAAAGGAGCAGGATGCTTCACCCCATTGAAGCTAGTTACATAACGCCAAATATTATTTCTAGGAGAAAAGTCAGGAACAGGATTCTTCAACTTACCGCTAAAATCCTTGAAACCTGCCCACTTATTCGGCTTATCACAAATCAAATTAGCAGTCTTAGGTTTGCCCTTACTAAAAACAAACATAAATTCAAAAATCTGCGAATACCTGACCCCATTAGCAGAAGCGGGATAAGTAGAACTATTCTTCTCAAAAATCATCGTGTCATGCAACCTAAAACCTAACTGCATAAAGAACAAAGCCTGCCTAAAGCTAGTCCCAGACTCTGATCCATTCTTAGTAGCATCACCAACAACCCACACAAGAACCCCCCCCTGCTTCAACACCCTAAATAGCTCTTCAGCAATAGATTCAAAATCAAAAGAGTATCCGTTGTATGTTCTCAAGTCATCGTAAGGCGGAGAAGTAACAACCAAATCGACAAAACCATCAGGCATCCGCCCCATAGTATCCAAACAGTTCTCAACAAAAATCTTATTTATCATTTATCTTCCCCCTTAGCGCTCGGAAAGCATGCCAAACAAGCATCAACAAGTTTGCTATCGGTATGAGCATTATCAATCCACCACCGACCATCCCTAGAGTTCTCAAAAAACTCAAGAAACTCTTTACGCTCAACAAACGACAAATCAGGCCTACGCTCAGCAATAACATCCCAAAACTCACTACCTGGAACAGAACTAAAAACCAATTTTGGCTTCTTATCTAATTTATTTAATCCTTTATTTAATAGGGGGTCAATTTGGTCACTGGTTGACAGGTCATTTTGGTCATTTACAGCGGTCATTTTGGTATCTAACAAAGCGGTCAAATCAGCCTGTTTAGACTCAAGAAAAGGAATGAAATAAACATTACTTTTACCTGACCTATTACTTCCCCTAATCCAAACAAGCTCACCCAAAACCTGCAACCTTTGCAACGATCTACGAACACCGCGAGCATCAGGAATACCAGTCAATTCGGCAATCTTCTCCTGACTAGGCCAAGAACCCCTGCCAGGGTTATAAGTTTTAGCAAGAGTCAAAAGAACAAACTTATCTATCCTTGAAGCTTGTGAATACTTATAAACAGCATCCATCTCTTTGTAACCCATTTTGTCCTAACCTTGTCCTAAATAACTAAATCTTGCAAAAGTATTCTCAACGCCATCTCAGCCTGCTGGGGAACAACACCATTACCACAAGCCTTTAGTTGATCGTTACGCTTCAAACCAATCTCAGGGCTAGTAACCCAACCTTCAGGCAAACCCATCATCCACTCAGTGAACTCGGCAGACAACCGGTGCGCACCATCTTTACCATCAGGCTTAGTCGGGGCAGGAGCAGGGCGAGTTAGGGCTTCCCAACGCCTAATAGCAGGCTCAAACTTCCCCCAATTCGTTGTTGTTTCTGCAAGCCAAACTTCACTAGCCAAAGTTGCTCTACGCTCCTGATTATGACCGGTATTCTTGGCATCATCAACTTGAACAGTAGGCAACAGATTTACTCGATTGTTTGCAAAATCAACAGCATGATTTGACAGCATCACTTGCCGTCCTTGCGATTCTCTGTGCTTAACAGACAAATTGTTTCCATGATGCCCTTCCAAAGCCTGTGGGGTAGGCAACATCTCCATCCTTACAGCAACGCCAAGGCTTGCACCTGGCATCCCTTTAGTTTTCCCATCAATAAAATCCTGTCTGCGCTGCAAATAATCTTCAACAGGCTCATCATGGTTACGAACGTGAGCAACAGCAGGCGTAGACAACAAATCTTTAGGAGCAAAACCATGAACTAAACGATTGGCAACATCATTTAAGCCATCTCCGTACCCAGCACTTGTTGAACCAGGTTCTTGCGCTCTAGGAGTAGGAAGCAGATTGTCGGATTGCCTAGAAACCTGTAGCCCCTGACCAGCAACCAAATCCATGACCTGATCTCTCACACCCACAGTATTACCACGCTTCAACGCTTCAGCTTCACCCAACGCCCCACCTTCACCTTGACTCGCTTTTGGGGAACGCAATAATAAACACTCTGTACCTGTTGTGTGGGGCAAAAGAATCGGCAGCTCGTAAACCACACCATCGCGCATCGTACCCGATGTCGGCCAAGTCTCCGAGAACAGCTCCCATCGCTCGAATAGGTTGCTTCCCTGCGATAACATCCAAATCTTCTTGACTGTATTCCATTCCATTATTGGCTTTTGCACTTAGCAAACCCCTTACATTCTCGATAATCACTAATTTAGGTTGTAACTCTTGTATTGCTCTAGCAAACTCAATCCATAAGCCTGAGCGTGTTCCTTCTTCAAGCCCTGCCCTTTTACCTGCCAAACTCAAATCTTGACAAGGAAAACCACCAGTCAAAACATCAACCGGCTCAACAGTTCTAAAGTCAACTGATCTGACATCCCTAAAGTTAGGGACACTAGGAAAGTGATGTTCAAGAATTGCACTAGGCGCTTTATCCCATTCACAATGCCAAGCAACTTCAGCATCCAAAACATTCATAACAGCCAAATCAAGCCCCCCATAACCAGAGAACAGGCTGCCAATTTTTAGTTTGCTCATTACGCTCCAACTTTCTTGCGGTCATACTTCTTAGCTTCTAGCAACGCCAACTTTAACTCTTCAGGGTCAACAACAGTTTTGACTTCACGATTCACAGGCTTAGGGGTAGCAGTGTGTTTTTTTATGTGTCTAACATTAACACAATCTTGATGTCCACAAACACGCTCACCAGGTCTAAACAGCCCGCCAGTGTCATCTAAAGGCCGCCAAAGTTCGTCAAGCTCGCCTTTGTGTGGATAACAGAAAATCTTGCCTAAAACAGGGTGAATATAGGTTATACAGCGGGTTTCAACGCGCACACAATCAGCGCATAACTGCCAGTTCTCATCCCCGCGAGACTTACGCTTTTCAATAGTCGTTGCAGGAATACCTTGCCCGCACTGATAGCAGGCGTAATCGGTTGCTCTCAGCTCTTGTTCATCAACAGTTTTCTTGCGCGGCATAGAAAGTATCTAAGCACAAAAACTGCGGAAACACCTAATTTTGGATAAAAGTCATCAAAAAGTTTAGGCGAATCGTTTGGTCATTTAGCCTAGCAAGCGTTTTAGCCCGCAAAATAGGGTCATCGACGAGAACAACAACAAGTTCCCCCAACTCAGCAATATGAGCAGAAAGAATCCTAACTGTTTGCAGTAACTCCAGTGATTCCATCGGCCTTCCCTTTAATTGCTTCCAGAATAGCAGTCGAAACTTTACCCTGTTTTGCTTCCAAATAAAGAGATCTCAAACCTTCAATGTCGTTGATGTTATCTAATGCTGCCTGCCAGTTTCGTGCAGGGGTAACATCACGCTTGACCTTGCTCATTTCTTCGCGTGTAGCCCTTTTATCGCCTGAATAGCCTGCATTAGCAAGCGCTCTACCGATGGCTGAAGTCTCAGCATTTTCTAGAGCAGAAGTTTTATTTGCCATGCCTGCCCCATCAATTTCAAAAGCCAAACCGGTAGCCTTAGCCAAGTTCTTCTCCTGATCTTCAGCAGAGAAATAAACATAGGCTTGAACAACCCAAGTCGAAATCTGTCGGTCTTGCGAAGTTGTAATGTTGCGGGTAATTAGTCTGCCATCAGGTCTGTCCTTATAGAACCTGGCAATTCTTTCGGCAACTGTTTCGTATTCAGCTAAGTTAAATTGAGCCATTATTTTTTCGCTTTCTTGAATGTTAGGAATGGAAGCCCTGCACCGCGTTGAGACAAAGTAACAACAACTTCCCCATCAATTGTCCCATTTTTTGCCCCATTTAAGGCAGCAATAGTGCGAGACTTCAACTCAGTAAAGTGAGTTTCAATCTTCTCTAAATCTGCCTGGGCGTTTAGCAATTCAATGCCTAGAGTGCCAAGCTCTTCATCAAAAGTTTCGATGGCAGGGGATAGAGATCTAATCGTCTCATAGGTTGAGTCAGATCCATCCCAATCAGGTTGCTCATCAGCAAAGATACGAGTGCGGAAATCAAGAACTCGGTGATAGATAGCCTGAAACTCAAACTCATCCCAAAGAACTTCATATTCCTTGTAACGCCCTGCATTGACTACCGCAAAAACTGAGCGCTTGACATCAAAAATCCACATATACCAAAGCACTTGCGCGCGATAATGCTCAGGAACGCTATCCCAAAAGTTTGCTGTATGTTTTATCTCCAGAATATAAGGCAGTCCAAGCTCATCAAAGCAGAGAGCATCAGGGTTAGCATGCGCCCAAGTTTGCTCTTTATGCGCGTATGTTCCTACTTCATAAACATCATGCTTAGGATGTTGCTCCTGATAGAGCGTGCGAATTGCAGGCTCAACAAGCTGACCCAAACGCATCGCAGTATTAGGTTCAAAACTAGAAGGCAGCCTGCCGGTCTTTTGCGCCCATAAAGTGATTGTTGAAGTAAAAGGAGACAAACCTAAAATTGCGCCGATCTCACTGCCTGAAATAACACCTTGCTCATCTCTAAGCGCATGCCATTCGGGGCTGTTGTTCTCAAAATTACCGAGAAACTTTGCCTGTATCTCATAACTGTTTTTATTGATTGTTTGCATGTCTATACTCTAAACATGACCGCTGACAACTTTAGGCTAGACCAGGCCACTATCGAACTACATGAAGCAATTATGGATAACGGTGGCGTTGAATGTGAGCAAGTGCCTGATGTTTTCTTTCCTGAAGAATGGGCTGCTCGCGGGGCTAGTCAATCAACGAACATGTATAACTTGGCGATAGACACTGCCCGTCAAATCTGTATGCGTTGCCCAGTGATGGATAAGTGCCTTCGAGTTGGTATGGCTGAAGATTACGGCATTTGGGGTGGAACAACACCTAAACAGCGCAGGCAACTAAAGAAAGAGCAAGAACTCTAAAAACGCCGTAAAACGCCCGTAGCGGGCTTTTATTCAGGTTTGTGAGTAGAGATACCAAAACCATCATCTTTAGGGTTCAAAGCCCTAATAATGACCGGAATGAATGAAATCCAGACTGCATTAGCCACAATAAGCCAATCTTGAGCAGTGAAAAGAACAGGCAACTTCCCAACAGCAAAAATAGCGGTTAGAGAAGTAGCCAAAAGGCTTCTAAGATAGCTTGCAACAATCGGGTTCATTTATTTTCCTTTATTTTCGAGAATGTGTTTCAGCGGGTCAATCAAATCTTCATAAGCGCTCAAGTGAATGTTCGGGTTTGACCAATCTTTGTTAGCTTTACCAATGCTCAAGTGTAAGTGCGCACCTGTTGAAAAAGCCCCTGTATTTCCAATCTTACCTAAAACAGTTTTACCGCCAACAACTTTATCGCCCTTCACTAGCGCAGACTTCTCGGCCAAGTGAGCGTAAAGCACCCAGTAACCATCTTTAGTTGAGTGAATAACTATCCAACCTAAACCATCAGTCCAGGTAGAAACAAAAACAGTCCCATCAGTAATCGCCTTGACTTTAGATCTAAGTTTAGGACTCCAGTCTTGCCCGCGATGTGGTCTGCCATTACGATAATGAGCTAGATTACCAAACTCATCGCCACGAGTTTTAGGCGAAAACGGCTCAAAATAGGTTGTCATAAAAGCAGTCTATCTAAACAGTTTTTACGCTAAATCAGCGATCTGTTTTTTGACCGCAACAATCGCACCTTTGATAACTTGAATGTTTGCTGTTAGGCGGGCAACTTCATCATCATTACCAAGAGCAGTATTTACTGTTTTGGCTTCTTCATTATGCCAGCCTTCAACATTTAACTGCTCAAGTCTAGAGTTTAGAGTTTGTAGTTTGTATTCGTTTGATACTTCAAAATCAGACATTATTTTTCTTTCTTATGTAGTAGGAATGTTGTCAAGAATAGTTGTTTCTGCGCCTGCTGTGCCTGCACGAACAACAAGTTTCAGCGTATTAGCGTTAGTGCCATCACGGAAATACAAAGCACCTTGAGATGCACCTGGATTAGTTGCAGCAGCAGTTTGTTTAGTCATAACAATTTGAGCACCAGAGTTAGCTTGAGTAATTTTGATTAAGTCGCTGTTAGTAGATAACTGAACTGCACGGACTACTCCACCAGCATTGACTGATGCGTTAGGCAAAGTTAGAACACCAGCAGATGAAATACTTACTAACGCTGTTCCACCGCTGTTTTGCCATTCCTGCAAGTTAGCCGATTGAGATGCAGCACCACGAATGACAGCACCAATTTGAGAGCTAGAAGCAGCAGCAACATTTAAGGCGGCAGAGAACTCAGTGGCAGTTCTAACCTTTAGATTACCTGTATTACCGAAACCACTTACGCTAGTTGAAGCAGAGTTTTGAATGTCCAGAATGTTTGCACTTTGACCTGAAGCACCTTTTACAGTCAATGGAACTGTTGCAGCAGCATCGTTAGTAATAGTTTGGCCGCCAACAGTAAAAGCATTAGCAGCGTTTGTTTGAGCGATGTTTGTCAGATCTATGCCAATAATTGCTGAACTTGAACTGCCTGAGTTTGTTATAGGGCTAGTAACAGAAACGACACCTGAAGCACCTTGAGCGCCCTGAATACCAGCATTATCAATAGTGATGGTTGTAACATCGTTAGTTGTTGTTACTGTTGTTGTTGATTCAGTTACATTGAATGTTGTCATCGGGTAACATTTCCGCTCACTGTACAAGAGCCTTGCAAAATACGGGTTATTTGGCTGCCTGAATTTAACTCTAAATCGTAACTAAAAGAACCAGCAGATAAAGCACTTGATTGAGCTGAAGTAATGTTTAGAGCAATAGTTCCCGCAGTTCCCCCCAAAGTGATACCTGAACCGCTAGTTAGACTCAATAGGAAGGCTGTCGCATCAGCAGAAGTTCTAATCTGCATGGCAGCAGTATAACCAGTAAAGTTTAGGGCAGTCCCAGATTGAAGGACAGTAAAAGTTTTATCAAAATCTGCGCCCTGATAAATAGTTAGGTTGTATAGCCCTGGCGTAATCATTTCAATCCTTTACTAATCAAATACACGCTTACTGAAGTTAATACGGCAGTTATTAGAGCAGGTATCCAGGCACTCCGGTTTATTTGCTTCTCTAGTTCTCTAATCCTGTTTTCGTGATCGCGTGAAGCATCAAGTATTTGAATTGAGTTTGCTTTTAAAATCTCGATGTCGCGGACAATCTGCAACAACAATGTTTGGTTAGTAGGTTTAGGTTGCTCACTCAATTGGGGTCATCTCCTGACCACACAAACCACAAACAAGCATCCCTTCAGCAGGTGGAGTATGCTCATCGCCCTTGATAGGGCAACCTTTAGTTTTACAGCTAAACATCTTTATCCTTATCCCGCAGCAGTTCCAGTAGCCATCATAATTGCCACCCCATACAAAGTCTGGGTAGCAGCCTGAGAAACACCACCCTGATTGACCAAGGCAATAGTTGCAGTGCCAGTAGTAACCGAGTTCACAACAGGAGTGAACATCGCACCAGTAGAACTCAAACCACAAATAATTGGGGTTGTCCCGAATCGGGATGCAGGCAAAACGACAGATACAAGCGCTGAAGAACCAGCAGCAACAGCAGTCGCAGGGCCAGTAGCAGTGAAAACAGCCATCGCACTAGGTAGCGGTTGCCATTGAGTGCCGTCATAATGCTCAATTCTGTCTTTATCAGTCAAATAAGAAACTTGACCTGCAACAGCAGTAGCAATAGCAGTAGCTCTAACAGCGGTTGAACCAAAAGTTCCAACAACCTGCTGACTAACATAAGTGTTCAAATCGGCGGCAGTAAGAACATCACCGATAGCCCAAGTTTTCAATGGCATTTTTTTATTCTCCTAAGTGTCTAGTTTATCGGGATGTTAGACAACCTTTTGAGTATCTAAAATCCCCATATAGGTAGAATTCAAAATCATACCTGCACCAAAGGGAGCTAACCCTAAAGAAACCTTATGCGTTTCAGGGTTGAAATCTTGTTTAATGCTAATGATTGTGTATCTCTTATCAATGTTTGAACCTGAGTTTGAAGGCCTGAAAATAACTCTTGCAGGGTCATAAAGGTCAATTGCTTGAACTCTAGCCTGAGCAGTTCCCGCCATATCTTCTAACTGCAAATCTAAGCTAGTCAAAACATAATCAGGGCTTCCAAACTGCCCGAAAATCTCACTAGCCATCGCACTAGATCTAGCAGGGCTAATACCTAGATTATCTGTTTGCCCAAAAGTTCTAATCCCATAGAGTGCCTGGCTTGCAGTGCTTTGAGTTGTAACAGTTCCCCCTGAAGCACGAACAACATTCACCTGATTATAGAACTGGTCAGAAGCGTATTGAACTTGCAAATCATAGATAGTCAAACCAGTGCCTAAGAAAGTTGCTTGCCCATAATTATCAGCAAAGTTCACGATGGCAGTCGCAGCAGCAGTTCCAGATTTAACAGTTATCGCAAACACGCTATCTGAAAAACGCTCTTCCCCAACCCAACCACAATAGGGGCGTTGCTGTTCATTCAAATAAGTTGATGTTGATTCTTGATAACGCTCACCATCAAAATAAATACTTGAAGCCGAAGAAGTTGGGGTTATAATTAAATCTTTTATTTGGAAAGTTCCATTTATATCTTGAATCAAAAACTCAAAATAGTTGCAGAAAGAAGTAGTCGTAAGATTCTCAATAACGATGCGCTTCCAATTGCTGTTAGTAAAAGTATTCGCATAAACAACAGTTGCTCTATCAAGGAAACCACCTGTTGCAGGGTTCTTGTAACGCAACTTTATTTGAGCAGAGATATCAACAGCGTTAGTCCAAAAGGCAACACTATAAGCAGTGTTAGCCTTGTATTTAGTTTTATCCATTTCCTGATATTGCAAACCCTGCTCACTACCAAACAAAACGGACTCTAAAACATACTCGCCAGGGAACTGACTGTTAGTCGTTACAACAGGAGTTCCTTCAGTTGAATAAATCCAGTTAGATAAATCAGTTGCAGTGCCATTATAAAAACCTGCCGTTATATGATAGTTATAGCTCAACGATGCGGATGGATTCCAAGTCGTATTGGTATAACTGCGGTCAGCCCATTTAGCGTTGCCATCTTTAGTCCCCCAAAAGTTTGCCGGCTCAGTTCTAGCAACATTCTGCAAATAACTTAGAACAGTTGTCCCCTGATCTAAAGTGTCCCCAACTAAAGGAGTTTTACCTGCACTGCCAGCCATAGAAACAGTGATTGCGGTTGAACCCCAGATTGCGGTTGCCGATGCAATTCTAGGAGTAGGCAGTTGGCCAGCAGTATTAGCAGCAGTAATAAGAGTCGGGTTAAAGTTAGCTTTAGCAAGGACACCTAAACCATCAGTAGCCATCAGGCTTGCACGAGCATCCAAACCCTTCTCGTCATTCGTGAAATCCCAGTTTTGAACCCAACCAGTGAAGATAACGACACCGCCAGAAGAAATCTGCACTTTAGCGTTAGGTTGAACAAGCGTATAACCGCCCATAGGGTTAAAAAGAATAGAGCTTGTATTGAACGGGTCAAAAGTTCTATCGTTATTGATAAAACTTACTGTTGCCTGCCCAACCTGAGTATCATCCAAAATACGCGGGCTACCACGATCTATTGTTACATTAGTTGCATAAGAAGTAACATCAATGTAACCGCTAGAACTAAAACTGAGATAAACCAAGTATGTAGGGACAGGCATTATCTACCCTTACTGCTAGTTACAAAAGGTAGCCCGCCATTAGCTTTCTGGTATTTAACAACAGCATCAACAACCGCTTTAGGATCGGCAGATTGAACTTGAATCGTAATGTTGTTGTTTGTTGTTTGAGCAGCAAAAGACTTACCATTAGCAAAAATACCTGAACCAAAGGCAGGCATATCTTTTTTATAACCTGTTTTAGGGTTAATACCTGTCAAATCTCTTGGCCCTGTCTGCATCGTATCGCCAGAAGTCATCAGCACCAAACCAACACCTGCAAGCGCACCCGCACCAAGAAGGGGCAGTTTATTAAACCCCTTATTCTTTTTACCGCCAGCAAGAATCCCGCCATCACCAGCAGCACCAGCCCCAGTCATCAAGGCAATAGCTTTAGCAAGGTTAGCGATACTCTTACCCGCACTGGCAAGCATCATAATTCCCTTTAGGGCTAGAAGCGCAGGGAGAGCCTGAATCAGGGCTGTCGCAATATTCTTGAAACCTTCAACAGCATCACCATCACCAAAAAAGGCAAAGAACTCTTTAACATAACCAAAAGCATCCTTGACCGCGTTCTTGATATCAACAAACATCTGACCAGGTTTAGTTTTAGGGTTACTCAAATCAGTTAGGAACTGACCAACCTGTTCAACAAGTCCACCAGGTTTAGTAATTTCGGTAACAAACTGTTCAATCAAAGGCAAAATTACTGCCCCAAGTTTCTCCTTCAGGATGTCCATACTGTTGTTGAACTTGCTGAATGGATCTGCCTGAGCAATCGCCTGCCCACCAACAATTTTTTCTAAATCACCAAACAAGTCCTTGCTTGTCTTCAACGCAGGGAATAGTTTTTCAAGTTGTTTTCTATTACCTAGAAAGGCTTGAGAAATTGCAGTTGAAACTTTTGCTAAAGGCTGACCAGTAGTTGCCGAAGCATCAAGAGATAAGGCTAGTAATTCTTGAGCTTTATCAACATCTTTAGTAGCTCGCACAATTTTTCCCATAGCAGGGCGCAAGTCATCATCAAAAATACCTGTTTGCAGAGATAAGTTTTCAATAAACTTGTCTGACTGCTTTATTTGAGTTTTCGTTGCATTAGCGTTACGAACAAGTTGCGTGTTTAACAGCTCAGTTGACTTCTTATCAGCCGAAGCAGCCTTAGCAGACTCCATCAACAAATCAGTTATTTGGCTGATACCAACACCGATACCAATAGCCCCGATAGTTTTCTTTAACCCGCCAAAAGAGCCTTTAGCCTTCTTAATGCCCGAATCATCAAACTTAGATAATAGTTTTACGATAACTGACATTAGTTAAGTTTCCTGTTCACCTTGGCTGCATACTTCTCAAGTATCAATTTTATCTCAGCCTGTACACGCGGAAGAGACTTCTCAACGCTAGGATAAACAAAGTTATTGTCATTATTCTTCTTCAAGTGTCTAATCATTGACCTTCCCTGAGTCGTTACTCGGTGAGATCTACTTCTGCCCTTCCAAGTATAAGAATCAGTTACAGTCCTTCTAGGGACACCCGAACCTTTACCGGCAACATCAGCAAGAGCAGTCGCAGGCGAATTGACACGCAAACTAGCAAGAGCAGTAACCGCAAACTTCTTAGACGCTTTCGTTCTAAAACTAAACTTTACTTCATCAGGTTTCTTACCAACTCCCCAACCTAAACGGCCACGAGTATTGGAAACAGGGCGAACCTTAGATTCAAAAGGGTCCACTTTAGGGATAGCTTTCTTAATAGCAGTAATGGCAGGCTCAGCAACACCGCGCATCTCTTTAACCATTGCGTTCTTCATACCAGGCTCAAGCTGATTCAACGCTTTCACTATTTCTTTAGCGTTATAAACGATGTCATCAGCCATTGTTGCCCCTTTGATACTGAACCGCAAACAACATTGTGTTTAGCATGCGATCACTCTCTTCCATTAGAACACTAGGGGCGATACCTGTTGCAACAGCAAGATTGGCAATCATCCAATGGAAAGAGTCAACACCTAAAGGCTTTAGGCTTTTGGGTCAGAAACCCCAACAGTCGAAACAAGGTCAACCCAACTATCAAACTCTTCGCCAGTTTTCTTTAGTCGCTTAACAGCCAACCATGCAAGGTAAAGCAGGTGAGTTGCCTTTTCGAGCTTGTCAATGCCTAAATCAAAATAGGCTTCCCATTTAACGACATCGCCAGCAGAAGTATTAACTTCTAGAGAAGTGCCGTCAACAAAAGTGATTGTAAGAGTTATTTCATTCATACAATCACTCTAGCCGAAAAGTTAGGCAGTTGCGCGGGAGACAGTTCCAGTTGTAGGCCAAGTAACTGAGAAAGTAGATAAATCGCCAATCTGACCTGAAACAGGAGTTAAATCTGTCACCAAACACACCGCCGTGTAGGCCGGATTAGAGCTTGAAGTTGCAGTGCTTGTTGGCTTGATAACGACAGTCGCGTTACTTCCAAGAAGTGGGAAGAGAGTTGCATCAACAGTAGAAGCAGCATAATCCTGATTAAAGTTCAAGGTCAAAGAACCTTCTTTTAGACCTGCAACACGAGTAACAAAAGTGCTGCCAAAAGCGGTAGTTGTAATTTCGTTAGCAGAAAGCTTTAGCTCAACCTGAGTCAGGTATGAAGCCAAAGCAGTTGAACCATTGATGCTAACGCTGAAGTCTGTTGCGACAAAGATTGCCATTATTTATCCTTAACTTGCGAATACTTGAACCGAAAACTCGGCACTGTAATAGTCTAATGCATTTACACTAACAGCCCCAATAGCGCTTGTTTCAGCGACAAACACATCGAAAGCATAACCGCCAAGAGTGCGATCTGATTCAATCGCATACTTGATAGAACCACTACCAGGAGCAAGATAGACATCCATAGCCTGCTGAGCTGAGCGTTCAGAAACACGCCCCAAAACGACAGTAACCTTGAAAGTGTATTCGGCCATAGAGCGATTGTTTTGTTTGTTGTATTGGACTCGCTCAATACCAATCATGGCCATAGGCGGGTTGACCACATCAGGCAAAGTTTCAACAACTCTCAGCCCTGCAATAGTTGCTAGGTTATTTGCTAACCCTGTTCTAAGGTCGCTTATCGCCATTATGCGCCTGTTCTAAGCAGCCTAAACGGATTGATTAGTTGCGCAACATCGCCATCAATGCTGTAACCAACACGCATAATTCCCATGTCAGAAACACCGGCAACACCCAGCGGAGATTCTAGGCGCTTAAACAATCTTGAAGCCTGAATAATGCAAGCAAACTTTATCGGCTCAGGAACAGTTGACCAGCCGAAAGTTCCTGTAACCCTAACTAAAGCAATATCTGCCCAAACAGGGAATAAATAGTTGTCCGTTGCGGTTATCGCGTTGTAGGGCGAGTACGATCCATTCGCTCTCTGATTAGGGGGAAGAAGCTGATAATCGCCAACATCCCAAGTTGTATCAAAAATAAGCGGATCAGTTGAAGAAGTCTTTAACTCAGTGATAGTTTGAGCATCATCAATCCAACACATAAAACCATCATTTGCCTGATAGTAGCGCACTTCACCGGCAGCAGTTGAATAAAAGTATCTGTTGCAGTATTGGTCAATCATGCGAGAAGCCGAGTTAATGCTTTGCTCAATCAAAGTGTCATCAACAGAATCAGTAATGCGAAGCGCTGCCTTCACATCCGCTAAAGTGCAATACCCATTTGTTACAGCCAAAATAAACTCCTAAAGTCAATCTCTAGTTTAGCGTAACCTTAGATAAGCCTTTGAGTCCAAGTCTTCGGAGTCAAATCAGAGTCAATCTCAATAGGCAGATGATACTCAAAATCTTTTACCCTAGGTCTAATCCAGTCAACCAAATCACGCAACCCCTGATCTAACGTGACAGTCGTTTTATACCCTAAAAGTTTTCGTGCCTTATCTGAGCTGCATAAAGCGACAGGAACTTCCTGCGGCCTCCCAGGCATAAAAATAGGTTGCAACTCAAAATCAATAATGTCTGCAAGGCGTTCAGCCAAATTCAAAATAGTTATCGGGGACTCATCTGGCCCGATGTTTATGACTTGTCCGACAGCTTCATCAGATTCACAAGCAGTCATAATAGGTGCAATCACATTTTCAATAAAACTAAAACAGCGTTGCTGAGAACCATCACCATAAATAATAGGTTGCTTACCCTGCAACATACGATTAGCCATAATGCTTGCAACATTCCTAAACGGATCATCAAACTTCTGTCTAGCCCCAACAATGTTGTGCGGAACAAGAATAATTAACTCAACATCATGCACTTCAGCAAGATTAGACAACAGTCTCTCAGCTGACAACTTAGCAATCCCATAAGGATCTTGCGGTTTAGGTGTCAAAGACTCATCAAACACCTGCCCTAAATTATCCCCGTAACGAGCCATAGAAGACATGTAAACAAACTTTGGAATATTAGCCCGAATACTCGCTGTCATAGCGTTCACGCTTATCTGAACAGTGTTACGCACTACAAGGCTAGGACTGAATACACTTAAACCTTCATAAGCAGTGCAAGCAGCATGAATAACCAAATCAGCCCCAACAAAAACAGGCGAAATAGCTTCCAAATCATCTAAATCAAGATTATGAAAATCAACACCTTCAGGAACATTCTCTAAACTCCCACCAAGCAGATTATCTATCCCACGAACCTGCCAACCCTTAGCCAAATAAGCGTCAGCAACATGCGAACCAAGAAAACCTGCAACACCTGTAACAACAACTAATCCCATGAGTTCACACGCCTAATCTGCAACTGCCAGCGACCTTCATCAAACCTATTAGCATCAACTTTCTGATTAAAATACTTTTGATTATTTCTAAAAGTAACTTCATTACGCAAACTTAGCCTGGCATCACTATTGATTGTTGAACTGTTGTCATGCTTCAGCTGTAAAGGCAGACGGTCAATACGCAAACCGTAATGAGCAATCCTACGTTCATAATCGTTATCTTCAAAGTAGATCGGGTGAAGACTCTCATCAAACAAACCAACAGTGTTGACTATTTCGTCACCTACAACAAAAGTCTGATAGTAAGGGAACTTGTCGCACAAAGTCAAAGCATCACGTTTAGCAGTCTTTAACAGATCTAAATCGCCAGGTGCAAACTCGCAGTCAGCCGAAGTAAAGAACCAGCGAGACTCAAAAGGCAGCATCTTGATACCTAGATTCCATGAACTTGCAACACCAAGATTGCTAGGCAACTCCAACCAGTGAACATAGATTGACTCATTATCGTAATAAAAATCATCTTGTATTTCACCTGAATTGTTGATCACATAAACAGTCGCATTGACATCAATGCTTTCCAGCATACGTTTCAACAAATCAAACCTGTTCAAAACAGGAACAATTAAAATCACTTTTCAGATAACTTCTTGATAAGTGGCTTCCACTTCTCCTGATAAACCTTGTCTGCATCATATTGTTGAGCAAAAGCCAAAGTGTCAGGGAACTCTTTACGCCCGCGCTGGTAAGCCTGCTCAAGCGCATCAGCAATAGCCTGCACATTAGGAACATTAAACCAAGTATGTTGACCGGCATCCCATAAAGGCTGACCATTGATTAGGAAACTATCAGGCGAAGCAAGCTCAGCCGAAGCAGCAAAATTACTTGTGATAATAGGCACACCCGCTGCCTGGCACTCAACCTGCGGGATACCAAAACCTTCACCATAATTAGTGAACAAGCCAACATCCCAAGCCGAATAGATTGCTGTCAAAGTCTCCTGAGATATTCCATACTGATAAGCAATTGGGTCAACGAACTTCACCTTCTCTGCAGGGACACCACAAGCAGCAAGAATGTTAGGCAACACAAAACCTGACTGCTTACCATAAGGCTCAGTATGCAAATACAAAACAACATCATCATGCTTAGAAGCAAAAATACCGAAAGCAAGAAAGTTCTCTGCAACTGCTTTACGGTGAATAAACCCCCCTGCCTTGTTAGCAAAGTTCATTCCAACAACAAAATTGTTTTCACCGCCAACAAACTCACGCCCCGAAATACCTTCAGGCAAATTAGCAGTCGGCTTGAAAACTTTAGTATCAATCGCATGCGGAATATACTCAGACTCAATACCTGCCTGCTCAATCATGTTCTTACCAAAAACACTCATTGCAATAGGCGTAACATTAGGCTTCCTAAGCCACTTCAAAACATTCTCAGGGGCAGGCTGATGATCTATCGGAGTCCAAGAAGCAATAGGGATAGCATCAAGCGCAGGATTGTCGAAAACCCAAACATCGTAAAGAGTCAGCATCCAAGAAGGCAGTTTAGGATTCTCAGCCTTCCAATGCGCATAATGCAAAGGCATAACATCAGTCGAATACTGATTCATTCCCCTGCTGTAATGCGGAATCAAACCCGCACCAGTCTCAATCACGCTATTGACACCTTCACCACCATAGTTAGAAAGCATCGCAACCTTATGGCCATCCCTAACAAGTCGTTCAATGACCTGCTTAGATTGAGTACCATAACCAGTCGGCTGATTCAAAGAATTGCTATACCAAGAAATACACGCTTTAGAAGTCATGCCTAAAAGCATAATAGAAAAACCCCCCAAACCTTTTGAGTTTAGGGGGTTTCTCTAATGAAGCAGGATTAGCTTGCGCCACCCTTAAACTTCTTGATGTTTGCAGTCTGAACTAACGCAGAGTCCAATCTCCAAGTTGCTCTCCATGTAGCCAAATCGTTACCGAAGGCGAAGTCGTCCGACCTGTCCACGGTAAGTCCCCCGCCAGCAGTTCTGATGTATAGGGACTTTAGGTCACCTACAGCAAGAGAGTTAACACCAGTGCCAGGGTTTGGCATAGCAGGAGTCTCGATAACAGGAACACCAAGAACTAGGTCTCTACGATCCTTTGAATCTCCAACTTGGAACACATAGTTACCTGCAGTGTCCTTCAACTTACGCAAAGCTGCAATAGAAGTGCTGTTTGCAAGCATTGCGAATGAAGGGCGGTTGCGAAGTGAACCATCAAGGCTGTAAATCAAGTCAATGACATTATCAGCTGTAAACGCACCAGATACACCAGTTGAACCTGTAACACCAGTACCTGCAACAGGCAAGAAACCTACAGGCTCTACTGTTCCAGTTCCGTTAACAACTTCGTCAGCAATCTTGAAACCTAGAGCGTTACCAAACTGCTCTGCTAGGAATCCAATGATGTCAACACCTGCATCATTAATAAGTTCACGAGACAACTGTGCTAGTGCTGAGAACTTGTATGCACCTAGAGTTGTAAACGCATTGAATGTAGGCTCTGAAGTTCCGATTGAAACTCCTTGACCCACGATTGTTGCTGTTGAGAAAGTTGCCTGTGAAGGAATCTGCAAGTTCTCGCCACCAGCAGTGTTGATTACAGTTGCATACTCAAGCAATGGGTTTACAAGTCTTGCAACACGAACAATCTCATTGTAGAAAGATGTTGGTACAGGTGCTCCAGTAGAAGAACCTGTTATTGCACGAAACTCGTGATTACGAATCTCACCAGAAGCCATTTTGCGAAGAATCTCTGCATCGCCATTTAGTGCGTTTGCAGCAGCAAAGTCAACAGATGATGTCTGCATTGCTTCGGCAACTTTAGCTTCACGCTGCTCTAGCTCGATTAGTTCATTTCTTTTGTTGATGTCTGCGGTTAGAGAAGCATATTTTGCTTCATCTTCACCAGACCAAACACCGCCACGAGCTTCAACTGAATCAATCAGTTCCTTAGCTTCGTGCCAAGCCTTAGCCTTAGCATCAACCTGCTTAGCAATAAAATCGCTCATTAGGTTTGTTCCTTTCAAGAACATAGTTTTTAGGGGGATTAGGCGAGTACACTCAGCCAAAAACTCAGGGGATAAACACACCTGATAAATAAAGTCTATACCCCAAATATATACATTCACATAAAAGAAAACCCCCTGGGACAAATCAGGGGGAAAAGAAAGTTAGGTTTCTTTATTTATTGCCAACCAACACCACGCAAGGGCAATACTCTAATTATACGCGCTTCATCAGCAAATCAAGCTCTTTCTTCTTTAACTCCAAAATCGCGTTAGGGTTAGTAACTTCAGGATCTTGTTTTAGAACCTTGCCAAGAGTGTCAGTCAAAAGTTCACCCTGGCGGGCAGTCAATTCATCACCGGCTTCAAGAGCCAAAAGAGCATCAGTCAACTCTTCAGCAGACACTCCACGAATCTCCGCTAGGCGAGCAATCTTTCCAGTCAAATCAGGGACAGATCTAACATTGGCTGTTCCTTCAGTTCCTAGATAAGCAGGGAAAGCCACGCCAACAGAAACTTCATGGATGTTGACACGCTTTAGGACACGCTCATTAGCGTTGATCCAAGTATCGCCACCAGCAGCAACCCTGAAGCCGAAACTGAAACCTGTTACATCTCCGCGCTGAATACTAACAATCGCATCACGCCCCGCCTGAGTGTCAGGCAAATTGGCTTCAACATAAAGGCCACGCTCATCTTCAGCAAGCTTGAGAGTACCTGCACGAGTAGAACCCAAAACAATACTTGTATCATGATTCCAAAGAAGTTTGATGTCATTACGAGAGTTCAAAGAATCCCTGAAAGCACCGCGCTCAATAGTCTCAATAAAAGGCAAAGGCTGAGAAGGTGAATTGAAAACGGCTGCATAACCGCGCAAGGTCATGCCATCACCATCCTGGCGAATCTCTAAATCCTGAAAAGCAACACGCTGCTCAATGCCCTTAGTTACACGCTCACCGCGCTCATGCAATTCAGCAACCTTAGAAGGCTCAACAAAACGAACAGAATCTTCTTCCATAACCTTGCTAGACAAATCAATCATTTCAGGCATATCTTCTAGATCATCAACAACAACAGCAGGCTCAGTAATAGAATCCACAACTTCACAAAGCTGATAGACAGTCTCAGCAAGTTTGGCAATAGTTTCTAAAGCATCGCCTTTTAGGCTGTAAGCCTTATCCTGTAATTCACTCAAAACATAACCTTCCATTTGCCTAAAATCAATTTTATCTGTATCAACAGAAACATCCCTAGATTGATTATCATTTAAACTGTTTACCCAAGTTTGTCCAGGTGTCCCACCCCAAGCATCCCAAGAAACTCGACCAGGTGAAGGATAACCTTCATCTCTAGGGTCAAACCCAACAGCAGACTTTACTGACTCTTCCATGCGAGCAAAGAAACTGATCATTCTGTTTACGACATCAGCCGAAACATCAGCACCCGAAGCCAACTGTTGCGCCCTAGCTCTACCAACAGCAGTAAACCCAGACCCAGCCAAACCAGCATCAATCCAAGCCAAAGCCCTTTTAGCAGCATCCTGCACACCAACAGGCGGAGAATAAGAACCATCAGCAACAGCCATTATGCACCCGTTTCATAACTACCATCTGGGATAGTAGTCGGATTCTGTAACTGCACTGTCGGCAAACCAGTATGAGCAATCTTAGGCAAACCAAGAACAGTCAAAACATCTTCAGGAACAAAGCCCAAACCAATCAACTTCTGAGCCATCGCAACCTTAGTTTCATTCTCAGTCAAAGAAGCAGCGCTAATATTCACATTTGCCAAAGGAACACGAACAACATCGCCACCATCAATAGGCTGCATGTTCTCTTTACGCCTGACTTCATTAGCTGAAAAAACACCATTCTGAAGCATCTTCGCATAACCTTCAATTCGGGTTGCATAATCTCCGCGAAGCAGATCATCAGTGTTGAAAGATAGAAACGCGAAGTCAGGAAGAAGAGTTGAAAAAGCATCTTCAAGTTTGGCCACCCAAGGACGAATAGTATGACTCAAGAAGGCTATCTGCTTTTGCTCAACCGATGAATAACTTTGCCCGCCATTATTCAAACCAATCATGTCTGTTGGCACACGATAAGCACGCGCAATATCTTCAACCGCAAGCCTACGACTATCCAACATTTGAGCCTGATCGTTAGCAACCTGAGTAGCTTTGAAAGTTGCACCCCCAGAAAGAATCCCAGTGCGATGCGCTTTACGATAACCCTTATGTGCCTTATCAAAA
>Ga0209444_10000266_pt1 | contig 28590 bp, 27 predicted proteins | sample LauGreFaBDMM15DN_2_FD_188215 | JGI IMG/M metagenome (GOLD analysis project Ga0209444, IMG submission 188215) | Freshwater lake microbial communities from Lake Michigan, USA - Fa13.BD.MM15.DN (SPAdes) (version 2) | ecosystem: Environmental > Aquatic > Freshwater > Lake | place: Lake Michigan... | reverse complement strand
GTTGGCCAAGGCGAAACTTTTGCCAATGCCGCCCTTGCCGTAAATGGCAATGATTTGGGTTTCTTTGGTGACTTCGCCGGTGTGCACCGCGTCTGGCTCAACAAACGCCTCTTGACGCAGGCGGTCGACAAATTGAACAGGTTTTTCGTTGGCAGTGCTCATCAATTTCTCCAGTCCATAACCATCTTCAAACAATGGGGGTCGCTAAAGGCAATCTCATAGGCTTCGAGTGCTTTATCAGGCGTTTCGGTGTGGGTTAGTAAGCCATCCAAGGACAAGCGACCGTTGTGTATCAGTTCGGTGACAGCCAGCAAATCGGGTTTTTTCCATTCGGTGGCGACACGTATTTGTGCTTCACGCATGAAAGCAGGCGGATAGGCAAATGACAAATCTTGGGTGTAAAAGCCCGCCAGCACCACCTCGCCGCCATGGGCCAAACGGGAGATCAAGCTGTTGAGCAAAGTGCCGTCGCCACTCACGTCATAAATGGCTTGGTAGTCTTTGCGGGTGTCTTCATCGGGGTGAATCACGCTGTAACCTTTGCCGCCCAGTTGACGCACGGGGTTGGTTTCCCACACCGTGGGGGCAGGCAGACCCGCAGCCACCACCAAACGCGCCAGCAAGCGACCCATGACACCATGACCGACGATGAGGTCGGGGGCAATGATGGGGTCACGCTTGCCGCCAATGGATACCGCGTGATAAGAAGTAGCCGCCAAAGCCAACAACACGGCATTGGCACCCAGTTGTGCATCGACGGGAATGACACGGCTGTGCGGCACCACCATGGTGGCGCCTGCGCCGCCAAACAGGTTGTGCGCGCCCGTAAAGGTGTAGGAGCCTGGCACAAACACCCACTCACCCTCTTTGACAGGCGAAGCCGCAGGGGCATGTTTGACCACACCCACTGTTTCATAGCCAGGCACTAGGGGGTAGGCCAAGCCAGGAAAGGCTGGCATGGTGCCCGTCCAGAGCAAGCGCTCGGTGCCGGTGCTGATGCCGCTGTAAGCGACCTCGACCACAAGGTCTTCTGCACCCGGTTCGCGCAGGTCAAGAAGCTTGACCGACAACTCGCGGGGGGCATCAAAAACAATGGCTTGGGCTTTCATGCTTTGTATTTTTATGTTGACGGGGCATTGTGTCAACCTGAATTGACGTTTTTATCTTAAAACTAGGGAAAACACTTAATTTTTCTGCGCCAGCAGCAGGCGGGTATGCAAGGGCATGGGGTTAGCAACATCCACCACCCGTTCAAATCCAGCCTCTGTGATAAGGCTTTTCAGCTCTTGAGGGGTACGCAGTCGCCCAGACCCCATGGCCAACAAATAAAAGTGGAAATAAGCGTCACCCACCGAATGCGCGCCTGAAGCCTCTGCCATGGGTTCGGCCAGCAGCAGCATGCCGCCTGTTGGCAGGGCTTGGTAAATGGATTTCAGCAATGCTTTGACGGTGGCGTCAGGGTGATCGTGGGCCACCCGCACCAAGGTGACCAAATCTGCCCCCTTGGGCAAAGGGTCGCTGATGAAACTGCCGCCCAGCGCACTGGCTCTGTCAGACAAGCCATTGGCTTGGAAGCGAGTGTTGGCCAAAGCCGCCACCGGTGGCAAGTCGAACAGCATCAGTTGCAAGTCTGTGTGCTGCTGGCCCAAAGCAGTGATCCAACCACCTTGCCCACCGCCCACATCCAGCACGCAGCGATGGCGAGAAAAATCGTAAGACGCTAACAACTCTTCGATGACAAAGCGTTGCGAGGTCGACATCAGCTCGGAATAGCGAGCCACCTTATCGGTTTCCCAAGTTGGCGGCTTGTCGCCATTCATATACGGCCAATAGGCTTGCATATGCGGTTGAATTTCGTCGCGCAGCAAGGCCACGGTGTCGCGCATATCGTCAAACAGCACCGCGTTGTGCTCAATCATCAACCGCAAGCCCACATCCGCCGCCACAGGCGCGCCCAAGGCACCCAGGCCATAAAGACTGGGTCCGCGCAATTCAAGCAAACGCAAGGAGACCGCAGCATGCAGCAAACGCTGCAAAGCAGGCGCACCGATCTCGCATGCTTGGGCAAGCTGTTGCAGAGTTTGCGGGCCATCGCGCAGCTTCTCCAATAATCCTAAGCGCACACAAGACAGCAGCACCTGCGAATGCACGAAACCCGCCATTAAATTAAACAGTTGAGAAGCGCGCCGGCGTGTGATCCAGCGGGTCAGCGGATTGCCTATCGCCCAGCGGTAAAACCCAGGCGCGGTCATCCACGCATCCAAGCGCTTGTCTATTTTGCTACGCCAACTGGGGCGAGACTTGCCCGAAAGCGAGCCCGCCTTGGCAAGATCGAGACTCTTTGGGGTCATCGCAAACTCACATTAGGCGTTGGCCCGGATCTTGACTGTCGTGAGTTTTTGCTGGATCTGCTCATAGGCAGACTGAGGAACCAAGCGCTCGGACTCCATGCGCACCAATTGCTGCATGGCTTGGCGGTTGCCACAGGCAGGGACAGAGTGAACCGCTGCATTCATCAATTTTTGAAAATACGCCAAAGCACCCGCCAGCCCCAAATCGGCAGCAGCGCTGGGTCGACCATGCTGCGCGTCTTGACCCACAGGCTTGCCCAAGGTGTCGGCGTGGCCCATGACGTCGCGAATATCATCCGCCACTTGGTAGGCCTCGCCCAAGGCCTCGCCCAGTGAGCGCCAAGGCGCAGGGTTGACGCCCGCGGCCTGCGCGCCGGCACAAGTAGCCGCGACAAACAAAGCGCCGGTTTTGGCGCGTTGGTATTGGCTTAAGGCGACCTTGGTTTCGCACTCCCAGGCTTGACCCGCAACGATGCCGTCGGGGGCGCCCACGCCATCGCTGATGGTGCAGATGAGTTCAACCAAACGAGTGGGATGGACACGACCGGCTCGCGCCAAGACTTGGTAGGCCATGACAATCAAGCCGTCGCCCGTGAGCAGGGCCAAAGGCTCGCCATATTGCTTGTGCACAGTGATTTGGCCGCGGCGAGTATCGGCATCGTCAAAACACGGCATATCGTCGTGAACCAAGGAGGCGCAATGCATGATTTCAATCGCCACTGCTGCAGCGTCTGAAAGCGCTGGTGCGTCGTCGCCACAGGCCTTGGCAACCGCCAAACACAGCTGTGGGCGAATGCGTGCACCGCCTGGAAACACCGCGTGGCGCATGGCCGACATCAATCGTGGCGGTGCGCTGAGCGACTGAATATGAGAAAAATGCAGCTCTAGCGCGGCTTCAATGCGTTCTGGCATGCTCATGGGAGCCCCCAAAGTTGACGTGGTAACCATCGCTTTGGACCAACCAAGCGACATCCACAGTGTCAATTTAACATGACACTATGAATTGTCAACCATCAATTACCTAAGGGTTATCCTAGGGGGCTGACACCAAACAACCAAACATGGCCACGGGAAAGCAAAAATGCCCACACCACCACGCCTATGCCAACAGCACGCAATGTGGCAGCCAAGGAGACCTCGGGCGCGGGTAATGTGCCAGCTTCGCCGGTTTCTTGCGCAGAGGCAGCGGCCAAGCGGTCACGCTTTCGCGCAGCACGAAAATTAAGCACCGACCACAGCAAAAAAGCGCCAAACAGCACCAAATCGGCTACGCGGGGGTTGGCCAGCAAATGCGCCAAGGCCCAGACCTTGACCGACAACACCATGGGGTGATGCAGTTTGGCCTTGATGGCATTGCGCGGCGCATAGGCGCTAGCCAGCAATACCAAAGACAGCAACATCAGCAAGGCCGCGACATGCTTGACCCACACGGGCGGCGCCCACAACGCGGGGCTGTCCCAACGCACTTGATCGAAACCATAGATCAGCAACCCAAAGCCGACCAAAGACACCAAGGCATTGGCGCCTTTGAAGGCTTTGTCGCCCAATCGCTCTAAGGCAGCTTGACGCCAGTTTTCAGCAAATATGCGGGTGGAGTGCGCGCCTAAAAAAAGCACCAATCCCAAAATCAGCAAAGCCATGGTTTATTCCTTCACTCAGTGTTGACGATGTAAAACCCAATCCGTCAAAGCCCGCAAGGCTTGGGTATTGGGCAAAGCGCTTTTAATCAATGCGGCTTGGGCTTGTTCAGCCAAATCTTTGGCTTCTTGGCGAGCGCCCGCCAAGCCCAGCAAAGACACATAGGTGGGTTTGTTGTCAGCCGCATCTTTGCCAGCGGTTTTGCCCAGCACGGCTGAATTTGCGGTGACATCCAAAATATCGTCGACCACCTGAAAGGCCACGCCCATGGCTTGTGCAAAAACATGAAGCGCGTCAAAGGCGCGTGCAGACGCGTCGCCACAAAGCGCACCCATCAACACGCTGGTTTCCAACAGAGCCCCGGTTTTGCAGCGGTGCATATGCCGCAAAGCCTCGGCGTCCAGGGCCATGCCCACGCTGGCCAGATCAATCGCTTGCCCACCCGCCATGCCGGCGTGACCGGCGCCGCGTGCCAACAAAGCGCACAACTTGGTTTGAACCGCGTCTGGAATATCACTGTCGTCGGGGGTAATCAACTCAAACGCCAGCGACTGCAAAGCGTCACCCGCCAACAAAGCTTGGGCTTGACCAAACTTCACATGCACCGTGGCCTTGCCTCGGCGCAGCACATCGTTGTCCATGCACGGCATGTCGTCATGCACCAAGCTGTAGGCGTGAATCAACTCGACGGCGCAAGCCGCGCGCATCGCCGCGTCTTGCATCCATCCGGCTTGCTGACCGGCAGCGCTGGCCTCCATGCTGGCCAACACCAGCAGCGGACGCAAACGTTTACCGCCATCCAATACCGCATAACGCATGGCCTCTCCCAAGCCAGCAGGCGCGTAGGCGGGCACGTTGTCGTCCAAGGCCAATTCGATAGCAGCCAAGTTGCTTTGGCTCCATTGGTTGAAATTGAATGCCTTCATTCGTTGCCGCTCCACTGTTTCAAGTTGCCCGCTTCCAACACCTTGATTTGCGCCTCTACCGCCTGCAATTGTTCGCGGCAGTGGTTAAGCAAAAAAGCGCCGCGTTGGTAGCTTTGTAAAAGTTGCGCTAATGGCAATTGGCCCGATTCCATGTGTGCGACCAAAGACTCCAGCTCATGCAAACCGGCTTCGTAGCTTTCAGGAACCGACTGCTCAGGTGCAGCAGTGGAAGACGACGGTTTAGATTTGCTCATGCCACACTGTATTTAAAAGTTAAAAACCATTGTAGGCGGGTGATTTAATCTTTTAAAAACATGAATTTTGCTAAAAGTCGAGGCTACAATCCGCTTCCGCCTGGGTAGCCCCAGTTTTTTGTTCATTCTCCCTGTGGGGAGTCTTTAGGTCAGGTCCTCCATGTCTGATTTAAGTCTTCAACTGCAGCAGGCCTGTGGCCAACTCTCAGTGTCGAGTTATTTCGATGAAGCGCTGTACCAGCGTGAAATCGAACATCTGTTCAAGCATGGTCCGCGTTATGTCGGCCACACCTTGTCTGTGCCCGAGGTGGGCGACTACCATGCGCTCGCCCATGAAAACGAGGGGCGCGCCTTGGTGCACACCCCGCAAGGCATTCAACTTATCTCCAATGTCTGCCGCCACCGCCAAGCAGTCATGCTCAAGGGACGCGGCAACCTCAACGACCCGGCGCGCGCCATGGGCGGCAATGTGGTGTGCCCGCTTCACCGTTGGACCTATTCCGGTCAAGGTCAGTTGCTGGGCGCACCGCATTTCCAGCATGACCCTTGCCTGAACCTGCAAAACTACCCGCTGCAAGAATGGAATGGCTTGCTGTTTGAAGCCCAAGGGCGTGATGTGCTGGCCGACTTGGCCGGCATGGGCCCGCGCAGTCAACTCGACTTCAGCGGCTACGCCCTTGACCATATAGAAATGCATGAGTGCAACTACAACTGGAAAACCTTTATCGAGGTTTACCTTGAGGACTACCACGTAGGACCGTTTCACCCAGGGCTTGGCAACTTTGTCACCTGCGACGATTTGCAATGGGAATTAAAAGACGAGTATTCGGTGCAAACCGTGGGTGTCGCCAATCGTTTGGGCAAAGCCGGAAGTCCGGTGTACGAGCGCTGGCACCAAGCCTTGCTGCAGTACAGCAACGGTGTGCCACCCCAGCACGGTGCGATTTGGTTGACCTACTACCCGCACATCATGGTCGAGTGGTATCCGCATGTGCTTACCGTGTCTACCTTGCACCCCATAGGGCCGCGCAAAACCATGAACATGGTCGAGTTCTTCTACCCCGAGGAAATCGTCGCTTTCGAGCGCGATTTTGTGCAAGTGCAACGCGCCGCCTATATGGAAACCTGCGTGGAAGACGATGAAATCGCCGAACGCATGGACCAAGGTCGTTTGGCCCTGATGCAGCGAGGCGACAACCAAGTGGGCCCCTACCAAAGCCCCATGGAAGACGGCATGCAGCATTTCCATGAGTGGTACAAACGCCGAATGGCCAGCTCCAGTTAAATAAGCCATGTACAGCACTTTAATTTCTGTTGAACAGTTAAAGGCCATTTCTGCCGTGGTCATCGACTGCAGCGCCGACTTGGCCAAGCCCGAGGCCGGACGCGCCCAGTTTGAAGAGCAGCATATAGCCGGTGCTTTGTTTGCCGACATCAACACCGATTTGGCCAGCCACAACCCCGCACTGGCGGTCAACGGCGGCAGACACCCCCTGCCCTCGCGTGAACACTTCGCCCTGTGGTTGAGCGCTTGTGGCATCAGCGAACACACGCAAGTGGTGGTCTACGACCGCCAAGGCATGAACTATTGCGGGCGTTTGTGGTGGATGCTTAAGTGGTGTGGCCACGAAGCGGTGGCGGTACTCGATGGCGGCTTGCAAGCCTGGGCGGGGGCCGGTGGTGCGCTGGCCAGTGGGCCGGCTTTGCCAGTAACGCAAGCGGAATTTACTTTACGCGAGCCGTTGCTGGTGTTGAAACACACTGCCGAGGTGTTTGCGGCTATGGGGCGCCCAGCGCAAACCCTTGTCGACGCTCGATCTGCTGCGCGCTACAAGGGCGAGACCGAGCCCTTCGACCCCGTGGCAGGGCATATCCCTGGCGCGCTCAACCGGCCCTTCAATACCAATCTCAACGCCCAAGGTTTCATGAAAAGCCCCGCTGAATTGGCGGCAGAATTTACCGTTTTGCTTAACGGTCGTGACGCCAGCAGCGTGGTGCACCACTGCGGCAGTGGCATCAGCGCCATTCCCAACCTGCTGGCCATGGAAGTTGCCGGTTTGGGTTCTACTGCGCTTTATGCCGGCAGCTGGAGCGAATGGTGCAACACGCCTGGCCTGCCTTGTGCGCAGGCTTAATGCATATGCATCCACTGCACCACAGCGGTGACCATGGCAATGCCCGCAAATAACCAAAGCACTTGCATGGCGGTGGCCGATGCAGACAGTCTTTTTTGCAATTGCGGTATCAGGTCAGCCAAAGCCACATACACATAGCTGCTGCTGGCCACCACCAGCAAAAACGGCAACCAAGTTTCATGGCCTTTGATCAAGAAAAAACCCGCTAAACCACCCACCACCGTCACACCGCCAGCCATGCACAGTTTGAATAAAGCTTGGCGCCCCTGACCTAAGCCGCGTTGCAACACAGCCAGATCGCCCATATGGTGGGGAATTTCATGCGCCAGCACCGCCACCGATGCCGCCACACCCAGACTGAAATTGGTCATGAAGGCGGCAGCTACCAACACCCCATCGCCAAAGGCATGCACGCTGTCGCCGGTCAGTACCGCCCAACTGCCCGCCAAACCTGATGCAGACGCCTCGTCCTGCGAATCCGGGTGGTCATGGGAGCCATGCCCATGGCCATGTCCATGACCGTGTTCATGGCCGTGGTGCCATAACTCGGCCTTGTCCAACAGAAAAAAGAAGACCAAGCCCAGTAGCAAGGTCAGAAACAAACTGTGTGGCTCGGTACCGGACTCGAAAGCCTCGGGCAATAAATGCAAAAAAGCTGTCGCCAGCAAAGCCCCAGCGGCCAAACTGAGCAAATGCTGGGTAAAGCGTGCCATCAAGGCGCGTGCCAGCAGGGCTGCCAATAAAACACTGCCTACGCCTGCACACAAGGTGCCAGCAATGATGGTCCAAACCGTGATAGCCATGACAGGTCTTTGAAAGCGAAAACAGAGATTATGCGCCCAGCAGTAAACACCAAAAAGGGCATATTCACGGAATTGAGAGCCCTTTTGTGTCGTTATTTAGCAAATTTCACACTTAAATAGATATATAGGTATTCACAATTAAGCAGTAAATCAATTAAAGTAACTTTAAATTGTACTTTTTGAGGTTTTCATGGTTAATTTATTACTCTTTTTTCCTTTTCTGAGGTTTTTCAGATTCAGCCTATTTTTCATGCTGTTCGGTCTAAGCCTAGGTAGCGCCATGGCCACCGCACCGGCGCAGATCAACACAAAACCACTGAAAAAATGCATAGCGGCCGCGGCCGATTACCACGGCGTCAATCCCTATTTGCTGCGCGCCATCTTGATGGTGGAAAGCCAACTCAACCCCAAAGCCGTCAATATCAACAAAAACGGCACGCGGGACATCGGGGTGGCTCAAATTAATTCGATTCACCTGCCTGTGCTGCAAAGTCATGGCATCAAAGAAAACCATTTGATGGATGCTTGCGTCAATACCTATGTCGGGGCTTGGTTGTTACGCAAACAAATAGCGCGGTATGGCTTGAACTGGTTTGGTATTGCGGCCTACCACTCGGTCACGCCAGATAAAAATTTCCGCTACCAAGTCTTGGTCTACAACGAAATGGTGCGCAGCGGCGCTATTCAAAATGTGGCCATGGCGGTGCCGCCGCTTCAAAAATAATACTCAATGGGCTTGGTCCCAATTGGCCCCCACGCCCACCTCGGCCAGCAAGGGCACTTTCAAATCGGCCACCCCTGCCATGATGCGCGGCACCTCGGTTTTCAACCACGCCACCTCAGACTCGGGCACCTCGAAGACCAACTCATCATGCACTTGCATGATCATGCGCGTGCCACGGCGCTCTTGGTCTAACACCTGTTGCACCTTGACCATGCTGAGCTTGATCAGGTCGGCCGCTGTGCCCTGCATGGGCGCATTGATGGCGGCGCGCTCAGCACCGCCTCGGCGCGGGCCATTCGGTGAATTGATTTCGGGCAAATACAAACGCCGGCCAAATACCGTTTGCACATAGCCTTGCGCCTTGGCTTGGGCGCGGGTCTCATCCATATAGCGCTTCACACCGGCAAAGCGCTGAAAGTAACGCTCAATATAGTTTTTGGCTGCGGTGTTGTCTATGCCCAGCGCCTTGGCCAAACCAAAAGCGCTCATGCCGTAAATAAGGCCAAAGTTGATGACCTTGGCATAGCGGCGCTGCTCGCTGCTGACGGTGTCCGGCGTCAAGCCAAACACCTCGGCGGCTGTGGCCTTGTGCACATCCAAACCCTCGTGGAAGGCTTTGAGCAAAGCGGGGTCGTCGCTGATGTGGGCCATGATGCGCAGCTCGATTTGGCTGTAGTCAGCGCTGGCAATCACACTGCCAGCGGGTGCCACAAAAGCCTCGCGCACTTTGCGTCCCTCGGCAGTACGGATGGGGATGTTTTGTAAATTCGGGTCGTTGCTAGACAAACGTCCCGTGACCGCCACCGCTTGGGCGTAATGGGTGTGCACCCTGCCCGTGCCCGGGTTGGCCAACAGCGCCAGCTTGTCGGTGTAAGTGCCTTTGAGCTTGCTCAAAGACCGGTGCTCCAAAATTTTGGCCGGCAGCGGATAGTCTTCGGCCAGCTTTTCCAATACCTCTTCATCGGTGCTGCGCGCACCCGTGGCGGTTTTTTTGATGACCGGCAAACCCAGTTTGTCGAAAAAGATTTCGCCCAGTTGTTTAGGTGAGGCCAAGTTGAAGGGCTGGCCCGCAATCGCATACGCATCTTGCTCAAGCTGCATGATGCGCTGGCCCAGACTGTGGCTTTGCGCGGCCAAGGTGGGCGCGTCTATCAACACGCCATTGCGCTCGATGCGGTACAGCGCCTCGCTGCTGTCCATCTCCAACTGGTAAATAAAACCCAGCTTGTCATCAGCCTGCAAGAGGGGCCACAGCCGCTGGTGCACGGCCAGCGTGAAGTCGGCGTCTTCACAGGCGTACTGGGCGGCTTTGGCCACATCAACTTGAGAAAAAGAAATTTGGTGCACGCCTTTGCCACACAGGTCTTCGTAAGACAAACCTTGGCGACCCAAGTGACGCTGGGCCAAGCTGGCCAAGCCATGCGGCTTGTGGACTTCCAACACATAGCTTTGCAGCATGGTGTCGTGCACATAGCCTTGCACCTGAATGCCTTGGTTGGCCAACACATGGCGGTCGTACTTCACATGCTGGCCGAGTTTGTGTTTGTGGGGGTTTTCCAGCCAAGGCTTTAAGCGCGCCAGCACTTCCTGCAAAGGCAGTTGCGCGGGCGCATCGGCGGCGTTGTGACCCAAGGGAATGTAAGCCGCCTCGCCCGATTGAATGCACACGCTGATACCCACGATTTGCGCTTGCATCTCCACCAGCGAGGTGGTTTCGGTGTCCAGCGCCACCAAGTCGGCAGCCTCAATTTTTTGCAGCCAAGCGTCAAAGCTTGCCCAATCGAGCACGCTGTCGTAATGCACATCGCTGCTGACCACTGGTGGGGGTGCCTCAAACAACACACCCACCTCGACCACGCCGCTGTCAGTCCCTGAAGGAGATGCTGCTTTGGCTGAGCCGCCTGCATTCTCACGAGAGGTAACCAAGCCCTTGAAACCATATTGCTGGTAAAAATCTGTCAAGCCGGCTTCATCGGGGGCTTGCATCACAACGCCATGCAGTTCGGGAAAGCCCGCGATGTGTGCGCTTAAATCACAATCGATCTTCATGGTGACCAGTTGTTTACCGGTAGGCAACCAATCCCTGGCTAGTCGCAGGTTTTCACCAGCCACGCCCTTGATCTCATCGGCACGCGCCATCAGCGCATCCAGTGAGCCATATTCGGTCAACCATTTGGCGGCGGTTTTGGGTCCCACCTTGGCGACCCCTGGCACGTTGTCCACCGTGTCACCCACCAAGGTTTGGTAGTCAATCATCAAACTCGGTGGCACACCAAACTCTTCGGTCACGCCGGCCACATCCCGTTTTTTGCCATTCATGGTGTCGATGATGGTGATGCGCGCGTTAACTAATTGGCTTAAATCTTTGTCGCCACTGGAGACCACCACCTGCATGCCTTGCTCGGAGGCGGCATGCGCCAAGGTGGCAATCACATCATCGGCCTCAACCCCTGGCACATCCAACAGTGGCCAACCCATGAGGCGCACCAAGCGGTGAATCGGCTCGATTTGGCTGCGCAAATCGTCGGGCATGGGCGAGCGTGTGGCCTTGTACTGCGGATAAATCGCATCACGAAAAGTCGGGCCTTTGGCGTCAAACACGCACACCGCATGAACGCTGGGGTATTCGCGGCGCAGACTTTGCAGCATATTGACCATGCCGCGTATCGCGCCGGTGGCTTGGCTGCTGGGGTCATTGCGGTCTGCCCGCAAATCGGGCATGGCATGAAAGGCTCGGTACAAATAGCTGGAACCGTCGACCAGCAACAGGGTGGGTGTGTCTTGCATGCAGGGGATTGTGCCTACAATCTGCGCTTCATTGGTCTCTTGCTGTTTCATTCTCTATCCATGGCCGTCTTTACCGAAGTTTCAGAGCAGCAAGCCCGCGAATTGCTGAGCCAGTTGTCTATGGGTGAATTTGTCTCTCTGACGGGCATCAGCAGCGGCATTGAAAACACCAATTATTTCCTCACCACCACACAAGGCGAGTATGTGCTGACCTTGTTTGAGAGGTTGACCCGTGAACAACTGCCGTTTTATCTGCACTTCATGAAACATTTGGCCGATCAAGGCATTCCCGTGCCAGCGCCACAAGCCAACACGGAAGGTGAGATTTTGCTTTCTGTGGCGGATAAACCTGCCGCTGTGGTCAACCGCTTGGCGGGTAGTTCGCAACTTCAACCCACCCCCGCGCATTGCCACGCCATGGGCCAGACTTTGGCACAGATGCATTTGGCGGCAAGCAGCTATGAACGCAGCCAAGCCAATTTACGCGGCTTGACTTGGTGGAACCAAACTGCGCCAGACATCTTGCCTTTTCTAAGTCCATCCCAAGCACAAACCTTGCAACATGAGTTGGCTTTTCAAAACCATGTCCAAACCACGGCGGCCTTTACGGCTTTGCCCACGGGCGCGGTTCACGCCGATGCCTTTCGCAACAATGTGATGTTTGTCGACGACCAGTTGAGCGGCGTGTTCGATTTTTATTTCGCCGGCGTAGACACTTGGTCATTTGATTTGGGCGTGTGCCTTAATGATTGGTGCATTGATTTACCAACCGGCGCATTTGAGCCAAGCCGATTTCACGCCATGCTGCAGGGCTACGAAAGCGTCAGGCTACTCAGCTTAGCTGAGAGAGAACTGTTCAACCCCATGCTGCGCGCCGCAGCCTTGCGTTTTTGGATTTCTCGTTTATGGGATTTGCATTTACCGCGTGAGGCCAGTTTGCTGCAAGCCCACGACCCAGAGCACTTCGAACGTGTTCTTCTGCAACGCTTGCATGACCCTGTCACACTCTAGGCCATGAAACTCCAAGTTGTTCCTGCGCGCACCGGTGTCACCTGGGTCAAGGAGGGAATCCGTACTTTTTGGCGTCAACCCTTGGCCTTGAGTGGTTTGTTTTTTATTTTTCTGGGCTTAATTTCCATCTGCTCACTGCTGCCTTACTTTGGCGCATTTGCGGGCTTGATTGTTTTGCCCGCCATGTCTTTGGGCTTGATGGCCGCGTCCAGAGAAGCCCTGCTGGGTAAATTCCCCATGCCTTCCATTTTGTTTACAGGGTTTCGCCAAGGCCCATTGCAGTCGCGGCGCATATTGCTTTTAGGCTTTGGCTATGCCTTGTTGTTCAGTTTTATTTTGACCTTGTCATCGTTGTTCGATGGCGGAGAATTTGCGCGCATGTATTTATTGGGCGGCGAAATCAACGAAGGCATTGTCAACGACAGCCATTTTCAAGAAGCGGTGTTGTTTTCATTTGTCATGTATTTGCCTTTGTCGGCCCTCTTTTGGCATGCCCCCGCGTTGGTCCATTGGCATATGCAACCGGTGGCCAAAAGCCTGTTCTTTAGCATCATGGCCTGCGTCGGCAACTGGCGTGCATTTGTGGTGTTTGGTTTGGCTTGGGTGCTGATTTTTATCACCACCAGCCTTTTGTTAAGCCTCATCAGCATGCTGACCGACGAGGGTCAACTCTCGCCGATACTGCTCTTGCCAGCCATGTTGATGCTGTCGGCGATGTTCTTCACCTCTTGCTATTTCAGCTTCAAAGACTGCTTTAACAGCGAACCCGTGTTGGCCTAAACTTGGGTCAACTTGGCCACCGACAAGGCCAACCATTTCACGCCGTGGCGCGCAAATTTAACCTGCGCCCTTGCGTCCTCACCCAAGCCCTCCACAGACAGCACGGCGCCCTCGCCAAACTTGGCATGAAACACCTGCAAGCCTGCGCGCACCCACGCATTCGGGCCAGTGGCTTGGGGCTGCGCCCGCTGAGGTATCACCGGCGTTGTGCTGGTGTAAAAAGCCGCGCGGTTTTGGTCGGCATGACCAAATTGAGAGGGTCTGGAGCCCCACAGGGCTTGAGCGGGCAAGCCGGTTTGCGGCGTCAACCACTTCAAGGTGTGCTCGGGCATTTCATCAAAAAATCGGCTTTTGATGTTGTAGCGGGTTTGCCCATGCAGCATGCGGGTTTGCGAATGGCTTAAGTACAAGCGCTTGCGCGCACGGGTAATGGCCACATACATCAAGCGCCGCTCTTCTTCCAGCCCGTCGAAATCACTCATGGAGTTTTCATGCGGGAACAAGCCCTCTTCCAAACCGGTGATGAAAACGCAATCGAACTCCAGACCCTTGGCGGCATGCACCGTCATCAGTTGCACCGCGTCTTGCCCCGCCTGCGCTTGGTTGTCGCCAGACTCCAAAGCCGCATGGGTTAAGAACGCCACCAAGGGAGACAAGGTTTCACCGGTTTCTTGGTCAGGCGCGATGGCTTCACCGAGGGCGGCTTGGGCGACCGCAAAATCGGCTTGGCTTTGCATGGCCTCATCCACCGGCAAAGCCACCGCGTCTTTGCCAAAGCCTTCTTGGCTGACAAAACTCTCGGCGGCATTCACCAGTTCTTGCAAGTTTTCTATCCTGTCAGCGCCTTCGCGCTCGGCTTGGTAATGCTCAATCAGTTGGCTGTGGTCCAGCACCAGCTCAATGATTTGGCTCAGGGTTTGTCCCTGGGTTTGTTCTCTTAATACATCGATCTTGGCGACAAAGGCCGACAAATTGGCTCCTGCTTTGCCAGCGATGGTGCTGACCGCGTCATGCAAGGCACAACCACTGGTGCGCGCGGCGTCTTGCAACTGTTCGATGCTGCGTGCGCCTATGCCACGCGGTGGGAAATTCACCACCCGCAAAAAACTGGTGTCGTCGCGTGGGTTTTCCAGCAAACGCAAATACGCCAAGGCATGCTTAATTTCGGCACGCTCAAAAAACCGCAAGCCCCCATACACACGGTAAGGCATGGCAGCATTGAACAGTGCGGTTTCAATCACCCGACTTTGCGCATTGCTTCTGTAAAGCACGGCGACTTCGCTACGGGTTGCAACGCCTTTGCTGCCATCACCATCACGGGCGTCGCGCAACAATTGCTTGATCTCATCGACCATCCAATGGGCTTCAGCCAAATCGCCAGTGGACTCCATCACCCGCACCGGCTCGCCAGCACCTTGGGTGGTGTGCAGGTTTTTTCCCAAGCGGGTTTTGTTGTGTTTGATGAGTTCGTTGGCGGTGTCCAAAATATTGCTGTGGCTGCGGTAGTTTTGCTCCAACTTGATTTGGTGTTGAACGCTGTACTCGCGCACAAAGTCGGCCATATTGCCCACCCGCGCACCGCGAAACGCGTAAATGCTTTGGTCGTCGTCGCCCACCGCCAACACCGCGCTATTGGGGCCGCTGAGTAATTTGATCCACGCATATTGCAAACGGTTGGTGTCTTGAAACTCGTCAATCAAGATATGGCTGAAACGCTGCTGGTAATGCTGGCGCAGCGCATCGTTGTCACGCAGCAACTCGTAACTGCGCAGCATCAGTTCGCCAAAATCCACCACCCCTTCACGCTGACACTGGTCTTCATAGAGTTGGTAAATCTCTACTTTTTGCCGTGTTTCTGCGTCACGCACCGGCACGTCTTTGGGACGCTGCGCTTCCTCTTTGCAAGCCGCGATAAACCATTGCAATTGTTTAGGCGGAAAACGCTCGTCATCGATGTTGTGCTGTTTGACCAAGCGCTTCACAGCAGACAGTTGGTCTTGGGTGTCGAGTATTTGAAAGGACTGGGATAAATTGGCCAGCTTCCAATGCGCTCGCAAAAAACGGTTGCACAAGCCGTGGAATGTGCCAATCCACATGCCGCGCACATTCACCGGCAACATGGCTCCCAAGCGGGTGAGCATTTCTTTGGCGGCTTTGTTGGTGAAGGTGACGGCCATCAAACTGCCTGCACTGGCTTGGCGGGTTTGCAGCAGCCAAGCGATGCGGGTGGTCAGTACACGGGTTTTGCCTGAACCCGCGCCGGCAAGTATGAGGGCATGCTCGGCGGGCAAGGTCACGGCGGCGAGTTGCTCTTCATTCAAACCCTGTAGCAGGGGGCTGTGCAAAGCGTTCGCAACAAAGGCAGAAGAAGGTTCAGGAGAAAGCATCTATTGATTGTAGGCAGACCCCTCAAGGGATCCTGCGTAGAATCAGTCACCAAGGCCATCAAAGGCCACCTCAAAGACATTTTGCGTGAAATGCAAGAAGACTTGCAAAGCTCCATTTCTTACGCCGGTGGCAGCAAGCTGATGGACATACGCCGCGTCAATTACGTCATCTTGGGCGGCGCTAATGACGGTGAACACCTGCTGATGTAAGCTCAAACCTATGACTAACCTCAAAGCCCCCGAACTGCTGCTGCCTGCTGGCTCGCTAGACAAAATGCGTGCTGCCTACGACTTCGGCGCAGACGCCGTGTATGCCGGCCAACCGCGTTACAGCCTGCGCGCACGCAACAATGAGTTTCGCTTAGAGCAAATCGGCATTGGCATTGGTGAAGCGCATGCACGCGGCAAGAAATTTTTCGTCACCAGCAACTTGCTGCCGCACAACGACAAGGTGCGCACCTATATGCGCGACATCGAACCGGTGATTGCCATGAAACCCGATGGCATCATCATGGCAGACCCTGGCCTGATCATGATGGTGCGCGAAAAATGGCCAGAGGTGTCGATTCATTTGTCGGTGCAAGCCAACACAGTCAACTGGGCGGCAGTGAAGTTTTGGCAAAAGGTGGGTGTCAAGCGCATCATCTTGTCGCGTGAACTCAGCCTTGATGAGATTGAAAAAATTCGCCAAGAGTGCCCCGACATGGAACTTGAGGTGTTTGTGCATGGCGCTTTGTGCATTGCGTACTCTGGGCGTTGTTTGTTGTCGGGCTACTTCAATCGCCGCGACCCGAATCAAGGCACGTGCACCAATGCCTGTCGCTGGGGCTATGGCACACAAGCCAGCGCCACCGACCCCAACACGGGTGAGGCCATGGCCGTGCCTATGGAGGCCGACTTCGACTTTGCCAAGTCGCAGCAAGAAGCCGAACAAAGCTTTTCGGCCTGCGGTGACGGTGTGCGCCATCCTGCTGCCGATAACATTTATTTGCTCGAAGACAAAGGTCGCCCAGGCCCACTCATGCCCATCATGGAAGACGAGCACGGCACTTACATCATGAACAGCAAAGATTTGCGCGCTGTGGAATATGTAGAGCGTTTGGCGAAAATTGGCGTCGATTCATTGAAAGTAGAAGGCCGTACCAAGAGCTTGTATTACGTCAGTCGCACCGCGCAGGTGTACCGCCGAGCGATTGACGATGCCGTGGCCGGCAGGCCTTTCAACCCCGAACTCATCACCGAGCTTGATGGCTTGGCCAACCGCGGCTACACCGCGGGTTTGTTAGACCGTCGCCCAGCCAATGACTACCAAAACTATGAAACTGGCCATTCGGTGGGTCACCGCAGCCAATTTGTAGGCGAGGTGCGTGGCGTGGCAAATGGCTGGGCCGAAATTGAAACCAAAAACAAATTTTCAGTCGGCGACATGATTGAAATCATTCACCCCAGCGGCAACCGCACCGTCAAGCTGGAACAAATGAAAGACAAAAACGGTGACGCCATAGCCGTGGCCGCTGGCAGCCCCACACATGTGTGGATACCGATGGACGGTCCGGCGGATGGTGGTTTGTTGGCGCGGCTTTTGTAAGCCGTTTGTGACGCAAACCCTAACGTGCCAAAACCAGTAACATACATCACATTTATACATCGCATCAAGGTGGATCTATGGCACTCTCTTCGGAACTGGCACGTACCCAAATTTATTTGACTGCGCAGCAACAGCAACAACTGGGTCAATTGGCCAAACAGCAAGGCAGCAGCAGCAGTGCACTGATACGTTGCGCTGTTGATGATTTTTTAAAACGTCATCAACCCCAAGAACGTCTTTCCCAGCGACTGCAAACGGCTGGGCAATGGGATGCAAACGGCCAAAGACCTGATTTGGCAGCTTTGCGCTCTGAAGATCGTCTGTTGTGAATGCGGATAACTCACCCTTGGTGGACACCGATGTATGGATTGATTTTTTGCGAGGCGTACCCAAAGCGGTAACCTTTATAGCAACCTTGCCCCATAACGTCTGCGTCAGCAGTATCAGCGTGGCTGAGTTGTTTGCTGGGGTTCGAGACGGTCAGGAAACACAAGCCCTGACAAAGCTGTTGGATACTTTGGAGATCATTGAGCTCAACCGAAGCATCGCCCAAACTGGCGGACTTATTCGCCGAGACTTTGGCAAATCACACGGCTTGGGTCTGAACGACGCCTTGATTGCGGCCACCGCGATTCATGCCAAGGCCTGTCTGTACACACTCAACATCAAACATTACCCCAGCCTGAGCAAAAACCAAGTGGCTCAGCCTTACCGCAAGGCTTAAGCCGTCACACCCTTGGCGTGTTCCACGTACTCGTCAATTTGATCGAAATTCAAGTATTTGTAAATCTTGCTGCCGTCGGCATTGATCACGCCCATGTCGGCCAAGTACTCGGCTTGGGTGGGAATGCGCCCGAGCTTGGAGCAAATCGCAGACAACTCGGCAGAGCCCAAATACACATTCGCGTTTTTGCCTAAGCGGTTGGGGAAGTTGCGGGTGCTGGTGGACATGACGGTGGCACCCTCTTTCACCTGCGCTTGGTTGCCCATGCACAAGGAACAACCCGGCATTTCCATGCGCGCGCCGGCATTGCCAAACACGCCGTAATGGCCTTCTTCGGTGAGTTGCTGCGCATCCATTTTGGTGGGCGGCGCCATCCACAACTTCACCGGAATGTCGCGCTTGCCTTCCAGCAATTTGGAAGCCGCTCTGAAGTGGCCGATGTTGGTCATGCACGAACCAATGAACACCTCGTCAATCTTGGCGCCCGCCACATCGCTCAAGGTTTTGGCGTCGTCCGGGTCGTTGGGGCAGCACACGATGGGCTCTTTGATCTCGTTCAAATCAATCTCGATGACCTCGGTGTACTCGGCGTCTTTGTCGGCTTGCAAGAGTTGCGGGTTCGCCAACCAAGCCTGCATGGCTTGTATGCGCCGGCCAATGGTGCGGGGGTCTGCGTAGCCTTGGGCGATCATGTTTTTCAGCAGCACGATATTGCTGTTGATGTACTCGATGATGGGCTCTTTGTTCAGGTGCACGGTGCAACCAGCGGCGCTGCGCTCGGCAGAAGCATCGGACAACTCAAAAGCTTGCTCCACCTTCAAATCGGGCAGACCTTCAATTTCCAAAATACGGCCAGAGAAAATGTTTTTCTTGCCCTTTTTCTCGACAGTGAGCAAACCTTTTTTGATGGCGTACAGGGGAATGGCATGCACCAAGTCGCGCAGTGTCACGCCGGGTTGCATTTGGCCTTTGAAACGCACCAACACGCTTTCAGGCATATCCAGAGGCATCACGCCGGTGGCCGCCGCAAACGCCACCAGGCCCGAACCTGCGGGAAAACTGATGCCCACAGGAAAGCGGGTGTGGCTGTCGCCCCCCGTGCCCACGGTGTCGGGCAACAACATGCGGTTGAGCCAACTGTGGATGATGCCGTCGCCGGGCTTCAAACTGATGCCGCCGCGGTTGCTGATGAACTCTGGCAACTCGTGGTGCATCTTCACATCCACGGGCTTGGGGTAGGCTGCGGTGTGGCAAAAAGATTGCATCACCAAGTCGGCGCTAAAGCCCAAGCAGGCCAAGTCTTTCAGCTCGTCGCGGGTCATGGGGCCGGTGGTGTCTTGTGAACCCACCGAGGTCATGCGTGGCTCGCAGTAAGTACCGGGCAACACACCCTGACCTTCAGGCAAACCGCAGGCGCGACCCACCATTTTTTGCGCCAGCGTGAAGCCTTTTCCATGGCCTTGGGGAACAGCGGGCAAACGAAACAATGTGGATGCGGGCAGTCCCAAGGCTTCACGCGCTTTGGCGGTGAGACTGCGCCCAATGATGAGGGGAATGCGCCCACCCGCGCGCACCTCGTCAAACAGCACTTCGCTTTTCACGGTGAAGCTGGCAATCTCTTTGCCGTCTTTCAAAGCCTTGCCCGCATAAGGGCGCAACTCGATGACGTCACCCATGTTCATTTGGCTCACATCCAGCTCGATGGGCAAAGCGCCGGCGTCTTCCATGGTGTTGTAAAAAATCGGGGCGATTTTGCTGCCCAAACACACACCCCCAAAACGCTTATTGGGCACAAAGGGAATGTCTTCGCCGGTGAACCACAACACGCTGTTGGTGGCCGATTTGCGACTCGAACCGGTGCCCACCACATCCCCCACATAAGCCACCAAGTGGCCACGTGCACGCAGGTCTTTAATGAACTTGACAGGGCCACGTTTGCCGTCTTCTTCAGGTGTGATCCCGTCGCGTTTGTTTTTGAGCATGGCCAAGGCATGCAAGGGAATATCGGGGCGACTCCAAGCGTCAGGCGCGGGAGATAAGTCGTCGGTATTGGTTTCACCGGTGACTTTCAGTACAGTCAGGGTGATGCTGTGCGGCACTTCGGGGCGGCTGGTGAACCACTCGGCGTCAGCCCAAGACTGCACCACCGCTTTGGCCAAGGCATTGCCCTTATCGGCTTTTTCCTGCACGTCGTGGAACTGGTCGAACATCAACAAAGTTTTTTTCAAACCTTGGGCAGCAATCGGGGCACAGGTTTTGTGGTCGAGCAAATCGATGAGAGGGGTGAGGTTGTAGCCGCCCAGCATGGTGCCCAGCAGTTCGGTGGCCTTTTCAGCTGACAACAATGTGCATTTTTCTGTGCCGTGCGCCACAGCAGCCAAGTAAGAGGCTTTGACTTTGGCGGCATCGTCCACGCCTGCGGGTACACGGTGCGTGATCAATTCAAGCAAAGTGGCTTCTTCGCCCTTGGGCGGATTTTTCAATAACTCGATGAGCTCGCCAGTTTGTTTAGGCGACAAAGGCAGGGGTGGGATGCCCAAGACAGCACGTTCGGCCACATGGTCACGGTAAGTTTTCAACATATCAGGCTCCAGAAAAAATTAACGGTTGTTTGAAGAGTCTTCGAGCAAATCTGTGCGAGCAGAAGCAGGAATTTGTTGGGCAGCGGTTTTTTGCGCAGGGCTTTGACAGTCGTCTGCCAAGCGCTTGGAACGCTGAGAGTCCAACAGCATGGATTTCTCATCTGTCTGAATCCAAATGACGCCAGTTTTTTCATCCTCTAAGCGCACCGCACCTGAATCAGAGGGCACAGGCTTCATACGAAAAACGGTTTTATTCAGCTTCAAAATAAAACGACCCGGCAAGGCTTTGTCTGGCCACAGCATAATGATTTTTCGGTTTTCGCACTCCAGAATTCCGGTATGCACATTTGCGGCGATGGCCAAAACCTGTTGCGACGCGTCCGCCATGGCCAGCACAGGCGACATGAGCAACACACATAGATAACTACCCAATGGGTGTTTCATGACGCTTTCTTTGTTCATGCTTGAAAATACCGCAAAGCCTGCTCGGGCAAAGCTTGCCCCGTGGCATGTGCTCTTTCTAACACGGACCAATAAAAACGGAAACTGGCGCGGTCGTGCAATTGACCACCCCATTGAATAGGTGCCCAATCTGCTTGGGCCGCCGCTTGCAAAATCTCTGCGGCCTGCTCGATGTCGCCAGGCGCGGGGGAAAAGGCGGCCAATAAAGGTCTGACTTGGCTGGGGTGAATACTCCACATGCGGGTGTAACCCCATTCGCTGGCCGCAAGCTTTGCGCAATGCTGCAGGGCTTGTACATCTTTGAATTCGGTCACCACGCAATGCGAAGGTGTTTTGCCATGCGCGTGACAGGCACTGGCGATAGCCAATTTGGCCCGCACCACCAAGGGATGACTGAACTGCCCAACCATACCCATGGCAGAAGCAGGAATGGCACCGCCGTGCGCAGACACAAAATCCATCAAACCAAAACTCAAGGACTGAACGCGGGGATGCGCGGCAATATCAAAAGCATGGTGTACCGCCAGCGGCGACTCAATCAAGGCATGCACGGGAATATGCGCGCCCCCAGCGGCGTCAATGGCTTGCACAGCAGTATGAATATCCGCCACTGTCTCTGCCTTTGGCAACATGATGTGACACCAACGCCCCGCGGCTAGCCCCACCATGGTTTGTATATCGGCTTCAAATGCTGGATGGCCGACTGCGTGCACACGCACCGCCACCCGCGCCAGCGGGTCCGCCGCCAAGGCCAATTCGGTGACCAAGATCGCATGCTCGGCCTCGCCACCCACAGGCGCACCATCTTCGCAATCCAGGGTCACATCCATCACGCCCACACCAAACTCTTGGTGCAACTCCGCTTGCAGTTGCAGGCTTTTGCGCATGCGTGCCTCGACCCCGCTGTAGTGGTCGCACACAGGCAACGCCCTTGCAGCAGCTTGCGCTCCTAGCAAGACGTCGCGAGGATGTTTCATGTGTGCTGCAAGCCGTGCGTGTTAGAGCAAATGAGCCACGCCGGCTTGCTCGTCGGTCAGCTCTTTCAAGGTCTTGTCTATGCAGCCTTGGCTGAACGCGTCGATCTCCAGACCTTCGACAATTTTGTATTCGCCGTTCTCGCAGGTGACGGGGAAACCAAACATCACATCTTTGGGAATGCCATACCAGCCTTGTGAAGCTATGCCCATGGTCACCCACTTGCCATGTGTGCCCAAAGCCCAGTCACGCATGTGGTCAATCGCTGCATTCGCGGCTGACGCTGCCGAAGACAAACCCCGCGCTTCGATGATGGCCGCGCCGCGCTTGCCGACAGTGGGCAAAAACACATTGGCGTTCCACTCTTGGTCGTTGATCATGGCCTTGACCGACTCGCCTTGGATGGTGGCGAAGCGGTAGTCAGCGTACATGGTGGGCGAGTGGTTGCCCCACACACACAGTTTTTCGATGTCAGCCACGGCCTTGCCGGTCTTGGCGGCAATTTGTGAAGCTGCGCGGTTATGGTCTAAGCGCAGCATGGCGGTGAAGTTGGCGGGCTTTAAATCAGGGGCCGATTTCATGGCGATGTAGGCATTGGTGTTGGCCGGGTTGCCCACCACCAGTACTTTCACGTCGCGAGAAGCCACCGCATTCAAAGCCTTGCCTTGGGCGGTGAAGATGGCGCCGTTGATGGCCAGCAGCTCAGCTCGCTCCATGCCCGGGCCACGGGGGCGCGAGCCCACCAACAAGGCGTAGTCCACATCTTTGAAGGCGGTCATAGGGTCGCCATGGGCCTGCATGCCCAGCAACAAAGGAAAAGCGCAGTCTTCGAGCTCCATCATCACGCCCTTGAGGGCTTTTTGCGGGCCTTCCACGGGCACTTCCAGCAGTTGCAAGATGACGGGCTGGTCTTTGCCCAGCATTTCGCCCGAGGCGATGCGAAACAGCAAGGCATATCCAATTTGGCCAGCAGCGCCGGTGACGGCAACGCGAACAGGTTTTTTACTCATGGCAATCTCCGAAGAAAAATTTAAAATAAAACGATACAAAAATGCTGGTGTCAACTTCAAGACATATGTCTTATAGAAGATATGATAACTTCTCTGTTCCGCGATTTGACTGACAAACTTGCTTGCGCCTCATCATGACCACTGAAACCAGCCTGCCACCCTCTGCTTTTATAGCAGGGAATGCGCCTTCGTTCAGCCCACTTTATCAGCAGATCAAGGGCTTGGTCCTGCAAAGTTTGCAAGTCGGCGAATGGAAGCCGGGTGAGCCCATTCCCAGTGAATTTGAATTGGCCGCCCGCTACAAAGTCAGTCAAGGCACGGTTCGCAAAGCGATTGACGAATTGGCACAAAACAATTTGCTGATCCGCCGCCAAGGCAAGGGGACTTTTGTGGCAACCCATGCCGAGCGGCAGGTGCAGTACCGTTTTTTGAAGCTCAAGCCCGATGCCGGCGACCTCAACAGCCAAGGCCCTGCACAGCGATTCATCATCGACTGCAAACGCAGCCGCGCCAACGCCGACGTCGCCAAAGCCTTGCGCTTGCGCGGCGGTGACGCTGTGTTGCAACTGCGGCGGGTGCTGTCGTTTGGCGGCGTGCCCACTATTTTGGAAGAAATTTGGCTGCCCGGTGGCCCCTTCAAAGGCTTGACCGCCGAGCGCTTGAGCGCCGACCAAGGCCCCATGTACGCTTTGTTTGAAACCGAATTCGGCATACGCATGGTGCGCGCCCAAGAGCGTTTAAGAGCGGTCAACCCCAGCGAGGAAGAAGCTGGCTTGCTGCAACTCACCAGCCCCACGCCCTTGTTGAGCGTTGAGCGCTTGTCTTTCACCTACCACGACACGCCCATGGAATGGCGCAGAGGCTTGTACCGAACTGACACACACTATTACGACAATGAATTGAACTGAATCCCCTATAAGCCAGCGTTGTCATCTATTTTTTGTGCATTGCAATAGAATAAAAACATCAGGCATACAACCCCACCTAAAGCCCTTCTCAGCGAACCAAAGAAAGTCAGAAAGTCTCTCCTATGACACAACCCCGTCACGACCGACCTGAATTCCGCAATATCAATGCTTTTGTAGATTTGCCCTCCTACCGTTTGCCCGCCGCGGGTTGGGTGTCCATACTGCACCGTGTCAGCGGCGCACTGATGTTTTTGCTGCTGCCCTTCATTATTTGGCTATTTGACAAATCTATTTCTTCCGAGATTTCCTTTGCCAAATTCCGCGCGGCTTTCAATGTGGGCGTGGGGATTTACCCCGCTTGGTTTATCAGCTTGGTGACCTTGGCCTTGTTATGGGCGTATTTGCACCATTTGATTGCGGGTTTGCGTCATTTGTACATGGACGCCACCCACAGCGTAGACAAAGCCTTTGGCCAGCGCAGCGCGGTCTTTACCTTGGCGCTTAGCCTGGGCTTGACGGTGCTGCTGGGCGCCAAGTTGTTTGGCCTTTATTGATTTCAGGAAGACACAGCATGACAGATTCGATGGGTTCTAAGCGCGTGGTTGTTGGTGCGCACTATGGTTTGCGCGACTGGCTGGCTCAACGCATCACCGCCACCTTGATGGCTTTGTTCACTCTTGTGGTGCTCTTGCAGCTGATCTTTTCCAGTGGCCCTATCGGCTATGACAAATGGGCTGGCATCTTCAACCCGCAATGGATGCGCGCGTTGACATTCACGGTTATTTTGGCGCTTACCTACCATGTGTGGGTAGGTATGCGCGACATTTGGATGGACTACATCAAGCCAGTTCGTTTGCGCTTGGGCCTGCACATTTTCACTATGGTTTGGTTGCTGTCCTGCATGGCTTGGGCGGTTCAGGTTCTTTGGAGATTTTGATTGATGACACGCTCTTCTCTTCCCCGTCGCCGCTTTGATGTGGTCATTGTCGGTGCTGGTGGCTCTGGCATGCGAGCTTCGCTGCAACTCTCACGCGCTGGCCTGAATGTGGCGGTGCTTTCCAAGGTGTTTCCTACCCGCTCACACACCGTGGCGGCGCAAGGCGGCATTGGCGCGTCGCTGGGCAATATGTCCGAGGACAACTGGCATTTCCACTTTTACGACACGGTCAAAGGATCGGACTGGCTGGGCGACCAAGACGCTATTGAATACATGTGCCGCGAAGCGCCCAAAGTTGTGTACGAGTTGGAACACATGGGCATGCCGTTTGACCGCAATGCTGATGGCACGATTTACCAGCGCCCCTTTGGTGGTCACACCGCCAATTACGGTGAAAAGTCAGTTCAACGTGCTTGCGCTGCTGCGGACCGCACAGGCCACGCCATGTTGCACACGCTTTACCAACAAAACATTCAATCGCACACCAACTTCTTTGTGGAGTGGATGGCGCAAGACATCATTCGCGATGCCGAGGGTGATGTCGTGGGTGTCACCGCTCTAGAGATGGAAACCGGTGACGTGCATATCTTGGAAGCCAAAACCGTGCTCTTGGCCACTGGTGGCGCAGGCCGTATTTTTGCCGCCTCCACCAACGCTTTCATCAACACCGGCGACGGTTTGGGCATGGCTGCCCGTGCCGGCATACCCCTTGAAGACATGGAGTTTTGGCAATTTCACCCCACCGGCGTTGCCGGCGCGGGCGTGTTGTTGACCGAAGGCTGCCGTGGCGAGGGCGCGATTTTGCTCAACAGTCTGGGCGAGCGTTTCATGGAGCGCTACGCGCCCACCTTGAAAGACTTGGCACCACGCGACTTTGTGTCGCGCTGCATGGACCAAGAAATCAAGGAAGGCCGTGGCTGCGGCCCCAATAAAGATTATGTGCACCTCAAACTCGATCACCTCGGTGCCGAGACCATCATGAAGCGCCTGCCTTCGGTGTATGAGATTGGCCACAACTTTGCCAACGTCGACATCACCAAGGAACCTATTCCCGTGGTGCCCACCATCCACTACCAAATGGGCGGCATCCCCACCAACATTCACGGCCAAGTGGTCACGCAAAGCGCCACCGACCACAACGCGGTGGTCAATGGTTTGTACGCAGTGGGTGAATGCTCTTGCGTATCGGTGCACGGCGCCAACCGCTTGGGCACCAATTCGCTGCTCGATTTGCTGGTGTTTGGCAAAGCCGCGGGCAACCATATTGTGGAGTTCCACCAGAAAAACAAGAACCATAAACCGTTGCCGACTGACGCAGCAGATCGCACACTGGCACGTTTAGACCGTTTGCAAAACGCCAGCAGCGGCGAGTACGCGCAGGACGTGGCCAACGATATTCGCGCCACCATGCAACTGCACGCTGGGGTGTTTCGCACCCAAGCCAGCTTGGACGAAGGCGTGAACAAGATCGCGGCTTTGCGCGAGCGCGTACTGGCCATTGACCTGAAAGACAAGTCACAAATTTTCAACACCGCGCGCATAGAAGCCTTGGAGGTGGAAAACCTCATCGAGTGCGCCCAAGCCACCATGGTGTCAGCGGCGGCCAGACGTGAAAGCCGTGGCGCTCACTCGGTAGATGATTACGCTGACACGTCGCAACACCCAAATGGCCGCAATGACCAAGAGTGGTTGAAACACAGTTTGTGGCACAGCGACAGCAACAGCATGAGCTACAAGCCCGTCAAATTGCAACCGCTGACCACCGAAAGCATTCCTCCCAAAGTCAGGACCTTCTAAATGAAACGCACCTTCAAAATTTACCGCTACGACCCCGAAAAAGACGCCAAGCCCTATATGCAAACCATCGAGGTTGAACTCGACGGCCATGAACGCATGTTGCTCGACGCCTTGATGAAACTCAAGGCGAAAGATCCCACTTTGTCCTTCCGCCGTTCTTGCCGAGAAGGTGTGTGTGGCTCGGACGCCATGAACATCAATGGCAAAAATGGTTTGGCCTGCCTGACCAATATGCTCACCCTGCCTGGCGTCATCACTTTGAAGCCCTTGCCTGGTTTGCCGGTGGTGCGCGACTTGATTGTCGACATGACGCAGTTTTTTAACCAATACAACTCCATCAAACCTTACTTGGTCAATGACACCCTGCCGCCCGAAAAAGAGCGCCTGCAGTCGCCCAAAGAACGCGAAGAGCTAGACGGTTTGTATGAATGCATTTTGTGTGCAAGCTGCTCGACCAGTTGCCCCTCGTTTTGGTGGAACCCCGATAAATTTGTGGGACCCGCGGGGTTGCTGCAAGCCTATCGCTTCATCGCTGACAGCCGCGACCACGCCACTGCCGAGCGTTTAGATAATTTGGAAGACCCCTACCGGCTGTTTCGTTGTCACACCATCATGAACTGTGTCGATGCGTGCCCCAAAGGTTTAAACCCCACCAAGGCGATTGGCAAGATCAAAGAGTTGATGGTCAGTCGCACGGTTTAAATGATTGACGAATCTTTCGATGCGCTGCCCAATGAGGCCAGCCTGCCCTCTTCGGCGCTGAGCAAATTGCGCTGGCGAAGCCGGCGTGGTTTACTAGAGAACGATTTGTTTATCGAGAGGTTTTTCAACCGATATGCCTCGTCCTTGACCGTGGGTCATGCACGCAGCATGTATGCATTGATGGAATTGGCAGACAACGATTTATTGGATGTATTTTTGGGGAGGCCCCACAGCCAAGCAATCGCCCAACAAGAAGATGTGAAAGAACTACTTAGCCTCATCAAGGCATGACCAGCCCATTCATTAGGAATACCCCATGAAACTCGCAAATTATTCGGCCACCTTGTCTTTCAGCAATGGCACTCCCAGCGTTGACATTCCCGTCTACAACGGCTCGATAGGCCCTGATGTGATGGATATTCGCAAGCTCTACGGCCAAACCGGCATGTTCACTTACGACCCTGGGTTTTTGTCTACCGCCTCTTGCCAATCCGCCATCACTTATATCGATGGCGACAAGGGCGAGTTGCTTTACCGTGGCTACCCCATAGAACAACTGGCCACCCAGTGCGATTTTTTGGAAACCTGCCACCTGCTGCTTTACGGTGAGTTGCCCCATGCCCAGCGTAAACACGAGTTCACCCAAACCGTGACCCACCACACCATGGTGCACGAGCAAATGCAATTTTTCTTGCGTGGTTTTCGCCGTGATGCCCATCCCATGGCCGTGCTCACTGGCTTGGTGGGCGCCTTATCTGCCTTCTATCACGACAGCACCGACATCAACAATCCCGAGCATCGCGAAGTGGCGGCGATTCGCCTGATTGCGAAAATGCCCACCTTGGTAGCGATGGCCTATAAATACGGCGTCGGCCAGCCCTTCCTCTACCCGCAAAACGATTTGTCTTATGCGGGCAATTTCTTGCGCATGATGTTTGGTACGCCTTGCGAGCCTTATGTGGTCAACCCGGTGCTCGAGCGCGCCATGGACCGCATCTTCACCTTGCATGCTGACCACGAGCAAAACGCGTCCACCTCGACGGTGCGTTTGTGCGGCTCTTCTGGCACCAACCCCTTTGCCGCTATTGCAGCGGGTGTGGCTTGTTTGT